>JAABUI010000060.1_pt1 | contig 172348 bp, 170 predicted proteins | sample 5559111 | NCBI WGS metagenome assembly JAABUI01 (sample SAMN10711870, study PRJNA513365) | rock metagenome | isolation source: Antarctica rocks | place: Antarctica: Victoria Land, Buttleship Promontory | reverse complement strand
TGATGTTGTTGTTCATACCGCTCTTTCCCTTCCTGTTACTCCTCCTCCTCCTCCGCCACCACTACAGTATCTCATTCTCACCCCTTCCCACTCATCACCCCTTCCCACCGTCCTCCCCCCCCCCCCTTTCTCAGCCCATCCCCCCCCCCAGCTCACCCCCCCTCAATTTTCCCCTCCACACAGCCTCTCTCGCTCGATCCATCGTCCCAGTCAATGTGTGGGGATGAAAAAGATATTTTCACCTCAAGGCTGGATCTATGGATCTTTTTGTTGGTTATGTTTGAATGGAGTGCGTGGGTGGTGGGTGGGTGGTTAGGAGATGGTGGGGGAGGGGTGGTTTGAAGATGGGGGAGGAGGTGGAAGGGTTGAGGGGTGAGGGTGGAAGGAGGGGTGGAAGGGTAAGGGTGAGGGTGGAATGGAGGGGTGGGAGGGTGAGGGTGGAAGGGTGGAAGGGTAGGGATGGTTAGGAGATGGTGGTGGAGGGGTGGAGGGGGAGATGGTGGGGAAGGGTGGAAGGGTGGAGGGGTAGAGAGAGTTGAGATGGGCGAGGAAGGGAGTGGGCTGGTGTGGGCTGGGCTGGGCTGGTGTGCAAAGATGTTTCGATGAGGCTTTAAAGAGAGAGAAATTGAGAAGAAAGAAGAAAACGAAATGAAATAACAAGAGAACAAAACTATACAAGAAGACGAGAAGAAGGCGAGGGCCGTCCTGAGAAAGAGTATATACTACGGCCCGAAAAGAAAGAGTAAAGAAACCAGAGCATCAAACGAAGTTTTGAGTTTTTAATATGTTTTTTTCCAATGATCTGAGTGCGATGGAATGAGATAATGTGAAATGAAAGGGGTTTAATTTCAAGATCAAAAATGAAAGAATTGGAAAAAAAAAGAAGGGAAAAAAGGAAACATATGTACTGTAGATGATGAGTAATTAGCGTATGCAGAAAGCTTTCGAATCCTTGGCATCGCAATTGTCGCGCCCCCCCCCCAATATGTATAGACATTTCGACTTTTCAACTCCTCAACATCTATTATCGCATTAGATCATACTCAACAGGCTCAAATAGATGAACCAAATAGGTGAATATGAAGCTATTCAGACACTACTAATCAAAATCTATAGTACCAGCTTCAAGATCTCTTTTCAAGGCTTTAATATCAGCTTCAAAGATATAATCTTCGACGCTATGCTTGAAATGCTGTCTCGAAAACCTATCACATCTGCTTCTTTCGACAGCGTAATGGAGAAATTCACCAAAAGTGCCTTCAAAATGGGGCCATATCTCCTCGAAATGTCGTCTGATCCAGGTCTTCAAAACACTAAAACTGAGCTCGATGGGATTGAAGTTCGGAGAGTATGGTGGCAGATATCGTACCTCACACCCGTGTGAGGTAATGAGTTCCTCGATACGAGCGTTACAATGTATGCTGGCGTTATCCATGATGATTACACTCTTTGGGGCCGGAAAGGGACTGCATAGAGGTAGCAATTCATCTGCTAGTCATCGAAAGAAAGCCTCACCGTTGAACCAGCCTTCACGAATACCTGTACAGGGTAGATAGCCATCTATCGTGTAAGTCGGAAGAACACTTCAGCAATGCTCTCTCTTTCTAGAGGCTTGATAGCGAGCTGATTCATCAACTGGTGCGTAGGCTTGATGACGCCACCCCGTAGTCTCGTTGAAGAGAGTCTCGTCAACGAAGACAAGCTGCTCAGCCGTCAGCTGCAACAGGTCGGCAACCCAGTTTAATCGCAGCTCATCGTTCTGTCTGATGCTCACACGCTGCCCCTTTTTATTGCTCCAGCGCCTTCTCTTCAGAATCCTCGATATCGTGAACTGATGCACGTATAAATCCCACTCTTCCCATAGAAATCACATCATCTCTTTCTGCATAGCTCATGGCTGTTGCTCCAGATATGTAATTAGGGAGTCTTCAGCGGCCGAAAAGACCTTTCGAGAAGCGCCTTTGGGTCGGAATTGAGATCTGAACGAAGAGCCATACATGAATAGATTCGTCTGAAATCTATAGACGGTATCGAAGTGACAGTGAACCTCTTCGGCGATAGCTTTGGGGCATCAGTGAAGTAGCAGAAGTCGTAATATTTTGGAGCGAAGGGCCGAAGCCAGTGGACCTGTCATAGCTAAAAGGATGTCAGCACTGTGAAAGGTTTGAACAGCTTCAAATTTACCTGTTTGATTGATTTTTCTATTGATAATAGAGCGTTGAAGATTTGAGAATGTCAAGAATGTCTGAATTCAACAGTAAATTTGGGGGGGGGCGCGACAATTGCGATGCCAAGGATTCGATAGCTTTCTGCATACGCTAAAAGTAATAAAAAAAATTCCAAAAATCTCATTCACCACTCTATTCTCTCAAGACGAACATAAAACCTGATTGTAGATATTGCAGTTGTGAAGCTACTACTACTACATAGATAGTTTAGATGAAATAAATATTCGAAATAATTTTAATTCAAAGCACTTGTGAAGATATAGCAGACTGCGAGTGTCTTTTAATTATCTTTCCCGTCTCTGATTTCCCCTTTTTCGTTTTCTTGTAATTTTGGGGGGTTTTTTTCGGGATAGAAACGTGTGAGGGAATGGAAAAAAGTGGGATTTAATGGGATGGCGTTGTTCTTGATGAGGGGCTGTTTAGGACTTGGGAAGAAGGGGGGGGAGATGAATGAGAGAGAAGAGAGGGGAAGAGAGGGAAGGGGAAGGTGAGGAAAAAGAGGAGGTGAGGGGTGGGGGAGAGGGTTTGTAAATAGATAGAGCTGTCTTCCCTAGGCTACAAACTTCTCAATTCTGTCTGATATCCCTTCATACCCCAGCCCCAACTCGAATTCTTCCTCAACTAGATCTATCTACTCTCGCCCTTCCTCTTACCCCCAAGAAGGGAGTTCTCATTGAGGAGGGACGAAAACAGAGGACATAGTACTTAATAGCTAGGACCTTCCCATTCACAGTTACACAAACTCCCACCTCGCCAACCTCCCCAATCCCTGCCCTGCTTCGCGAAGGATGCACAGGCGTTGCTCCTTGCCCAGATTTAAATCATTTCCATCCTGTATCACTCTCGCCAACGCAATACTACCAATCGCAGTTGATCTCCCCTCTCCAAGGTTGAAGTTCCCCGTCGTGACAAATCCGATTAGATCTTCTTCGTCTGGTACACTTGGGTATGCTGGAGAACCGGCTCTGATATTTTCATCAATTACTGATAAAGGGGGAGCGATCAACCAAGCAGCGAGTTGCTGATTGCGGAGATGGTCCGGGATGTCTTTATCCGCCACGTTCTTCCGCCTGTGCGCGACTTTTTGGGTCCTGGTCGGTTTTGGAGGGGAAGCAAGAGCGAGCCATCTCGAGCGTAGAGAAGGGTTTTTGGTGGGGAGGCCGTAGATCCTGGTACAGGGTGTGGGTGTACCGCGGGATAGGAGGGTGAGGGAGATGATTGTTAGGGCGGTGGGGGGGATGGTTAAGGGGGAGGTATCGGAGGAGTGGGGGAAAGGGATGTGTACGACGTTGAGAGGCGGAGTCGGGGAAGAGGTAGGCTGTGTAGGAGGGGAGGTCGATATGACGGATGAGTTACCGGCTGGTTTCGCTGGGTCGGGAACCTTCGGAGCACGAGGCTCTGTGTTTTCCGAATCGTTAGATGCAGGAAGCGGCGGTCCCTCAAAAAGCCTTTCCCAATCACAAGCCCACCCCCTCCCCACCTCCCCCTTTCTCCCCTCCCCAAGATCCACACTCTCCCACTGCACCCTCTTCCCCTTCGGTCTCTTCTCCCACTCCGCCTTCCTCTTCTCCCGTTCCATGCACTCCCACTCCCACCCAGAACTCGTTCCCGGAAAATCACCCGGGAACCATGGCACGCCTTGCTCGAACGCTAGCTGTCTTTTCTCTCGAAGTCCGCCAAAGCGCGGATTTCCGCCTGAGGAGAGGGGGTAGTGCATTATAGAGTACCAGACTGGGAGGACGCTTTTCCAAGGGAGGAGAAGGGTCCAGGAGCCTTGGGTGCTGGTTGATGAGGAACGGGATGCCAGTAATAGGACGGGGATCTGGGGATCTCGGGGAAGAGGGTCTGGATAGGCACCAGGAAGGGCTGCGCCTTTGCGGCGATTGATCGATTTTTGGCTGGGTAGTAGGCGGGAAGCTTCAAAGCGGGCTTTGCCAGAGAAGATGTTGGGAAGGAGTTGAGTGGTGTCCGGTGACCATGCTGAGAGGGTGTGGAGAAGTTCTTCGTTTGCATTTGGAGAGGAGGAACACTTTAACGTCCGGGGCGGATAGTGTAGTCGAGGGTCACAGACGTTAAAACCTAGGAGGGCGTTGGAAGGTAGTGAAGCTGGATTCGTGACAGCCACCAATCTTGGCCAGATATCCTCTGGCCTATCGAAATCCGGAGGGTCTTTCCCAATGGTGGCGACTGGTTGCAGCGTAGAAATCAATGTTTCTGTGGACCCAGGACCAGTAACTTCTATACTCCCAATCTCAAACCTTAGGTCCTCAACCATAGCCGGTGGTCGTTGAATCTTCGAGACTTTCAAGGTCTCATTCCAAACCTGTAAGAACGCAGAAGGGTGAACGCGGATAAACAGCTTCCTCATGGGCTTCTTGGCTGAACCACTCTTTTCAAGCGGTTCTGTGCCTTTCATATTCTCGACACACCACACAACGCTCACTTTTGATATCCACTTCTTCTCGCCATCTCTTTCCCGGATCCATCCCTTCCACCCCCTCGAACCTCTCCTCCACTTTCTCTCCCTTTTCCCTGTCACCATATTCTCCTCAACCCCTAGCCCCCTTAGTAGCCCCAGTAAACTTTCCTCCGCACCCTCAACTCCAATTGTACTCATGTAGCTTGTATCCCAAGCGACACATCCTCGTTCTGATCCCGCACGATGGGTCGCCCTGTAGCACTTGTCCGTTGGCGTAAGTGGGATTGCAAATCGCCATAACGATTCTTTAGGTGCTGTCATGTGTGCTCTCTTAGCATGATATAAATGCGTAGGGAGCCAAGACTTGTGGATCTGGCGTTTACGGAACTTTGACGCTGGTTTGGCTGGCTTCGTAAGGGCATTCTTCTTGACTTTAGGTGGCCGAGGAGCTAACGATACTGTTTTCTCTGGAACAGTTTCGCCAGCTTCTTGCTCCTTCGACTTGATCCCTTTCTTTTTCGTGAGAGCTCCCAATTTCTGTAGCTTCTTTGCGGTTTCTAAGCGGAGACGCATGTGAGGGGAGGGCTTTCGGCGCCTCGCAGACACTGTTGGAGTATTGTCATTTTTCATCTTCGCCCTTCCACTCTTGTTAGCAACGCAATATCCCACACTAGCCTTGTCAATGGTTGGAGCCCACCCACCTCCTTGGCTGCCCTCGCCCTTAATTTCTTCGGCACTTTCTTCACATTATGGCTTGCCGTTCTTCTCCTCAGATTCTTCGGCAACGACTGAAATGCCCTTGTGGTCAATGACCTCTTAGAGGTGCCCATGCTGGCTTCCATCGCTTTGATCTCGAACTCCCGGGCCTTGACGAAGGCAGACACATCAAGATCACCATTCTGATTGAGAGCTTTCTCAGAGGTTTGGGCTAGAATTGTTCTTGCTGAAGAGCTTTTAACGCGTTTTGCTGCGCGGTTCGATAGGGGGTCGACGGAGGTGGGGGGTTGTTTTCGCTTTGAAGGTGGTAGAGGCGGCATACTGGAGAAGACGGGGCTGCCTTAGATCTTTCACGTAAAGCCTTGCCTCTAATGGCGAGACTTACTGTCGAGGGTGTATTGAAGATCTGACGATTGCTGAGGAATTGTATTTCGAGCAACGCGCGCCACGCTAGTATCTACGGGTTTCCCGCGCACACTGGGTTTCTGCGCACGCTAATCTATATTAGCTACTTCTTGATAGTATTAGGTTTAGCGTGATCAAAGACGGGTTTTGTATCACTACGGAATAGTTAGTGTTAGTCCGCGCGGAAACCCCAATGGATACGAGTAGTACGATTCTCCTCCTAGGCTCCTTCACACCCTTCCACCCTGATCACTGCTTTGAAGGTAATTCTTGTCGACAAGCTTACCAGCACAGTCTTGCAGACTTCTCACTCTCAGTCGTTCCCCTAACGAACTGCGGAAGATCTAACATGTCTCTCAAACCTCCTTTTACCCTAGCTACAGCTCATCAGAAGGTCAAGGCCGCTCAAGCGCTGTGGAACACTCGGTGAATTACTCTCTCATTCTACCAACTTAAACATGTTTGTTAATCCATTGCCCCCGTCCTCGTCTTTGTCCATTCACTCCTACCCTCTACTAATAGCCATTTTCCTAGGGACCCCCAAGCAGTAACCAATGCCTACACCCCCGATACCACCTGGCGTAACCGTTCCACTTTCCTCCGTGGCCACCCAGCCATCATCGCGTTCCTTAACGCTAAATGGGCCCGCGAGATATCTTACCGTCTCCGCAAAGAGCTATTCTGCTACCACGAAAACCGCATCGCCGTCCAATTCTGGTACGAGTATCAAGATGCAAGATCACAAATGCGGTGGATGAGAACGTATGGGATTGAACATTGGACGTTTGCGCCGGATGGGAGGATGGAGAGCCGGATGATGAGTGGAAATGATGTGAGGATTGGCGAAGGGCAAAGGGGAGGGATGAGGTGGTTTGGGGACGATGTGAAGGATGTGGATAGTGTGGATATATACAAAGAATTGGAATGGATTGGGGGTGGAGTCGAGAAAAGCCCCAAGCATAAGTAGGTTGTGTGAGCACTTGATGGGAAGAGAAATTAGTGGAAACGGGTTCGAACCAGTTATTTTATAGTATCCATTTTGACTGGGCTTTTTAGATGCCATGGCTACACATACGACCAGCTAATCCCTTTGTAACCATAAGCCTTCGTTCCGCATTGTCGATTTCATATCCTCCTTATACACCAAAAGCTTTTCTTTATAACTCATCATATTCAACATACGGGTCCAGTCTCTCCATTAAGTCTTCCTCGCTCATCTCCTCGCCTTGCCATTCCTGCTTCATACCGCCAACTGGCTTTGGTGGGATAAGCACATTGCTCACGACATGGATGACGCCGTCTTTGGCGATGCCGTCCTCGATTGTGACCCGGGAGAAGCCATTTAATTTGATGCTGATAAGTCTGCCATAGCGTGCGACATCAATGCTCAAAGACTTATCCTTAAGCAGTGTGGGGAGGTCGATCTTCGCAAAGCTGTTAGTGCCAAGGTTTAAGTAGAAGAAAGTACTACGTACGTGAAAGTATCCCTTCGGAATTCGGGTCTCAGAGACACCATCGTGTGTGTAGTACGCATCAGAATACAAAGTCTGATTGGCAACGACGTGGTATTTCAGTAGAGCCTTCAAGTACTTCTGTCCATATTGGCTGAACAGGAATCCGTTGATTCTCGGTCCGAGCTTCTGAAAGGCAAAATTCGATGGGGCAAATATAGTACCTCCAGCATGGTTCGAGGTGTCATTCATAGCGCTAATCAAGCCGGTTTTTGTCAAACCGAGTTCGAGGGTACTGAATTCACTAGGAAGGAGCTGGATGATCTCAACAGCCTTTGGGGGTGGCACAAGAATGCTGTCGACACCGTGGATGACACCATTAGTTCCGAACTACTCCATGTCAGCTAAACGGCTAATCGAGACTCTATGAAACACTTACAATGTTGATTGCGATGACTCGGCTATAGAAATTAACAGTCAAACCCCTCAGACCGATATTGGTGCTCAATCGCTGCATTTCGCCTGCGAGGTTCTCGCCGACCAACGTTGTAGGGATAGTATGTGTCACCAAGACACGACCAGCTGGATAAAAATCTGCTGAAACATGATACAATAGAACCTTCTTGAGGTCATCCTTTGACGGCTTGGGAGCGTGCTCAGGGATCTTTTCGAAAGCTTTATCGGTTGGTGCAAAGACTGTGTAATTTGCAGCAGTTCCATTCAGGAGAGTGACAAGGTCCTCATACTCGTTAATGAGGGCTGCAAGTTTAGTTGTGTACTTGCTTTCCGCAATCAGTTGGTACACGGTCATGTTTGGCTCATGGTGGTGACCTTTGCGGCCGTGATGTCCATGGTCTCCGTGATGACCATATCCGCCATCGATGCTGTTGGTCTCGCTTTCTAGCCACAATCTCGTGTCGAAGGCAGTGTCTTCGATCTTCTGGGAGAACTCATGACCAGTCTCGGTAATACATTCGATGGCGGAATCGATCGCGTTCTTCGAGGTCTGTACAACCTTGGAGAAGGTATTCTCGAAGTCGCTAACAAGTTGGTCCTTGTAAAAAATCAAATTTGAGGTCCTGTGTGATTCAACAGCGATCTCGCTCATTACCTGCTCGTCAGGTATGACGAAGGCGGAGGTAAGAGCCACGAGCAGCAAAAAGGAGGTAAGATTCATGTTGATATGATAAAGCGCAAGGTGAATATTCTAGGTACTTTGAACAAAGAGTTAAAGGAATAAGATAGTGATGTAGGAAAGTAAGCACTTCAGGCGGTTGCCTGACGCGCGGTGTGGTGACGTCCACATTTCAAGGCGGGGACTTAAGGTATATTCGGCTTATACCGCAAATGGAGCCTGTAGCGAAGTTGATTTATATCTGCTGCAGCCTGCAGGCTGCCTTTACTCAATCAGATCAACGAATGGTACCGCTCGCACAATTCATTCACTGACTGCTTCGGCGAAACGACTGTTCTGAGGACGGTATCGTCTTCGCAGCTTCATTGCTCGATGACGCTGTGACAACCCTGCGATGAGCTTGTTAGATCCCGGCCATGATCTGATTAGATAAACGTGCTTCTCACCCTCTCACGCCTCTGTACGGAGTACCTTCCCCGTATCGCAACAATACACAGCTCTTAAGCTGTCCCTGTCAATCATTTGCTCACACCACCTTTGGAATTCTTCAACCCCTTCCCGTACATCAATTTCCTGTACAGGACTTTTACAACGATCCGACTAGCTAGATGTAATGGCAGGACCAGCAGCACTTGTTGTTCCAGCGCTCAAGAAACATACCGCAACCGTGATCTGGGCACATGGACTCGGAGACAGGTATAATGGCAAATACTATCCTAGCATTTCAATCCTGAGCTAATTGATGGCAGTGGTGCAGGATGGTATGAGAAGTTGTGTTATGACGATTAGAATGATCTAAGAGTAACGAAATTCAGGATGCCTATTGCTGAGAACTTTAGGAGGAGGGGGAAGTTCGAAGAAATCGCCTTTGTCTTCCCAAATGCTCCAACGATACCTATCACAGTGGTATGGTTCCACTTTCCATATACTTACATGAACTACAAGACTGACATCCATGTGTCTAGAACTTCGGAATGAGAATGCCGGGATGGTATGACATTGTGAGACCACGCGATACCGTTCGTTTTCTTCATGCACGAAGCAACCCCATACTGCTCGTCTCACAAGTTTCCACTGATTATGAAGATACTAACGCTTCTTCGGTTTCCAGACCACGTTCAGCGACCTTGCACAAGCCCACGATCAGCCGGGAATCCTCAAGTCTCGAGACTACTTTAACACCCTCATCAAAGCTGAGATAGAGAAGGGGATCCCATCATCAAGGATAATTCTCGGTTAGCTATTACGTGGCGTGGGAGCCAGATTTTAGACGCTGACTTGGTATAGGCGGGTTTTCTCAGGGTGGAGCCATCTCACTCTTCACAGGAGTCACCTGTCCCGATAAGCTTGCTGGGATATTTGGGCTCTCGAGTTACCTCCTCCTGCACACCAAGATCAAGGATTATGTACCAGCAAATAATCCGAATAAGGAGACCCCTATATTTATGGGTCACGGGAACATGGATCCGCTTGTCAAGCACGAATGGGGCGTACAGACTGCGCAGGCATTGAGAGATATGGGGTGGACTGTGAACTTCAACACTTATCAGGGTCTGGCTCACTCAGCCGATCCTCAAGAAATCGACGATCTAGAGGCGTACATCGCAGAGAGACTACCTCCTCAAGGTGACAAGGCTCCTTTGGGGAAATGACTAGGACAAGAAATGCCATCGGATGGTGGTATCTTAGTGTTTCAAGCCCTTATTGGATTGGTGTTTGCTGTTGCTATTCTCTTGTACAATAGACCGTGGCTTGGAAAAGAAGAGAAAAGGAATAGAGGGAAATAGTAATTTCCGAGAAATCTCATAGATGATTTCACATTCCTCACAACGCGTTGCTGAGATAAATGAACGTCGATGCACTAAAGTGGACCGCGGGGTAATCGAATGTAGAATGCCCCACAATGCTGACAAACACCGACTTGTCTCAAAGACTCCGGTCTCGTTTTGCCTTTACCTAACAAGGCATTATATGCGAACTTCCCATTGATCGGTCTCATCGTCAGTCGTTACCTGAAGCCAAATCTATCAGCCTCTCGACCAGTCAAGATGTCTGGCCTCAAAGCTGGGGACAAGTTCCCGGAAGGAGTCGAATTCTCGTAAGATCGCTATCTGTAGCCGGCGTCTCGAAAGGGTTAGCTAACAAAACATTACCTCAAGCTATGTCCCTTATACTGAGGAGAAAGAAGAGATCACAACTTGCGGCGTTCCTCAGCCGTACAAAGCTAGCAAGGAGTTTGCAGATAAGAAGGTCGTGCTATTTGCTGTTCCAGGTAAGCATGCCACTGTGGGGAGGGGTTTCCAACGGGATATGGCACTCTGGGGCTGACGAGGCTTCCAACGTTCTAGGAGCCTTCACGCCAGGTTGCTCTGTTAGGCATCTACCAGGCTACATTCAAAATCTGCCGCAGATCAAATCGAAAGGCGTCGATATAATTGCGGTCCTTGCCTTCAATGACCCTTATGTTATGAGCGCTTGGGGCAAGGCCAATGGCATCAAAGGAGATGATATCGTCAGTAGTCTGGCCATAGACGCGAGGAAAATCGGGCACAAGCTTACCGTCCCGCAGCTTTTTTTGACAGATCCTGAGGCCAAGTTTTCTAAGTCAATTGGCTGGACAAGAGGCGAGCGTACTGGCCGATATGCTATGATCATCGACCATGGCAAGGTGTAAGCATTTTTTCGAAGTTGTTCATACCCACTTCCAGACGTAATGATGAGTTTTGAGACATGTGTCGCGAGTGTACACTCTAAAAACACGTCTCATAGCTCATGAGTCTACCCTCAAAAAGCAGTACTAACTCCGAAATCTTTTAGTACCTATGCCGAGAACGAGCCTGGAGGAGATGTTACGGTTGGTTTTCAGACTGGGAAGGCGATTATTCGCAAGATAAAAGCTAATCAATTAATAGGTCTCCGGCGCCGAGGCAGTACTTGCAAAACTTTGAGGCGCTTGAGCTGGCAGGCCTTCATCTGGTCCAAGTTTTGGGGATTATCTGTGGAGGAAGAGACTTGGCATCTTTTGACTTCCTGCAAGACCTTGTCTTCATCATAGAGAAAGCATCCCATAGACCACTAGATCGAAATGTAACAACCTGAAATCAGGATTATATTACCGTACCTGGTCACAAACGCGCGTGAGGTTTTCCGACTCGGAAGCTTGCCGCGCTAAGTTTATGTTGCTTGCTAACTACCTCGAGGACCTTCAGCCATCTAAGAAATACGGCATCACCATACAAGGACTCAGATAGTGGATCAAGCTCACAGCTTGGAGCCCAAGACTTCTTAATCTCACCACAGCAGCTACATAGGCCCCGTTGAACACGAAATGTTTCGCTTCGTAAGTTGTTTCGTAATCTAGGGCAATCTAAGGATTTTCATCGCTGACATCTCCCTTTAGCATAAAGCCCTCGATGTCATAACTCTTTTCCACCGTCCTTCCTTACCGTCCTCCATGCGTGCCCATGCCCTTTTGAAACAGATATCTGCTCAGGCGTCTGATACGGCAACCATGGACCAGGCAACAGATCACACAGCGCAAAACAAAATTCAAAGGTCGGAGTTTCAATTAGATGTTACCGAGGAGGCTCCAACAAGCGATCAATTGAGGAGTATATTGGAGTATGTTGGACCAAAGAAAGCTAGAGAGGTGGTAGATGGAGCGAGAGATGAGGCAGACGCGCTGACAAGATTAAAAGAGGACCCCAGTAAATTCAGGGCACCGGTTGTGAGTCTACCTTAATTGACCATGGAAAAGGGCTGCGCTAAGCTTATATGTAGATTGTTGATTGGAACAATGGTCGGGCTGGTAAGGACTCTAGCTGTCTAGACCAGTGAATCATCATGCTTACAAGAGATCTAGTCGTCGGAGATAATGAATCTGAAATCATGAAGATGATAGGTCAGCTACCCAAAAAGTAGGCCGAAGTGTTGCGCCAACGCAATCATGAATCCATATGCGATTCAAGCTGTGGTACTACCGATAACGTGAGAGATATCTATGCAAGCCGTATCCCAAGGATCGATGTCATTCATCGACTTAAGTGAGGCAGTCAGCTACGAACGCCTTTCACATAAGCTCCTACCTCTTAACAGAAGCCCTTACCTTCCGGCCCGGTAGATTCTACCACATCTGGTTGTTTTCTTCAAGATGAAGATCACAGCCACTAAGAAAACCGAGTAAACTCCAACAACTGAAACGTTTGGGGGACCCTTTCCCTATCATCACGTACTACTGCTCACTAGTCATGGTTGAATATCACTGACACAGTCAGTGATATATGTGCTCATTGGAAGCGGCTACCTTACTACCTCCTCTCTTATTGTGTGATGAGCCTCAACTGCTTGTGAAGTATCCTGAAGCTATGTATGAAGCCTGACAATAATTCTGTAAACCACGATCTTCTACTATTATCTTTCAAATATTTTGGCTCGGTACTGCCAGTAACGAAATCTTAAATATTTAGGATCAACCGATTATTGGAAAGTACGATAGATGACGAAAGCAACCTTTACTACCATACCTGTACCACTCGTTTGCTCCGTTCTCTGGCAAGTGCTTGAGGGAATTTCCCTCGTGCTTGGCCAGAACCAACTCGTGGATATCTTACGTTCTTGCTTCATGTCAACAACACTAAAAGTAGTCCAACCCTTAACACCAGCTCAGACCTAGCACTTTGCCCCATTGCTTCCGCTCATGCAGCACAAGGCAAACATCATGTCTGTCTCTAGCCGTGGTAAGGCGATCTTCTCGACACGGCTTGGCCGATTTCTACCTCGTGAAGCAGTTGAGCCTCGCGGTCCGATCGCCCTAAGGAGTGAACCAGAAGACGACCTAGACAGCATGATTGCAAGGCTGGAGCGAGACTATCCTGTCCAGAGCAGGGCAATCACTCTACCTATCAAGAACATCTATGAATACTTTGACCACTACGATTGCCACGTTCTTGGAACTGGGTTTCTTCACAAAGTTCTCGAAAACATTGTTTTCCGTAACTTCACCAGATCACAACACGTACGTGAGATTGTGAACGGTTTGAAAGAGGGCAAGCTCGCCAGCTTCGATAGGATGGCAGTTGCACAATCGCTGCACGACATCTTTACCGAGACAGAGATCGCAGAGTATGGGGAAGATATTCTGGGAGAAGCTTTTGCAAAGATTGGGGACCTTGTGAGGCTAGATTCGGATAGAGAAGGTAGATTCGCGTGTTCACTCGTCTGGTCATCTGCTGCTTTTCGTGAGGCCTATCAGTTCTGGGATCTCAACTCACTCACTCACTCATCGCCCGTCTTTTATCGTTGAATGTTTTGCCTAGCGCTTGCAGAGGAACTTGGCTAACACTGATTCTTGCCAGCCGTTAGTGCTCAGCATCGAAAAGAGGGTCTTCATCACAACGTCACACAGAATATTACCAATTCCCAAACGTCACTCCTTAATCCGTCCGTGCAGCCGCAACGCAATTCGTCCGCTCCACAGTCTTCACGAGTCAGCTATGCTTTACCACAAATTCCTCAACCCCCTGTGCAACGCTCCAATTCTGCCTTAGACATACCGTCAAATGATTTACCAAAGGAAGTCTCGGGTCTTTCACCTTCGCAAGGGCAGGTTGCGACAGACCGCACAGACCGCTACAGTGATCTTCCGGACAATACACTCAAAGTGCCCATGCAAGGGTTTTCCAGCGACACTGCGGCTCAGCCACCGCGAGCACCACCCATACCTATCTCTCACCATCCTACGGCATTGGGCATTGGAATACCTCAAGACATGTTTCAGGCACGTATCTCTCAGCCCCATCCGATGGTGCGAATTCCGATAGCCAAGAAGCCGCCTCCTATGGGATTCTCTAATGATGCTCGTAATCTGATCAACCAGCCGACGGGTGCTACTACTGTCCCAGTGTCACCGGTACAGCAAGCCATGCACATGCCACATCAACTTCACACTCCAGCAGCTGAAAATCGCTATCCCAGGGACATGGGTGGCGTCAGATCAGCTTTTGATTCAGACCATACTAAACAGCTTTTTAGTGTCTATTCTGCTGGTTCGCCCTTTAGTGAGGATAATCACTTGGACCAAGCCAGATTCCTTGCAAACGATTACCCGGCCGCTGTACCTTTTAGTCTTCGTACTAGTGGTAGAGGACAATACAGGCGTTCTTCGTCAAACCAGTCGCAATCGGCATTTCATTTGCCAGCCGCCGCCAGCAACCTGGGAATCGTGCCTTCTATGTTACCACCTGTATTTGAACCATACCGGCATTTCTCTACTGGGCATATATCGACTCAGGCAGCTTGGTCTCAAGATGGAGATCTTTCCACCCCAACAAACCTTGCAAGCGCGGCCGGCTTTTCTGAACGACAGCGGCCTCGTCAGAACGGTCCACAGCGAAATATATATCAAGTACAGAGAGGTTCGGAACGTTGCGATAATAAAACCCTCTACGTCGGGTGGTTTCCGAACCACGTTGACTCCGAGATGCTGCGAAGAATATTTGCTCATTGCGGCCCTATTCTTCATATTTCATGCCCACGAGCCTCCCTCAATGCGTTCAAACCAGACTGCAACTACTACGCGTTTATAGAGTAATTCATTCCACCCCAACCTTGGGTTTTTGTTAATGATGGCGAACCACAGATATGCGAATGCGAGTAGTGCAACCGAGGCTATCAAAGTCTTTCATAGAAAGCCGCTTGACTTTTTGGGAGGTCCTTGTGATTCAAGGCTCAGAGTTCAGCCCCCGAATGGTCCTTGGGATGATCGGTACAATCGTGAGGGTGTGAGGACTCCTGCCTTTTCTAAATCTGGTGGCTCGCCATATAAGCAGCATCACAAAAATGAAGGTAGATTCGACCGAGGAGATTGTGAACGGCGTGATTTTTCACCTTCGCACAATGCTGAAACGCCTAAAGCATATGCCGATGTGAATCATAGAGACTTCACTAGAAGTACCACTTTGGATAATCAACCAGGTCTAGATGGTAAAATAGCCACACAGCTAACAGAAGAGACGATGGAAGTACCACCGCATATAGATCCTATAACGTCAGAACACGATATCAGTCAACGCAAGGTCGCTGTAAAACTTCCGTCTACAGGCAATGACGAACGTGGAAGGCAAAGGGCTACGGAGTTGAAGATTTTTGTACAGAACATTCCCATTATGGCGAATGTTCTTTCAGCTAGGGAACAGCAAGACAGCCGTCAGGAACAGGCTAGTCAGGAACGATCTGGAAACACTGGATCCGGGGTTGTTCTTGACAAGGCAGACATGGATACCAAGAGCCCCACCGAGTCGAGAGCTGAGAACAAGCCCACAGCTCCCCGAAGTACAAAAGAGAAAGAGCCAAAGCTTGCTGCCAGCAAAACTAGTACAGCGCGAGCAAAGCCCACACCGGCTCGGGTAGAGAAGAGCCCCGAAAAGTCTACCCAGCCGCAAAAAGGAGAAAAATCGACTACCACGGCTCAGCCACAAAAGGCAGCTGAGAGCTACCCCAGGCCAAAGACTGATGTGAGGAATCCTACTCAGGCTCCGTTAGGGAAGAATCCCGAGAGGTATACCAAAGAAATAGCCGGTGAGGGTGTTCAACAGTATGATGGTGGAGCGAAGCCATCAATTACCAAGACTGGTATAGTTGATACAGCGGCAATCATAACAACTTTGCAACCTAGCCTAAGACCTGACAGGACTGCTCATGCGGTTCCCAAAGAGGGGGAAGCTTATTCTATAAAAGATGGTTCGATGACCTTGGCTGCTTTAACTGAGTCAATGGGCGCTAGACCAAAGCAAGAAGCAGCTACAGTAGAGCCGCAAGATCAACCAGTCAGCTCACCAATGTCTCGGGTCGACAGTAGCTCTACCAAAGATAGTGAAATGGGTGGCCCTTCTCCTTTCATGTCGACGGAACCAACGACATATGCTCACTCCGAGCAGTCCGACAGCGGCACGCTTGAAAGTCAAATACCTATCGCCAACTCGACCACAAAGAGCGTACCTCCAAAGCCGTCTAATGATTCTACCAGACCCGACGATAAGCTTATTCAGAAAGCAGCAACAAGTAGCTCCTATAGGTTAGATTCGCTAGCTACAATTACAGAACAATTCGACTATTTGGACGAGAACAAGAAATCGTCAGTTCCGCCATCACCTTTAAATGGTACGGTAAACCCAATTTCTGAGAATCGACCATTAGTACTGTCGACGGAGAACCTGAAAGACCCTTCACCTGACAAGTCAGATCCCGAGACAATCACATTCGAAGAACAGAGCCTCGGCACAAGTGTTGGTGGATCGAAGGTCACCGTACACGCCCCCCATTCAGCGCCTACAGGAAAGATAGAGGATCGGATTTTAGTGATACAGGCCAATGCATCCTCAACTGCGCCAGATAAGATTACATCGTCAGAACTGGACATTTCATCAAAGATTCCCGATGTCAAGCATGGACCCCAGATTCCGCCAAGATTGAGTTCATTGGTGACCCCTGCAACACCGATTTTAACGCACATGAAAAAGCAGCGAAATCTCAAATCTCCGAAGACTACTACAGATAATCTTTATGCAGGCCCAAATTCCAGAGCCTCGAATACTCCATTTGGAGAAAAGTCGTTTTCCGAGAGGAAAGGAATACCTCATAGCGACTTAGCAGAGCCGAGTGGGAAAGGTTCAGGACACGTTGGGTCGTTAGAGCACGACCAATTAGGTAAAGCTGCCATTTTACGAGCTCAAAAAGAGAGTGATGTAGCATCCATCGGCAACGACAAATTACTGCAGCCCTTTGAGTCGGCACATGATCGACAGGTTTCTCAAAAGCCAAAGACAGAACAAGCTGAAGCCTGTACACTTCAATCAAATATGCCTATACCGTCAGCCGACTCCAAAAAGATTGGGAAGAAGACGATGACTAAAACAAAGAAAAAGTCAAAGTCAAAAGGCAGCAAAGACTCTACAGCGTCTGAACCTGCCGCAGTGGAGCCGATTTCGATAGAATCGGCTTCAAATGCTCATACAACGCTTCCGGAACCCGAGACACCTTTCATTATAGATGAGTCTGTTTCATTGCCATTGCCAATGAACAACAACAGAAGCAATGCCCAATATTCAAGTAGTCTTCCAGTGGAGAAGAGTGTTTTCCTCAGTCAATTCCCCGCTGGAATCGAAGAGTACTATCGCAAAAAGGCGGAAGACTATGATCCCAAGCTGCGTCAAGCTATGCATAACAATGACTTGACTACGGACACCGCACCGTCAGATTGTCCCAGCGATACTTCCCCGCCAAAGCGCGCCAAGGTTGACGACACTGATTACGACGTTATAGAAACAGCGAGGAGATTGGGCTATCTGGGACAATGGGGGACAGTAATGGATACGCCTATTGAAATTGGTCCTCGTGTCGTGAGTCTTCGCGAAACTCTTAATGCCTTCGACAGCCATGGACAGCGTAAGACTAGTGATAGCGAGGATAGCCTTAGCACGCTTGGAGCCTTAGATGAGTCCAACGCTGATCAGCTACACAAAGCACATAAAGAGTCTCAAGATTTTGGAGGAGAGTCCTTAACATCGAACGATCCATTCCACAAGCAGATGGCCGAAGTTGATACTGCAATGCAGAAGAAGCGCAAAACACGAGAATTGGCTTTGCCATCTCAAAGCAGAGTCAATTCGGAACGGTATCCAAACCAAGAAGAGGTCCTCTCACAGTTGACCCCAGAAGCACAAAAGATCTTCCACGACCTTCAGTCAAATCCCACAATGGTCCCTTCAGCACAGGCCTCAATGCCAGTCACACCAACTAATCTACAACATTCCACAAGCCAAGTCCTTTCACCTCAGCAAATGGCTGTCCACGAGCAACTCAATACCTCGGATGGTCACCAAACAGCTGCACAGCATATCCTAGAACATGGCCAGGACCCAGAGAGCATGGCCACTAAAGTGAAGACCCTCAGCTCGCAGGAGCGTCGAGAACTCGCAATGCTAGAAGCACAATTTGCCGGAGCAAGTCTGCCTCTAAGGAAAGTTAACGAGTCTCTTACGAAATCACCGTCTAAAGAGCACATTCATAAGATCGCCGAGGAGACGAGCAAGCTCACCGAGAGATCAAGGGGGATTTTGATCAACATGGTCGCACAGGGCCCCAGTCCTCCTGCTTCACCAATCAAGCAGCTATCGCCGACCTTTTCTCAACAACAGTCGCTGCCGAGTACAGAAAACCTCCCACCGCCACCACCACGTCCAGCGCATAAGAAGTTACCTTCCTACTCTGAAGTCGCTACGTCCCCGCCGAAGGGATCCGTACGACTACAATCATCACTCCGGCGATCAGCACAGTTACCATCACTGCAGCCAGGAGATACGGTAGAGGTCACACAGCTGGGCATGGACACGCTCACATCGGGAATGACAAGAGAAGGACCACTGCAGAGACCGTTTCGCGCTGGATCCGAGGGGCCGTATAGGGAAGAGTTGGGAAGGAAGGGCAGGGGTAGAAGGAGAACACAGGAGGGACCGGAGAGACCGTTTATCGAGAGGCGGGATCAGGAGGGTTGGAGTATGGCGGCGCGTCAGTTGGCTCACAACAACGATGTCGATCCGTGGGGGGTGCCGAGGGGGGAGAAGGCGTGGGGAAGTGGGAGTAGTCGATAGAGGTGTTGAGGGGGTGCTGGGTGTGAAGGGTTATCAGATTGGACATTTCGAAGGGGGATATTGGAGATGCATCTTGTAATTTCAACGGAGGAAAAGCGAGGGAAGAGTCAATACAGCCCATCCCTACTATGCCTTGAGATCCCACGAGTTCCGAGCCATGATTGATTACTTCCCTCGCCCCCGAACCTATCCTCTATGCTCAAAGCGTTAACCATACACAAAGTCTCGCAAAGCGCCGTTCGTCCTTTCATTTACCATAATGTCCCGGTCCAATCCAGTCAAGTCCATTAACCCCCCATCCATCACGGAATACTACCAGCAGTCCGAAGTAGGAAAGCAACTATCGGTCCGTAGTCAAAGAACCAGAGCACAGCAAAGCCCATATCGTTTGTAACACATCAAGAGAAGCATAAGCAAAACAATCCATGCCCGGAAGAAGCATTTCTAGAATATCGTCCCATACGCCTCATCCACCGGCAAAGGTTTCCTCGGACTGCTCGGCGCACCATTTGCATCGGCGGCAGGCTTGCGATGTCTACACCCCACGTTAGCCTCTCCCTAAATACCCCAGTTTCTGATCAACGATATGCATACCTGAATGTAAACCCGACAAACAAGCCCTTGCCCATTTGCTCATCCCTATCCGCCATATTCTCCAGTGCTTGCTGCTTATCGTGCACCTCCTTGTACTTGGCCATATCCGCCTCACTGCTGAAATCGTCGAAATAGCCCGCGTCCGTCTCGCCATCGAGTTCCGGCACAAACGGCGCTCTCTGTTCCCTAAGCCTCGCCCAGTCCACTTCGGCGAAATACACATGTTTGTAAATCTCGTTGATGCTTTTGAAGCGTTTAGATTTTCCAGCGACGCAGCGTGTGATGAGGTCCCAGGTTCGTGGGGATAAGAAGTAATTTGGGTCTTCGAACCTGGGTTTCTTGAGAACTTTCTCCCAGCGCCGAAGGTTCTGCCATGTTTCGTCGACGGTGGAGCCGGCGAAGGGGGGGTAACCGGAAAGGGCTTCGAAGAGCATGCAGCCGAGGGACCAGTAGTCGACTGTAAAGTCATATTCCTCTCCTTTCAGCACTTCAGGGGCCATATAGTCAGGGGATCCAACAATGGACTTCGCGTAATTGACTTCGCTGTCACGCAAGGTCCGGTAGCCTTCGCGACGCTCGGCGACGGAGCGTTGGTCTATGGGCGTGGCGAATGGAACGGAGATATTGCCAACTTCTTCAAGTTTGATACGCATAGATTCGAGTTTGATGGGTGAGAGCATGCCGGCTGCAAGGCCGAAGTCTGTTAGTTTCACGTGACCGGTAGAGTCGATTAGAAAGTTTTCGGGCTTAAGGTCGCGGTGGATGTAGCCTAGTTGGTGGAGAGCGTCTATGCAGCAGAACATTTCAGCGATGTAGAAGCGGGAGTGGCGGTTGTGGAGGACGCCGGTATTGTTGAGTAGGGTACGGAAGTCGCCCCCTGGAACATATTCCTGGGAGATGTCAGCTTGCTCTTGAGCCTATGGAGATCTTGCGTACCATTGCCAGGTAGATGCTCTTTTCGTCTTGAAAAGCGTAAAGAAGCCTCACCAACCACTCGCTCTTAGCAGCAGTTAAGATATCTCTCTCTGTCAAAATGTGCCTGACCTCGTCCAATTTAAAAAGCAGCTTCTTGCTCATCACTTTCAACGCACAAACCTCCCTTGTATCTTTCTTTGATGCCAAGTAGACTTGTCCATACCCACCCTGCCCCACTTGTGTGAGAATCTGGAAATCACCATGGCGAAGTCTTGTACGGCGTTTGCGTAGATTTGCCCGTTCTTTACCGAGATACTTCTGTCGTGCTGCATTATAATCTTCTTGTGAAGTGGTTGGTGGAGCAGGAAATTCGGATTCAAAGGCAGCTGTGCGGTTCTGTCGATTATGGACATAACTGAGGAGATCGAAGTAGTGGTCAAGGAAATCTGACCTCGTTAGCGCTGTTGTACAGATGCTCTATTGAAGACGTACAGAGCTGAGTGACATTAGCAAGACGTTTTACTTTTGGCAACTGCAATTTCTCCAGTTCTTCAGGAGTCAAGCCTCGCTGTGGATTATATCGACCCTTTCCAGCAGTCTCCTCCCTCGATTGGTATAGCTCCTGACGGGAAACAGCAGCTTGGTTAGGTGTACCGGGCTTGCCCAGCCGAATGCCCGGTGGTGTATTTTCCTGATTAGACTTCCTAACAGGACTTCCAGGGCCTGGTATATGTTCTTGATGGACAATACTTTCATCTAACGTCTCGTCAACAGTTTGTCTAGCGCCCTTATTCGGCGAATGTGGGCTCAACTGTTGTCTTCCGATCTTCGTTGGACTGGTTGGCGTAAGTTTCATTGCATTGTCAAATACATTCGGCAGGTCATTGGCCCCTGGTGGTAATTGTTTCTTGCTTGGGCTTCCTTGCGGTGTGTTGTACGGCGATGTGAAGCCTGCTGACGTAGGTGTTGTGGGCGCATCGTAGAGCTCGTTACCGGAACGTGTATGCAATAATGGTGGTGGCATTGGAAGTGAAAAATCTAGCTTTTTGGCTCCTGTTGAAGGCGAAAATGGGCCGTTAGCTGCCATGACTGTTGTGTTATGTTGCGTGGAGTTGCTTTTGGCAGTGGAACTTGTCAAGGTGTGGTCAAGAACTCGCTGGATCCTACACTGCTATCCCAGCGCAGCTGGTAAGGAAGAAACGGATGCCAGAGTTTTTGGTAAATTTTCACCTATTCCTCTCCGAAATTTCTGCTCAAGTGCATGCACTGAAAGCTGGGGTGAGTGCTGATGTGGAGGAGACAGTGGATGGTGGTTTGTATGTTTATTGCCGTAAGCGTTGGCTATGCGACGAGTCACGTGCCGTGTTTTAAGTAGAATATAGAACTAGGGCGTCCAGGGGTTTCTTTCCAAACATCCTTCATCAACTACTTTATCCATCTCTCAACGGATGAGTACCCAAATTAGACCCGAATGACAGTGAACAGAAGCTCACCTGCTACCGCAAAGCTGAGAACACCTCTCTGAAAGGACTTGGTGTCCCAATACGAAGTAGGAGCTCTTAACCAGTGACAGCTGGCAGTTTTGCCAATTCCTTCCGATTTGACGATACTCTATGTGTCACCCAAGTCTCTGATGGTGAATCTTGATATGCGGAAGCGCAATCTCTACTGATCGAAAGAACTAATTGTCAACCTGGAGATGCCGACTTGTAGCGCCCTTGCCAACCCAAGCGATTTGGATGAACAAGCAAGATAGCCCTCTGTTCGAATGCCTACAAAGTCATCACAGCCTTCACGTCATTTAAAAGGCAAGAGAGCATTCAACACGGGTTACCTCGTGCCCACGCCCCTACGTTCCTTGTTGTATCCAGTCGCCAAGAACGTTCTTGTAGAGAGAAATGTAGAACGATGGTAGAGTTTGCTGTAAAATTCACCTCATCAACCACTAATTGGGATGAGATCAAGTCGCACCAACTATCAGCATGGGACGGGCAGTATGTTAGAATTGAGAACGACGTTCGGCACTCGCCAGTATCTGTATTGTCTTCACTATGTCCCTGTGGTTGCTCAATAGAGTTTCTATGCTGAGAAATTGCATTTTCTATCGTTGAATCTCATTGCTTCAATATATCAAGCTACCTTATGTGCAGATACTGTCTCTATCCTTTGGAAGTCTAGCCTAATCGAAACGTCTAATCCAGAAAATCCGAAATAGCCTCAACCTAACTGTTGGCGCGTCATGTCTCAAATTCGTCGCGCCGAAGCTGTCTTCTCTCTATCCCCACCCTCCTGCCAGATCACAATACTGCAGGTCTTCAACTCGTTACAGTTCTCGACGGTGCCAGAGGTTAGCGATAGCTATCATACAAGGGGGCCATGTTCTACAGTCATGAGAGTGCGCAGTATCATCATTCCTTGCTACAGAAGACAATCTCCAGCTGACCGCTGCACTATCCAGTCCTGACCTCTCGCGAGGGAGGAGTGGCCACAGTATGGTAGGAATTAATGGTCTCACGTATCTGCGAAGCTGTTTCGCAAGCTTACCTTCAAAGGCTCGTCGCGACCCTCGGATCCAAGTCCAACTTGAAGAAGGTCAATCGTAAGGCGATCCTAGACGTCGATGTCCCTAAGACGTGCGAGATCATCATCACTCCCGAAGCACCTATGGCCTTAAGGTTACAAAGCAATCTCCTGTACGCCTGTCAATGCCTACTTGGACTTTTATGTATGCTTACTTTTGATGAATCGCGCTAGGTATGGCGTCTCTCGCGTCTACTTCCAGCAGTGTGGGTATGTTCTGTCGGATGCACAGACGGCCCAAAGCAACATAAGAGCGCTTCTCAAGGTCGTGCGCACTGCGGAACTCGACCCTGATGCTGGAAAAGCGCGGTATATTAAGTGCCCGTGTTATTTTGTTCGGACGACTAATCATGCCGTCTAGTCCTGATCAATTGGTCCTGGAAGACGACCCAGCTTTTCTCCCAGATTTCCCCGGTCTTGACATTGACTTGTCAGCTCTTGACATATCTACTGATGGATCATCTTGTCGTTCCAGCATCTTGTCGCCGCATTCTCTACGTTCAAGCCTCTCAAGCAACGCGGACGGCGACGGATCAATGCTTGGCCTTATTATACCTACTTCTGATACTGGAGGTGCTGGAGATATTGGTGGATTTGACCTTCCAGGTGATGACCACGCTTCGGTTCGGCCTAGCTCTAGGCTTCGAAGTCTCCTTGAGGATGAAGAAGAGGGTTTTAATCTGGATCCTGGTTTTACTATCGACACAGATGGCAATGTTGTTCTCACTGGGCAAGACCAGCCACCGGCAGCAGTCGGAGTGAGAATCGGTAGTGAATCTGCAGCAAGTGCTCGTGTTAGACAAGAGTTTGAGGAGGGCCGGCAAGCGGTAGAGCTCGACGTAGGTGGCACACCGTCTATTAGTGAGAACATACTGATATTATCAAGTTCGCTGGGGCCATGAACCTTGATCTGGACCTACCACGACTCGATGACGATGGGATTCTCCTCCCAGAAGCTGAAGCTTTTCCTGAGATGATGCCTCAAGTTGCGGCTGAAACGGGTTTTCTAAGGTCTTCATCGGCTGTTCCTGACGAGGAAGAACCATCTGAGTCTGCTGAAGCTCCTCAACGTCGCAAGCCTCGCGAACCCAGAGAGTTGACAACAGACATGATGCAAGAACTCCGCAACGCGGACCTAGCGCAGTGGAACAACAACTATATTACGAACATGACCAGTGCAGGTCATAGCAAGTCACAGCACAAGGCCCCAGCGTTGTCGAAGAAAAATGCTACATTCTGGGTCGTTGGTGCTGGCATTGGTGGCGTAGGTTCCGGAATTGGCAGCTCTAAGCTCACAAGTCCTCTTGATATGTTTGCCGGCGACCGATTGATGCAGGCTCTGACTGGAACTGAAGCGCCCATGGGTGGAAAGAAGCGATCTCGTGAGGAAGAAGATGACCATGGATCCGACAGTGAAGAACGGCGAGTACGCATGAGGGAGGGCGATGGCGCGCAGATTGGCCGTGGTCAGGAGATTATACTGGATGATGATGATGCAATGGGTATGATGGGTAGTGAGGTAAGGTCATTTGATGTGTTTCTCACAAGCGGTAGCTCATTTCCTAGTAGGGTATCGAAGTTGGCCGTCACGCTCTGCCAGCGCTCGAAGATCAGTCATCTCAGTTCCCATGGAACATGAGTGCTTCGGGAGCTGGCTCACGTCAAGGCTCTACTGCACGCGGTCGTGGCTTTGCAGGCAGTGTCGGCGGCTTTCGATCCAGCGTTGGAGGTCCAGGCTCCCTTCCGGGCACAGCTGTAATGCCTGGTTCGCTCGATCGACGCGCCAGTCGAATAACCAGCGCCAGTCCATTAATTGGCCGTGGACTTCAGCGTTTGAGCAGTCTCGAACTTCCTCAACATGACGATGATGATGATTTCTTAGGCGGTCCCACAGTCTCGAGTTCGTACGCGGCCGATGACTTTCAGCTTTACGGTCCTGCTGCTGGAGTTGACACTCAGACAGCAGCAGAGTCTCAATGGATGAAAGCAACATTGGATCGAGAGAGCAGCAATTTCCTGGACTTTGTAAAAGACAAGGTAGCTGCCAAGCTACCCCTTTTGCCCGAAGCAGAAGATGAGCTCTCGGGCGGTTCTCGTCCAAGGCCAGTGGTGTTCTTCGAGGAATTATTGCCTCCGGCACAGCACACTAAGATTGTCGCAGCTCAGGCTTTCCACCACGTACTTGCATTGGCCACCAGGGGCTTGATCAACGTCCAGCAAGAACAAGTGATTTACGGGCCAATCCAATTAGGTCTTCCCGCGGGTGCGTGAAAGGGAAGGATTTGATGTTCGTTTGCTTCATACTTATCATCTGCTGCACTTGCTCATATTCTCAATGTCTCAAATTTTGCTGTATTCCGCTTCGATATTGCTCGGCCAGATTTCCCTCCTCAAGACCGGCGTACTATTTCCGGCATCGCTATCAAGTACGTGAAGGGCGTACTGGTTCACTTTGTCCTCTCTTGCTACCTTAGAACAACAATAACTTCATTCCTTCACATTGCTCGTCCAATTGAATTACTGGGTTACTACGGTCTTCATCACACGTGAGAATGATGTCATAAAGCTTCGAGTTCGGAGACCGGCTTTAACGTTTTGTTCAAGCGTTACCCAAGTGTCACACTGTTTGCGGGGTACTATTGGTGGCTCTGTTGACAAACATACAGTGCCTCATGGGATGGTCATAAATAAAGCTGAGAATTGTTATTGTTATTGTTATTGTTATTGTTATTGCATTATTATCGTTCCTACGTAGTTTTCCGTTCTCAGTCCCCGACCAAAATGCCTCGTGTGCAAGAGCATCCCGATAAACCAGAAGGCGGCCGCAAATATGGCGCTTTTCAAAAGGTGGAGTCACAGCTGTATAGAAAAGGAAGCAACGGAATGCTAACTCCGGTGTCAGGATATTTACATGGACGGTTTAAAGAAGAACAAATTGCCAACAGTCACTACAGACCCGAACAAGCTCGAGGAGCAGGCAAAGCATCATCTGGGTGCGAGGAGCTACAATTATGTTGCTGGTGGAGCAGGCGAGAGGGCTACAATGGATGCTAATCGATTGGCATTCAGGCAATGGAAGGTAAACTTATCATGAGTCGTACTGTCAATAGCTAAAAGAGGCAGGTGATCCCTCGTATGCTTCGTCAAACCACGCACCGTGACCTCACCGTAGAGCTCTTCGGCGACAGATTCGAATCACCTATCCTGATCGCTCCCGTTGGGGTGCAAAGCATTTTCCACCAGGATAAAGAGACCGGCGTTGCTGAAGTCGCCGCGGAAATTGGAGTGCCCTACATCCTCAGCACTGCTGCCAGCAGTAGCATTGAAGACGTTGCAAAAGCCAGCGGAGATGGAGCAAGGTGGTTTCAGCTATACTGGCCACAAAACGACGACCTTACGGTTTCTGTTCGTTTCCCCCCATCCACTCAATGTCTCCATCTACGAATGAGTCCGCTTACATTCTCTAACACGCACCCCCAGCTCCTCCGCCGCGCCAAATCCAACGGCTACAAAGTCCTAGTCGTCACTCTGGACACCTGGACCCTCGCTTGGCGCCCCGCCGACCTCGACAACGCCTACGTCCCCTTCGCCTCAGGCATCGGCGATCAAACAGGCTTCAGCGATCCAGTCTTTCGCAAACGCTTCACCGAAAAACACAACATCGAAATCGAAGATGACATCTTCCTTGCCAGCCAAGAATGGGAAGCCGACGTCTTCTCCGGCGCTGCGCATACCTGGGACCAATTGGAGCTGCTGAAACGGGAGTGGGATGGCCCGATTGTGTTAAAGGGCATCCAGCATGTCGAGGATGCTAAGATGGCAGTTGAGGCGGGCGTGCAGGGGATTGTGGTTAGCAATCATGGGGGCCGGCAGCTGGATGGCGCAATTGGCAGTTTGGAGGTGCTGCCGGAGATTGTGGAGGCCGTGGGGGAGCAGATTACGGTGCTTTTTGATAGTGGTATACGGACGGGCGTTGACGTTATCAAAGCGTTGTGTCTGGGTGCGAGAGGTGTGCTGGTCGGCAGGTACGTGCCTCATCACCTTACCGTCCACCTACTCTAGTACTTACTGACGGCCCTCTCCCAAAGACCCTGGGTCTACGGCCTCGCTGTCGGCGGAAAGCTAGGCGCAAAGGATGCGCTGAGAGGGCTCTTGGCTGTAAGTACCCTTTCTCCTTCCCGACTCACACCATCTCACCACACCATTCAACCAAGCTGATTTTTTCTTATTGCAGGATCTGGATCAGAGCATGGGCCTAGCGGGCATACGCACGATAGCAGATTGCAACCGCAGCATGATCAGGAGAGTGCAGTACGGGGGGGATGTCAAGTCGAGTAATTAGATGCAAGCAGAAGGGGTGAAGGGGGAAATGGAGAAGGGAGGGGTGGCCTATGATGGGGATACTGGCCTCTTACTTGCTCTATTGCACATACTTTACCTTTATGATTCCTATCACATAAACCTCTAATAGCTTCATCCCTCAAATCACAAAACAAGATCCTCACCTTCCCTCTTATGCCTTCTTCCCCTCAACCTCGTCCCAAATCTCGACCCCACCACCCAACCCAGTCTTTCACACGCGAACAGACCTACTACCGTTGCAGGCATGCATGCATGCACATTACAGCTCTTCCCATATCTCTCCACTATTGTCCCCGTTGGTTTTCTTGTTGCCCAGCCCTTCCGTTCCGCCCGATTTCTACTCTTTCCTTTCCTTCCCCCCCTCACCTTCCCATTTGTAACCCTTCCCTTTCGCTTCGCCCACTACATCCTCCAATCCCCCCCTCCAATTCTACATCCCCTCGTATGCAACATATCCACTAAGGGTTTTTTCGTACTAGCAATCTGTTTGAGATGGGAGATGGGAACTGGTATTGAGGTGGTAGGGGTGTAGTGGAGCGGGAGGGGTGAGGGTGATGTTGAGGGCACGTGGGGTGTGGGTGGGGATGCGAAAGTGGGGAGAAAGGGGGTGGAGAAGGCTGGTGAGGTGGGGTGGGGGATGTTGGGTTATTGGGTTTCTGGGGCAAGAGGACTGGGGTGGGGAGGTGGGGTAGGTGGTGTGAAGTATTGGATAATGCGAGGGTAAGGGTAGATGATGGCAGAATGCACATTGCTAGAATCTTAACGCCCATAGTCCTCTGGAAAGGGAGGGGGGGGTTCCTATCAAACGCGCAGAAATAGAGCCGGGCGAAGCGGGACGGTAGTATGAGTCAACTCGCAATACATCAGAGAAGGTGGGGAAGAGGGGGGGGATTGGGATGGCTGGGGTGATGGATACAGGGGAAAGGGTGTGGGGGAGTGCTGATAGAGAACGTTGAATGCTCTCGAATCGGTATTTAATTTACAGCCAGCAGTAAGCGGTCCTCACCAGATTCTACCACTAAATTTAAGTGACGACCGCTTACTGCTAGCTGCAAATTAAATACCGACTAGAGAGTACCCAGACAGCGAAATTCTCTTCGAAAGCTTTCACGAAGATGGGCTGATTTGAATAGTTTCAAACACCGAGAAAAGCTTTGTCTGTTCGTTGATCTGAAATGAAGATCTCAATTTATGGTCCGAGCGGCCTGAACGATCCAATTCCCGTTTTTTGAATCTCTAGCGACATCCATTAGGTCTGAGGCGCTGACGCTTTGGAAGAGAGCGGATCGAGCTATTCTTACAGATAGCCCTGTATTTAAGTTTTTCTTGCGGCTTGGGTTTCGGTTTGTCCAAGCTGAGCGTTGAGATCTTGATGTGATTATCTGTATACTGGTCGTTGCTTGTGGACCTAGATGCCGGGGCGTGGGAATGGTAGATGCAATGCCAGGGTTACTTGTGTCCGGTTTATCAGGTCTTGACGTTCTGGTGTAGTGAGTTGTGGCTATCATACTTAAAGTCGCCCATGCCCTTGTTGCTCCGATAACCTCAGCAATAGCTTTGAGTGATCTCCCGCCAGCTTTCAGCCTTCGTGCTCTTTCCCCTCATCATCCCGTCCTGATCACTCTGGACGTCTCTTTCCCCAATTACCCCTTACTATCTCCGCCTCCGCTCTACTCACTGTGCTCTATAACCTCTGCGCTATCTCCGTCTGCGTTCCCAACCCATCACCTCCTCCCCTCCCTCTCCCTCCCCACTCCGGCACCATCAGTAACAACCTCCTCCCCCAAAACCTTACTCGCCGCCATAAACAGCCCGCCCCACCACCCCCCAAGCCCCCTTACATACTCCGCCTGCACAGCCGTCATACCCAACAAATTCTCCGTATCGGCCAAATGCGCGTTCAGCTGCGCGAGTTGCGCATGCAGGTGCGTGTATTGCCTGTTGCGGTTCGTCTGGGACTGGGAGAGGGATCGCGGTTGCTGGGTTGGGTTGGACTGGCGGGATGAGGAGAGGGAGCGGGTGGTGGGGGTTTGGGTGGGGAAGGAGGCGGTGTTGATGGAGGCAGGCATGGTCGGGGTTGTTGTTGTTGTTGTTGTTGTAGGGGAAAGTTGGGGGGACGGGTGGTGGTGTTTGACGGAGGTAGGACGTGATTGTTTGAAGGGAAAAAACAGCTAGGTTGTCAGTTGTGGATGGTGGGGCTTCATTATTTGTTTACGCGATTGAGGTCACGTGCCCCACAAGATAGCACTAAACGGCCAGACGTCAACAGGTGACATGCAACGGTGAAAGTCGGTAGATCTGTTAGGATAAAAGACGGGCTAAACTACACAAATGGCTTTTCGAGTTAAGACAAAGACGGCCTTGCTCCAGCGCTGTATTTCCTAGAAGGTAATGTTTCTCATCGCTTCAAGCACTGGCCAAGCTAACACACTGAAATACAGCAACGAACTGCCACAATAAATGAGGAAAACTTTGCTTTTTTCTCTTCCTCTCTGCTCACTGGGTAATGTGGTCGAAACACCGAAGAAACAACAAAGACGCCCCAACGCTGACTTCCAATGCAGTATTATATTAAAGCACGCCATGACTGGACATGGATACGACACAAAGGTAATGTGTATATGTACGGAAACGAATGAATTTGGCTTATGCAAATGATGTATGCTTTGTGAATTTCCATCCTCAGACCTCTATCCGTCATTAAAGCGCAGAACATCTGCTTTATTTCCTGACCCGTCAAGCTCGTCCATTACTGAGAGATGTAGAGTGGAGGGATTCGTGTATTCGATTTTATGAAGCGTGGTCGGCGCCAAGGTATCATGTAGTAGCAATCCTTATCAAGTCAAAGCCGAAGGGATGACGAAGGCCATTGCGAATGGAGATGACCGTTTGGGATGGTGAAAGGTAGGCGTGGTATGTGGTGAAAGCTTCTCAATCACCGAACGCCAATCGCTGCCCGTGGTACGCCCAACGCCTGTTGTCGAGGGCCAAGGCTGCTTTGGCTACTGTGCGCAGAGTTCTCCGAATCTAATTGAGCACTAGCTCCGCTATCGCCACTCCCCGCGCTAGCGCTCGCACTACCGGTCAGACTGCGTACATTTTTTTGTGCGGGACCTTTGAGTGGGTAAAGGTTGCTCACCCCAGCGTGTTGCTCGACTTGTTGTGGTGCCACCGCGTTGCCCTGCCCAGGAGGGTGTCGTGGTACAGGCTGACGCATACCCGGAGGTGATGGTCCGCCATGCGGCAACATCCCTGGCGCCGCCATATACCCATCATGCGGAGGTGACGGTCTTCCATTTACTCTTCCTCCAGGACTGAATGGATTGCCAGGTGACTGACTTGTCCGCCGAGAAGCTGGCGGCACTGGGTACGCGCCATTCATCCCAGCGGTGGTGCCGGCACCCTGTAATTCGCTCAAACGCGCTGCTGTCAGTGAGTTTGCTCTCGAGTCATCTGCAATCGCCTTTCTATCAACTATCCCATATCGATTCGAAGAGTAACCCATCATAGGGTTGTCCATTAAGGGGTCTTGCAACGTCGGCACATTCGCTACCATCTGCGCAGATACTCTATTTCGATTTATACCAGGTCTGGGACCATAGCTGTGACTGTTGCGCACTCCTCCTTTTCCCACGTGCCCTCCTTCAGGATCTTTGCGCATTTGGCTAAGGCTAGGGGTTTTCCGATTCCTGCGAGATGTAACGCTCATCATGTCAAGATTTTCGGGGTCAATATTTGGTGGTGGTCCCCGTGCTGCCATAGGATCGAAGAAATCATCGTCATCGTCCTCGTCTTGGTCATAACCCCCACGGTGTGATGGAGGTGGCCTCCTGCCTCCTCGGCGCATGTTATACTCTTGTTCTCGTAGTTGCAACTCCCGTTGCCTTAAATGGAGCTCCCGTTCACGTATTGCCAAATCCGACGGGCCAGACCCTGTGCCATTAACCATGTCATTGTACCCAGGAGCTACACCGCCTTCTGGTATAGCATCGTCGTACATCATGAGATGGCTGAATTCCTCGAGATCGTTACCTTCCAAGGAAGGCCTTCGGGAGAGCTGGTTTGGTGGCGGTCCCCGTGGATTGTAGCCACTGGACTGTCTCGGAGGATAGCCATTCATGGGTCCCGGACCCCCTCTCATTGGCGGTCCCATCGAAGGCCTTCTTCCTCCCCGTATGCCGTGCATTCCGTTTCCGTTCGTCCCATTTCCGTTCATCAAGCCATTCATTGGAGGTCGGTGAGGAGGAGCAGATGATAATCGTGGCGGGGGGGGTGGTCCAGATGTCACATGAGGTGATACCGGTGGCGCTACTGGTCGTTGCTGGTTGACAACGTTGCAATGGTGGAGAAGGGCGTATAACGTTTCAATTCGAGGTACTCGGATCCCTGTCTCTTGAGCGAGTTTTATGGGCGAACCGAGGTAAGTCTCGACCTCCATTGGCCTTTTAGCGGTATAATCCTGATACATGATGCTATTTGTCTCCGAGGGTCTGATCATGCTCTGGATGGTCTTTTCCTTGAAATTGGCATCAAAGCTACAGCCTTGGGAATCAGCAACTGCAAGAAGCTCATCTATTACGTCGTTTATCATTGGCCGAACTCCAACTTTCTCAAGTAGCTCTGCGTGTGTGGGTATTTCGAATAAAACGCTGGTAGGATGGAATGCAATAGGCCTAGAATCTGTTAACGTAGGTCTTCGGCTTGAACTCAGGATTGCGAAATACCCAATCGTACGCTCGTATTGTTGTTGCCTGATGTTTGCGGACACCTTGCAGTCAACCTGACCGGTGCTCAAAGTCATGGCCAGTGCCTCTGCCATGTCGTTCTGGATAGCCACCGGAATGGTTGTGTTCTTGTTTGCCGGACCGACCCATATATCTGTAGCCCCAAGATGCTCGAATTCACTTGCTCCTAGTTGCGTGATCTCAGCTCCAGAAACTAGTGACAATACCACGTTTGTGGGGAACCTCTGTTCGAGGTGCGCCTCAATTCCGAGTGTATGGGTGGTATTCACCAGAATACAAGTATGTTGGGGGGTGACGACGGATTCGATGATGGCAGCAAGATCATAAACATCAGGCAGAGCCTTAACACAAAGAAGAACGTAGTCGAAAGCTTTTCTGCCTGCGGCGTCTTCTGGACTTCTCACAACTAAACGAATCTGTCAGCCTTGACTCCATGGTCTGGATCATGCACGTTTGCAACGTACCATGTCGTGGTTTGAAACGTTCATTGCCGAAGAGTTTGGATCTGAACGGAGCATTAGATTTCTTCTTAGATGGCAGATCAACTTTTACTCACTTGAATGATATCCCATACTGTGAAACCGCCTCAAAGCCTGACTTCCAGACAAGAGTGACGTCGCAGGCATTTGTGGCCTGCAGCCTCCATGACAGAAATGCTGAAACCGCATTACCGCCAACTACACAATGTTTGTTTCTCAGCTTTGGTGCCATTATGGGGGAGGTCCGGGAGGGGCCACGTGGAATGGTTTCGAACGAGAGTAGATGGATTTGTGCTAGACAAAGGAAGTGAAGCAAGTGCGAGTGTTGTAGACTTACCTGACAGAATTCGCAGTCGGGGTGGAGAAGGAGCCATCGTCCGGCTATGTATGTATCGTCCAACAGCGGCAGCAGAGAACAAATAGACCAGGCTAACCAATTGATGCCGGTGCGAGTGAACGAGAGATTTGTGTATTGCGCAGATTATCCAGCTCGTGACCAGGTAACGACCAACATCCAGCGAAATTGCGCCCGGAAAACGGCAATTGGAGCGGAATCAAGCAGGATTCGTGTTCAGATAAGGACGGTGAGGAAATGGACTTGATGTGTACGTTTCTTTGGGTTCAAGGAGTGGATGCTGGCTGTCCCAGGCTTACGACGGTATCGGTTGATTTCTCGAAATAATTCAACGGCAGTCGGATTGCGCGCCAATCTCAATTCGGTAGTCGCACCTCCAGAGCTACACAGCCGCCTCGCAGTACAATATACACTGCAGTGAGGAACTCAGGAAGGATGTTGCCGGATATCGCGAAAGTAAAGCGAGTGAAATGCGATGGGGCCAAGACTATGTTGATGGGGAACTGGAGATGGTGAGTGAAGTTGCAGTTCGGCGGGCTGGTACTACTTTCGACTGAATGGAAGGTTCGGATAGAGCTTGGACCTTAAGGTACGTCTGGAACGAAAAGGATTGGTGCACGACAGACAGCACGAGTAATTTTGGTAAGACGCTAACGACAGATGGATACTAGCGCCACGCAGGGAAGCTAGGAGGATGTGACAAACCAAACAACGATAGCAACGCTCATCTCCCGTTACCATGATGAGTTGCTGACCGTTCTACCTCACGCTTCAATCGACGACAACGAGCATTATTCCCTTACGGATGTACTTGGACCCGGCCTGTACGAGTGCTGCCGCATGTTGCAGGCTGTGCCACGAAGATAACGGACGCTGCATCTAATCCTATGGGTCGCTAAATTCAGGGGGACAGCAGCAGTACCTCAGACCTGTCTTTTTGCCAGGGCGAATAGGATTAAACTCGTACAACCCATGCACATGCCGGCATTCTTAGTCTTTGCCATTGGCCGTTGAAAAGGACGCCCGCAGGGTCCTGTCATTCCACCGGTAACAACAAATGACACTCGAACCCACTTTTGGCCGCGCAACAAAGGCAGTACTCAGTTACTCGCAGAGGATCGAAATAAGGAAAGGGGTACCAGGCTACCAAGCACCCTACCAACTCGGGGTCGTACTGACGACTGACCCATGGATGAAAGTCCGACGATAGCCCTACTGTGTGCATACAGGGGCATAGTTATTAAGACAACAGCGTCAGCTATGTATTTTTACCTGGGGTCAGTACCCGTAGCGGCCGACTAATACATGTATTGATTGTTCGTATGCTTTTCACACGCCATTAGTTTCTCTAATTGCTCTATTATTAAGGTATTATTGCATCCGTAGGGTATTGCCGCCATTTGCATTTGGCCTCAATGGGTTTCTACAAATATCCCTTGGGATCGCCATGATTGACGCTCTTCTGAGGCTCTGATCTTTCCGACCAGATCAGCATACTACATACTACCGTCAGCTACCATCAAAATTGCGAACCTTGTCGCGACTCTTCGGCGGAACCGGAGATGGAGATCGTTTCTCACCCTTGTCGTCTATTTTAAGGCGCAATATATTTTCTGGCACAAAATTGCAATGACATCATTTGTTCCAATGAAACAAAAGCTGCTATGTTGGTGTGAAAGCATTATTACCGAGAGCTGAAGAGCAAACAAATGCTCATCTCGAGACGACAATGAATTTCGAAGCACGGAAATAACAATACCGCCGTACCGTATCAAAGACGAACTATGCCCAAAAAAAATCTCTCTTACTTAAGATTGTTCAACGGTTCACCAGTTGGGCTAAGCTCCTGACGTCTAACTGTTCAGGGCACGGTACCTTGCAGTTTGTTGGCCGTCTTGGGAATTGGGAAGGTGGACATGGGAGATCGTCAAATCAACTCGACCCGGCGAATCTCCCTGGCTTTGGAAATCCTCACACTACAAAATACACTCGTTGTCACTAGAATAGACGGTCTGTTTCCATGTGCAGGGTATAGCCACTGGCAGGCGACTACCCACTCTCTGGACTTGAGTACATATCGCTAAAGGAGATTGAGGGCTTGGTCGAACAGTCACGCTGCTGCTCGCTAAGAACACAAGCGCCTACAAAGCCAAGAGCATGTCCAGGCAGGGAAGAAGCCAAATTAAAGACGCGGCACGTGGTATAGCGTTCCCTATTGCAGGCTAGAAGCAGAAGATACGGAGTAGATATGCATCTTCGGCGACCCCCTGGGGCCCTTCCGGTACGAACGGTCTGAGGAGGCTGACCTTGGCGAGAGAAGCACAGCTAAACGCTTACGCAGCTGCCTTGGTAATTCCCAAACCCTTCGCCGAGTATGCGCTGCTCAACGTTGGGGTTTTCTGGCGCTTGAAAGCACTGATCTACTGGACATTCTGGAATCCAGGCTGCTCTGGCACGCAAAGGCTAGGGACATTTGTCCAGTAAAGTGTGAGCAGTCAAAGAATCAGGGCGACGGTCGTAGCTATTTTTGTCCTCCTTCTTGGCGTCCATCCTACCATGGACGATCTGCCGCTGCTTGGGAATCTTTTCGCCAGTAAATTGAGATGTTCTTCAGTTTTGACGAAACCTAGAAGCGTCACCAAAAGCAGCCCGCAGAATGATTGTGTCATGTGTCATGTCAGAGCTGCAGAAAGCTACTTCGAAGTATGCATGCCGCAAGGTACTTATGTCGACCAAGAACGATGAAGCCGGCGTACAATCATATGACCGCTAATGTTATTCGACAAGAACAAACCATTGACAGTAATCAAAGATCTAACGTGGTTTGCGTATCTCAGTCGAAGCTCTCGGTACTTAGGGAACGGTATTACCTTTAATACGTGATTTTTCTTTACCAATTCTTTATTCATCATCTATTCAATCCATATCAATCATCCTCCTGCACCGCCGGTAATTCAACTTCAATTGCTTTCCCTCGCCAGCTCTACACTCATCTTTTCCATCATCGCTGTGGTTAGTCGGCGAAAAGGCGAAACAGTATTACACAAATCATCCTCGGCAGGGTTGAATTCATCCCCCAAACTTCCAAGTGGTATACTCAAACCCAGCCAGACGGTGCTGCAGAATTTTACCTTCTGTCTGAAAGAGTCCAATACATTCATCCAAGCGTCCATGTGGATTATCCACAAACCCAACCTCATATCGAATCTACCAAAAGCCATCATCCTCAATAACCCTCTCCACCTCGCATTCTCATAATAACCAACAAACCTCATGCTTTCAGTTCTCCAACGCCAACGAGCCTATGCGATCATTGTTTGCCCATCTAGGCAAGGGCACCAGCATTAATTACTCTATGGACATTGATGCACTCCAATGGAAATTGAGACCAAAGGTATAACACAGCATACATCCCATCCTGTATCTCCGTACTACTGAACCTAACATATGCACAATACTTTGCCACCGATTCCTTTTTCTTTCTCCATTGGACCCATTCTATCCTTTCCCAGCTAGCTGTTCTTCGTAGCAAGCAAATCCAACCTATTATCCAGATCTCAACACGCCCCTCCTTGTGTTCTAAGCTATCTTCTCATCAATACTTCCCCATCTGTCCCTGGTAACCAGTCAGTCTCCATCACTCATATAGACCCTTATCATAAAAGCCAATTCAACAACTAAATCTTCTCTCCCTCTTACAAAAACTAATCTCACCAATCCTACCAAAAACCCCGGAAATCTTTGTCTGCAGGACCCTAGACTCGTCCAGAGAAAAAAACTTCTTTGCTCATTCGCTTCCAATGCTACAACGACAAACGCCATATGCTACAATGCCAAAACGCCACAAAGGCAGGCCAATAGGTGAGGCCTCCATTCATTTTTCCAACCATCCCAAAACGCCAGAAACGTTTCTGCAACCAGTAGATTCCAATGCAAACGCATAATCGAGAGCTTGGTACCTATCTCCACAATATTTCAAGCACACATCAAACCATCAATCTCCAACCCCAAAATCACTTTCCCAATCCTACCCTTCTAACGCATAAAACCCCACCTCACAGCCTCCTCAACCCCCTTCCTCCCCTCACCAGAAACGGACTCGGCATCTCATCCCTCTCCGGATCCCAAACAACCACCTCCCCTCTCCCCCCTCCCTCCATCTTGTCCCCGCCTCCCACCACTCTTCCCCCCGCCCTCGCCTGCTGCAACTCAACCAACGTCCTCCCACCTCCCCCGGCTACATTGCCCAAGAAATTCTTCTGCATAACCGCTTTGGCCATGTCGTTCTCCCCGCTCCCTGCCATCGTCGGTTTCGCCGGCGCTTTCCTTACTGGGGAGCCGGAAGATGTGACGTTTGTGGGCGAGGGGATGCGAGCTGGTCGCTGAGCGTGGTTGATTGCTGTGTTGGTAGAGAAGAGAGGCGGGTGCGACGTTAGGCGCTTTGTTGGAGCGGTGTTTTGGCGTGCGAGGCCGGGGCGGGACGGGGGGAGCTTGAAGGGATCTTGGGAGGAGGAGGGGAGGCGGGTTGGGGAGGGGATTTCAAGGAGGTGGTCGTCTTCTTCGTCGTCCTCTAGGATTGACGGATCTAGAGAAGAAGAATTCGAGGGGGAGCTTGTGAGCTTTGATGATTTCTGCTGCGCGGCGGCGGCGGCGAAGATGTTTTTGCTGTTGGGGATGCTGTTGGGGATGCTGGAGGCGGCTGCGGCGGCGGTGCGGCGAGGGGAGAGCGAAAGAGAGGCAATGGATATGGGGGAGGGTTCGGACATTTGGACGTCCATGGGAGAGTCGTATTGAGTGCGGGCGCGGGAGAAAGGAGTGCGTGTTGACTTTCTCGGCTGGGGAATAGGATTTGAATTGGCTTTTGGCGATGACGGAGAATCGAGGGAGAGGGAGCTGAGATCGGTGGAGGAAGGAAAGGAAGTAGAGGTGTTGGTGGCCACAGAGTCCTGGCTTTCCGGTGGAGGAGATGGTAGGGAATCCTTTGGTGCGTTGAGAGAGCGGAGATGGCGTAGGACATCTGCATCAACACGAGAGCGGACCTCGGATTCGAATTTCTTCCGAAGCTTTTCAGTCTCGGATTGAATTTGGCGGTCAATTTCCAATCGGGCTTTGACTTCCCATTCGCGGCGGACGCTGGACTCAACTTCGGCTCGCAGATTCTCGTATCTTGTGGTCAACTTTGCAAGTTTGGACTCAGCATCATGCGCCCGGCGTAGAGCTTGTTCTTCTTGTGTTTTTAGTAGCCTGGCAACTTCCACGACTTCCCTTTCTTTTCGCATAAGTCGCACCACTGGGAGGTTGAGTAATTGGGCTGTGTCAGGTCGTTCTAGAGGGTTCGTCTTTAAGCAATTGCTGATGGCTTTCTGAAGCTCCGGCGAATAGATACCCGGTAAAGGCTCGACTCTACCTACTTTAATCTTTTGGACGAGGTGGAAATGCGTCTTGGCGTTGAACGGTGGATTCTTCGCGCACAGCTCATACATGATGCATCCGAGTGACCAGATGTCCGAGTGGAGAGTGTACCGTTCCGCCGCACATATCTCCGGAGACATGTAAAAAGGCGTTCCAACATACGTTGAAGCAAAGTCGTGAGACTGCATTAATTTAGACAGCCCAAAGTCTCCCAATTTGACCGAGTTGTCAGCGCCAAGAAATACTGTAGCAGTTAGCATCTATACCACGATAATAACAAAATTCAAACGCTAACTGTTCTCTGGCTTCAGGTCACGATGTAATATCATGACTTGGTTCTTTCCACGCAGTCCACTCGGCTTGACCATGGTACCACCTCCAATGCAGCTCTTTCCCACCTCTGGTGGATCGACACCATAGTGACATCGATACAACGCGGTAACGATCTGCGAGAATATACTCCAGACATATTCCTCCTCGGCGAATTGGTTGTTTAGTCGAAGCTTGTCAATGACTTTGCTCAAATCACCACCACCACAGTATTCCATATACAGGTGCAGGTCTTGGGATGATTTCAGATGTTCTCGATGGTAATAACCGACGATATTGGGATGTTTCAGCGAATTAAGAATTGAGAATTCGGCATGCAGTTGTTCACGCTCTTTCGCCGACATTTTGATATAATTTATCTCTTTTCGGCAGAGAATCTGGGACGATGCAGATTAGTACTGTTGAACGTTAAGAGCTTTGAAGCACGCTTACAAGACCATCCGACTGTCGCTTGACCTTTCGAATAATCCCGAACGATCCATGACCTGATGAGAGGTTAGTCGCCCATGGTGCCTGGATTATTACACTTCGTCTTTCCATACCAATCTTCTCAAGTACCTCGTACTTCTCTAGTTCCGCTGTGTTCGCCATGATGGCAAGTTGTGGAGATATTTTCCTACTGGCAGCGACACAAGCAAACTTACCACAGCTCCTGCAATCTGTTCAAGGTTCAATGATGATGTGGAGAGCTTTGTCAGGCATGAAGGAATGTCCACTTAGTATAGCCAGGCCTTAGCTGATCCGAACGGCGTGTTGATGGTGCCGTCGTTGGTCCAGCAACCACCACAATCCTCAGTCACGCGGTGATAAGATAACTCTCTAAATGCCGACATGCCGATATCGCCACAATAATGATGGAACTTTGTGTTGTGCACGGTGGCTCTTCGGCTTCTCGCTGCTGGACAGCTTGAGACTAACCTACAAATTTGCCGGTCATGGTTCTAAGGAAGGATCAGCTTGAAGCCAGTCTTCATGAGGAAAAGAAACTTATTGAGGACGGCAGACTGAAGGAAGACAACCCGCTTGACCTCAGCGAGGGCTTCTTCAAGCTCTGCGAAGCTTGCCGGAGAGGAGATCTCAAGTTATGTCAGGAGATGATTACGGAGGGTGTGAATATCAACGCGCGAGACAGATTTGACTACACGCCTTTGATTTTGGTGAATGCCCGTTTGTCAAGTCTAAGCTTTTCTAGATGTCCATTTGCTAATACATGCTATTCCAAGGCTAGCCTGTGTGGCCATTATGAGACAGTACAGCTTCTACTCGAGTCCGGAGCTCTTTGCGAACGGGATACGTTCCAGGGCGAAAGATGTCTATATAATGCCTTGAACGATCGAATACGAAATTTACTTCTCTCCTACGATTATTCTAAATCCACAGATCCTTTACAACCGTTCGCGGCGCACATTACATCTTTGTTAACTCGAGACAATCCCCAAACATCTGACATAACTGTCGCCGCCGCCAGCGAAGTCTTTCATTTACACAAGATCATTCTCTCCGCACGCTCGCCGTATTTTCGGAAAAAGCTCTCGGCCGCTCCGGATATTACATCTTGGAAACTTCCACCTACAATACCGCCCCAAGCCTTCAGTATCGCCATCAAATATATTTACCTAGGTGAAATACCCATTGACATTGGCGGAGGGCCAGGGACTGGATACTCAGAAGATGATATACTAGAGGGCATCGACAAGATTAGCAGACAATTAGAGATTAGGAACTTATGGGAAGGCGTTCTTGAAGGTGGCGACCGCAGGCTTGCGAGACAACGCAGGACGGACGAGGTCGAGAAGTGTCGAAGTCAGCTAGATGCATGGTTTCGAGACAATGTGCTTAAGCACAAGGCCGTAGTTGATACGGACAAAGCAGACGCTGTGAAATGGGACCGAGATAATGGTATCTTCGCGGACGTTTTGCTGCGGGCAGATGAACCTGCGGAGGATGATGAATCCCAAGATCTCGCCACCGGCAGGCAGACGCCGACTCGCAATACTCTGGGCCCATTGAATGGGATACCGGTTGGTCCAATTTCGCAATCTTCCCGTTCTCCATCCCAAACCCGAAAAACACGGAAATCCACACTATTTCCTGTTCACCGCGCCATATTAACTCGTGCAGAATTCTTTCTTGTCATGTTCACTTCGGCCTTTCGTGAGGCCCAGAACACCGACCATCTTCACATTATCCCTATTGATTGCTCACCTCGAGTACTCGAAACAGTTCTGGCATTCCTTTACACGGAAAAAGCAGACTTTCCTCTCAACGTTGCGGTTGATGTCCTTTTCGCTGCAGACCTCTTACTCATCGAAAGGCTGAAGCTCAAAGCTGCTGTTGTCATAAGTACCCTAGGTAATGGTGCGATGTCTCAGGTACCTGCTGCACAGCAGATCTCTGACAAGCCCATACCCGAAGAAGAAGAAATAGACATTTACGACGTTGTCCGGGCCGGCTGGCTCACGCGTGTACCTCGACTAGAAGAGTTTGGTGCCCGTTACTTTGCATATAGATTGGAAGACTACGTAGATGAGGAAGATTTCGCAGACCTCATCAAGGAAAGTGCAGCCAGAATCAAGGGAAGACAGGAGACGGACAGTATCGAACTGCTGGATGATATTCGCTACTACTTATCTGAACGCTTCCGCCTGCGATTCGAAGATGCAGGACTTGAAGAGCTGATGGAAGAAACCGAGCTTTCCAACGGCATTACGGTCACGGAGAATGGTTTGGTGGCTACTGATGCCAAGGTTCCTGAAGAAGGCCTTGACACAGCAGCTGTCAATGACCAGGTCGCAGCTACAGAAGGCTCGGAAACTCTCGTGAGCATAGAAGATATGATGCGCGATGGAGCCATAAGAACACTAGATGGAGAGATAGCTGGGGATGAGTTTGCAGGTGATGCGGTCAATTATCAGATACTATTGGGCAAGATAGATTCACTTTTGGATAGACTGAAGCTGGATGCCTGATTAGGCATTCATGGCTATGTATCTTACTCTAATACAGTTGCTTATAACAATACCGCAAAGGCCGGCTGAGTTGGTCTTCTCATCATCTTATTGTGGTAGTCCTGCTGTTCACCTACCTTTACTTTACAGTATCCTCATCATCACGTTATATCTACCATGCACTTGGCGATGACGCTGTCTGGAACCACGTAGTCATAGCGCCAAGCTAAGGCAATCCGACCTTGGATTGTCCAGGCTAAAAATGACATCGTGGCCCAATGCGGCTCTGACGAAATGGCGAGATGGAAGTCCTTCCGTCCAGTGCGATACTCGCACCTGTCCTCTCATCTTGCCCTTTTCCAAATTCACGTTCCGGTGCTGTGCAGTGGAGCGGTTCTGGGCTGACAACAATAGTAATGGCTTTGTGTCCTTCCATACTCGGTATTCTACTGCGCAGCGCTCAGTACGGAGCGGAGGATCGCAAAGTGCCGGATTCCGGAATGCTTTTTGTGGCCGCGCGGCAAGCTTGTAGCCAATAGGACGCTTGATTGACATCATCGGATTCAACGACTGAAGCAGATGATTCATGAACGTTAGAGAGTACAGCCCGAAGGAAGCGTAACGTAGCACATGCAGTTGGGTGCGATTAGTAACTTGTTAAGCTGAGCAATGAGTGGTGAACTGGTGATAATTGGCGGTCTGACCAAGCTTTCGACCAATTAATACTCATGACCTTGAGCACCCCAAAAGGATCAGGGATTGAGTACGGAATAGCGCATTCCTGATCCGGCCTAGCACCCCTACCACCTCGAATTGCCCGGATCTCTCGGTTTTCTCACGCACGCAACACACCCTCCTTTGTTCCAAGCTCTGTCGACTCCCGTTGTTTCCTAGGTTCGACTGCGTGATAATGTCCCCTATGGTCGTCGGCTTCAAATGTGATTGAGAACGGGGAATGTTCGACTCACTCGCTAGCAGTTCGACCTTCACTCGCTGAAGACAATATCTGGGGCTGTGGGCGGAGGTTGATTCAACTAAGGTCTACGACACCTTGTCACGCAAGCACTACCGACGATACAGCTCACCCGGTCGTGGGCTCACATCGCACCTGAACAAGCCTCATCGAATCAATCATGGCATTGTCACGATCAACCCTCAGCCATGCATCATGGCCTGGCATTCTGTTACTCCTAATAACCCTCCTATCCTTAATAAATCTCGCGTATGCCGCCGATACTAAAGTTATACAAACCACCAACAATGCGGGGGAAGTCATCTACTTGGCGGATGATAGGAAACCGGCCTTGTACACACAGAACTTTGGGGACTGCCTGGGCAACTCTTTGATCAACGTGACGCGTTTCGATGCGGCCTACTACAAAGATAACATGACGGTGCTATTCCACTTGGAGGGGAGCACGGCATTGACAAACGAGAGTTTGATGAGTATGTGTACCTCGACTCTGATGTCTTATCGCTCTAACATAAGACTTCAGTGTACATTGGCGTCTTTGCCTATGGTTCATCTCGATTCAACCTCAACTTTAACCCGTGCAATGCTCAAATCTACAGGTAGGTAACCACAACATTTGCAGTTCTCTACATTCTGACACTATCCAGTCTTTGCCCAACGAATGCCACCGTCCCCATCGAAGCCAGCGGCATCATTCCGGTCTCACAGTCCGATGTTGCGGGGATACCATCAATCGCTCTCAGCATTCCAGATTTCGAAGGACAAGCCATACTGCGTCTCTTTGCCAATTCGACACAGTCCGAGATAGGTTGTTATTCTGGGGTGATTACAAATGGGGCAACGTTCTCTCAGCCGAAGACGGTGGGATCCATACTCGGTGTCTTCACCATCGTCGCGGTGGCAGCATCTTTTGCTACTGCCATATATGGCAACCATATCCCCACAACCCGTACTCACTACGCCCATTCACTTTCTATCCTAGTCGTCTTCTCGATCTTCCACCACATCTTCTTCACCGGAGCTCTGTCCGTGAATTGGCCCAGCGTGCTGCCAGCGTTTTGGAGTAACTTCGCATGGAGTGCAGGAATGATCTATAGCGATAAGATGCAAAATAGTATCAACCAGCTTATCGGGTCGAATAAGGGCAACACCAGCAACGTTGGTGCCGCCGGTACTGGCGCTGAATCTGATAGCACTGGTGGTGGTTATATCATTTCTCAAATCTATAAGAGGGCATTCTCCGATATCTTCCGTCGAGATGTGAATTCCCCCAGCGACGGACTCGCATTGTTGCGGACAAGACAATTAGAGCATGCTCTTGCCAGGAGAGATGGTGCTCTTGCCACTGCAGCAGACGGCTACTCGTGGTACGGATCTCCAGTCAAGCCAGGTTTACCCCTTCCGGGAAACTTCTCCGGGTTCGCTGGTACGCTCGCGGAAGAAAACATTCCTGCATCCAACGCATTTATGACTGGATTCCTCTGGTTCTTGATCCTCGCAGTACTTATTGCTGCCTCAGTGACTGGGTTTAAATGGCTACTTGAAGGGTTAAGCAAGACAAAGCTTGTGAGGGATGATCAACTGGCATACTTCAGAAAAAATTGGCTTAGTTTCACTGCACTGGCTGTTCTTCGAACAATGCTCATCGCATTTTTCATGATGATCTTTCTGACATTGTTCCAATTCACCTACAAGGGATCTGGTGGGGTTACGGCGATTGCTGTCATCGTCTTCTTGATCTTCTTCGTCGGTCTGTTTGGTATTGCTGGATATGCCTGTTTCTATCGCCTCCGATTCGGCCAGTACGTGACTGTTCCTGACAGACTACACCTCGAGAAGACAAAAGCTCTTGGCTTTATTCCATGGTACGGACTCGATACCGAGAAGAACAGATCGGAAAGCTCCGAACAAAGGGCATCAGCTGGCTCACTACCATGGTGGAGAGTAGGGTACGTGAGTGACGACTCCCAGAGAATCTCGGTTCACGAAGACGAAGACTACAGCAAGAAGTTCGGCTGGCTGTCTGCACGCTTCCGAAGAACAAGATGGTGGTTCTTTGCTGTCTGGTTGGTTTACGAATTCATTCGAGCCTGCTTCTATGGAGGAGCTGCCGGTCATCCAATGACACAAGTGTTTGGTCTCCTGGTGGTCGAGTTTATCGCCTTGGTCATCATCATTGCAATGAAGCCCTTCGAGGGTGCTCGCCTCAACGCTTTGATGGTCTACGTACTAGGGTTCAGCAAGGTCGCTACTCTGGCTCTGTCCGCCGCCTTTGACACTCGGTTCAACTTGCCCCGCATCACTACTACTGCTATTGGCATTGTGATTATCGTTATTCAAGGAATCCTAATCATACTTCTACTCGTCGCAATTGCCGTCGGAGCCATCTCAAGCTACATGTCCGTCACACGCAATCACGAAGAGTTCAAGCCCAAGAGTTGGGCACCCCTTCGCCAGAAGTACTTTGCTCATCTAGAGAAGACCGCCCCCGACGTACCCCCACCACCACCGGCCGTGCCTGAGGAACCCACGGAGCCATACTTTAATGTAGCCTCTGTGCGCCGGGTTGCCAAAATTGAGGATGAAGACGAGGATTGCGTTGCCGAGACTAATCCGATGGCCTCTCATGCTTCCTTAGCTGGCCCAACAAGTAGAGCCAGTCGAGCCAACAGCATACACTCTCAAGCCTCACACAATGTTCCCTTTGGCGCCCGCGTTCACCGAGCTAGTTGGAGCAGCAGAGACTTTAGCTCTTGGAACGAAGCAGGTAACCGTAGTTCCCAGCTCATGGGTCGTGTAAGCTTGCACAACAAGCCCAGCGAGGCCAGCCTTAGTGGTGACAATACCACGCCACTGCCGCAGCGTTCGACGCGAACGCCTGTAAGAAGTCAAACCCCACGAACTCCGACTGGGCCTTTGGATGTCAGGAAATTGAGGCATGGAAAGGAGAGGGAGGTGGTTGAGGAGAGGAACGAAGAACAGAATTGAAGAGGTGCAACGCTCATTACGACATTACGATCCTAGCACTTAATCTTGCCGTGATGGCACGGGCGAGAAATCCTACCGTACTCACCCCATCGCATACCTTCCTAGCATCCTTCCCATGAAGGCACTTTTCCTTGTCCCACCATGACCTCGAAGACCCTAGAGTTACCTAGAAGCAAATCGTTTTGTTCTCATAGCATATGCATTGGCGCATGCTCGGACACATTTTTCGGATTGGAGTGCCCTATTACGGATGGACCTGGGCGAAGGTTCGCCGGTATAAGGGGCCTTGTGTAGTTTAGAGCAAAATTAGCAATGGAATTTTATTGTGAGAAATGGATGCCTAGTTTCTCACATCACCACTGCGGCCTAGCTTATTTCCTCTCTGACGCTCGCCCCCCTAACACATCCCATGCCCACAGCACCCCTCCTCAAACCTCAATTGGATTCCCCTCATAACCCCCGCCCCTTCCTTCCTACAGTAATATCTCCCAGACTGCCCAACAGCATCTCTCACGCATCCATCTACTGTATTCTCTACCCGTTCGTTAACAGCCGGAGAAAAAGTTGGTTGGATGATATGAGCTTGATGGGGTTTGATGTTTGATGTTTGGATTTGTTGGGATGATGGTGGTGGATGAGATGAAGAAGAAGACGTAGGTTTTGGATTTAGATTTAGATTCGGGTCGGGAGAAGAAGAAGAAGCAGAAGAAAAAAAAAAAAAAAAGAGATCAGGGCGTGTATGTCTGTGACACACCAAAGGGAAAAAGAAGCAGCAATCGAAATCGGAGGTTGCCCCCCCAAAAAAGGCAAAACCCACCTTTTATACAACCCCACCTTTTATAGAAATAACCTTTTAACAAGGAGATTTGACACCAAAAGGATTCCCGGACTGCGCTAATGCAAATCTCCTTCAATCGACTTCCCTCGCGCGGGTCTTTTTATTGCGCAACCCGAACGCATCCGCAGTACATGGTATGAATGAAGCTTCAGTAGTGAAAGTAGTCGCGAGACAGTGAGTGCGATGGAAATAGGAATTCGATTTTTTTGGCTGGTGGTTGACTAATGATGGAAGGGTTTGAAACGGAATAAATCTAAAGGAAGCATGTAGATGATCGATTTAGAAAAACGACAGGAAAGAATTTAAAAACATGAGAATCAATAAGAGTTTCTATCTGATCAGAAAAGATGCGTCGATTTTACTACTGCATTTAACAATACTACTCAGAATTGCCAAGATGGGACCCGCGGTCCGAATCAGGCTGCGTAGAACATTGACATGGCGCAAAGAGCACCTGTCGAAGAAAAGTCTTTCCCCACTATCTCTTAACGGCCCTCCGTCATTCCCTCCAAGCCGCTCCGTCTGATAGTGGGACTGCATTTCAAGCTGTCCCACTCCTTCCAAGCCCAATTATTCAAAACTACCATCCAGAAACCGTTCCTGACAGTACTTGGGACTTCAGGATCTGGGATATTCCAAATAGCCGCAAGATTGTGCCTAACAGCACCTACATGCAAAGAACCGTCGGCGGCCGAGCGACGGGGGGGCTCGCATGACCAAGCAAGGGCAATTGGAAACCCTCGGGGAAGCCGATACTATCGAGAGAAAAGCTTCGCTGAAAATTATTAATATTTTAGCTGGAGTGACGAGAGGGGTAGAGAGGATTCAGTGGGTAAGGAATCAATCGTCAAACGGCCAATCCTCCTCCCACAACTTCCGCTCATTCTCATCGTGAGCATACAAATCAAGGACCTGATCCTTTACCTGTTGTAAAGCATTTTTGGCTTCATCATATTGGTCTACCCGTACGACACCTCTTTCTGGAAACAGATCCCTGCCTATACTGTCCCTGACGCTACGCATAAGGTTCATGCCTTCAGCTGCTCCCTTGGCATCAGCCTCTATCGCGGTTCTCTCTGTGGAAGAGAAGCGGAATGGGTAAGGCGGAGAACCCTGGGCCACGACACCAGGAAGATCCAACCAAGCGTTCTCGAGCTTGAGGATTGAGGCTAGGTATTGTGCCTCGCCATCAATGAGAAGCCTTTGCGCAATAAGAAGAAGCTCGAAGCTTGCGGTTTGTTGATATTCCCAAGCGCGGTAGAGAAGGGGGACATCATTGTGCAAAAGAATTCGGTACATAGTAGAGAGCATTTGACTCAGGTATAAGGACATGGCTTTCTTTTGCGATGCGTCATCAAGTTGATCATAGTTACCTGGGAGCTCTGGTCTCTCAAGCCCCTGGGTAGGCGGTCCCTCGTAGTCTAGGAAATACGGCTGGCGAACCTGGTTAAACAAAGGCGCTAGCTCAGTCGACTGCCAATCGATGATTGCAACGATTTCGCTGGGATTTTCAGGGTTGACAAATATGTTTTCTTGATGGAGATCCGGGTGCCAAAGGCATGACGATGCAATCGACCGATCAATCGGCAACAAGTATTTAGCAATGGTGAGATACGATTGCAAGGCTTTCAGCTTTTTCTCCCTACACGTCATGTACGTGCCCGGCCCACGGAGCGTGATGGGCGACTTCGGTAGTCGAGGGATTCTTTTCACACATGTGATCTCTCGATTGCCAATAGCTGCCAAATAGTCTTCGACTGAGGCCCCTAGAAGTCGAGCGTTAGCCGCAGAACAAGCAATTTCTGGTTCTAGGCTCACATACATGGGCCCCTATCATAATGAACCGACGCTCTGCCGGCATCGTAGTACTCTCGGCCTGTTGAGGGGCCTACCGCAAATCTTTGATTTTTCATAGCCGTGCCATGTTCATCGAAGTAGAGTGGATCCTGCGAGTCCTGCTTCCCTACGTCGTGGGCAAAGTAGAGACTCCCAAATTGCTTAAACGAGGTCGACGTCCATTTTTTTGGGTAGCGCAACATCTGTTTGACGACCTCCAAGCGGTCTTCCAATTCCATCCTGCTCCATACTTGTTCAAGTTGAACACCAGGAGCCTTTTGCATTATGATGTACTCAGCCCCCACAGCGTTGCTCTGGGCTCCCGAATTCCAGGCGTAAACCTTTGGGACTGGAGTCTCGAGGACGTCGCGGGCCTATAGAATATCAGCACTGTTGGTCAAAATAGGGTCATCAGCATCACAAATTCCATTGTCGCTACTTCGCTTGCGGTTGTAAGTTGACCTTGTCCAGCGTTTGGATTGGGCACTTTGGCAACCACCTGCTTGCCGTCTTCCATTGTCATGAGAAACGCTTTAGTATACTGCCCATCAGGATACTTTTCAATTGCGACGCAACATCTTGAGTCAACAGTTGAAGCGGCAATCTGAGCCAGCTTGTCCATATTGAAATGTACGCATCTTTGTGACATCTCGAATTTTTCATTGCTCACAAATCGACCTCGCGTGAAATGAAAGAAAGCCTCATTGCCTTGCCAGCCTAAAACACATGAGCTTTCGTAAGAGGGACTTGGGACGCCAAGATCCTTACTACGATCTCCACTTGATGGGGACTTGTGGGATGCGTTGTGTATCCACCTCAACATGGTCTTTGCAATATTAGAGTGTGCATAGATACTCCTGTGAATGGAAGATAGTGACAGAGAGCTTTTTGTATATGCCCCGCGGCTGTAGAGATTGACTAACATGTCTTAAATAGCTTTGTCATCTCTCTTCGCGAGGGCAGTAATGACCTTCTTTGCGACTGGAAAATTTCAGTGGTTTTGACGGCCGAGTAGGGCTGAGAAGGCGATAGCGATGTGGAGGAAACTCTCAATGTAGGAAGATTAATCGATCCGCCTTAGAATCAGAAGTTACCCATCCTGGTCAATCCAGAAACGAACGATCTCCATCGTAGATATATGTGGCGCAATCTTCGTGACGGAAGCGATCGCCGTCCAGACTCCATATCCGGATCCCAGGCTTTTACCTTGCAGAAGGCCTTGTGTTCCAATAGTCCCGACCGCTGAAGAGCTTTCTCCCTTATTCACGAGTTGTACCTCATCCGACGAGTCTGTAAAGGACGCAAGGGCTATTCCACCATCTTTTGTAATCCGTAGGATGTATGCGCAATCTTTTCTTCCTGTGCAGCAACGGTATCCGTCGGCTGGACGACTTTGACTCGCTCAAATACCAAATGAACCCATATCCCAGCGACTTGGACTGGTCTGCCTGGTCCAATTGACCAAGTGGAAAAAGTATGATATTGAAGAAGTCAGAGATTTCGTGAGAATGGAGAATAGCTGTAAGTGGTGTGAGCCTCCGAATATCAATCTACGTGACGGGACTCAAATGTACTCACTATCAGAAGGTGGTCCCTGGATAGTTCCATGGGGGAAGACATGGAGAAGTGTTCAGGAGTCTGGGAGCTCCATAGATGACGACAAGTGGAAAACAGCTTGCGACCGCTGATGGTACGGTGGCCGGGGACTGCGGGGAACGAAACTACTACTCCACCACTCCCGCCGCTATTACTAGAATACTTTTCACTCGTATGAGCCTCCGGTCCGCCGCCAAGACGCTCAACATGTCCCTAGAACTATCCCTTATCCAACGCTCGCATCGACTTGCAAGTTGGCGAACGTGGTTTCACGACGCTCGCCTCGACACTCTCGGAAGGATCCTCGTTCTTCGCATCACTACTATCTGGCCGCTGGGAAGATTCCCCGTCCGCCGACGGCTCATATTTCATCGACGCAGATCCCGATCTCTTCGCTCACATCTAACGCTACTTGCGGCGTGGAGTGCTACCGGTTGTCTATGAGAAAGGTCACGGGTTTGACCGTGCATTTTATAAGACTCTACAAGAGCATGTACATTCTTTGATTGATTTTTTAATTTTATAAAAAATGAGATTAAAAGTTTTTTTGTGCTCATGTTATAGTAAATCTTCATGAGAAGTTGTTGATTAAATATGTGATGAGTTTATCATCAATCTTCTCTTGAGTTTTGCAAGTATAGAATTCAAAAAAGTAAACATTTTCATGAAGTCTGAAGAATCTATTAAGCAGAGAAAAGCAAAGCGTAAGCACAGTTCTTTCAAATCATGTAAGACAAAATCATAAAACTGATTCAACTCAGATTTTCAACGTCTCTCTATAAATATTCTCACTATCACTCATCATAAACTTAAGAATCTCAACATCATCAACAAAAGTCTCATCATCATTGTAATCATTCTGACGTCAGCAAGTTTAACTCGATCGATCGAGAGATCTTGCATTTTGTCGCTCATTGCGCAGCAAAAGTCAAGAAGTGCTGAAAGAGAATTTTGCTTGAAGACGAGATCGATCGTTCTGGGAAAGAGCAGGTGCAGATGGGCAAATAAGGAGAGCGTTGATGGGAGTCGCTCGAAGGGGAGGCCGCGCCGCCTCTATATAGAGACCGAGCTGACTGGCACGGTGGCAATCACGTCCTGGCGGCATCGTAGCACTCACTGCCTTGAATCGTTGTCGTCGTTAAAAACTTGATGATTTTCGCATCGATGATGCGGATGAAGAACATGTGGGACTCTTTTTCGAGCTGCGGCACCCCACGGCTCACCCAACCGAGGTGAGCCAGGATGAGCGCACGTGATACGTACGACTCGCCCAAAGAGCGGCGAGCTCACTTGCGAGATCGGATCAGGTCGACAGGCCTGCGCACGTACATATTCTATTCGGAGGCTGGCAAGACTCTCACCTCCACGTGGTGCCGGCTGGAAACCTGATAACAATTGGTTATTCTATCAGAGCTAAGAAGAGTCACGAACCCGACGATACGCAGCCGAAGAAGCTTGTTAACGATCTTTATCGAGCGATGTGCGACTGTTACAACGATCATCGAAGCCATCGAGCCAAGGGGCAAGATACTGCGTCCTCACCACACGGCTTATATACCTCAATGCCGAAGTTCTATCGATAGAGACTCTCAGCGATCTTCGACGGTTAAGCTCTCGAGGCTTATTCGACTGCGTTTCGTTCAAATCACTGTTCTGTTGGGAATGAGGCTTTGTCAATAAACACACTATATGGGCTATAGGATGGCCTTCGGTAGGAGTTTGGCTCTTGGATTCAGCGTCCACTACGATGGAAGATATACAAGTTGATTGGAAAGTTGGAATGCTCAGGAAGAGGGGGAATCAAGACTTAACGACGTGTCGTTTGAGAGCCAGGGACTGTGCAGGACTGGATCCAATTGTCAGTCTCCCTCATACGCCTCTATACCTAGAGACATCGATGCATTTCTACGGTTTAGAGTTTCCACCGGGTAAAAAAATCGGTGGTTTTTCGTTTCCGTGGGGCTATTCTACAAAGGCCAGCTATCCTGGAGTACTGAAGGAGGGGGTACGAATAGGAGGAATCTCGTGTATTGAGAACCTGTCTTGAGGATGGTACAGTTCGGTGGCGATTGTATAATCTGTGGGTAACCAGGCCTACATATTTAGGGAGTGTCTATTGTAGCGTTAGCTTCGCACTCGAGTCAATAAAAGAACTATTTATTCTATTCGGAACAAAAAACACTTTTTCTTTTTTCGGACTCTTTTTTCGGACTCGGTTGATAGGAGAGTAGAGGTTAGAAGGCGGGGAAGAGGGAATGGTTCGAGAGGGGGTGGGATGGGCGAGAGCTTGATGTTCTTTGTTAACGCGTGAGATCTAGAAGGAGAAGAAGAAGATGAGAAAAGAAAATCTAATTACAACCGCTACTGCTCTCTCTTTCCCTCATCACCCCCGCCCCTCCCTTCATATTCTCTCATACCTTCATCAAATGAACCTCCCCCACTCCGACTAACAAAAACCCCGCTCATCGTCGAAAAAACCCACCCCCCCTTGACCCAATAGAAAAATATCCCAGGAATTCCAGATTGCGCACTTCTGACCCAAAGGGCTAGACGCGATGATATCAGAGTGTCTCAAGTAGCCGTAAACGTGGTTGTGTGCGTGTGCGTGCGTATGTAAGGACAGAGGTCCGGGGGTGGAAAATGAAATGTTTGTGTGCGGAAAAGGTGAAGAATGTATAAGAGGATACGGGCGGGAGTTGTTGGGTGTTGAGTGGGAAGCGGAAAGTGCAAGGTAGGATAAAGCGTGAATGATTCGTATGCGTCGTCAAGCCCGTTTCCCTGTTTCTCCTCCAATTCGTCCCAAATGGGTTCATGGCCTGCCATTGCCAGAATGTGTACGAGCACCTCTGATTCCCAATCATGGCAGCGGAAGATCCTCACCGCCTGATGGTTCAGCTTGCCCGTTTGTACGCTGCAGCTCATCATATTCACAGACTCATGGTCAACCACTCCCACTCTTGTGTACCACTACCTCCAGGCCCACCAGCCAGAATCCCCTGCTGACCCACCATCCCCGCACCTTGGAGAGTAGCCATACTGCCCGCCGTGAACATGGGTTGATCTTTCTTCTTCGATGAAGCCGGCAAAACAATTCCACTTGCATCATCGGCATCGGCCATCTCTGCTTCTCGGCTACCATCATGTTTCGAATGCCTTCGTTGTCGCTTCGGAACACTGGCTGCTGTTCTGTTGGATGAGTTGGTGGAAACCGGTACCACGGTTGACTTGGGCGGGGCGGCAGCAATGGGTATAACACCACATTTGGCGGTTGGATTGGCTGTGGGACCATAGCTAGTAGGTGTACTTCCAGCTGTAGAACCCCCGTTGGCAGAGCCATACGCTGAGGGCGGCGACGCAGAGTCGTTTTGGCTCAGAGCTTTTCCGGAAGGAGGGGTAGTTGCGGGTGTTGGATGGATGGAGTTCTTGCGAGAGGCTTTCTTGGATGATCTCGTAGCGGTGCCAATAGGTAACTGATTGCCGCTGCCACGGTTTCGCTTCTTGATTACGTCCGTCTTCAACGATAAGGGACGGACTACGCCATGGAGTTTGAGGAACAAGCCGCAGGCATTACACAAGGGATGACCTTCGGGATTTCGACGCCACAGAGGCGTAGTCTGGGTGAAGCAGTTGGTGCAGGTCGTGGGAACACCATTGTTCTCATCGCTCTTCGATCCGCCGGGACTTTCTGGACGGGACGGGGCTACGCTGCTGAACCCCGACTCTGGGGGAGAACTGGGCGAGGACTGCGGTCGAGTCTGCATGGCTTGGTGATGGCCAAGTTGAACGGTATTGGGGGTTGAGCTAATGCGTGGTATCTTTTGCCTTCGTGTATCGCCGCTGCGGTTGCGGATGTCGCTCACAGATGCTGCCGATCCATGCGCGCGGCCTAAACTCCCACCTTGCGCCCACTCTTGTGGAGAAGAGACCGTCTCTGTTCCACCTATTGTGACTTGTTTCCTTGGAGGTCCTCCAGGATATCGTGCTGCCATGGTGTTGAGCTGTCCCCCTAGATTTGCATCCCACTGTACTCCTGAATGTAAATCGAGAGACGGATCCTCTGATAGAGAAAATTCCGTCTGCATCATCATCGATCTGTCAGGATATGGCATTCCATCTTCGTCTTCATTGTCGGAGTCGGCGCCAAAGGAGAACATATTCTCATGACGGCTCAGGCTTACCGCTTGAGACTCTGCACTTGTGAATTCAGGATGTAGCACTTGAGACGGGTTGACGTGTTGCAGTGAAAAGGCAGGAGCGTTGAAGTTGGCGGCTGCGGAGGCAGTAGTAACGGCACTAAACATGGAGTCATTGTTGGGGTTGTAAATGTATTGTGGCTGCTGCATTGAATTCGAGAGATTGGAAGGTCGATTCGTGGGGTAGTTGTTCATGGACCGTTGTTGTCGTTCAAAGTACATATGGTCGTTATCGTGCATGGGCTGGGGCGTGGATGTTGTGGAACGATAAGCGGATCCCGGAGGGGAATAGTAGTCGGAAGAATTGAGCGAGGTGCCCATTGGTGTTGATTTGTAGGTGGGATACGATCCACCATGAGGGACAAGTGGAGATCCGGCAGGGGAGAAGGTAAAATGCTGCTGGAAGGGTCCCGCTGAGTGCAGTATCGGGTCTTCATTGATACCGAAAGTGTCGAGGTTGAACGGAAGGTGGGGGTAGGTGTTGGTCGTTAACGGATATGCAGGGTGAGAACCTGCTTGATCAAGGGTATAATCGCTCAGTCCGACGTCTCCATCTGCATCCGTTGGTATCATGATACTGTGGGCCGGGTTTACTTGGGGAGAAAATTCCGCCGGGCGCTTTCTGGGCTGTATCATCCATTCGTCAGTCTCCGCATTCCAGACCTGCGAAACAATTCCAACGAACCCTTGTCTCGTCAATACTGGTCTTCCGTACCCTCCTCCGGACATAATCAAACTCTTGGTTCCTCATTCGATCTTGCGGAGGCGCGGATGGAGGAAAGTTGTTATGCGACCGATCTGGCGCATCCTTCCTCATCTTGATCGGTATTGCAGCAGCAGTGGTATTCGAAGTTGCTGACGAACCCTCCGTCGGAGGAGAAGGCGAAACGCCAGCAGGAGAGGCAGTCGAAGAAGGGAATATCAGATCGTCAATGTTCATTGGCTCGAGTTCGTTGCTGTATTGCGTATTTGACAAGTCCAAGGACTTGCGCAACTTTGCAATCCCCGACGGCGCACTCGAATTCTGCTGGTTCAGACTGACGTACCAATGTCAGTCAAGGCCGGGGTCCCGCGTGCGCAAGCGCTGGGACGACGCAATACGTACCGTGCCTGCTCACGCTCTTTGCGCTTCAGACTCATGGCCATCATCCTCCAAGTCAGATTCTCCATTCGCTCATGGTTGGGCAATTGCGTCTTGGTCTTGCTGTAAAGCTTCCATATCTGCGTTGCCAGCGGGTCCTGCTTCTGCATCTCTTCGGGTGGTTTAAGATCCGCACTGGAAGCGTCGTCCCGCCAGTCTGGGAAGAAGGCTTCGCGAAGGAGTTCCTTGCGTGGGTCATGGTTTCTTGACGAGGTATCCAGCTTGCCTCGAGTACGATTGGAAGCAATGGTGTCTGATGTTGGTGGTTGTTGTTGAGGCTGCACAATCGGTGGTCGCCGTGGTTGTTGCAAAGGGTGTGGGGTAGCAGCAATGGGGGTGATGACATTGGTGTTCAGCGGGGGCGACGGGTCACCAGCGTGAGCGGAGCGGTCCAATTCATGATCATGATTATTATTATTATTGTCGGCGAGGGTGGTTGCATTGTTGGCGGGCACCCCACGCGATCCTTTGTAATGCGCAGTAGACATTCCCGACCGAGGATTCTCATGGCTGTGATTGGTAGCCAAAGCGTCGATGGCTTTGGCACGGCGAGGCATTTGGACTAGGTGAGGAGGTGAGCGTCCTCTGCTCCAGGGGCACCGCTAGTTCGATCCAAGCCCCCACCCTGTTTGGCTGGAATTGCACTACGGAGTACTGTTGCAACAGAGCGAGAAGGGGTGTGTTCTGGGGTAGGGGAGGTTCCGGTCGTCGAGGGAAGGATGTCGCAAGTTGACGGGAGTTTGGGGGATAATTCCGAGAGAGGCTTTCTTCAACGACGTTTGGCATCGAGAACCCAATCCCGTGTGAACTGCTAGTCTGCTAGAGCAACGGTGTTTGGAAGTAGTGGAAGTCGAGGTTTCAATACTTGCATCTGGCTAATACCCTAATGTGCAGACCTTTCACGCTATCACTTGGTAGTAACGGAGGTCACTCCAGTAGCAAATCTAGAATTGGAAGAGGGCTAGCTAGCCCTTCGTGCCCTTTCAACCCGCGTGTCGTAGTCTCAGTGATGAGTCGCCCCATCCGAAGCAACTGCCTTGCCTTGACCTTATTCCTTCGACTTGACAACGTGGTTGGTGTAACGGAAGGTTGGAACTACTGTGGTAGATAGCTTACTCCTACAGTAGTCTCCTGCCAGTGGGGGGTTCGCCTGGAATCCCACCTCCCCTTTAACTCCGTGATCCACTAACCAACACCAAACCAAAAGGTTCTTCTTGATCTCTTGAAACGCTCATGGGACATGACTACCAAAGATCAAACGACATCTACCGTGGCATTGATAATACCTGGCGTTCCCACACAGGCGCAAACATCACCTCCAGAAAGAAATACCCTCGAGTCACCCGTCCCCTCCTCCAATTCGTTGTCAGGCTCAACAATGGACAGAGAGGAAGAAGGAACATGATCATCTCTCTCTCTCTCTCGCTCGGACTCTCGGACCCTCCTGACGCAAATCGACCGACGACATATATACACCCAGGCAGTCCTAATGGAGTACCGAGATCGCCGCGAACAAGCCAAAACTGACCTTCCCTGTGGCCCTACCAATCATACCTGGACGTCAATTGTCAATCGATGCACAGAAGCCAACTAGCGCGATGCCCCAGGAGTCAGGATCTACAGTGTCGTCCGGTACTAAGGTATTGATCGGCATGGTTCCCCGGCTTTGGGCTGTATTTTGACCCCACGGAGAATTTATGATTGTTTTCTAGTGTTGTTATTGTTGGCTTTGGTCTTTGTACATATTAGAAATCCGATCACCTTCATCGTGTACCGCTGATACCAGGAGGGGTGCTCACTCCATGGAGTCCAGTCATCAATCCGGAATAGTGACATGACATCAAGATCGCTCTCTAAACAGCGAGTGAATGACTAGGTAAGGTATGAGTGAGTTCCTCCCGTGGGCTAAGGTACATAACCGGTTTTGACATGTGATTCTCCTCGTGGCGCTACGACTTCCGAGGGTCTCCGAATCCACCCAGAGTTTGACCGGAGCACTCGAAGAATTTGCGCGTCGTTCGAGCAAGCCGACTTTGGATATGAAAAAGCTACCATAGAAATGTCCGACTTGCTATGGATCCCAGTGCTACAGTATCCTCAGAAACGCCTCCAACATGTACCTTTTAGTACTCCGTACTCGTGGATTCATGATTCCTGATGAACGGGAGTCAGGCGCCATTGATTGGTCAAAATCAAATAAAAAGCACGTTGAATGGGGTCCGGGGAAGCGGGAATCCTCCTGCTGCGTGGGGTTCCTCCACTTCACAAAACATACCCTGTGTGATCGTGACCGTGATCGACCGCACCGCTGTCGTACGACGTGGGGCGATGTGTGGAGAATCCGAACCCATGGTCAGGCCTAACTTGGCACTCTCGGCCACGACTCAGCGAGTAGTCAGCCAACAAGTCCAAGGGAACAATGCTTCTTCCAATCAAGCCTTTGAAAGGGCTGCAACTTGCCACTCTTCCAGAGACAGTCGCAGTCGAACACGGAGCCGAAAAAGCAAGCGAAGCGCTAAATGGGGTGAGGGTGGGGGTGGGGGTAGGGGCGAGAATCTCAGTCGGCCCGTGCGGACAATCGTGTCTCGTTCCATGAACGTGACAGCGGCGTTGATTCGCGATCCGAGTTGCCCAAAGAGTGGAGAGGAGCAGACGATTGCCTTTGGATAGCCGTTCGTTCCAGTCCAAGTTCCGTTGCCATTACCATTCCCATTCCCATTCCCATTCCCATTCCCATTCCCATTTCCATTTCCATTTCCATTTTCATAATTCCATTCTCCATTTCTGCCCTCACAACCAATCAATGCGGTTTGCCGGTTGGTGAGCCATCCGACAGAGGAAAACCCAAGTCGAAAGTGGAAAAGACCTCGGCTGGACAAGGATGGCGGTGGACCCCCACGCGGCATCGTTTTAGTTTGGACACTAGCATCCGACCGGGAATCCAATCTTTCCCCCCAATCAAGTCAATCAGAAACCTCCTACGGAATATCCCCCGCCCATCCATAATTAAACAGATCAATGCAAATCATGTCAATCGACCATGCATAACTGAAAGCGGGGTTTCCATCTCTTGGTTGTGGAGTAGAACGCCAGTCCCATGCAAGTCAGGGACCCAATCAGATAATCGCCCGGTCGCGAGGACGCTTGGACGGAAGCGTAAGCCACGAAGTATCCATGTTGCAATATGCGGACGTGCCTAAGTGCAAAGGTCATCTTGGTCCTGTTAGACTTACACCGTCCCGCCACGATTTAGTAGAGGAGGTGATGGCCCTGGACAGGCCGACAAGCATCGAGATGATGGGGCCTCTACAGTGGCAACCTGATCGGCTTTTTCCGACCATCAAAGGATCAGCGAGGCTTCCAAGAGCCAAGACTGTGTGGCAATTAGCCCTCTGGAATAGATGTCGCTCTTTCCAGGGTCTTCTCTGGGGCCCCAACGGCAGTAGGGAAGGGTTGGGTGTCGGATTGGCAAGGTTTGTTCCATTTCATATAGGGTTGAGAACGAAGTACAGCGCCAGAAGCTAAGGTGGGGTGAACCTTGGTCCCATATCCATAACCGCAAGAATAATGCAGCACCTCCTCTGCATTCAATAGTTGGAGACAGGTTGGTGCTGATGAGCAATCCATGGCATGAACGCGTGCGTAAGCGGTTTGGTGGTACTGTGGTTGCGACATGTATTGCTTTCAGCCCTCGGATGCTGCTTTGCTCCACGAGAAGTCCAGAAATCGGGGCTTGGTATGATCCAAACCGTAGGGGTAGACCTTGACATAGCGGTCAAGTGTTGTTTCTCTTGTCAGAAATGAAGAAAGGAGCCCATATTTGAGGAGTACTGATAGTACTTGAGCAATATAGGGAGGCATTCGAAGGCTGATGCTTCGAAGCTGGAGGAGCACGAAAATTGCCTCTGAAAACGGATTGGAGGTCCATATAAGAACACAGCTGACAAGATATCCGAAGATAAGGATCCTCATGTGTAGAGCCAGCACATGCAACATCGAGCCTCCTGCATGCCAGATGCCTGGAAGCTGGAAGATATCGGGGCGCGCAGGTACTGGTTTCTGGAAAATCCGTGATAGCGATTGGGAATGGACCTGCACAGCCGCTGCAACTTAGCCCTGATAACGTCGATTCCGAACAACTCGGAGCCAGTCGGGTTCCCCTGAAAGATAAGAAAGCCACGTGGTGCTTGCTATTGAACGGGGAAACCTTGTGGATGAAGGCATCTTTGTGACACAAGATAACCCTTCTTTAGACCCTGAAAACCCCAGGTGCGTACAAAGGCAGAGGAGATCTGAATTTCCTAATCGCGTACTCGCTTCCATTGTCTTGATCTATTGCAACTAAATCTGAGTCTTTGATCTAAGAAGAGTTCAATATGCATTAGCTTTATCGTATCGGATAGAATGTAGCGCGGTTAATCCGCTCAGTTTCCTCGCACACACCCAGTCAATGGAGCAACAAAATGTCCTGCTCCAGTAGCATGACTCCGCGCTTATCTAGCTTGATGTCGTGAGCCTAATCAGAAATTCGACATTCGCAGCAAACTTAACACAAAACAGACAGCGGTGATGTTGAAGTCGACATTGTTACTGTTCGGAGTATAGGAGTTGAGTTGAGGTGCATAGGCGCGATATCACATGATCCTGTCAACTTAACCTTAAGCCTGCTTCTAGCGAGTGGAGATACGGGTAGGGCCGAGCTCTTGCAACGACAAGGTTTCGCCTTACCCATCACGTTAGGCCAAAAGGACTTTCCATTATCTAATGGACTTTGTCACCAGGATCAACAAAGTGTCGGGCACAGTTCCTCAGCTGGATGGGTTCCATCTGCAGATATGGATGTAGGTATATCGCGTTATAGATATCGTCCAAATTGTGTGCTCTTCCACTGCCGCAGATGCCGTCTTGAACACTCAATTCTCCATTACCTATTGCCTCATCGAAGAAACGATGGTTAAGTCCAACCTGAGCGAACCATGCCGTGTTCCTATACAGTCATACGCCACAAGCAGCTCAAGTCTCTTGACTCGCCCCCTCTCGCCTTGTCAACGGCCAGGGCCTTCTGGTAAAGTCTTGTTGTAGCCTTATTGCCATCCAGTGGTCTTTGTCTGGAAGGCTTTTTCCCTTCTGCACTTCGGACCACACATCTCTGACTCTTTCTCGTCTTTTATGACATAGTTTTGACCCTCCCCCTTGTAGCCCTTCTCTCCCACAAGCCTAGCATTCGCCACCTCTTCTTCAGTTACACCCCTCCACTCCTCGATGGGAATCCACCCAATATAAGCTCTATCCCCAAAGCCTCCAAACCAGTAGAACTCCTCAACCACCGACTTTCCCCACCAGCTCTCATGAATGTCGTTTCCTGGCGACCAAATCTCCGCATCGGAGTGCGTCTGGAGAAAACAGGATTTGATGTTGTGTTCTTTCACTTCCGGCTCTGAGAGAGGCTCAATGTGGCCAATCAAGCTGAATCGGGGCAGATTGGCTGGTAAGTAGAGATAAGGGTCGTCCGAGAGCGGGTGATCTGCGGGCGGATGATAGCGCAAGGAAAGAGTCACATTGCTACCGGCTCGAGCATTTTTGAGTGTGGTAGCGATGCTGACAGCGAGGATCGTCGGGTCGTATGGGTGGGGACCACAGGACGCGTAGTAGTCTGTCAACGCCATTGGGGCACCGCCGACATCGCCGGGGCGGTTCTCGAAGGTGGAGGCTGTGCTTGGGAATACAGTGGAGAAGGTGGCGATCGAGGACAAGTTGAGAATGCGGCGTGCTTGAATGGCGGACTCATGTACGGTGGGGTAATGGGAGGTAGAATATGTCAGGTCTGGGTTGCTGAAGACATGCTGAGGGTTGAGGTGTGCCGAAGTGGCGAAGGGAAGAGAGAGAAGGAAAAGCGTGGCGGGGGTCATTACGGGCGTATACCGATCGAGTACCCAAGTATGATCTTGGACGCCGTTCCAAGTATTGATGATGCAGCAGTTGCTGGTAGAGGAGGAATGCATTTTCTCGCTTCACGTTGACGACATTGCCGTTCAGAAGCGCCATGACTAGCGTAAATGGAAGTTGATTGTTCATATATACACAGTTGTGCATACACTTCTACATAGCCATCTTGATTATGACTAGAGCTACTGCAACGAAATAGGTTGTTGTTTCCGGGCTATTGTACTCTTCCTAAAGCCTCCCTAAAGCCTCCTGAAGCCTTCCACTGGCCCCTACCTTACTGTACTAGATATGGGACTTGTCATAGAACATCCAGTGCCCCCATTAGACAGGAAGTCACTTGATGTCTACGTGTTCGTGACCGTCTCTATATTGCTTGCCAAAGCCCAAGAGGACGCAGGCTCAACTGCTTATTCTCCCCAATGTTGGAGCAGCAGAGTCTATAGTGATGCATTAGCCCGGAGGCAAGATCATGGCACTTAGAGATGCTCCATTAAGCTCTGCGCATCATAAATTGATTAGAAGAAATTGTACTTATAGAGCTTGACTGAATATTGGCGAAAGGGTAAGCGTAAGCCCTCGGATGAAGCGCATAGGATATTCAACAAGCAAATATGAAAATGAGATCAGTCTTGGGGAAGGTAACTGCCTAGAGAAGTTGAGAAGCACTCTATGGCTGTGTGACTTTGCCGGGGTATGCTCGGCTGTAGAATCTGCCCAGGAAGCTCTCGAACGCGTAACTTGTTGAAAGTACTGCTCTTCGGAAACCGAGCATGCCGCAATGCACCACGTAGCATACTCCTAGGAGCTGCAGAGGAATGATGAGGATAAGTAAATAGGGGCGGCCACACGATTCTTGTAGAATGGAGAGAAGGCTTCAGAAAGTCTCTGGCGTTCGTATAAGCGCTTTGATGTTGATTCTAGGCCACCAGGGGAGGGAGTCTGTCTCAGAAATATTAGATTGGCTAACATTGAGAGATGTTCTCCATGGGTTTCGTTTCGAGGACATAGAGCATTCGCAGGGTGAGCAGCAATGTGGACCAAGTCGAATTAGACCTCCATTGCCGGTCATGAAATGTTTCTTCCCCGGGGATGGTAGTTTAGGTAGGGCAGTAGCTGCCTGCTGCGCAAGCTGACCGGCTTATTTTCTTGAGAGCAACCCCTCATAGTGTTCTGCATACGGATAAGTTTCGGAAACGCGAGTGATTGGAAGCCCTTTTACACCCTGCTTATATCTCGTCTTTCGGTTCTGTTATCCAGATTCCAATAGGCTTCAGCCGCTTTCACACGCCTCGATTAAGCAACAGTCGATAAATGTTGAATTGTTGTAAAGCTTTTCCGATTAGCCACATCCCGCACTCGTCTAGCGTCCAAGGTGCCCTAAGTTGACTGTGGAAGGGTTCGATTTCAAGAGCCTTAAGACTTTCCTAGTTTAGCTCTTCGCCACAACTTGTGTTCATCTGATGACATCTCATTCTGCTACTTCTTTACCAAGATCGGAAGTCATTCGAGTCTGACAGAGGTGGTCTAGGTGAATAATGGGTTGCTTTGCCTTGCAACATCCTCCTAGGATTTGTAACATGAACAATCGCAGTTTTGTAGACATACGTAAACTCCAGTGTTCAGAGCCTGGATGGCAGATCATTGTGAAGCCAATCGGGCCACAAGATACCAGTTTTGAATCATTGCGCCGAAGCTAAGAGCCATAGCCGCTTGGTGTTCAAAACAAGCGCTATTTGTTCGGTTCAACTCCTTCAATAGGTCGACGGTTTCTCGTATTAACGTGTACTGTAGCCGTGACGGAAGGTTCTGTGGGCCTCTAAGTTTTGAGCGAAGTAGTCGGAACCCAGCGGTACTATTAACAGGTAATATATACAGGTGTTGTTTCATGGATATCATTTGCGTCCTCGTCTGTTGATTACCAGCTTCTCTGAATGCTAGACGTCTTCCTTTGATCCAAGACCTCTCCTATACCTTACGTGTAGTCTGTTGCGTGATCCCTATTTCTGGCGGCCTATTTATAATTTCCTTTAGCGTGGATTTCGAGTTGGTGAGGCATTGGATTTTCAGATATCGTATCCCAAAGGAGGCTCTTTGGGCCCTCAGCCACGGTGGAGATCCTTCTAAGCGTAGATCTAGAGACTTTGGGTGGATTTCCAGGTTCCAGATCCAGTTGGAGTGATGGTGAGATGATGAGGTGACATCTGGTTTCCTGGTCCCAGTAGGCGGAGGCTAAGTAGTAGCTGGCGTCGTTGGTGCTGTCAAACATCAGAACACAGCCGGTTATATTTCTTTGAGACGAAACACATTCAGACGGGATGGAAGGTTGAGAGCCAGACCTCAGTACTCTCAACGAAAGTCACGTTCCGATTTGCTCAAGAGACAGACTGTCGAGGGTCACATATGCTGCCTGCCATACGATGCAGCTTCGAATCCCAATAGCCGTTCAACTCTGACACCAACAACCAACATAAAGGAATCTAGAGAATGCCTTTGACAGGCTGTCGTTCATCCTTTTCTGCATGATACGTACCCTGCTGGATGTGTTTCAGGAGGGACGTGGGAGGGGTCCAGAAGGACGATAAATAAGCTTTTGAATATGTAGTGATCGTACACCCATTGCAGGAGGCCAGTTAGCCTGACCGAGGATTCCCGAGGAAGCTACGGCTTGGTGTTGTACCATGGCCAGCATCAGTAATTAATGACGGAAACTCAAATCTGTCAAAGCTCCCAAGTGCATATCGTGTTGCATGCAATAAATCTTCGACAGTATCGTGCTCTTAGATGCAAACAGTTGAGTGCTGGGCTACGCCGATATCGGAGAAGAGAGTCTTGCTCAAACAGGAGCAAAGGTGATTATAGACGCATTATAATAGGCCTTGAAGGTGGCCATTCCCGATGAGCAGGCCATGCTTCGGTCTCAACAGCTATGATGTTGAGATAGCGGCCTCTACTCTTGACGCAAGGTAGAACTGAGTAAAAGCAACAAAGATCTTGAGTGTATCCGTGCGGACTGGAGATTTTCCAAGTGAGAGTTTTAGTACCGTACCACACAACGAAATAGAAACAACATGCAGGTGCAAGTAACGACACACAATAGGGGAAGTGTGTCTGATGGAGTCACCGCATACTGACATCGTCATTGGGTTGATTTTCCACCTTTTCCTATAGATGACGACCAATCAGAAGTTGGCAACCACTCGCAATATTTCTCGAAAGCCTCGGCGCCCGAAGATCATCATTGCAACGGTCTCGGACTAGCCAGATTGGCAAATTCAAGGGCATACGCCGTTAGTCCGGACGTGCAGCACAAGGGCTTGCCCTAGACCTAGAGACTGTCCTGAGTGGTTCAAGGTCACAGCGTTATAGATAATACAACTAAGCATCTACCGATAGGTACAAAAATCTTCCTCCAATCTACCAAGGATGCATTGCATACGTACGATGAGTTGTATCAGCAGGAGGTTTGAGCACGTACTGGCATATGCCTATGTTGAATGCTAAGGAAATTGTGGAGGTCCCTTCGACATTGAAAACTAGCTCTGAAAAAGTCCTGCATATGCATTAACAGCACGCATTAATGCTCGGACCTGTCAAAATCATGCAGAATGCAGCTTGTATCAGATGGAAAGTCCTACCGTAACCTAATGATCTGACATGAGGACGTTGGCAATCGGGTTTCTGCATGTGCTGAAAGAGCAACTCGACCTGTAAACGAATTTACAAGCTGGTCGTGATTCGATGAACAAGTCCACCGTGATCAGACAACGATACTATTTGGTCTCTGATCTGCCATGAATCCCAGTGGTGCATCACCCAGCTCCTACCTTGGGAGAGTTCTGTCCCACATGCAAAGGTAATAATGATTCCTGTTCTTGAAAGCCAGGCCCGCTTGCCGCTGTCCAAAAGCAGTGGTGGTGGCGTGCTGGCATGCTTTTTGTATTCACAGAAAACCACAGTTGTACTGTCACGAGTTCCCACTTATGCACCTGCTGATGCATAAACAGATAAAATGCATATGGGCTCACGGGTAATCCTGATTGTCGAAATGGAACAGCCTACATGCGCTACTTGACGTGGTTGCAACCATATTATTGTCGAGAATCCGGGTTTGAGGTAGGTCCTCCGCGGTGGCAGGTAGCCATAAGAACCGCGTCCAGCATTAATAGGTTCTGCCTGTCATCTTATCGACCTGGCTGAAGCACTTCATCAAGAAGGCAACCGTTTTGGTAGATGTGAAAGATGAGGTAAGTGTTAATTGCCACAGCGAATGGACAGCATGAACGTATCTCCTCCCAATTGAATGCCTATCATGTCAACAAGTGGTAGCCACAGCAGGCCCATGCGCTGACCAAGGTTGACGTAAGTGTACGAAAACAAAGTCGAATCCGAAGAGTGTCTCGCAGACTCGCGATCAAAGCATTCGACCCTCCTGCAGTCTGTTGCTACTTCAACAGTTAGGACATGTTCAGCAGCAACCAGCTTGCGCCACGATGTCACTAGCCTTCTGTAAGTTTCTGGTCATTGGTCCCTGGGACGTGGACGGACAAACCGTGTGTAACCCTCCTGCCAGAAATTGTAACGGAAACCCAACGAGATAGGAATAGGGAGCAAGGGTTTTTCTGCGGCGATGGAAGCACCAAAAAGCCTAGAGCGGCAACCTAGATGAGTGTGACGCAGTGCGCAGTGCGGGAGATCGTTACGATAACCGTGAAAATCATGTCGCTTGGCGGCTTCTGGGCTTCTCTAACTCATCAACCCTATCAATCGAGGCAAAAATCCCGTTGATTAAGGAACTACTAGGTACTGTCTGCAGGTGTTAAGCCACTAGGAGCAAAGAAACCAAAGACAGTGCGTCAAAGCTCTCGCTTCGCATCCGAGCCCTAGTTCGCCTTTTCACTCTATCATTTTCTCGATCCCATCTCATTCTATGTGAACGCGGAAGGTAGACAATTGAAAGGCGCTCGTGTTTCAAATGGGAAACGCGTCCGGGCTTCAATACCACGTCCATGGTCAAATATCTGTATAGGCCCGTCGGAGGATATTCCGGGATGTAGCAGGAGGAACATGGTAGTGCTCCTGCCAAAAGGCAGCGGGACGAATGACTGGATCATGCGTTCATCTTGGTCAAGCTTGTGAGCTCGCCGCCTTGGCATATGGCAGAGGCGCAAATGTAACAGGCACCTGGCTGGGGGCTGATGCAGCCTCCTTCGTGCTAACGTCTTTCTGCTCGACAAGCTAGCACACCCGACGGGATATCTCATCATCGCGGCGTTGAATTTTGGAGTATGCTATACGATTATGCAACTCTTTCCTCAAGTGGCACCGTGATTTTGTAAGAATTTCTAGTTTTCTCCGCCCAGCTCTGGCCGTTTGCTTGTTTTAGCAAGATTTTCTTGATCCGAAAACGGTTGCTTCTTGGTGGGGCATGCTGTTGAGAAAGCAAAACAGTTAATATAGAGTAGTGTCTGATGTACAACGATAATCATCACTTAAGCACGCGGATAACACTTGACGGGACATTCCCTCCGTGGAGTGGTAGTAGAGAGGAGCCCTTGCAACCTCTTCGGAGGATTTCGCGGAGATTCTGTGCCTTATGAGTACGTGACCTGTCAAGAGAACGACCATTGTTCGTGATGCATATTTTAAGCATGGGGGCTGTGGAAGGAACGTGCAGCACGCCTACTCATCAACACCTAAAGTAGGTAGTGACTTGCCAATCGTTACAGCTTTTTTCGTCTTATTCGATAGAAGGAGTCGGCCGCATGACATCGACAGACAGACAGACATATGCCAGTAGGGTATTCCGTACTACACAGGAGCAATGCTGAGCACACAGGAACAGCGGTAACAGCCGTCGGTAAAGTCACCTAGTGACACCTCACACCGATCATCCGGTATATCATCATGCATGAAGAGGATCTGGGGGTGATAGTCAACTTGCAGTCGCTTAATGCAGCTTTGACATGGATTGTTCCTTTTCTCCCGAGCTGATCGTCGTCCGCCTGGGGAGGACTACGTACTACGTATTCCGTTCCGTACTTCAGTAGTAAAAGCTGGGACGCTGCATCCTTGGTACCGGTAAACTCCACCTGCAACCTTGATCACTCGTCTCGATTCGCGCGGGATTTCTTGCTCATGTGGCCTAATGCGTATTTTGGGTCCCACCTTGTTGGACCCCTCCACTCCCTCCTTCTACCACCCTCGTCCAGAACAAGACAACTTGCTTAAACGGGACAGTCCCCATACAGTAGTAGTTAGTAAGTAGTCGTAGTAGTAATAGCTTGGTGCTTGGACTCTTCTCCACAGCCCATGTGCACCCAACCTGCAGATCTCCATTTCGCAATTCCCAATTCCCATTTTACTACAGAGTACACAGTAATAGTACTTTACCGTGCGCTTGACTCAGTTCGACATTTGGCGATTTTGCCGGACACACAGCGCTTGAGCAGTAGGAGATCCCGCAAGCCGTTCCACGCACACACAATGGTCTGTGCGCCGATGTTGCCGGTCTCTTTTGATGTAACCTGGCAGCATCATCGGAACGACATCGAGCCTCGAATGAGTTGTTGAGTTGATGTTTTTGGAGCAATTGCCTTCTTTGCATTATGGGTTGTACACTAGTATTGTAAAGTGGTAATAAATCCCCTTTGAAGATCCGGCCGAGGCTAACTAAGGTACCTACCTATGTACTACTTGACGTGTACATGTTAGAATAATACCTTGATGGCTGGCACGAACCCTGATCCTGGTGATGTCGACCATGTGCTCGGTCGGTTGTACATCTAGGAGGCATCTCAAGGCTTCGAAGGAGCTTCTAGAAGGGGGCCCCTCTCGGGCGTCAGCGAATAGATCTCCGGGGATTCCATTCTTACCCCTTTCGTTGGTTCCAGACCGAGGTACATTTGTACTTGTAGCAGTACTACATGAAGTAGGCATATAAACTAGAATTCATCAGTCATTCTAGCCGTTCAAATATCGACGGTAGTCCCACGTCATTGGATATCATTCTCATTGCCTCGTTTGCCTTGGATGTTGACGTTGACCGGGGGCGGGCAGGGAGGGCCTAAAAGCGTCCAAAGTTGGCCCCGATCACCGATTCCTCAGTCGTCCTCCCCCACATGGTTTGATCATCGGGACGAAGATCATCGACAAACCGCCTGCGCTGTCGATCAGGATGATCAGCCGGGACGGTAAGTTTAGGTGTCTCGTACTAGCAGGGCGGAGTAGACAGTAGACGGCGACTGAACACCAATGGCCATCACCCCTCGGGCCAAATCTGGAGAGGTACTCCAACACGTTGGGGACATTCTTCTGATCTGTGATCGTCGGGTCAACTGTTAGAGCATGACCCAGTTGCTCCTGCTTCACCTTGGATAGCCTGTTGCTCAAAGAGATAATAATAGCCTGTGTTCGAATTGCCTGCCGACTGTGTTGCCACCTTACCACCAGCGTTTCCACCGGCAAGTATAGTGTCATTTATCTACCAAGACCAGCATCGTCAGTCAAAATGGAAAGTCAATGCAACATGAAAAGGACCATCACATCAACGGCCACCCCGTCGTCCCCGAGGCGCGTATCATGCTTGTGCTGTCGTCGCCCTATGACATTGGAATGATTGATTAAGTGGCAGGGATATAGCGATAGAGATATATCATATAGAGATAGACCCCAAAGGACCCTACCTCGTCTTCGTTTAAGATAGCAGAGTAAAACTACCTACCTTACCTTACCCAGGCACGGTACTCTCCACAAGTGGCGGCTCCCTACTTTAGTCAAGCGTATCAAGGACGTTTGAAAACCAAATTACACTGTTGCAACAATATTAATCAATAAATAAATAAATAACAGATCAATAGTTATAGTCGAGCTTCGACTCTCGAGGCAGGTTCCTCCTCCTACCTACGTAGTACGATCTGCTACTACATCATAAGCCCATACCGCATCCTCGCAACTTACATGCCAAGTACGACCTCCCCAGGGCACTCCCTACTACCGTACTTGCTGTGGTCCCGGGACACATCCTATGGGACAAATTAGAGTACATGGTAGGAGTAATCGTTACACCACCACCACCACCCTCCTCCGCCTCCCTGGTACTGGGGATCCCCAAGCTACAGACCAGCGGCGGGCCAGGCCAGGATTTGAAAGGACCGGGGTTCTTACTTCCCTGGCTCAACTTCATTTGGCTCTCAGACCACAGTCCTATGTCCCCCCCCTCGAATTTATTAATTGTTACCACCACCACTACTACTACTTGAAGATCAGGGCTATTAGAAAGCTTGCATCGTCGGGCTCTGCCTTCGCGCAGGCGTCGAAGAGGAGGATCGACATTTGCCCTTCCTGCGACTTCGGAAAACCCCCCCCCCAGTAAATCCCAAGAATCTCTCGTAAGCCGTTACTTTAAACAATCTAATAGCTCCAGCATTCTTAGTGGTTCGGTCATCCCTTCTTCGTGTGTTCTCTTGCATATCTTCTTCTAGCGAAAGCTCCAGCAATTCTCATTCTTCCTCGCCGTTGCTCTACTCAATCTTGCTCTCGTTGTAGGAGGAGCTTGACTAACGCTTGACGTGGCGTTGAAGATATGAATCTGGCGAACCTGGTACATCAGCACCGTCATAATACAAACAAGCCCGCTTATTCACAACCGCATCAACGCATTGTTGTAGGTAGAACGCGAGCTTCCCAACTGTACGACAGAGAGATGGCAACTGCCTTAACAGCAAGCCCTTACACCAGCCAGCCTTCTATGTACGCTCAATCACCGCACCATCCTCCTTCACCTCCTCTAGAGGATATTGCCAGCAAGTGCACTCTGCCTTCCATCCAGAGCTTAATCGGTATGCCCGAGACTTCTGCCCCAAAGCATGAGCAGCAACGTAAGCTCCTTCGCCACGATGAAGCCCTACCGAAACTAATCTTTCCCACAGCAGAAGCGGAAAAGCAACAGCAACAGCGAGAGCGGAAGGCCTCCATAACAATGTCAACATCGTCCGACTATGCATCACCAAACATGACCGACTCGAAAATTATACCACCAAGTCCTCCCCAGAGATCGGACTTTGGCTACAACGGGCCCAACGGCTCCCCCTCGGCAAGCTCTTCGCATTCCTCAGTGTCCGTCCCTCAATATTTCGGCGGTGCAATCAACAATATTGAGCCCCACCAGCAACGCCAACCGCCTCCACCATCTTCACACCCTCAGCAGGCTCTCCCTCCGTCAGCATCGGAATCGCCATATCAAACCTCTCCATACCCCCAATCCCCTGGAACAATCTCTACCTACTCGTACCCCTCTCCAGCGCAGCAGTCGATAGGGCCTCCGTCAATGTATTACCCGCAACAACCACTACCATCTACCTTTCCTCCTCCCAACTTGCCCGCCACCGTCACTCCATCCATGTCCAACTCCCACGAAGCATCGCCAGTTGACCAGAACAACCCCTGGCAACACCACCACTACATTTCGCCATCCTCGTCTGCAGCATTCGTCGGTCAGTCTCAGGATAGATACGTTTGTCAAACCTGCAACAAAGCATTTTCACGGCCTTCGAGTCTACGGATTCACAGCCATTCTCACACGGGCGAGAAGCCCTTCAAGTGCCCCCACGCTGGATGTGGCAAGGCCTTTAGCGTTCGAAGCAACATGAAGAGGCACGAGCGAGGATGCCATGGCGGTGGCAGTCCTGGAAGTACATAAGAACAATCTTGCACACGAAAGAAGCAGCGTATATAGACGCATGACACATACCCCAGACGCCCTAAAATTGTTTGTGCCTTCTATACCCCCTCTTGCATTGTCGTGGCGTTTCTTCAGCAGTCGGTTTGACTAGGCTATTGGTGCTTTGGAAAGATGGAGGAAGAAATTCCTTTCGGCTCCTTCGGAAAGCGAAGAGAAAGAAAAAGTGTCACTGATGCTACGATGTAGACTATGGTTTCTTGATCAATTTTTCTTGAAGCTAGATGCCTCATGGCCAGAACAAGAATGCTTAGATCCAAGAGATCCGATCATCATCGCCAAAAGCAGCCATCAGCATGACTTGCAAGTGCCATGCTACCAAATCCCGACAATCTAATCTTACGCAAAGATTAGATGCTTACTCTCGGGTTCGTTAGCATTCCGCTAATGGTTACCACCAAATACGTTGAGTTTGACACTAGGAGATTGGTCCAAATTCTGTTCCCTGCCATCAGTAAGTGGTGAAAGGACTGCAGTGTTAGCAAATAGCAACCCTCCCTTCGGAAACCACCCTACAGAACTCTCCCACCCCCTCCCCCACGACTGACACACCTTTCACCATATCCTCCCCACTCAGTCCCCACCCCCAAAAAACCCCACCACCCTCGCACCCCCGCCTAAAAACCCGTCCCCTCCCGTCCCTTCCCAAATCTCCACCTCACTTATAGCGATAGAAAGTAAGCGGTCCTTATTCCCGCGCGCGGAATGCGGTGTGGTATGGTACGGTACGGTACGGTATGGTTTAAGCGGGCCTTGCTGGGTTTGTGCTGTAGGTGTTGCTGTGTTGGTAGATGGAGGTTGAGGGGGAGGTGTGAGGGGGGGGCGTGGGAGAAGGTTGAAGGAGGGGGGGGGGAGAGGGAGTGGAGAGATCGAGGGAGAAGGGCGGATGGAAAGATGGAAGGGGTGGATGTGGCAAAGACGAAGAAGCAGACCCTACTTACTTACATTATCTCCAACACCCGCAGCCTAGATGTTCCCCCCAACACCACCGCTCTAATCTTATACTTATTTTTTCTCAGTTAGGTCACCACATCCATCATCTTTCCACTTCTACTAGCGATATGAATCTATTCTATAGAGTTTCGTTGATTAGGGCTCCCGAAGAGTAAAGCGGTAGGATAGTTGGGGTGGATTGAGAGGAAGGAAGGAAGGTGGGGGGTGCGAGCAGCTGTTACTGCGAAGCTGGCTTTAATACAAGTCATTCCTCGCTTCATTCTCCTTGTCCTGCTCATCGCCAGACACAACTTCTTTCGAGATCTCGAATGCCCTACCACCCAGGTCAGCATTTTTTTTTTTCATTCAACCTCCCTTTCGTAATAATAAGTATTTGCAAACAATAGCACTGTAGCTCTTAAGATCAGGGGTTGGAGGCCCAGATTCTGGACTGGGCTGATATGGCTGAAGTGAAGGTTGTGCTTGTTGTGCTTGGTGCGCTGGGGTTTGGGGGGGGGGGGAAGGAAGGATGGTTCGAGGGTGGTTGGGATTAGAGAGTGAGAGGTGAGAGAGGAGAGGGTTGTAGGGTGGATGGGTGGGGGGTTGGGGATTAATTAGCTGATTGGGGTAAGGGAGGGGGGGTGTTGGTAGATGGGCGGTGGATGGATAGGGGAGAGAAGAGATGGAATAGAAATAATTTGGAGAGGGGTATCAAGCCAATCACAGGGTAGAGTGAAGAAACCGGAAGCGTCGATGCAAGATGTCAGAAAAAGAAGTGCGGCCTTCAAACGGACAAGTCGTAGATAGGAGACGAACATGCTGCCTCTTTGAGAAAATTGAAATGGCTTCGTACGCTTGTGTAATGGAAATGTGAGAGAGCTAGGCGCGCGGAGGTTTATGATAAGAACGAGCTTTCGAGAAAGTGGCAGGGACAGTTTACGAGCGCCGGAAAACACATGTGAATCTGTGAAGAAGTTTGTGGGGGTAGGTGCCCTGGCTGATGTGGTTTGAATCCTTGCGAGACTTGATCCCAATGTGTCGAATAGGCGTATCTGCACGAAATCTCCACCAACTTCCTTCAACCCCCTTATGGCACGCTCCTCTACTATCTTAACTCCCTCCTTGCAGCGTCCTCAACCTCCGACTTAGCTCGTTACCTATGAGGTTGGGTTGGGGTTCATCTATAGCGCGCATAATCCGTCAGCAGAATTTCCAAATCGTCACGCATTCCTCATCTATATCTCTGGCCTCTAATCTGTTATACGAGGAATGGCTGGACAGGGTTCAAACGTACCTTCCTCTTCCCACCAGTCATCGTAACATTGACGAATCGCCTCGTGTATGTGATTCTCTTCTTTGCGCGGCCCTTTGGGGTCTTCTTCTTTTCTTGTGGTTCAACCTGAAGGATGAGGAAGGGTTAGCGAAGGGGTTTGCTTGGGTGGATGGTTGATGTCTTTGGCCAGGCGGGTTCATCGATGAATATGATATAAGGCAGGGATCCGAAATATGCAGTGCAGGCGATTGTGCGAGGCCCTCATCAAGGGAGAGATCTTACCTTTGGAGTCTGCGACTTAACCTTCCCAGCACGAGCAAGAGACCCGTGCACTTTGCCCATGGTTGCGAATTATGGCTCTTTAATATCGGGGTGGGTTTTCGGGTTTGTTCTGGGTAGTGGAGTTGGTGGTCAGTTTATAGCTGCTTGCAACCCTGAAGATGTTGTGATGAGATGAGAGACGGAAGTGACCTGCAGGTAAGAGGAAGCACAAGAACTTACGGCCGAGGGTTTAATGAGTTGAGGCGTTGGTTGATGAGGTTGACTCACGATGTGTCGGCGAAAAGATTAACGGAGATGTTACATAAGCAGCTAGGGCTAGAGCCCTAAGGGTAAGCTGGTGAAAAGGAATAAGGTACTTCCTGCTGCCGCCTGCAGTGTCACCGCACAGCGTCCTCATAACAGAGCAATAATGGACAGCGCATCAATAACCACAAGCCGGGTATCAATGGCCAGACTCCTCGCATCGTTGTCTTGAATGTATTGACTCAAAGCCCAATTGCTTAAAAACGTATCCATCATACAAGAGCTTCGCTTTGACGCTGTTGACATTAATCGCTTGGTTATCTACGTGTCGTACCGGTTCTCAAGTGCCAACGCCTGGAAACAATTTCAACGATACTACACGAATGCTAACGGGCACAATCCCTAGGATAAGGCAAGAATGGTGCTGCAGCTTCTATAAAACGAGGTCTTAATATCACCCGACAGAGACCGATTGAAGAAGAATATCTTCTTTGTGGCAATTCAGTGGTTTTAAGCCTAGATTTGTACTGCCAAAACATGGCTGAATCCATGTGGAAATCTATCAGCGGTCATTTACGTGTCTGCGTTCTTCCTGGATGGTATTGCTCTTGCTGCGACTGATGGCTCAACAGAGTACAGTGTATCTAGGAGGTTGGTAAACGCTGCTGGGATGAACTATATCGCAATTGCCATACAGAGGCTCTATTGCGGGCCTGTTGAAGTCTTACAACTGGCTAACTAGGGATTTAAGAAGCATGAAGCGCTAGGCGTATGGAAAAGTTTTGTAAGCTCAAGCAACACCGGCTTCTGAACCGTTAACCTCGGACAGCATTCCTGTGTTGGTTACTAGGAACGCGGTCACTATGGGGATTGGGGGTACAGGAAAAGTTTATGAAAAAGCCGTAGGATAACTACGATGAAGGTTATTTCCCGACACCCGCTAGTAGGGGCTCTGCCCAGGTCTAAATCGCCGACGTTCGGACTAGGTTTTCCAAACAAGTATTATGATACTTTCCGATCAGGGTTGTCGTCGATGGCAAGGTCCTTCCACTCGATGTTCTCCTCTTCTTCCAAGCTCCTTGATCTACTGCAGGATCTCACCGCCATGCTAATCCCATCTTAGGCCATAATCTCGTCACCGACGTAGAGAGAAAGCATTAGGCGATCTGCCAGGCAGAAGTAGAGGGCGGTGCCGAGGGGGCTCCTACATTTCTCACATCTTCCGCCGAGAGCCACGGAGCATTCGATTCTTCGGACAATTCAGCACCGCACACATCTGCAACTGTTTTCGTGATACGAGACAGCCAACCTCTATGCATGCTCACCCGGAGGGGGTTTAATAGTAGGCGCAGTAGGTACAGGAGCAACATTGCGCCAACTGTAGCATGAGGCTCTTGTAGAAAATACTCTATCGATCGGCATATTTCAGCATAAACCTCTAAAGAAGAGATTGGATAGAGCAAGACGCGGTGCGTCTTCGACGTTCCAGCCATTGGCAAGCTCGAGTGCCACAAGCAATGCCGAGTTGTAGATCAACAACTGCTTGCCTTGATGGATTCCACTGTAGAAAAAGACTGTTCGATAAAGTGGTATGCCATTCTCATCCACGCTTAAACTAACTGTAGGATCAACGATAATCTCAGAAGCACCCTGTGGGTGGATACATTCCCAATCCCACCGCCAGATGAACAGGTCACCAACAAATTCGACTAGGTGACTGCGGAATGAGATAGCCTCATCTTGGTTGGCAGAGGGTGTTGCCGCTTGGTCAGCTCGGATTCGATCACTATCCTCTAGAAGTCCTGGCAAGCTGGCTATTATACCTAGAATGCGATTCAAAGATGCTTGAGACGTTGGTGCGTCTGTGTCAAGAATGGATTTCCATGGCTTTTGCTCGAGATATGTACGTTGGCGACGACCCCAAGCACCAACAGTCCGTAGGAGCGAGTCAGTCAGCCCGAAAAGTAGCCTGTTAAAACACTTACTAGTTGTAGACGACATAACTCAAAACAACTAAAAAGCCTGAATGAGATAGCTGAGTCCTCTCTGGAAACACTCCACTTACTCGCTTGCCGGCGACTCTCGGTGAGCCTCTACTCCACACCATTCAATCATCTTCGCCATTCCTCCAGTATGGTGAATATACCCATCATGATTGTTAAGGACCATGAGCTTTGGAAGTGTGAGCTTATGTTGATGGGAAATAGTGGCCTACTGACTTCATACCAGCTCAGCATGAGCGCCGCAACAACGTTGGCAGGATCCCGGGAGAGCAGTCGGTCTTGGAGATTGCGGCCGAGACGGCATAAAGCTTTTCCATAAAAGATCGCTCCAATATATCCGGTATTGGGTTCGAGCCGGTGCATGCCTACGTTCTATCAGCAGTCGAAAAGAGCCACAGATTTGCAAAATATACGCCCAAAAATCGCCCTTGCTAAGCAGTCAGTTGCATCGAAGACAACTGATGTTGAGTCTGCCTCAATTACATCGATTATCCACCAACGCCTATTTGCAGCTGACTATTCCCAACATCAGCATTCGAAACTTGCGATTACGATGCGACAGGCTGACACACCTCCATTCGCATGAAGGGTGGGAATAGTATATGTTCCAAATGGGAGATGCAGACGTTCCATAGAGAGGATTAGCATCAACGTCTACCATGGGGATGATCAACGAACAGACTGAAAGCCTCGCAAGTCTAAGCCATTTTGGAGACGGGGTGCCAACTGAGGCTCATGATGGGCCGCTCCTGGCAGACTGAAGTCGCGTGAACCAACAATAACAGCTTGTTTCCTTCCCAGCGGCTCCTTGCTCTCGATATGGCCTGGTGGGCCCTGGAAGCGTTTCCCTAGCACCGTGTCAGACAGGAGACCTGTCTACACAACTTTCGGCATACCTTCGTCCACAAAGAGTGTGATTTGCTGATATCCTTCGCAAATCATGTAGGCGCGTTTGCATCGGTCACATAACGGTTTTGCTTCATCTGCCAAATTTCAGTTTGGAACCCAATATGGCATGATCTGGTGCTACAATTACCGCATTTGACTTTCCTCTTCTTACAAGTAACGCAACCCGTGGATCTTCTAACATTTACCATGTTATCCAGGTCAATTCCCTATTTGTGTGCAAAACTGTAATGGGATCTAAAGATTGACCTCGCAATTTAGTGCTGAGCAGGATACTTATGTGCCGGAGGAGTGTGTGCTGGGCAAACAGGTAGCAGCAGCAGCTGTACAGCACCTCGCATAATCTAACCGCAGTAAGTCATAAGGGAGTACCCTGCATTGAGCTGATCGAAGCGCTGATATATGATGGGCTAACAAAACCGAGTTGAAGGCATCTTGTGTGACTTATGTCAGTCACGAAAGTCACTCAAACATTCGACATGATTAGGATGTTTGCGCAAGGGTACAGAGTGACGCGTCTATACTGAAGGTAAGGGATGCCTGCGTTATGCTTCTGATAGGCCATCATTCCTTTTTGTTTATTGGGTTTGTAATATCAACATTATGCCCCTTTTTTCCCTTCGAACCTTTTTTGCCAAGAACAAAGATGCGGTGCAACCCATGATAAAGCGCATACGCCGTTGAAGGCTCAGCCCATATATTACCTCAACAAACTTTGAGGCTTTATGTCCTCACTATTTTTTATAAGGACCGAATCCTATAGAAGGCACGCATTGATTTCTAAGACGTTACAAATTTGAAAGCAGGAATAACGTCCCTTGTAAAAGTCCATCACATCTTATGGAAGGTTAACATCTCTTTCAGCCCAGTCTACGGCAAACAACATACTAGCACAGTCTAGCCCATCCTAACCTTGGTTTTCATACCCAGCAAAACTCATCTGGGATCATCGAATGCATACAGGGCTAGTAAGCCCGAAGGGAAGAGATGGAGATTATATTGCGTTGAGAATCGCTCTAGTTTTTAAGGGAGCACTTCTGCCTATTTCTTTCTCTTAATTTCTGCAGATTTCTGGTCAGGATGTATTGGACTAATCGGAAACTTTAGGATGATGAATAATGGCCTCTTCAAGAGGGACCAGGGCCTTATGCATTTCAAATGTTGCTCTCATGCTCACTAGCCTACTCATCGACATCACGAACTGCTTCCGCTCTTTGCCTTTGTGGAACCCGAATACAAAACCCAGGCTGCTCCCAACGCCTTTCTATTTATTGCTTTGCAATCTAGTATTGTCTATGAGAATTATCATGACCTTCCAACCCCCCAATTCTGGACCCTTCGTTCTATATCCGACTCCATCTCCAGCCACCTCCTTTCCTAGTTCTAAACCCCATCATCACGACACGTACCCTAACCAAACGATTCCACCCCTAGCCCACCCATTTAAGTGTTTACATAATCGGTTACATTTGAGGCATCCTTCTCAACACCATCAAACAACTTTGACACCGCTTCCCAGCTCCAAAGGCGTTAATCAGTTCAACTAGCCGTTGGATGCTTAACCAGTAATACTGGAACCTACCTCCCGACGGATGAACATTAAAGAGCCGTTGCAAACCGACTCATCGAGCTCTTGAAGCACGTAGGTAAGCAAGATCGAGTACTCATTGTTGTTCATCTCTGCAAATCCTCCCTCTTTGCCCTGGACCACGGCAAAACTGTTTTCGATCCGCGATCGCCGATTCAACAGCCTGAAGGAGTGCGTGTATGGGCTCTGCTGGGACATGCGGCTGATTCGGAATATTGCTTGAATATCCTCGCATTTGACATATCATTGAACAAATGAGCTGAAAGTCGAGATAGCACGCCCTTGGCTGGAAAACACTCCTGAATTCGACCGCTTCTCTGTCGATATCAGCCCACTTTAAAACGTCTCCCGGTAGCTTTACAGACAATCCTCATCTTCCCCCTTTGTTTATAACATCCATGCAGTCGTCCGCCGTGGCATTGCAAGGGTGGTGTTGGTCTAAATTGCCTGCTGCTGGAGGACTTGTGCTTAGCTTGGTCCAGATGGTGAACTCGACTGAACAATCCGCCTTCCCCCCATGTTGGCTAATGTTGTTGGCATGATTGTAAAAAGCCTCGGTAGGAGTGTGAGGTGGACAGGCAAAGACAATGGTAAGACTAGACTGCGAAGGCCTTGACGGTACTTTGAGCTCACCCTTGAGACAGAGATGCCAGCATGGCAAAGAACTGTCAATTATCGTTGTTATCTAATAATTTTCCTGCCCTCATTCTTCGAATATAAGTTTCTACTGACGCTTAAAATCCTGATCGGATGATAGTCATTCTCGAAATAACAGTGAATATATTTATTTTTGAGTGTTTTGGTATGCATATTTAAAAGAGTTGAAAGCATATTTTCAGCATAGAATAAAGCTTCTAAGTTTCTCTCGATAGTAAGCTAGAATACACACGAAATTCATCTTTTCGTTCATAATCATATTCTTTAGGTCTCGATAACTACATCAATAAAATGCTTGAACCTTCGCTTCTTCGCCTACAGGCAGTCGACGCGTCTGAATTCAACTCGTATACACAAGCTTGATGAAACAAATCAAATGTTGATTCAAATCTGATCTGATAAGCGCTCTAATACAATTAAGTTTGCAGAAAGCTTTTCATCTTTCTATTATACTACTGATTGCGTCACTCGTTCTCATTTTCGATCAATTCATTTGCAAATATTGTGATTTCTTGAATTCGATTTTGCTCTCTGTCATTTAGCAGGTCGAAAATGTTGACATCTACATGTCTCGCGAATGCGAAGTGATTCTTTGACATGCACTTCATGAAGTATGAGAAGACTATGAGATCGATCTCATAATCAGGCCTTAGCATCATGATGATGACATAATACAGCAAGTTCTGTCGTATCAGCTGTTGTAGCATGATATACATGATAGTTCTACTATTGCCGTAGTTCATTCAATATTTTCCAACGCTCTCTGCTGCGTGACACATGAGTATGTCTGCTTGTTGCAAAGTCATGCTGTCATGTTGTTGAGTGAATGTTTTTGATATCTTTTCTGATGTAAGATCGTAAGTTGTTATCTTATTTTTGTGACGTCCAACGCGCCCTTCGGGCCCATAAACTGTTGGTTTACAAATCGGCCAAAATGTGAACACACTTTGGAACAATCCTGTTCAGGTATGTATAGCATATTTCAACACTAAAGGTGTGGCTTGGAGTATCATTGCTACATTAAAGTCCCTTAGATAGGAGCTCCTTTGGATTTCGGTAGCATTGTCCGTAGGAGTATTGACACAGGCAGTTCCATTAGCAATCCGTAGAGCTTCAAGGTCTTATGCCTATCAAAGACTGCAACGACGTGCAAGTTTATCTCGACGTCTTTGCGCGCAAAGATGTTGCAATGGATGCTTTTCTCGTTTCTACAACTGTGTAACTCAGCTGCTTCTCAATCAGAAAGACGAGTCGTTAGGAATTCATGCAACGTTGAATCTTTTGTGAGGTGCAGATCGTCCTTCCTCTTAGAAGCGTTATCGGGACATCCCTCTCAAGTTAATGAGACACACCGTCGAATATCAGTCGGATCTAGAGAGGTCTTTCTCTTGCATACATATAATGAGCATTTGCAATAGCCAACTGAAAAACTTGAAAAACTTGAGGAAAGCGAGAGTATTGTCTCAGTCCATCGAGATCTGTCGGAGATAGCTGCTTTGACTGTGTCCAAATCAGCTAGCACTATCAGAATAATTTCTCTTCTAGTCTCGAAAAGAGCTTGTTCTTGTCTGGCCCTACAGCGACTCTTTTGATAAATTTAGCCACTACTTTGAACACTGGTTCATAATTTTATTACATGGCAAAAAGTCGACAAAAGCTCCTTCTTTGGTATGCCGCTGCGGTACAGTTCGAAAAAACCTTTTGATAAATTGGTAAACTAAATATGGCCACATTTCAACTTAGGTAGACGCGAGTGGACTGTATTGATCTTCGAGTAGGTGGTTTTGAAAGTATCATGACCCTGCGGCAGTGCACGACTGTTACTTACTCGAGCATATTATCATGAGAACTTTCGATCGAACGGTTGGAGGTGATTCGAGGAAACGAAGAGTCATAGGCTCAGGAGTAATTACCGCTCTGAGCAGCTGTCTGCTCTCGCAGTAATTGCGGCCATAAATGATGCGGATTCGTTCGTACGAGCTTCTGACACCGAATTCAAAGGATTGGTGATGGTATCGTCACATACGATACGAGTGTCTCTGGCGTGAAAGGAGGCCTTTTTCGGATAACCGGATAAGCTTTGTCTATGAAGACATCGTTAGTGAATAATCAAAGTCAATGTACATCACATTGCAAGACTGGTTCACGTACAATTCTAAGCACATGCCTTCTCTTAGCTACCTCATTCCGATACAATCATCACAGATACCAATTCTCTTGGAGATCTCCCACAGAGTGTGACATAGGTGCAGTCACGAATAACTGTGTGCAGTAGTGAATGGTGATGTCGATATCTATTGCTTAGATGTTTTCTTCGCACTGCTAATGACCTTCTTGAGATCTTCCACGTTGCTTTCGTTGGTTGTAGAACTGTCGTCGCCTCGCTTCTCAACCGTCAGGCCTTGTATGGTGTTGTAACTCGAGGTGGGACTTGTTGTTACGCATGGGCACGCCAGTGGTCACATGCTTGGGAAGGACATTTTGCTCTGGGTTGTTGCGATTGATCGCTCGTATCTTTTTTCAAATAACGAGGAGAATCTCCTTCCGTTTGTACTTTTTTGATATTCTGACTGGTTCCATCGGTTCGTTATCATCCATGCAAAAGCTGTTTTTCAACGAACATGGTTAGCCTGACCAAATCTGACTGGATTTAGCGGTAATGACCTTACTAAATCCCATGCTATTGGCAAGAACCAAGCCGGTGGAAATCCCCCAACCGATATGATTGTCACATCCCAACAAATCAATACCTGTATTAGTAGTACCAGAATCATTGTTCGTACCAATCGTTTCAGTTGTAGATGGAAGCCCATCATAGGTGTAATCCCGTTGCACTTATCCAGAAGTACTGTCAGTCTAAGTACCTGATATGATTCATGTTGCACTACGCTCTGCGCATGTGAAGTCTTCGTAAAGAGGCTATGATGGTCAGAAAGCTCTTAGCTCTTAGTGTAAGCATCTTCGTAGCAACCTCCGTAGGAACCCTGATGGATCAACTTCGTCACATCTAATTGAAAAGACTTTTTCTTTTTCTCGAGGCGGCTACAGATTCTCTGTGCGGCAGCGAAATTCTTGTCTATTTTCTTCTTCGCTTATATCTTTTCTTTTCTGGCTGGCAACGAGATTCACCTGTACGTGGTGTCGACTACGAACCTTTTGATTCTATTCTGTTCCGAATAGAAGTCAGAAGAGTCAAGAGATCTCAATCCGACGCAGTTCGAACGATGTTAGGACGTTGCGTGATCAGAAAAGCCGTCGTGCAGAGTTTTCACCCACGCGACAACATCCCTCCCTAACAGCCACAATCGATCTACGAAGAAGATTAATGACATGTCGATGTCAGTAAGAGATGGGAAGATACTACTAGTAGAATAGTCGACCCAGATGAAGAGTCTGAGAGTCGTGACTACAAGTGGTCGAAGAATTTGCGATCCGTCGACTGCGTCGATATTGAAACGTCTTCACCACATCGACAGTGTCGTCGAGTAATTGATGAAAAGATATCAGATAGAATAGACGAATCAGATGATGAGCCTTGAGTTTGTGACTACATGTGCTCGAAGGAGTAGTGACCCGTCGGTCACGCTGATATACTGAGGGGGCTTGAGCTCACCTTCTTTACTTGACGTCAAGTCATACATCTATCTACGTGGAAAATCGAGAGCGCATGAGGACGATCAGAACGCACCTCTACTATCGATCAGCTAAGCATCGAACGATTGCGACCGCACGCCTATACTAACAATCTATTCAACGTCTACGTGACACAAGCCAAATCAAGAGAAGGAAAGGATTATTCAATACAACCACACTCTACCTTCCCATCGTGCGCGCCTCTCTTCCATCACACATTTCTCTGCTCAATGAATGGCAATCATTGAGCAAGAGAACACAGTTTCTGCGTTACAACCACGAGCACCACGGGTGCAAAGGAACGTCTTTCGTCTTCGAATCGAGAATCGAACCGGAACATCGTTGTATAGAATACCGTCAATGAAGAGCAGAGTAAAGACGATGCGTTACAACAAACAGCACAGGCACTCATAAGAGTTTACTCGAGCGTCACGCGCTGGATAGAAGCTATAGGTTCATTATTGGTAGCACAGTGCCAATTTATTGTTTCGACGGCGTGAAGTCGTTGTGTAGTCGGCGAGCGGTTTTCTCCCCCAGAGGGTTTTGTCCGTTCGATACACATAGCATAGTTTCTCCCATGGGTCGGGCCTAAACCGATGTCACAAGGATGTATGAATTCAAATCAAATCAAATCAAATCAAATCAAATCTTTTCTTTTTTTGATCTTAATTCTTTTCTGGGTAGCGTTGACCCTAAAAGCAAATCTTTGTTCGCAAGTATGCCCCCCGTAGTGAATAAGCCCTTATTTCAACTTCCACTTGGCAACATCTAGAAAATGCTTGAGACGTACAAGCAAGGTAAGTTTCTAGGCCGTGACCTTAAGACGATTCTGATGACGAGATAGACGGGTGTAGAGACCTCCTTGGGGTTGCGTGAGTCCCATGTCCATCTATAAGTTCAGTAAGCTTCACGAGTCTTCCGGCCGTCACTCTGTTATGAGCATACTTTCCAAAGTTGCATGCTCCCGAACCTTCTAGGCCTCTTACACGTGACATATCTATCCTCAGTCAAACCCGCAGATTTCTAGTGTTATGGTCGAGATATGATTAAATCAGATGGTGAAACGGTAATTCCTAAGTGCCAGATGCATATGCGTCGTATTCAATTGCACGTAATTTCGATATTTCTTGTTCGTCTGTTTCTCTGTATGCACACTCAGCATTAGCCGCGGGCGACAATCCGAGTAAACCGGAGTAGATGACAATAGCGAGCTGATTTCCCCTGTTGCAACGACTCCTCAAGTACACCGGTTGACACTGAAGGGCTATTCGAGCTTTCGCTTGAAGAGTTTCAACTGTGCTTTGTTGTTCAAAGGCTTGCCTTTACTATTTCCAGTGTGCAAATCATGGGCCTGGTGACATAGACATACCCTAAGTGGGATACCTGTCTGCCTCCTTACTGCACCAAGCTCATGCTGAACACTCAATATTGTTGTATAAACGCCCTTGGATAATCAACTGCATAAAGGGCGGCTTTGTGTTGTTCGTTCTCGTGAGTCTGTACCCATGCATATGAATAAGTATATAAAGAGTTGAGCTTTACAGGCTGTTTCAAGAGAAGGCCAGCTGAATAGTTGGTGGTGTTCTTTGCTGAGTGTTCCTATGGCGAAATTTGAAAATAATAGTTAATTGTTGATGTGAAGCAGCATTCGTTTTGATCAACGGCCAATTAACCGCATGCACTTGTCTTCGGTGTGTCAATTCAGTACTGCGAAACTATTCACTTCCTTGAACGTCAAGAACATTTTCGTCGTGAGATAGCGATCAAGCGTTTCGTACCACACAAACATGTCTCAAAGTCATGGCCATTGCAAAAGTCTAAGCTCTTCGTAAATTTTCAGTATGCAGACATTCGCTCGTTCAAGACCTCTGATAGTAGTTGATAATGTGAGAGCCACTAGCTACTTGAACTGAGCGCGACCGTCGTAGTCTTGGAATTGGTGATTTTAGGACAGTTTTGGGTGTATCGGCATCAGGCACCAGCATTGGTCATATCTAGGTCCACCTATCTTATCGGTTTTCATGCTTCGAGTATTCAGTTGATCGACCATCTTATAATGATTGGGGGGTAAGTGACATCGTGAAATAAAGCGATCCCAATATGCGAATGCTCTTGTGCGCGAATCTCTGTAAGATCGTGAGGTCCCAAACAAAGATGAGATTCCTTGGCCTCCTTCCACAAACATTCGATTGTACAGCAAGTCTACGTCCGTCGTAGCAGGATCCAGCATCGATTTTAAGCGGAACCGTGTGTAGATGTGCAATGTCAATGTTCTCCGGTATCCGAGTTTATCGACATTCTGAAGCTCTGTATCTCAAATCAGTCTTGATCATGTCTCGTATGACGACGACAAATGTCATTTCCGGGAAGGTGTCTTGCATGTGTCGCCAACCCTCGACGTTCAAACACAAACACTCCAGCCCGTGCAAGACAGGGTAGATGATAGCTGTGGGTTGGAACGCTTGTAGTTAACTCAAGCAACGTAACCTTCAAGCAAAGTAGCAAAATAACATTCTTGGATCAAGACACTCTCCCCAGCAAGCTCTGGTAATGTTCGCCAATGCAAATTTGCAAGGGGGAACACAGAAGCAGCGAGATGATCTTATGTATTGGGACGTCCCAGCTGCGGGCCCCTTCTCTCAATAATGTGGTGCTCATGTAATTGTCCCTATAAGGTCGTACACGCACAACGTGCAGACTTTGAGGTCCTCTTGCTTTGAGCCTTGGCTTTGCCTTCAGTGAGCCATTCCTTCCACAGAATCATCTTCGGATATCTATAATCACACCTCCCTTGACGAGTATTTCTGCACTAGACCGTTACCCGTCACCTTATCTTATGAAAGGTGATGGGACGACAAGACCAATGGTCAGACCAAAGTTGACGGGTTGAGGCCAATGTATAAAGGCTTTGGCGTTAATAAAATAAATAGTCGGTTCCATGTATTGAGTTATTTTTTATCGACACTGAGCTTCTTTAGCTTCATGTGCTTTTCCACTGACCGTCTCACTCATTAGAAGACGGCGAAGCACACGCAATGGATGTAAAGATGATGTGAGAGGTATCCAGTGTGGTAAATGAACACCATAGATCTTCTATGTTGCTAGATTCTTTCGAATCGTACCTATTGAGTGGTTTGTTGCTCCAATTCTCCAGCTTCTTCTTTAACAGTGTGGTATTAGGTCTCCCTGTTTGCTTGCCCTTAGACTGATGGGTGATAGTTCAGAATTGCCCAGAGGTATTAAGATAAATCCGGGGAGAAGACTCACGGCGACCCTTATCGGACGTGTTCGTTACTTGGTTAATATATTCGTTATAATTTCATATAATAGCCCGAGAGATAGAGCTTGACCGCGTCCGGTAAGGAATGGTGTTCGGCCACAATGATATTTTCTTGTTAAGTATATTCTATATATATATCTCGTAAGAGATGGTGTTTGATTTTCCTTGTCAGATACGTCTTCTGCCAATGTACCCGGACGAGAACCAGGACTTTCTGCCGAAACTGTTCTGCCACAGCAATAAGGCAATCTGATAAAGAATTCGACATTTGGCCCCAGTCCGAGGCCGTCATCCTGGTTATTGCTCTGAGAAGTGCTTTCGGGCCTGAAACCAACAATTCTATATCCTTATCATAATTCTTAAGCTTCTTAGTCGTTAAAGATTTGGTAGCTTATTTGTAGGCCCCAGACTGCTTGTGAGCGGTCGAGTCAATGTCTTTGAGGGTCTGCGACTTCTGTAGGAACCGTTTAGCCATTTCCAGCGAGCCCAACTAAGAAGGGTGCAAACATGTCTATATACCAGCCTATTGTCCTTCTCTCAGTTCCGACATCAGAACGATGAACTAACATTTATGTTAAATATAGGTCAGAGCTTGTGCCAATTCCTTTATGAGACAATTCATGTTGGGTGCCATCCTCGAATGCAAATAGGGCGGCGGCGGTGACGGCAAAACCAACATCTTCGGTCTTGCGTTTGCTGCGGAAGATGACGAGCGAGGCACTGTCAATAACGAGGAACTCGGCACGTAGAGAGAACGATAGCAGCAAGAAGGTTGTAGCGTAAGCCTCTGACCGGGCGACCTTTTGGCCGGGGCCAATGTCTGGCATTGCGCGAGTGGTGGCGGCGGCGGCGACAATATGTAACAGTAGTAGTAGCTGCGGCAAGATATAAGCCTCATTCCCGCCGAGAAAGTTGGTGGCATACTTTCCAGTCTCTCATCTCAGGATTCTAGGTCGTATTTTATTCCTCCAGTGCAGAGTAAGACTCCTGAGTTCTAATCCTCCTATCGTACCTTGGGCTAGATAAGCATTTTTGCGAAAATTGGGCAGTTGTATTCATGGCCTGAGCCTAGCATGACGCCAGGTCTAGTCAAGTAGGCAACCACGAGATGTTGCTCTCTAGTGAAGGCTTTTGTGAGGCGATGCGTGACCACATTATCGTTGACTGTAGAAATTGAACGGGCAGTCCACTCTAGAGCCTGGTGAAAGAATCTGCAACGCATGTAAAAACACGAAGGCACTCCCTGAAGCGTCATCTGCAACACACTGGACCCGTGAAAGAGAGTCGAGAGAGCAATTGACACGGCGCCTTAGCGTTTCACAGAATTGAGACCTCCTGTCCGCCAAGCACTGCATTCGTGGACTCGGGATCGTATAAAATACGGGATTCTTCAAGACCTATGGGATCTCTACTCTCGAAGGTTTTCGCCCCGATGACTCGAGTTTATTTCGAGATGAGACTAGTCTTTGACCAGCTTTGAATTCCAGTGATGGTTCACTTTTATCTTTTGCTGGGAACAATGTTGATGACGATAATGTTCGCAATACCGTTTGTTGTCGAAAGCCAATCTTTATGGTATTCAAACAACAGAAGCTCAGATGTAATAATCCTGGGGTATTATCTGAAAACCGTTCGCTTTTTCGTTATTGACATGTCCCGCGATATCTTCTTAGCACTACGGCCACATCGGAGGCATAATGTGTCTCCGCAATAGTAAGATATTAGTAGAGGATGATACGGCGTGGGACGACACCGAGTTTTATTACAAACCAAAATATTGTTCTTGAGGCGAAACCGCAAACACACCACAGGCCATAGGTAGCTATCCCTGCGCTGCCTTGAGCGATGATTTGTAACCGAAGGTCATGAAAAGAGCGACTAGATTAGTAGCCGGGGCGAATATCGAAGTAAGAAGCTCCATTGACGGAGTTTTGACGTTAGAAACCTACTGACGGAGGGCAGGTGCTCGACCAGACGGACTAGATTGTAGAAAGGTAGGCCTCTTCAGCACTTAGGTCTACATGCCTACGAACAACGATACTAACATCTGTGATATTGATGATGCAAATAACTCGGGGCTATATAGAGATAAGTTTATTCAAAGGTATAACAAATGCGGGTCTGTGCAGGCGGGTGTTGATCTTTGAAGTTCCTCATGAATTTTGAATGGTAGAGGACTGGATGCTATTTAGTGCTCGTTTGGCTCCTGGTAGTTGAAGGATGAATAGACTGAGTGCAATGAATACCTGTTCTCGTTTCTGGTAGCTGAGGTTTGCTTTGCGAATTTCTGGAGGAATAGAGAGCAAGTAATAGCAAAGAGGATCAGTACGAGGATTGAATAGCAATCGTATAGATATGAACTCACTCGTCGATGGTGATAAAGGTATTGTTCAGACGGTAGGATGTGAACCTTGATGGGAATTTGTAGTGGAAGAACACTAGAGGAGCACCAGTGAAGAAGACGCTAATGCCTCGATGAATCCTCCTTGAAGCTGAGCTCCAGCCATGAGACGAAAAATTAACAGATACAGATCTCATATGATAAGGATTGAAGAAAAGACCAACGAAGCAGAGAAAATGCAAAGATGCCAGAAAAGTAATAGATGACCCGCATGTACAAATTATAAGGGTATGCCGTGAGGCGACACGATCTAAAGAAAAACAACGCTTTTCGGGTATACCCATTGCAGTCAAACCATCCTAGCAGTCACATAATCCAGACACCCTCGCTCAAGTCGTGGCATAAATAAATCGAAAGTTCTGTTGTTCCTCGCGCCAACATTACCTCTCTCACCTTCTTCTCCCATCAACCCTCCTCTCTAGCCCCTCGACTCGGGCTCTAAAACCCTTAACGATGTCCCGGATGTGTCGCACTTTGTCAAACTCGACCTCCAGCTCGTCTATCTGTCGTAGTATCTCGCGAAAACGTGCTATTTCAGCGTCGGCTGCCGCCATTGCGTTGCCGGCCCGGGAGGACTGAGTAGAGGTTGAGATTTGGGTTTGCGCGGTAAGCTGAAGAGAATAGCTGTTTAGTATAATGTTGCTGACGGATAGACTGTAATGGGCAGCGAGAGTTGGAGTGGTGAGGGAAAGCAAAAGGGCGGACAAGGTAGTCTAGTTTCCTTATGCAGCTCTTAATTTTGAACTGTCATATAGCAGTGAACGTACACTTTCAACCCTATTCTGTATCGCCCCCATCAAGCGCTCAAAATGCTGCCCCAAGAGTGCCAGACTCCCCGGGTCAAGCACCAGCCTGCCCTGGCCAGAGGAAGCCGCGCTGGCTGCGCGCGACGTGGAAGCTGATGTGCGCGAATGGCCGCGGCCTCGGGTTGAGGTGGAGTGTGCATAATTCTGGTTGACTAAGGCGATTTGCTGATGCTGACGGAGGATGTGGACTTCGGACTGGGAGAGACCGAGCTGGGAGTCAGGGATGGAAGCAGGAAGGGAGGTCATGGGTGTAGACCTCCTCACATGTTCGGTGAGGGAGAGCAGATGTGGGGGAATCGCATCGCGATGAGGGAAGAAGAGGGTTTATTAAGAGGATTACGAGTGGTCAGACCATAGGTGCTGGAGGGCTTGGGCAGCAGTAAGGCGAGGAGCTTTTTTGAGATGGGCACGTGATTGGGTTCAACGGCTAAGCTCGGCAGGGTTACTTCTACGGTGACCAATTTGGTGTAACGATGTTGTTTCTCGGTCCAGTTCGGTTTTGGCACGACTCTTCTCAATGAAAACAGCCGGTTGCTTCTTCGGGGGCTTGTTCTGAAGCACACAATGAAGCGAACCATTCTTCTGTCAAATTGTAATCATCGCGGTGGTCTCATCTGCTCAAAGCCATCAACGTCTTCTTGCAAAATATGTGTGCTTTTCACGCCTAGGAACAATGTTCCACTGTAGAGCTGGCAAAGGTATCCGGTGCCCCTTCACGGTGGCATTTATATTTATATCAATGGCAATATAGGGCAATCGAAAAGCAACACGTACCTGCCGTCCTCCTCATCCTGTTGTATTTTCAGTTAGTTGGTCTCCTCGGAATCCCATTCTTGTCTCTAGTATGGAAACGTGCCTAATAAGAAGAGTCCGCCTCATAGATTTATGAATAGCTTGTCTCATGAACAACGATAGCCAGAATTCAACGTGTCAATACAAAGGCAGCCACCGTATGCGTATGGAGCTAATGCATATAGCCCAATCGTAAGAGGCATTGGAAGCTTCGTAATGCGGCGCAGTGAACTGGGTTTGGCATTTTTGTAGTCTTGACCAAACGAGAGATGCGAGGATCAGGAAAAGAGTGCCGCCCCGGTGGAGGAGGCTCCACGAGGCTCTGCAATCTTTGATCGAGATGATTGCGCTGTTGATGGGTTTCTGTAAACGTAGTACTCTTTCCTTGAAATAGAAGCAGTGCGACTCTCACATACTCAATACAGACCGTCAATGCGGTTCAGGGTGGCACTCATTGCGTGAAGAAGGATGAGCCGGATGCAAAAGCACAAGTTAGATTAAAGTCAGTAATAGTTCGAATAAATGGTGGGCATCCAACACATTAAACACCTACCGCTCGACAATAATCATGATGTTGGTATCAATAGGGCCAATTTTGGCTCGCCAATCTCTATCCTTCCTGCATCCCGTGCAGTCACTGCTGTACATTACGCTGTCCCCAGCTGCTTTTCACCAACGCCACTTGTCGTCTGTAAAGAAATTCGTCCGAGAAATAATAGGAGTACTCGTAAAGGATAAAAAAAGATCAGGTGATACGAAAATAATCTGAATCGTGCTGAAGCTGACTTCAGTCTTGGGGGAATCTACCTTCCATGGTATGCAGCACTGTATCCATCACCAAGTTGGAGTATAATGACCCAAACGCCAACACTCCTACTCCTTTCACCAGTTCGACATGTTCTTCCTTCATCTTATGCCTTAATTAATAACTGTGTTCTAAGCTCGCTGACTTGAAACGGGTTATGACGTAGAACTTTGTGATTCTGCTTGGTACTAAGCCTTGCGGGTGATTCGGATATAGGCTGGCGGAATAAGAAGCTTCAGTGGAGTCCGGGGCTTGAATACAAGATAGCAGGATCTCCACCAAAGGGAGGCGCCACATCCTCCTCCTGAACCTGTGCTAGTATGGCCGGCTCTGAGTACCACGCACTATAGTCTGGCGCCTTGCCCACGTGCGAGTGCCCAGGAAGATGATTCCAACTTGGAGAGACGAAATGATGCGGTGGTTGACTCGAAACGGGCGCAGAATGTGGTGCTACGTGTGCTTCAGGTATCGAGGTATTCGAAGAATTTGAGCTGGTGACTAAGGATGGTGGGTTCATCTCTGATGCTCGGCGGCGGAAGTCCATTTGGAAGCCATGGTGATAATGGTTGGGGTAATGTCCAGCCACATCCTCGACATAACCTCCAAAAGACATCGACCGAGTGGGTATCGGCCATCCATGGTCTTCTCTTGGCGGAGCAAAGGTCGTAAAACTTCCCACAGACTCTCGAGGATGATGGGCCGTTGAACTGGGTGGGCCTTGAAATTGAGAGGGAAACACTGGTGTCATTGGAGACTCGGCAAGCTTCCAGTAGGCTTGGGAAGCATCTTCGGGAGTCGATTGTCCTGTCGATACAGGGCCGTGATCGAAGAACGGGGAATCCCAGTGCTGACGTTCATGGTGATTAGGGAATTCATATGCGCGGGAGTTGATAGAAGCTATGTGGACGTCAGCTGTCAGTCTTCGGTGACATGTCGCAGAAACTTGACAAACCTCTTCTTGCGGGAGATAATGGATTCGCACTCATTGAAGATGAAGACGCAGAAAATTCCTGACTTGGTAGTGGAAGTGGGGGGTAGTGGCTATAGTTGTCTACTTGTTCAACATTCTGACCAGCACCTAGAGCGGGTGATGATGAAGAAGAAGCCGACGCATCGCCAGATCTGGCCTCTGCTTTAGAAGCTGTACGGGGCCTTCGTTCTATTTGGGGTTGCTGGTCCACTGGGAAGAAATTGCACTCCTTTTTCAGCCGGATACAGTTCGAGCAGCGATTTTGAGCGTCATCAGGCGCAAGGAGACATCGTATCTTCCGCCGTCTGCAGTGTCCTACGATCCGAAGGATTAGCGGTTGTACATTGACCTTGTAAAGACACCATATACCACAAGCAACCGATGTTCGGTGATAGCCCAACTTGTTGCGTCTCTTGTCGGCCAGAGACATGCCTGCATCCGCGATTCCAAGTCCCCTAACGTTGGGTGTCGATACGGACCGCTTGAGCTTGGTGGACGTTATGGATCCTTTGGATGATCTCCGCCGCCGCTGTGTAGTCAAAGGCAGTGTCGAGTGGGGTGTACCTGGCAGAGGTATGTTGATTTGGCTCCCGAACGGTGGAGACAAAAACCCGGGGCCGTTATCCATAGGCGAGTGGGAATTTTGGCCTTGCGCCGACACCATGGGTACCTGCTATATATTTCTTACTCCTTTCGACAGTCGATCAGACAAGTCGAACCGAGTATCGGAATGCCGTTTCAGTCTAATATCTCTTTCCCCGCAGTCAAGATAGATTTAGAAAAGGTTCGGCCAAGGATGCGCCCCAAGATCATCTGCAGGCCAAGTTTCAGGTCTGTTGCCTTACCCCAAGCCACGGGTGAGACGTGCTTCTTAGTTTCTATTTGTGTCGTCTTCAAGGGTGACACGGCTGGAAACAAAACAATAGACGTAGCAAGGCTCATGGGGATCGTAATAGTTTGAGGCAAGTCAACGTTTATAGGGAAATCTTGCGTAACGTCGTTTAAATGCGTACTAAGATAGCTGGTGGAGGGGGGAGATGTCAGGGCTGCTCATCCGGCCATTTACAGCCTGGCGCAAATGCAAGGAGGGGATGTTCCGAGGGATCGGAGGATAGAAAGTGAGCAGAAAGATGGATTGGTAGCTGAGCCAATGATGGGAAGCGTCGGAACCAGATGCGTGAATAATGGGTGGAATCATGGACGACAACGTGGCATAGTGAGCACTGACTCGAGTTCGAAACAAACGATAGTCCGGATCAGCAAATCAATCGCTGTCGGCAAAAGAAAAAGAAGTCCATTAATCCCTTCGTTTGCACCGCGACCGTTTGTTTGATATTCACTCGTGCTCTTCGGTAGAAGGCTGACTGACTGCTCGGTTCGTAAAAGTACAAGTACAAAAGTACGGTACGGTACGTGAGTACCTGATTTAACTAGTGGGTTGCACTGGCGGCATAGGTATGTAACAGGCTTAACAGCAAGTCCTAGAAGGATCACCAACGTACACGTACTTTAGTAAGTTAGGGTACTTAGTTGGATAGTTCGCTATCGTTCACCCAAATCCTTGCTTCCTGTTCTTACATGCGCCCTTTCCTGCAAATAAGTAATACAGCGGTGCTCCCCCGTCGGCTCTTTAGACCTGACTGATCAGGCTAGCCCTGTCCGCAGCGGAGATTTTTGGATGAGTCTGTTCTTCAGTTCCTGAATGTGAGCGAGATGGTCATGCTTGTCCATTGCTACCGAGGCACACACTTTGGGGGTGGACCTTTCGATTGAAAGACAGCATACGCCTCTTGCACGCAGGACTTGGTTGAACAAGGGTGCCTAAGGACCTGGTCTTTCAGCCAATCGCGCCAAAGCTGTCGGCCTTAGCTGTCCGAAGTAAGCCACTGCCGTCGACACCATCTCGAGTTGGTGTGACGATGAAGTCCAGCCTTTCTTGTATGGATATTGCAATGATTGGCCGCTTGCTTCATGGAATTCGTCGGGGATTTTCACCTCGTGTCCTCAATGGATGATTGGCAAGCAGAAGCTGGATCGCTTGCGTGTACTGATCCCTCTGGTCACTTCATCATGCATCATCGGATCCTGATGCCAATATAGAAGGTCTACCAGTACCCTCGATGGACAAGGTGGTGCGAGCGCCAATAGGGTAGAGCATTTTACCCTGGGCCTCTAGGGTTCTCCGCGTGGTCCTTGCGTTCCCAGGGATTTGGAGCAATCTCCATTGCCACGTGAACAGGAAGAGATAGGGCATCAATAATACATACACTAGGCAGACGAGGCACGGTCAGGTATGGTAACTTGGTAAACAGGAAGATTACGGTGTAGCGGTGCAGTCTGTTGGAGAAGATGGGGCGGCTAAAGAAGGTCTCGGTAAGACAAACATGGAAGCGTCCGAAAGTTGCGGTGGGCCAAGCAGCGTGCTAGAGTAGTCAAGGTATGTAACTAAGGTAAATACCTTACCTTAGTAGTAGTACCTCCGTACTGTAGTAAGCAACCCACGAGGTGGAGTCGAAGGATCGTTTAGCGAGGGCCAAAACTAACGCCGATGCAGCAGAATGCGACGTTTTCGTGCTGATCGCAGCACTATTCTACTAGTGTCCTACTGACAAGGCTGCAGCTTATTGGGATTTCGAAAGTTACCTTACGCATATTACTCTGATTCGTGCGCCGTTGAACATTTAAACGAGAGGTTTGGAATCCCTAATATTGTTACTACCTTAGTCGTTCCATTATTTCTCCAACTTCCCACAGCTGACTTAAATCTTATTATGATTATTACCGTATTATTGTCATCATCATCACACTTGAATTGAACGTGGTGAAGGACTGACTATTGATCATTAGAAGCCAAGGTTTCAGCCCTTTTCCAGGCTTTCTCACCGTCCTTGTCTTTGACGCCATTGGACCTCCAAAGCTTTTACATGGCGAGAAGTATTACTGTATAAGCTCAGTCCTTATGCTCTGAGTACCCCGAAAGCACCGACCTATAATCCGCCTTGGAGGTATCTTAAGCTTCAATCACGATAAGGCCTGCTAGAAATAGATCCCTGGTGCCCACGAGGACAATTCGCACGTGGATGGATCAGCGTCAGCGTAATGATCATACATCCGTAAAGTAAAAACACAGCCTAGAGAATTTTAGCATTGCAGATCTGGAAGGAAAGGATATACGCCAGAAGGAACTGGTATGATTTCCATAGAAGCAAGAGCACTTGAGGTACGATTATGACCATTTGTTGGTTGAACCAGAATCATACGAGAGTATCACCACCCAGTTGATTCGGTGCCGTACCACGCGCACTCATCGCAACAAGCTCCCACACTCCTTATCTGTGGGTTCAAGCTTCCGTACCTTGCAGATCCACAGCCCAACGGCTTGCTTCCTGTTGCGCCATCAATATTCTAAGTGTTTCTTTTGCGGCGACTCCTTGCGATGTCCCACGTTTTGGGACTGACTGCTTTGTGGTCCGTACGTCCCCCGGCTTTCGCTACCAAATTTGCTGGGAGAGGGTTCTTCCCAAGGAGCACAAAGGATTCGGCGGTCAATCGTGGCCTCGCGATCCCCACCATCAAAACGACCGTTGTGCATCCTCTTGTCTATATCTGATGTCGGTCATGCCACAATACGTCATCGTTATCATTGCCATGCGAATAGACGAATTAAGCAGTCCTGAAACAGTAATGATTGCTACAAAGTATATGTACTCCACTGTACGGAGTGCTGCCAAGGGTATCGCGAATATCAACCAATACACAACTAGTTAAATACTCCGTACCATGATACATACAGTAGGGGAGCGTGGTAAGGTAGGTAAAGTAGGCATAAACTAAGGTATCCGTCCGATCTCTCGGATGCGAATGTACCACGTGCGAGCAATTCTCCGATAACCACTAAGGTAACTTTGTTAGATAGGTATATTACGGACGTAATAATGTACGGGGTTTGCCCAGATATCTTCGTGGCAATTAAAAGGTCGAATCTGGAGCAATTGCGAACACTCAGATGTCGTGTCCTTGCTTTACAGGTTGATCGCCCATATGTCTACTCCGGGGGAAGAGGTGAGTGGTCACGATACCTGTTCCCAGAAACCATTTTGTTTCAGGCTGCAAGCACGACTGTCTTCATTCCTGCGCATATAAATTCCCCGTATTCTCCATGTACGGATTATAGCAAGATCTACAGAGTGTGGCGTTGGCGGATGTATCCGATCGCATACGCACCTGACACGTTGTTGACCCTCAATTCCAGCTGGTGGGAAAGTGAACCCCCACAGGGTGTTGAGTATTCCGTAGTCTATTGACACCACCAAGGAGGTTTCGTGGTTATGATTAGGTTGTCCGGTGTCTCATCCGCTCTGCTTGCACCGCCACGCCCAGCCTGTCTCATGTACCTACTACGAAGTATAATCATCATCCGTCCTGCGACCTTCCTAAACTGCTCTACCGGCGCATGTCGCTTATACCTTTGCTTCCTTTAAACATCCAGGAATACACCAGGCACTTCACTTGAAACTCGGCATCGTATTCGGTTCACAATCTTTTTGACCATGAGCACGACTCTGTGCAGTGCAGACGCATTGTGTCTCCGGAATGCGTCAGTACCAGTCTCAACTCTGCCAGTGAGCTTCTAGCCAGCCCCGTGATGTACATGGGCCTCCAAATTTGTGACCTTTCGATCGTCGTCCAGCATGAACATCAGTATGCATCAAGGTGTTCCATGGAGCTTCTGTGACCCGCAGTGTTTTCGTCATCGTTTTCACTTCTTCCTAGTCAGTTTTTGTCAAAAACTTATTTTCTGGTGAAGTTGTCTCACTGTACTTTTGCTTCGGATTGGGATTGGGATAAATTTGATATTGTGTTCGATATAACCGTGCTCCGGTTCTGGATCGCCTAAGTACTACCTAGTGTCATAGCAGTCTATCAATCTTGAAGGGTGGAACGGACTAAATGCGATCATAGTTGATTTAGTGTGGAATGACCAGCTTTGCTCTTTCGTTTCATCATAATCTGAAATTATCTAGACCGCTTCTCAGGTAGACCTAGGAGACCCCCAGTCTTCTTCAGGTGCGAGCTAGGAATCCGAGAAATCCCTTGAGAACTAGTATCGGAGGCGCTCAGACCGTCGCTCATCCAGCATACGTGGTTTCGAATGATGTGCATAACACGAGCCCTCAGCAATCGGTTTAGAGGTGTATCATAGACAAAAATGCTTTCAACTAATCTTATATCGTCCATTGGCTCAAAAGTGAAAGCGGCAGATGGTGCCGTTCCTCTCGGACTTTTGGTCGATTTGGGTTCTCCAGAAGGGCCAATCACGATCCGAGTGTGCTACACTGACAATTCGTGCAGCTACAACAACAAGGGACCGCAAGGTCTATCATACCATGGAGGCGAGGATATTATACTCGAATGACTCGACGACGGCAGAGTAGGTCGAATTGAAGCATTCACCGTTCCTACAAGTGATAGAATGGCCCCATTACTAAAGGCGTCATATATATAGCATGGCGGTGTCCACCCACCTAACAAGCATGGGCTTGAAGATCGCCACTCACATGGGCCAGTTGCGGATGTATGTACCATTATGTGATCTTGCCCTAATCGACAAGTTATATTCCAGAGAACGTTGAGCTGCAACGACGGAGCCGAAGCGATCATCAACACTTCTCACGGTCGTTCCGTTCCCTACCTTATCGGAGAGTGGGCCGTGAAGGTAGCTCCTTGCTCCCTTGTTTGATGGGCCAAGTTTCCCAGGGGGGCTGTTAGAGCAGCAAAGTCGAATGACATGGTCTTGCATGTGATTGGTCCTATGCAGCCCCCAAAGAAAGCCTCCTGGCTTCTTACGCCAGATCGAGATCCACTGAAGCTTCAAGTGTCTGGAGAATTGGAAGAGTTTCCGCAGGTACATGCAGTGACGAGTAATGGAGTGTTCCAGCCGCTTTCCTTCCACAAGACTCCGTTACGCCACCGCGTAGCGAGTCTCTCTGTCAGCAATGTTGACGCAATCTTGGTGCCTATTCTATAGCTAAGTCGGCCGTGCAACGCCCTTGTCGTCAACTTCAATGCCAATTCAATTGGTGACTTCCCCACAATCATACAAGCTGGATGATGTGGAATTGAACCGCAGCAGCAGCGGCCTCTTTGCCAATTTGTCCATCGACCAGGATTATCAGAATAAAAAGTAGCGTCTCACAATTTCCTCCGCCATCTCGTTGTCCACGCAAGAAGTTGGGCTGTGGCAGCACTTTTTAGTCAACGGAGCAGTCTCACTCCCAGCTCTAATATCTTGATGTCAAGATCATGGTGGGTCGAAAAGACCGAAAAACTAGCAATTGCCCAAAAAGACCAGAGCGTCTGTCATCACAGAAGACTAGGAGTTCCGGACATTACAAGGACTTGAGGCCCTCGTGGATTGAGCCAGCATTCAGTTTGCGGATTCGGCGGATCCCAATATGATTTCATATAGCGGATTTGTCTCATATCAACTGTTACGACCTGCTGTCGTAATCGCTTGCACATTCAGGTTGGTAACGATGATGCAAAGCGAAGGATCGAGCCCTGTCACGCAACACACTGGAATGATTGTAGAGGCCTGGGCTTTAGGAGGCCTAGTTGAAGCCGCGAAGGACAATCTGAGCACAACGAAGGCCAACCCGAAAGTGTCCAGTCTAAAGGTTTCTAGTTACCCTTATCGTAACCTCCAAACAACGGTCAGCTTCTCTATCTGCCTAGCGAGAAGCACAGCAGTCCATCTCAGATTCTACTAGCTAGGAAAAAGAGAGGGGACCTCAGCGTGCCTTTTACTATCTACTGAGCTTGGATATCAACACCGCTATACAAAACACCGAAGCTTTGAGAGACGCCTTCATTATCATGGCAACCGTTAAGTCCTACCGAGATCTCCTAGAGATACCTACTAATAAATGGCAGACCTTTCCAGAGTCGAACCATGCACTGGAAGCACTGAAGCATGATGGCTCCCTTTTACTGAAACTGTATGACTGCAATGGAAGAACATTAGGAGATAATATAAGATTATATGACAGCACCTCGCAAGAGGGTACTGGACATTAAGAGCTCCACCGCAGACCACATTCTCTCCTGCATTTGTCATCTGCCTTTGCGGTCTTTTCGTTTTTCTGCTTCCGTAACAGTTGGAGATTTTTTCAAATGGATTTACCACCCCAAATTGCTCTACAGCATCACAGAATCGCTATCTCCTCCCTCTCAACATCACATAAACTATGCAGGCATCTAGAAAGACTTTGTCTTCTACGACTCCTGTCGTCAACTCGATCCTGTACGATTGGAGGACACTTTTCATTACCATCCAACTCTTTCTTCTTTCGCCCATATCAAATCATACATCTCAACTCATCGCACACACTTGTACAGCGCAGTTACTGCTAAGCGTCGTGGACCCAGATCTACGCTACTTCCTCGAAATGTTTCGCATTCAAGCCACCCAATGTCTGTCCTGCAAGCCAAACCCTTCGAGCATCAGCGCTCGCTTTCCCTCGCGTCTTCTCCTACAAGCCATGCCAACAGATCAAGCGTGGAACATACCATATCTACAGCAATAGCTTCTCGGTCACTTAGCTGTGCGACTTGCCACGCAGCGTCTCTTTCTGCTCGCCATTGATCAGTGACCAGCACGGTCAGCTGCACCACGCGTTTGAACGTGAATCTCCAACAAGCTATAATAACACACAAACCTGCAAGGCCTTCCACGTCGATCTTTTGTTGACGAGCCTGGACCATAGAATGTCTCCGACATACTATCTCCACAAAGCCATGGCCACCTCCAAGATCTCACAACGTACAACCACCCCGCTCTTCAAATTCCTCAACGCAAGACCAATAGCACCTCCCTATCTACAACCACAGGTGTACCCCTACTTCTCGCCTCCGAACCCATAATTTTCAGCGTCCTTCTAAAACCTCATCGACGATGCGTTCACCAATCCCTTATTACCGATTGAAAACCCATAACATGGCTTGCAAACATCCCACTGTTTGCTAGGTAGTCCTCTAAACCCTCCCCCCTCTAATCTCCCTACTACCTACGCACCCCCAGCGCGACCCAAGAGCAGCAGTCGCTTGTCTCTCTCGGTCAGATGTAATCTATCTCCTACCCCCAAAAATTGCTCTTCCTCTTCCTCTTCCTCTTCCTCTTCTCTCCGTCACTACTATCTTTGAGCTTTATCTTACTATTCCCCCTTGAAAACTTGCACCAGCCAAGTCCATCCTAACAAATTATCTCAATCATCATCCTAAGCTCTACCACACCAATAATTATCTGCACTTCATCTCTACTCGGGACGTTGTGCTTGGAACAATAGGTACGTGTTGACACGCTGCCTGATTACGAACGAGGAAAGGGCGATGCCAGACGAGAGTTGGTTCCGATAAGGTTGAGAGCTTGGGTAGGTCTTGCTGGTGTGGAGCCATTTAGTTGGATAAGATAGACGGTTCGTGTGGATATGGTTGTTGATGCGATCTCCTCTTCTTGATCTGTCGTTGATGTCGCAGCTCCGAGTTTTATTTCTGCAGCTGAGTTGAGGTGCAGGTTTGTTTATTTGCTATGGTAGTTGGGTGGAATATGATACGATTTTACACACACCTTACCATTAAGGTCGGTTATAGGTAGTCCATGCCCAAAGTGCTAACCAACAGATCTAACGCCTATTCACCATATCTCTTCCCGTACCAAAAATCTCTCGGTTCATCAAAGCTTAGCATCTATCCGCAATCGCCTTATTCCCAACCCATCCAACATCGCTGCCTGCTTCCTCCCTCTCCTTTCAAGCATCTTCTCCCCGGGTATTTTCTCTTAAACATACTCCCTTCAGCAATCACCACGACCCCTCTCTATCTCCCAAACCAAGCAACAAATCCTTCCGAATCGCCAACCCCCTCGGCCCCCCTCCACGGGTACTGCCCACCACCCCTTCCGACAAACCCGTTGAAGCCTCGAGCTTTGTACCTCTAGCACACATGCCTGCCCCCCTTGCCCCTTGTTCTCTTCCCCTTCCATCCTCCCACCTCGCTAAAATTGCCAACCCTCCACTGCCAAAACATGCTCCCATGACCTATTAATTGCCTCCCGGGCCAATTACCGGGGTACGCTCCGCTTTCTCTTTGTTTGGTTTAGATGAATAGGCGGGAGGTTCAGAGATGGAATTGGCCTTGGTACGAGGGGACGATGAGGAGATTGGTAGTAGTTGATTGAAAGATGTGAGAGTCTTTTCGACAATGTCTCCGTTCCGCCATCATTAGAAAACGAGAAATAGGCAAAACCGCATCATTAACAAGGAAGAAAGATGTGATATTCTTGCCTCTCTCTTCACTCCCCACTCCCCAACCCCTAATAACTTCATCCATAAACATATTCTTACCGCAGTCAATGAACTCACTCCCCCCAACACCCCCGCCATTCCGCCATCCATTATGGCCTCCCACTAGCCTCATGAGTGACCGCCAACATCAACATCCGAAGGCAGCATACCCCTTCACCTTAGCTCCGATAGAATGCCCGTTTCGAGCATCCAAAGTTTAAAGAACCCTTCCCCCTCCAAGAACTCCTGCTCTCCTCCATTCAAGCGACTGCCCTCAAGCTATAGTCACCACCATGCATGTACCATCCCAGCAACTTCTCCTCATTGACTCATTTATCTTAGGAAGATGGAAGGGTTTATTCGTTGCAGTAATTTGGTAAGCGGGGAACCAAACAAAAGAGATTCGAGCAAAGGGGGCTTCCAAATTAGTGACAACTCTCTTAGGACGGTTTGAAGCGGAAAGGAAAAAGGAATCTATCGATAGGGAGGGGTGGAATTTTGGAGGCGAAGTAAGCGGTGTTGGATAGGAATTTTGTAGTGCAAGTCCAGGAGCGTGTAGTAATCTGCTTTGGGCGGGTAAAGTATGGAATACAAAACAGGAAGGTTGGGGGTGTGATATTGGTCAGCGTTGGTGATGATAAGCATGAGGGAAAATGGATGAACTGTTCTGCTTAAGACTGACCAAGAATATCCAATTCACACTCTCTACTGAGATGGAAGTAATGGCGCACAGGGATCAGAACAAAGCCATAAAGCAGATTGGGATTGCTTAGACGGATTGGGTATCTACCACCACAACTTCAAACCACTTATCTTCTCAAAAGCTCGCACCACAAAGCCCGGGAGCCTAGCTCACTGATACAAAAACTTGATCTTGTCGACCGCGCCTCACTGAGACCGCAGACTCCTCTGGAATCCCAATTTTCCCCTTCTCTTCACCAATGCTGAATTTCCTCCCACAAACGGCTAAAACCGGGCGCTGGGGTACAACTCGGCACGGCAACAATACCGCTGCTGACATTTCATGCGTAAGAAGTGGTGGGCTGCTGTAAAGCAGTCATGGCGGGCTCGTTTCGGGTTTGGGGTCTTCTGGTGGGGTAGATCTGGGTTTGTTCGCTGGTAGTCTTTGGTAGGTTGGTGCGGAGCATTTATAGGGCGGTTGAGACGTTCGAAAGTTGTGCAGCCGCTCATGGGAACGATCTGGAACGTTCGCCAGGTGCGTAGCGGGGGGAGTATGCGAGGGTGAGGGGGCGTGGGGAAGAGAAGAGAGAGAGGGTAATGAGCATGGGAGTCATGTCGCCATCGTGAACACTGGAATGAAAGCGGTCAATGTGAGAATGTTCAGTATACTTGAGAATGGATCTGCGTAACCCAGAAATTTGCCTTCAACGGGCTGGAGCGCGGAGACAAAGGATGACGGCGGCAAGTGCGCAGCTGGTACCTATTGTAAATGTAGAGTATGGGTTGGCATAAGATCCAGTTGTTGTGAGCTCAATATGATGTGTGGATGGTCCTGAATTTGTCGTCAATGATTGTGAAACGGATGCTCTCTTTGCAGCAGCACGCCCTCACTAAAACATTTCAACTACTTGACGAGCTCAAGGTCACATTTGAGAAGTAGAGCAAGCATGCCTAACGTTATTAGAAGCTGAGTCGCAAAGAACGTGGGGAGCGCGTCAGAGACAATTCAAACAGCAGGATGACCTACGATATTGTTCAGCATGTCATGCCATCTGAGATCTCAGTCAAGATCAGCATCTCCGCATATTAGGCACCCATCTGTACTATTGGCCATGTAGACTGTGTCAACATGGCTCCCGGCGATACCCCGATGCCTCCTTTCACTACTCTACCTGCTTTTGAACCCATACACCCTATCCACCCAGACGTATATCCATTCCAGTTTCTTCCATTGTGCCACTAAGTGGGCAATACCAAACTGTTTAGCTACAGGTATCCCAGGACCCAACATCTGCGAAGACACGTATGGTACCTGAATAGAACTTGTAAAGCCAAGGCAAATATAGAAATATGCAAGCACAGGCTGATACAGCGAAGATAGAGCTATGCATCGGGTTGTGGTACCTTAGCGGAGATATAAGAGTGGATGTTATGTGCCAGCTCGAACACATCGATTGCGGTGAAGTAGCGGTAGCGCAGCAACTTCTCCCTGACGGAGGTGTTTTAATCACTTCCATTCCCAGGCACGCCAGGGTTGCTTACGGAAGAATGCGGTAAGCGAGAAACGCGGCAGAGTACTTTAGGTAGATAAGGGACTGTTTCGCGTTGACACGTTGCGCCTCATAAGGGTGCCTTCTATGACTCACACCGAAGCGCGTCGTAGAAGCTTTCTAAGATCTGTAGAAACATTCTTGTCTCATACAAGTTATTAAGTATTCAGAAGAAGTTAACTCAGAGCGGCCAGGTCATGCCTTTAGTTCTCGATAAAGCTGTTGAGACGGACATAGACCGGATGATCGAAGTGATGTATGCTGCTTTGTCCGAGGATCCATGGGATCGGATTATGATCCCAAAAACCCCTGGACCGAAGCAGAGAACCAATTCGGTCGAACGCTGGACTAAAGAAATGCTCACGAACACCTCATCATTGATCATGAAGGTTGTCGACACCGACCTCGATGAGATCATCGCTTTTGCAAGATGGGACATGTATAAGTCCGAGAGACCGGAGAGCGAGTGGAAGAAGCAGGAGACAAGAGAATGGGATGAAGGGACAAATGTGAAAGCGGCGAATGCATTCATGTTCGGTATCATCGAGAAAAGGCAGAGGGCTATGGGCGGAAAGGCGCATTGCTGTGAGTACGAGTGAGCAAGTTCAGATTCAGAGATGCTCTAATGCATTCTTTGTAGTGCTGAACATGCTGATGACTCACCCGAAACACCACCGCAGAGGAGCAGGAAAGATGCTGGTGCAGCAGGGTATTGATATTGCAGATGAAGCTGGGTTGCTCTGTTATTTGGAGGGCTCTCCCGCGGGTCATCGGTTGTACCTCAGCATGGGTTTTAAGGACGTGGAGACCCTCGATATGGATATGTCGGAATATGGACTTGAAGGGATCCACCCCCATTATGTCATGATCAGGCCAGCGAAGTTGGATTGAATTCATCTTCCCGTAGCTGTAGCTAGCTAGACTACCTGAAGGTATGGAATGCACCTTCCGCAGCCTATACCGTGGCCCAAGCGACACCACCACTTCCAAATACCCGAAGCAATGAGTTATATGATGTTGGAGGTTGGAGGTTGGAGGTTGTATTCATGCATTCTATAGGTTGGGTTAGCGTTCGTCTTCAGGTACATGCACCTACTGAGTACCTGTGGGTCATCAAGCTCCACAAAGTTCATCTAGTCTGCTACGAGATGATGGGATCTGATATGGCTCTGGTGCCAGATAGGGCTTTGCTATAGCAGGGCCGGCATTCCTAAGCGTAATAAGACTTAGGGTGTAGCTCCCGGCAGCTCCTCAGCCGTGGCCTGCGCTTGGCCATGATTGTCCACATGAGCAACTTGGTCTTGCATAAGTCGTCCACCAGCTTCATTGGATCTCTGCAATCGCTGGGGAAGTCGTTTTTCTCCAACAGGAAAGCGTTTGGTAGTCCCACAAAGGTTGCAGGTTACCACAAGGACATCGGCCCAAGGCTTTCTGCCACCACGGCTTCTGTTCTCCGTTCGCACCGTTGATGTAGAGCCCGGCACGAGCAGGACATCACACCGCTTGCAAATGGATTGTTTTATTGTAGGGGAGAGCCGAATTTGGCTTTTCCTAGACACGGCGCGGACATGTGATAAAAGGTGACGAGGTAATCCGACCGTGTCGGACATAGGAAGGGTGGACACCTCTCCACTGGTCACATTGGTTTCTGGGGACTCAGAGCCATACACTGCTACTGATTTGCCTTGCCGGTGGCCATCGTTTAGCCCAGTAGAACCTTTCCTAATATTCGCGCATACGGTTTGGATCCTCTGTTGACCGATCGAATTGTTGATCAAATATGTAGCAGCTTGATAAAGATAGGATATCCTTGAGTTTATATGTTTCTGGGGAGCACTCAAATCGCCTTTCGAGGCCTTTCGAGTGAACTTCGTCATGGAACACCATTCATAGAGTCCATCAAGCTGGTCGATGACGGAACTGAACAACGGTAATTTCGTGTGAAGGATTTGGTGTCTGGAAGGTGAAGACCGTGTTACAATTTCACAACTGCCCAGGGACACGGGCACGCCGCAATAGGACTAGTGCTTGTCGAGTTTCAGTTGTTCACCTTTCTTTCGAATCCCTCCATGCTTCCTCACCTTCTCAGCCACCATCACATCTCATCTGTTTGCGGTCATATTCTTCTCTATCCGAAGCTCGTCCGTCCGTATTCTGCAACCAATCTCTGTCGTAATTTCGCCAAATATCTGGTTTACCAGAGTCCGCAAGCAGTACCTTAATCTTGCCGCTACCAAACTACTGCCGCCTAACCTGAACATATTTTTACCTGACCACCTTTTCGAATCATCCTTCACTTGAATACAGCCTGAGCGGTGCTATCTCAATAAAATGTCGGCAGAAGAAGACCTTATCGATTATTCGGACGAGGAGCTCCAAACAAATGAGGCAGCGGCTACTGAGCCAGCAACCGCAGCTACCAATGGCACCGTGAATGCGGGCGATATGAAGGTGTCCGGAGGTAAAGGCCATGTGGGTCTCAACACGGCTGGGTTCCGAGATTTCTTGTTGAAGCCAGAGCTTTCCCGGGCCATCACCGACTGCGGTTTCGAGCATCCATCGGAGGGTCAGTCATAACTTTTCCCCCAAGCTCCTCCTAGTGCCTGCCACGTCCATCCGTCCGTCCATCTTTGCAGAAAAAGCTCGCTCCGCTACGCCGTCGGGTTTGCAGGCGGCTCGAGGAAGTCTCTTTGGATCTAGCTACGCTGTATTTCGCCTGCAGGTAGTATCATCGAATCGATGGCGCATCGAGAAGATCTCGTCGTTCTTGTCATCGTTTTTAATGATCACAATGATTGATGTTTTCAAGGACGCAATACCAGAGACTTCCGAGGCCGCCTGCGCGTGCGTCCAGCTTGTCTTAAAAGATTACCTCATATTCCTTTTAAGCTGCACGATATGTTTGCTTGGTTTCGACAGAGTTTTGCGAGCCTTCTATCCACTATTGTATCACTGCAAGATGGACGGACTTGAGATGGATTGGGCATCTTTCTACCTCTTTTGGCGAAACAAATCTAACCTCGGCATCGTCTCATTACAGTCCAACAAGTTGCCCTTCCTCAAGCGATCCTCGGAAGCGATGTCCTCTGCCAGGCTAGATCTGGTATGGGGAAAACCGCGATCTTCGTGGTAGCAACACTCCAGCAAATCGAGCCTGTGCAAGGCGAATGCTCTGTCCTCGTCATGTGTCACACCCGAGAACTTGCATACCAGATCAAGAACGAATACGCTCGGTTCACCAAGTACATGCCAGAAGTGAAGACGGCGGTCTTTTACGGTGGAACTCCCATGCAGAAGGATCTCGAGATCTTATCGAACAAGGACACCCATCCCCACGTCATCGTTGCGACCCCAGGTCGAATGAACGCTCTTGTACGAGAGAAGAAGCTCCGCCTCGGTAATGTCAAGATGTTTGTCCTTGATGAATGCGACAAGATGCTGGACCAGATAGGTATGACACTTCCACCATACTGCCCCCGAGTTCTAGCTGAGCCAATATGATAGACATGCGCCGCGACGTCCAGGATATCTTCCGAGCCACGCCTACCCAGAAGCAAGTCATGATGTTTAGCGCTACGCTCTCCGAAGAGATTCGTCCAATCTGCAAGAAATTTATGCAGAACCCTCTAGAAATCTATATTGACATTGAACTCGCCGACACTAAGCTCACTCTTCAAGGTCTGCAACAATATTACATTAAGCTCAGCGAATCAGAGAAGAACCGGAAGCTAAACGAGCTGCTGGACGAAATGCAATTCAACCAAGTCATCATCTTCGTTAAGAGCACCCTCCGAGCAACAGAACTGGACAAACTGCTTCGAGAGTGCAATTTCCCTAGTATTGCAGTTCACTCCGGTGTCAGTCAGGAAGAGCGGTAAGTCCTTCACGATCACACTAAAGGTGAGACCAGCCTCATAAAAACTGTCTAGTATCAAACGCTACAAGGAATTCAAAGAATTCAACAAGCGCATCTGCGTCGCCACCGACGTCTTCGGTCGTGGCATCGATATTGAGCGCATCAACCTCGCCATCAACTACGACCTCCCCTCCGATGCCGACTCCTACCTACATCGCGTTGGTCGTGCAGGACGCTTCGGAGGGAGAGGGGTGAGTATTACGTTTGTGAGCAGTGAGGCGGACCAGGAGGTCCTGAAGTCGATTGAGAAGAGATTTGAGGTGGCGCTGCCAGAATTTCCAGAGGGTGGAGTGGATCCGAGCACCTACATGGCATAGTGAGCCTCTCCATGCGTTTTCTGCAGCCATTTCCTCAGCCTGTCCTCTGTGCTCTATCCTCTCTCCGGGCTGCAAAAGTCGTTTTTGAAGATTGTGGGATATTTCAATGGGGGATTCACATTCACGAGGAGGATGTTCTTCAAGGAGCGGATACACAATTGATGTACTAGACAGATCTTTGCAATGCAGCATGAACTAGGTTTTGCGGCGAATCTGTTACACCTTGCGGTCTTGATTTACCTCATGCTCTCAACTGATAGTCTCTCCTCATATCGCCCATCCAGGGTCATACTCTCCCGCCCATTGTCTATACAACTGTATCCCACTGCGCTAAAATCCTTCCACCTTCCTCTCTTTCTCACCTCGTTCTCTCGGCTAGAACTGGGGCCAGCTCCTTTTGAACGCATGCTTATTTCTTTCCAATATGTATCGAATCAGCGGTATAGATGAAACGATAGCAGCGACTCTGTTGGGTGTCTTAGATGAACTCCTTCAGAAAGCAAAACTCAACCCGTCTCGTAATCTTTCATACCTTCCACCATTACCTTTCTAACACCAGCAGCGGCTCGACCAACTTCACCTCCTTCTCCCTTGGCGTTCTCAAGTCCTTTTCCAACCGCCTGCTGGAATCTTAGATGGAAGATCCCTTGTCTGTCTTCTCTATCCTCGTAGACCTCGCTTTCTTCGTCCCTCGGTGCCCCGAATAAATTGAGATGTGCTAGACAGCTCGATCTTTTAGATAGTAGATGTTGTTCGACATGCCACAAGGGAAATCCCACAACCTCCAAGCTCTTCAAATCATCTTCTTTTGGAGATAAAAGGCCGGCCGTTAGTATTGCTGCAAGGGTATTGAGGCCCTTCACAAGTGCCTTGCCCTCTGTGCCCGCCTTTCCAAAGGACGCTTTGCTCGATGACCAAGCCGCGGCTGAAGCTTCATTTTGCCAGCCAAGCATTGCCAGCAGGCATTTCAGCGTCTTCACCCAGCCACCAGCGCATGAGACAAGCTCTTGACCAGCGCTCTCCAACGCCCATCCTAGTATATCCAAAGCGGAACTTCGTATGTCGGCTGCCAAGTGCGTAGTGCCTGCACGGAGGTAAAGCAGTAGCTGGTCAACATGTTCCTCGACATCGTGGGAGGGAAGTGTGCGAAGCAATTTCAATAGTTGTGCTCGGACGCTGTTGCTGCCGTCAAGGATGAGCGGTAGGAGCTTTGGTAGGATAACGCTCGCGGGCTGCTGCAACGGTGCGTTTACAGGCCGTGTCGCGATTGCAGTTGCAAGATAACTGAGGGAATCCCTGCGTTGACTGTCCGAGCGAGATGACAATAATGACAAGTGGTGCGAGAATTGGGCAGTAGTGGAGGGGGCGGTGGTGCTGAGGGATTGCTGATTGAGAACGATGCCTGGTGCAATAACTTAGCTACATACTCAACAGATCCCCGTCTGAGAACCTAACCCTTAGACTTGAAATTGGTGTCTGTAAAATTGGTCGGTTTTGGCCGCGCTTTCCCAACTCTGAGCTTTGGTTTCTAAGACAATTCGGTTAATGGCTGGGTGAACGAACCACCACTGCTGACGACATACCTGGAAGTCCTTCTTCTTGTCCTTCTTTTTCTTCACGCTTGAACCCATCGTGGGGTTTGCTCGTCAATAAGTCAGGAAGATGGGAAGGTAGACGAGCCTACAAGGATCTGCGGACACAAAGTAGCGAGAGCGATGAATTTCTATGGAGACAAACACTTCCTCAACATCAGCTATACAACTCGGGATCGGTTCCTAACTACTCCTAGCCTCCTACACAGCGCGGCTCAAGACGCCTTTACGTACTCTGAGTCCGATCCGTTCCCTCTTATCCTGTCTTACGTGACCATTGTCCATCTTCTGAAGTCTCTCTGGCTCCGGTTCCTGGCTAGGGAACAAAACGAATTATTCTGGTACTTTCTTCTAGGCTCTATCACAGCTTTCACCGTCATTGAGGGCCTTTGTATTTACGCGCTTTTCGAAGGAGGTCACGCTTCGCCCTTCCTGCAGAGTGGAAAAGGCCTCCTGTTTCTTTGCATTCACATAGTACTGCATGGTGTTCCCTAAGAGAAAGCAGTAGAGATGGCACATGCTACAGTGGGTCTATAAATTTCCGCCAGGCATTGTTTAATGCTAAACTAGGCTCAGCCTGCCTCGACTTTAGACAACCTGTCACGTCTAGCTTCCAAACCTGGTGTCCAGTCAACACTAGTCCTTTCGAAAGCTGATGGATCGATCATTCACAGCAGTGGCCTCCTGGCAGCCTCTGCGCCCCCAAAATTAGGGAATGGGGCTCAAGACGGCGATGTCGGGAAACCAGTTGAGCCATCGAATGTCGAGGCTAACTATGACGGTATTACCAACAGAAGTAACGAGGGTAGAAACGCTGAAGAAGTGGCGAGGATGGTGTTCTCATTCGTTTCGGGCGCTCGAGAATTTGCGGAAGGGATGGACGACGAAGACGAGGTGAAACTTCTACGACTGAGAACTCGCAAGAACGAGATAGTCATCGTTCCAGGTCAGTTCTTTTCGGTCATAGCCTGAAAATTTTAGAATAATTCAATCTATGCTAACGCTGTTTATTAGATGCAAAATTCCTCCTTGTGGTAATCCATAATGCGCCGTCATGAGCTATCGTAATACAAGAGAGACTGATTGTTATCGGGCAGCGAGCATGAGCCCAGCATCAATTTGGCGTATGGAGCCTTGACCCAGGATTTCACTTAGTCCCGTTCCCTCTGCTTTTCCAGATACGATTGCGTTATACCCCAGAACAGAAGTTGTGCGACAGGCAATAGCGGCGTCCCAGACATTAGATAGAACAACTTTTTCTCGGACTTTTGTATGAAACTCACCCCAACCACAATCGACAAACTCCGTTTGGTTAGCACCATATGCGTATAGTGATCGATGGTTGCCTAAAAATGCCTTGAGTCGTCTATTTTCCTGCAATTCACTTATGTTTGCTTCGTCTCCTCTCTCCTCAACTGCGAGTCAATTACATTCTTGGGATCCTAACCGTCGGTGAGATATGGTCCGACTATAATGGTACATCACACTTTAAGATTTTGTGAGCAAATGAAACAGTTTTACTTACCTTGGTCTCCCAACCTTCATTGTACGGTTCATAACTAGTGATTATCATTTCCGAGCATCTTCCGAAACCTCTTCCACTGTGCCTCGATCTACTACCGTGGACGCTTCTTCAATCTTCTTTTGCCCCCAGAGCTATATCAACTTCATCCTGGAGAATAACAGCCGCGTCGGTCTTTCATTTAAACAGTTCATGTTGATGATTATCTCCGCTACCAATACTTCAACGTTGAATGCCTTCTACTGATAGTACATCAGCGGTCCGACTTGAGAGGGGAAAAGCAAACGGAAGACTGACAAAAAGCCATCGTCAAGGTTCTCAGGTCTACTATCGCTTAGGATGCAGTGGGTAATAGTCCACTACTACGATGGCATCGAGAAGATGCCCCTTGAAGCGCTCGCAGCTCGAGGTTGACACGGGACATTCAGCTTTTAGGACCCAAGACTGAACAACAAATAAAAAGGAACCTTGTTATATGAGTTATGTCCGTCGCCTAGATCGTACCGCGACAAGTCGACGTACATTGCTAAGCGATCAGCTTCTTTTACTTCTGGAAAGCGCGTCACGATGTATTCGAGTTCACTCTCAGTGCATGGTGAGACACGAAGGATTTGACCGTAAGGATCACACCATGGGTAAAGTTGCTGGTTGTTATATGTAATCAGTCAGACTCTCGGGGAACGCAGCAATGGTCGCAGGGGCTTCTTTGCGCCGTAGGGTTGTCAAGCAAGACTGCCAGTAGCAGAACAAACAAATCAGAGCATTCAAGTCGGGAATTACATTCAGCCAAGTTGCAAGACCTGTTTATAGTTTGAGAGCTATTCCAAAGGACGGAAAAACGAACAGGGCAGAAACAACCGATTGAAGAAATAGGAACTTCTTATGGGGATCTGTATTATAATCCTCCGACCTCTTACTCTGATTCTTCGAACCCTTGACCGTCCTCCAGCTTGCTTTCCTTGATTTCTCTGCTTTTGTATAGGGAGAATTCCTAATGGAGAAGGGAAGACTATGTATATCAAGGCAATCTTTCAAATCCAAGATGTTTTGACAACCTTGGGATTCGATACATACCAAGATAGGTATGCAAGAGGTTGATAATCTTTCAGGTGCGGCCAGTTCTCTAATCAGATTAGCGGAGGCAATCTCCAAGGTTATATACCTTATGACAGTTTGTTGGCGGTAACCACTATATGGACACCACCCGCCTTTGCAGAGACACCACCTGAACTTTGCAAAAACACCACCCTCCCTCACTAAGCCTAATCAGGTAATTGTTTTACCCCTGAAAGAGATTTGGAGAAGAACGCTGGAAAGAACACATAAACAGTCGATTCTTGGTGCGAAAAGCATCTCGTTCTCTTCGCTCCCAAGAACATAATCAAAACCTGAAACATATCTTTTTGAACGCTTCAAATCGCATTCAAATTAACATTTATTTACATCTGAAAAGAGATCATCATGTCGTCTGAAACGTCTGCAATTTGATCATCTCTTGCTTCACCTTCTGCTTCACCTCGTCCTCGTCCTCGTCTACGTTCATCACGGTTTCGAGAGGCTTGTTGAGGCTGAGTCTCAGGTATCTGAGTCGCCTGGGTAGCCTAGCGCGACGAAAGCTCTTCCACGAGTTCGAGGTCAGACGGCTCTCGCTGTGTAGACTCTTCAAAGGCTCGTTGTCGCCGCTGAGAGATCTCTGGCCGTACACGATTAGATGAGCCTCGTGGCCGCTCTTTCGCTCTGACAATGGCGGACTTCTGAACGCGTAGTATGTCTTTCGAAGCCGTCGTAGCGGTAGAAGCAGTGACGACGACGAGTGAAGATGTGACTGACACATCTATCACCTCTTCCTCTTCCATTGTGTGATCCTTCTCTTCCTGAATCGCTCAAGGCCAGAGATCTCTGCCACGTCGGCACGGTCGCAACAAAGTCAGACTTTCATGGTCACGCCTTTCTTGAACTTCTTGGAGCGCTTCTTCCTGACGGCGTAGCCTTGAGAACCAGCGTGTTCATTGACTGACTTGACAAGAAGCTCAATTGAGCAGTGAAGGCCTTCTGAAGGAGGAAGTAATTGCATAGACATGGCGGCGACGTGGGTGAGTAGCAATGAAGGTAAAAAGTGAAGCGAACGCAAAGATAAACAACGCGGTGGACCCTGGAATTACCTGATTAGGCTTAGTGAGAAGGGATGGTGTTTTTGCAAAGTTCAGGTGGTGTCTCTGCAAAGGCGGGTGGTGTTCATATAGTGGTTACCTTGTTGGCACGCCGTGCAAGCTACCAAGACACCTAATTCGCAGAGAAAGCAACTACGTACAACTTTCCGTAGCTCTTGCCTGCAAAGTCCAAGGTACTTTAACTCCATCACGCCGAGGTGAATTACACGCAACGTAACTAGGTAGATACCTTATCTCTTCGGATGCGGTTGGCTACCTTACTGCTGACGGTTCATGATGGTTTCGTGCCTGAAGGTAGGTACTGTAGGTACGGAATACTGACTGCATTGATCCAAATCTGAATCTGGGAGCAGTGGAACAACCTAATAGTACCGCCATGGCTCCATCGGGCTAAGTCTCCACACGCCGACGTGCACTCGAGCTCTGAAGCTTATCATCGCACACCACCTCCGTACGCACCTTAGTCCTGGGTCCCTAGGTAAGGTAGTACGTACGAGTACTACAGTACAACATTCCTTGGGTTGCGGGGAAACGGATGCTTGCTAAGGTACTTGATCAGGCAATCCCTCGTCTGCCCCACCATCAGGTCATACGTAGCTCACCTTATCTGCATATGATCTGCTAATCCAAGTCAAGCTGGGTTATTGCATACATGCAAGATCTAGACCACAGCGTGTGAGACAGGCATGGACTGAGCAAACAGCATCATGATTGTGTTCCATCACCTTCCTATTTCAAGCTACCTACCTACCTTAGCGCGTTATCTCCTTCGTTGAGCACCATCATGTCACCGATGATCTCGATAAGCATGGCGTGCCGCTCCGAATATAAAGTATCTTGCTCCCGATCGCTATAGCTCTGCTTGTCTCTTTCCACGCCTCCTTGCTCTGTATTTCGGATTTTGCCAGACTCAATTGAACGATGGCCGGTCAGTTGGGGACTCTCGCTCTTGATGGCGGGGATGTGCGAATGGGTTCAACTGCTGGTGTAGGAATCGGCCCAGAAGCCGAGATCAGTCGATCCGTTGCCCGCAAATTGCATGATCCAAGTATCACCATGGATGAATATATGCACTACGCCTCCATTACGCGCGCCGATACACAGCACGAAGCTGCTCACGGCGAAAATACCTTCGCCTTCGGGAAACCAAGCTTTCTCAACAAGAAGGGTAGTTCCTCTGCACCGGTCACCAGCGAGCCCCATGTAGTTGACGAGAAGTCCGGCGGAGCTGCGGGTGCGGCGAGCACCTCCCCTCCCATATCAACCTTTGCTATCGCGGACGAAGAATACGTACAGGCGTCACGAGCGGTCCGAACAGCTACCTGGGGAGCAGTATTCTATCTAATCACCACCGACATCCTGGGGCCTTTTAGTACTGCGTACGTCGCCCATTGCCGAATGTGTGTATCCAATATACTTACAGTCTTGGCTTTTAGATGGGCGTTCAAGCAGATGGGCTACGGACCTGCTGTTGTGCTTTACACGATCTTTGGTATACTTGCTGCATAGTAGGTTACAAGCGATACGTTACTGAGTGTGGCTGACATATCAACAGTGGTGGTGCTCTGCTATGGAAAATGTTCTTGCAATTGGACTCAGACCGCTATCCCTTAAAGACCTTCGGTGACCTCGCGTATCGTGTCTATGGCTCATTCGCACGATACACTGTCAGTCTTTTTCAGTCGGTTCAGCTGTTCTTAAACGTCGGCATAATCATTGTTACCAATGGCCAGGGCCTCTCACAGATAGCCGCGAAAGGGCCAAATAAAACTCAAGATGGCGCATGTTTCATTATCCTCTGCTTTGTCTGGGCTATTGCCGGAGCACTTCTCGGCCAAATTCGAACATTGCAGAGACTCGGATGGATAGCAAACGCAGCTATCTGGATGAATGTCTTTATTATCATCTCATCAATGGCAGTGATTGCCCACTCTGAGCCTAATTTTACTGCAGCGAAAGCCAACAACATGGTGGAGCCTGGACCGATATTCAAAACGGCAGGTCCACCACCAGGAGTGGCATTTGGCGGACAGGTTGTCGGCCTCATGCAAGCCGTCTTTTCATACGGAGGAGCTATGCTTTTCGTTGAGTTCATGTCCGAGATGAAGCGACCTTTCGATTTCTGGAAGGGGATGCTGTGTGCACAGACCTTTATCTTCTTCTGCTACCTGTTTTATGGCCTTTTCTGCTACTCTTACCAGGGCCAGTTCACCATTAATCCTGCGTTCCAGGGAATCTCCAGCTACGCTTGGCAGACGGTTTCGAACGTCTTCTACATCGTCTCTTCGCTCATTGCCGGTGTGCTTTACGGCAATATCGGGATTAAAGTTGTTTACAACAACGTCCTCTTGGAATTACTGAAATTCCCGAGTTTGAGTACCAAGGCAGGAAAACTGGTGTGGGTCGCTGTCGTACCAATCTACTGGGGTGTCGCCTTTGTTGTCGCTGCTGCTATTCCACAGGTCAGCAACCTGTCAGGTCTCATCGCGGCGGCCTGTATTCTGCAATTCTCGTACACATTCCCACCAATGATCATGCTCGGGTTCCAAATCAAGAAGGATGCGCTTCAAGCCGGAGAAGGATTTGACCCTAGGAGTGGCCGGACAACCCATCATGATTCTGGCTTCGCCCGATACAGGCGGGGATACATGAAGAAGCTCTTGTTCAATACCTTCAATGTTATCTTCTTCTTGGGATCATGCGTGACGGCAATCTTGGGTATCTATTCTGCTGCCAAAGGCATGAAGGAAGCATACGCTGCAGGGGCACCGCCATCATTCAGTTGCCGCAGCCCAGTTCTTACTGGTTAAGCGTTGGATACGATGCGATCTCAGAAGCGAAGAATTCTCACACGAGGAACGTGGCAATGTGTGCGATAATATGTTCGATGTGCAGTCTGATCTATGTCCCTAACAGTATTAATGAAGCAGCTATCAAGGTGCATGTATGCCATATATCTATTGCGGTACTTGTGTTGTTCACTCAAACTGTTCAAACCTTGTGCCGAATGGTGCCAAATCTAAGCATCATTGCCCGTCGCTTGTCAACTGGAGGATTTAAGAGAAAACTCCGAGAAAGCGCGTGACTTCCACCTTTCGAGGTTGGTACTAGAACCCCTCCAGCCAGATGTTGCAATGAAAAGGATTTGCTTCGGGGCTTCGATGATCCGTGGTCATGAGCTAGAGTATCACCTACCTTACCTCAGCTATCATAATTGATGCACTTCGATGTGGCAATCGGGAGATCTCCATGTTCTGCAAAGGGCCAATGTGCCATTGGGATACCCCAAGCATGCATGCCCTTCCAACCTTCCAACCTTCAACCTTGATTATCATGTGAGATGAAGTAGGCAGCACCTTATCGGCAATTCTTCCAATTAAGAAGACGACAACCATCATTCCAGGAGTGAGGCCATTGGTCAGGCTCGCTACTACCTCCTCCCGTCACAACAATAATAACAGTGATATGGTAGGTACTGTACCTTAAGGTAATAATGCCTTGGCTGTTAAACCCTTCGCGTACTGTAGTACTGTAAGGTAGGTAAGGGAGGAGCAACCCCTCGCGTGATAGCCTTAGCCTTCACTTTTCCGCGGCTACGTCAGTGCCATAGCGGGGCATTGCATCGGTGCCTACAAATACCTTGCCCCTCAACTAAAATTTTCTTCTTTCTTCTTTCTTCTTTCCTTACAACCACAATCAACAGAATCCCCACAAGCATAACAACACTCAGAACCAAGCAAACCCAATTTCAGTAACTTCGTACTCACACAACCATCACCATGACTGACTCCGGGTATGTGCCATATCATGTTGCAGCCTACTAGGTCACAGAGCAGTTGGTGGCAGCAGTGAGCATGGACTAACAGTTTATCGCTTCCAGACGTAAAGGTGTTACCGACCAGATGGGCGAGAAGATGACTCCCGACTCCCAAAAGTCGACCATGGACAAGGCCACAGAGTCTGTATCTCAGACTGGTGACAAGCTCTCTGGTGCCGTTCAGCCAGGTTAGTCTTATCGAACCCCGTAATCAACATGCTCATGTATTGTAACTTACTAACTCATACCACTAGATTCCGAGAAGTCCACAACCCAGAAGATGTCCGACTCCACTCGTTCTGGTAAAGATGACGCGGAAGACTCAAGCAAGAGCTACCTCCAATCTGCCCAGGACACCGTCGCTGGTGCTGCCGGCTCCGTGTCGGACACCCTCCAAGGTTCATACTCATTTTCTTTTACCATCCTGTCCTTACTGTTACTCACCGCCTAGTAGGCATGGCTAACTCTATTTCGGGTCAAGGCAAGAAGTAGAGTTGCTACCATGATACCTTAAACGGCCGATTGCTTTGTGTCTTTCGGAGCGTACGCGAGCGGATCCTTTTCTGGTGAGGACCTCGTTGTTATGGCGATGAGGATATCAGGTTGCTGTGCCTGGATTATTGGTGGTGTACGCTTAAGTATGAATGATGTGGATCAGCAACCGGCATGGAATTTGCTTTGTGGTACTTTCTTTACCTTTTAGCTTTTAGACAATCCAAGCCTACGGGCAGTGCCTGACTGATTCTTTTCCCATGGGTGCTTTCACATGTGACACTACAAATCACCGTGTGATATTCCAAAGGCCAAGATGTCATCTCTCATAACACTGGTAGACGGGTTTTACTTCGTAGTATAATACTGGTGTTGATAAGACTGCTACGTCAGTCATGATGCGCAATGCCTCAGGGAATGAAGTCGATATGAGATTATGTTGCCGCCACAGTAAAGCCACAACAAGGGCTACCCGTTGACGTGCAGCTTTTTGAAGCTTAAAATCGTGACCCACCTGGCCACCCCCCCTGGATCTCACCAATGCAGCCAGGCATTCATTGTCCCTCGATCTCACTCCCCTCACAACCTTGATTCAGCGAGCCTGTACCACTGCGATAGAGGGTCTAGCTTATTGTTCTACTAGACCTTTACGCGTACCTCTACAATGGCTAAAGAGAAAGGATCCCTCAATCCCGCCGCCGCCCACCTGAAATCTGAAAAGCAAAAAGCTCTCAAAAAAGGTTTGTCATCCTCCTCCTTTGTTTTCCCATTCCCAATTCTTCCTCCTTTCTACACCGTTAGCGACTCGCTCTTGGTTAGAGGTCTATCCCAAATCTCTAAAACTTACTCGTCAAACAGGCAAAGCGGCTGTCTTGGCCCAACGCACCAATCGCCTCGCATCCCGGAACCCCTCGCGTCTAGAGCGCCAGATCGCCGAATTAAAAGCCTTAGAAACTCGTCAAGGGAAGCTGAATGCTAGAGATCAGAAGCAGTTGGATGATCTGGAGAACGATGTCCAGCGGGTTAAGAAAGCAAGGGAAGTATTGGGGGACAAAGCGCCTTCCTTTATTGACAAGAGGAGAGAGCATGGGAAGGATGGGGCAGGCGTAGGGGGCAAGCGGAAGAGGGAATGGGAGGCGAACGAGCGGAGCAGTGAGACGGACGAGGATGTAAGGCGGATTCCAATGCCGCGCGACACACCGCCTCCGATCCCTTTCCAGTCACGGCCCCGCAAGAAACTTGGCAACGCGAATCTAGAACCTCTGGGTGAAGGAAGAGGAGGTGGCGAACGGGGTGGAGCCTCAGAGCACGAGTTGCCTGCTGAGCCGGAAGCCAAACCCCAGCCGAAGACGGTGTACGAATCTAAACCTGTGGTGAGGGACTTGAGGAGAGAGGCAGTGAGCAGGTTTGTGCCGGCGGTTGTGGCGCAGAAGATAGCAGCTACAAAGGGCCAAGGTCGTCTACTAGAAGAGGAAGAGGTAGAAAGGCTAGAGGAGGAGGGATACGGTGTAGGAGCTACAAAAGCGGGAGAGACGCAAGGGAGGGTTATGATGGTTGATGCTGCACCGGCTGTTGACGGAAGTGCGAGGGATGCGAGTTTGGAAGCGGAGGAAGAAAGATTTGAAAGGGAGCTGAGGGGCGTGCAAATGGAGGAGGTGGAGGATGAAGACCTGTGAGATATTGGTATTGGACGAAACAGATGTGTATCTCAGATGAGGTGAGACAGAAGGGTTGAGAGAACAGTGAAAGCGATCAGAGGGGAGATGAACAATCAGAGCTGACTGGAGGATCCTCCACCAGGCACCGAAAAGACATTCGAACTACCTTGCTCCTCTTCCTCGACCGGTATCTTCACCAACTTCGCATCCATACAAAATGATGGGCTCAAAGTCATGCACAAAGGGAGTTTACAGCGTCCGCAGCTCTGCAAATCTCGAGATCGTTGAGTCTGCGATTTTCAGCAGCTTTTCCTGGCTGAAATTGTGAATACTTTAACCTAAATGTAGGTCTAACCACCCTGCTGGCTTCTGACTGGTAGACAAACGATGATATATCACCTCCCCTCTTCCCTCCAGAACGCCAGTCATTCATTTTCCAAAGTGTGGTGATAGTTGCTAACGTTCGGTTCAGTGTAGGGGGAAATTCAATAAAAAGTCAAGCCGACGATCGTCTGTTCCCTTTGGCGGTGCCCTCGGGCAGAAGGAAGAGTCACAGTTCAAAGGCCCTCTATTTCGCTCCAGGCTTGGTGCACTGATGGTGCCTTCGGGCCGAGGATTAATCACGCTTCTTGTTCTCTTCTCCGCCAAACAGGGTTCCAAGTACAACTTCGTCTCATATCAAACATTCCTTGTCGCTTTAGAATGGTGCAGCATCGTACACATTTGCCGAGTCTGGAAAGTTTCATTCATACCGAGCTACAGGCATAGTTCACTATCACACTGACTGTGAAGCTCTGAATGAGATTTCAAACTTCCACTCCTATCCTCGATTGGTACATCTCAAGAGTTTCTTTGAAAGGGTCTGTAGCCTCCTCCGGGGTTCTCCGATAACAGGACGATCCTGTATATTCCCGACAGCATGAACCACTTGCTATGGTCGCTCACAAAAAAGACTATCAAAGAAAGCTGCAGTATCTTCTCAGACCCTTCGTTCAGGGCTTACTATCCGTCGTGCATTGAAGGCTTTTGGTATCTGTCAAATTAAAGGATACACTAGACCGCTACCACCTCGATCTTCAAATCTTGCTGTCTCCGGATTTATGTCAACCTGAAAGGGTGTCGGGCTTGTCTTCTCCTTCGCCATATCGCAGACAGTAAAGGCCGTTTCTTGTCAACGGTACAGATACGGTTTCGAATCTACTTCAAATCACAGAGCAAGCCGGATCTATATCGCACTATCGTCAGCTCTAATATTATTCTCAATCTGTCTGCCGGACTTCCGGCGATATTTTACTTTCGATAACTCAGCGCGAGCGTGTCAATAACGCTTTGGTGCAGTCTGGTTGGCTGATGCTGACGCGCTAATAGGCGAAGGAATCATCCTTTGGTTCACAAATTTATTCGTATGAGTGCAGATAACAAGATTCTATGGAAAAGGTTGTATTCGCGTACTATAAAAGGGTAAAGATTCTGATCATCTTCGAGAAACAGTCTAAAAATAACGCTGCCGAAGAACTGGATTGTTCAGAGAGATGTTGTGAGTTCGACTCTTTCGAGCTTTAGCAGGAATATTGAGACAACGAAGCATAGATTCAGGATGCGAAGTGCATAAGGAAATGTGCGATGTTTGACCGACGAACTTGACAGTAGCTATTGATTGTCTGTTGTACATTGAGGGGGTTTGGCATGCTCGATTGAGAGGAGTTTATATGTAGGAAATCAGAAATGTACATGTACCTTAGGAATTAGAGGTATCCGTGCCCCTCACTAAGCTCATTCTTCGCTTAGATATATCGGATCTGAGAAGAATTATCGCTCGGTACTTCGTATATTTAAAGCGGCTTCTACGTTTTAAGATCGCACAGTACCTATCCCTGCTATGCGTGTGAGCATCGAGCCCTCTGACTCTGTCACGGGAATACTATGAATGTATGTATAATTAGTGGGTAAAAAGAATGAATTGGTCTATTTGAGTGTGTGGGGGAAGCTCGGGTGCCGAGCCCAACAGTAAGGCTAGCCCTATGACACTGGGGAATACCGTGACAGACTCAATGCTAAGCATACAATTATTCTAATTGGAAATGCTTATCTCCGACCTGATTGAATGTTGTTCAGTGGTTTTTCGAACTTTCGTTAAGTTAAAGTCAATTTTTGTAATCTGAAGATTTAATAAAACATTATAAAGTACTAAGAACTGTAAGATAATATGTTTCATAAAATTAACAACTAAAAACGACTATGTTTTCCAATATTGTATTTGACATCATGCTTATTCAATAAATTTTCGAGAAGTCAAGAAAGCTTAGAACGAAGCTAATACAATCATTAGTGAATGAGCTTATTACATTTCGTTCATTGAAATTCTCGTAAAATAGAAAGACAAGAGTCTAGATGAGTAGAGAAGTGAGCGTGAGAGCATTAGACGCTCTCGCAAAATATGAAATTCTTTTAGCGAAATTTCAGGAAAACTTAACTATATATTATATCTACCTCTTTGATACTGCAATTGCGCTTCTGCAGGCAATCGGTTATGCCTTAAATTAACTCGAAATACGGGGCGAAGAAGGAATTTTATAAAAGCGTTTGCTCTGGCACACCTGCAAAATCGAATGCTGCATACATGTCACATGTGTGCAGTACCCCGCTTTCAGTCAGCCAGTCAGAAACTAGATGTGATTACACTACATTACATACTAGTACAAGCTATTATTGAATCTTACGATCATGTGATTAAAAGACTAAGAAATTGCGAGCTAGAAATTCAAGATCTTTTCATCGTTGTTTCGTTAACATACTACGAGTCTACGTGGTATATTGTCTATCGTCATATAAAAGCGGTAAGTAATCTTAAATTTCTTAAAATTATAACCTTACGGGGTTTTTATTTCAAGATAATATTTTAAGTCTTTCGAACGTGTAAGAAAAAAGATACAGAAAGCGATAATATAACTACACAATGTAAGATTACAAATGTTTTTGAACTGTACTAAAGTTGAAACAATAATAAAGATTTTTTTTTGAACAGAACGTTTGAAGAATTCTACTTCGTACAGGTTTCATCTCGGTCTGCTTCTTACTTGATATCTGATTGAAAAGCTCTTGTCATAAAGAGATGCTAGGACTTCTATTCTCAAGAGAGCTCGCGAACTAACCTCAAAACATTCACAGATCCCAGGATGCCTGCCGCTCAAAAAGCCCAACCAAAACAGCCAAGCTCAGGTGGCACAAATTGCGTGAACCCTAACGTGCAACAAGATGCCAATGGGGCCAACGAATCGCCAATGAATGAAGTTGACTCGGACATATTCGAGGAAGATGAGTACGATGACAACGAAGATGATTCACTCAGGCCTTTCACTCAACCCCCTCGCATGCCACCCTATGACTTCGCCAAGCGGAAACTCTCCCAACTTATCGGTACCATACCTAATCCTTCAAAAGACTCGTCTTGTGGTTGTAAAGCTGAATCTTGACAGAGTTGATGAATGGTCCCTATCTCGATCTTGCGCCTCATTACCAGCGAGATGTAGTATGGTCCAGGAAAGCGATGAGGTTGCTAATTGATTCAATGCGGAATGGTTATTACATTCCTCCGGTATGTTCAATGTATCTGTGGGCTGAGACAGGAATTGGATTGGGGCACTGATTTTCGGAAGGTTATTTTCAATGTGACGGAGATGACGGATCAGTATAGGACTATGAGGTTCAAGCGAACTTGTGTAGACGGAAAACAGGTGAGCTGTTTGTGTGGTGTAATTTTCGAGGGAACGGGCCTAATTAGCAGAGGGTAGAGGTTGACGTCAATAAGGGATTTCCTCAATGGGAAATTTCCTTGTAAGATTGGTAACAAATATTGGTAAGATCTGCGATCATTCTAAAGTCTTCAAAAGGAGAACTGTAATATACTAAATTGGCACCATAGGTATTTCCGTGACGAAAATGGCACACCCCTGAAAGGAAGCCGAAAAAAGGTATTGCCCGATACGGCGCGAGAAAACTTCATGAAGATAGAGGTTCTCTGCACCGAGTACAAAGGCCTTACCCAGACACAAGAAATAGAGCTCTTCCAGAGGGTTCAGCTAGGGAAACCACTTACTCAAGCAGAGGCTTTTCGTGCTACTCAGGGGAGCTGGCAGGAGTTCGCCAAACTGTACGAGAAGGACTTTGCGGATGTGGTTAATCTGGTCAAGCAACAACGCGCCTCCGGCTTCCGAGGAATCCTCACCTGCTTCTCCCAGATCTACGAATGTCTTGATCCCAGCCTCGAAGACGGCGTTCCAAGACTGAGGAACAGCATGAAATCTCTCGAAGTCCTATGCTCAAATCCGCAGTCCCTGGACACTCTGACCAAGTCGCACCTCCGCTCCGTCTTCGAGACGTTCCAAGATCTGGTAGACATGGACCGAACTATCTTCGAAAACAACGGCTACACGCGAACCAAGACGTTCTCGCCAATTGAATTAGTGGGCGTGTGTTGCTTGTTATCGCAGAAGACGGAGCGGCCCATTGGATTGCTAAGGGGCGATATATTGGCAATGAGAGCATACTTGAGGGAAATCTACAGTGATCTGAGGATTAACAAGCAGAGTTGGGCGAGTGTTTGGAGCTTTATCGAGGGGCTGGAGGGGCTGAGGGGGGCGGTTGACGGGTCTACCGTTGAGAAGAGCACTTGGAAGACGGTGGGCAGGCCTCGTCAGCCTCGAACGACGCAAATCCGAGCGGCAAGCTCCAGCCACCGCTCCTGTTCCTTGAGCAACCCGCGGACTAGTGACGGCGTACTACAGGATAGCTCTCGTCATGCGAATACTAACCCTCTCCGATCATCAACGTCTCGATGGAGAATGGTAGATAGAACCGGCCAGAGTGCGCGGATCGATTCTTTGGTTATCCATCCAGACGGAAGGTATTCTGAGGGAACATCGCCTAATGAATTAGAGCAGGCCACTCAAGACATATTCCGCGACGGTCTTCAACATCGAGGAACAGGGCGCGAGCTAGTGGCCGACAGCCGTGACCAACTGGAAGCGCTCTCTAAAGGGCCTTTACATCAACCTCTCAGCACTACAAATACCAGTGTAGACGATGTAGGGCGTGCGGTATCGCGGGACAATACCGTCTCGGTCCCTCGGATTACTTCGGAGCCCTCGCCTGTAACCCCTACGTTTGGGGACAACGCTGCCCTCGGTTCAGCAATGGCACCTCCTGCATCTCGGAAAAGGGTGGCCTTGGACCTTGGCGCCAACAGTGACGATGTACTAGCTTTGGAAGCGAAGAGAGCAAGACTGAGGGCTGGTATTGTTAAACAGGAGAAGGAATAAGAGACGACAATCAGAAACGCCTCGCACTACGAACATGGGAAAGGTTGGGTTGGACGGTATTTGTAGAAAAGGGGCGCGAATGCAATCGAAGGAGGTCTTGCTACTTATGCAATATTGCTCACAGTGTTCATACATATCGAGAGCGGTTTGCTTGTACATATCTTGGGTTGGGATTGCAAGCTTTCACAGATAGCATCAATATCGCTTTGAGAGATGGGCCACAGAAGCCGATTCATCTTGACCAACAGATATGGCCTCTATGGGATGCAAGCTAAGAAAACTTCGTTTCGGCATGTTGTCGATGTCGTGCCCAAGAATGATAGTGAAGAGTCAAACGTGGATTGGTCAGTCGAAAGCCGCAAGCCTACGGACCTCGCTTAGCCTTGTAGATACAAATTCCCCAAAGTACGGCATGACTGAGAGACCGTATTTGCTTCAGAAAGTCGACAGCTTCAATCAGGATCGAAATCCTTATGTTACTGCTTTCTTATCCTCCAAAATAAGTAATTAAAGTTCCGTGGCAGGCATAAAAGCCCCGAATCCCCACCGTCCATCCTCCAGAACGTTCAATCCTCACCTAAAACTTCCTATCAATCCCGCGCAATCATGGATCAAGCAAAGCTAGCAAAGATGCAGCAGTCAGTGCGAATTGGTGAGCTACAGCCTAAGCTCTTTCTCTTCGCCCTTTCCGAAGCAATCGCTATAGATGTTCTGTCCAGGTACACCGCTAACACCACAATCCGCATTTAGGGTAAGCCAACATCCACACCCTCCCCAGCTAAATCCAGCCTCCCAATGGCGCTCCCCCTCCCAATACTGCAATCTGCATCCCAAAAGCAACCTTTGTTCATCTTACCGGCTTTTCAGCTGACCTAGACTCCACCCACAGCGGCAAAGGAACTCCCCGACGGAAGATGAAGAAAGTCCATAAGACCTCGGGCACGGACGACAAGAAGCTCCAAACGTCCCTAAAGAAACTCAACGTCCAACCCATCCAAGCAATTGAAGAGGTCAACATGTTTAAAGAAGACGGCAACGTTATTCACTTCGCTGCTCCTAAGGGTAAACGTTTCCACCATCCCCTTTCCTCGCTTTTTCAGAACCTGTACCTCCTCGCTCCATTCTATTTTCCTCATTACCATTGCTCTGATCCAACCCTTTGCAATTCTCACGGCTAACACCGCTCGGTAGTCCACGCATCCGTACCCTCCAACACCTTTGCCATCTACGGTGCCGGCGAAGACAAAGAACTCACCGAGCTAGTCCCCGGTATCCTGAACCAGCTTGGCCCCGACAGCCTCGCTAGCCTTCGAAAACTGGCAGAGAGCTACCAGAGTTTGCAGAAGAAGGAGGGAGGCGGAGAAGGGGGCAAGGGAGAGGAAGAGGATGACGACGATATCCCGGATTTGGTGGAGGGGGAGAATTTCGAGAGCAAGGTCGAGTGAGCGAATGAGAGCTAGGGTTATCATGAGCAGGGCCGATTGAGTGATCTTTGTGGGAAGCGTTGTACAGCTTAGCTTCGTGCGGAAAGAGAAAAAATATCTGAAATCGAGCCTTGTGAAATGTCAAATGCTCTACAATAAACAAGTCAGGATGCTTTGCTTTGAGGGACATTCGCATCATCGTCGCTACTCTTGGGAAAACACAACTTCCTCCCTTTTTCGCCTGTCCGCCCCGCCTCAAACTCACATAACAGATGCCTCGTGGCTGCTATAACGCTAACGCTGTAGTGATTGCTAATCTCTATACTGTCTTGAAAAGGGGCGAAACATCCTCGAACAATAAGCCACCAACAGAGAATAGCCTTATCGCATAAACCTGGCTTCGGAGAGGAGAACAAATCAACAACACAGCCAGGTTCTGAACTGCTTCCACCACCACCACCACCACCAAAAGATATAAAACGGTAAGCACGTGCGTCTCCAATCAAACCCTCCTAATCATCCACAACTTCAACCTTAAAAATTTCCTACCCGAATCTTTTCACGCTCTCCCAACAAACAGCTCAACGATACCCATTCACTTCCTGCTCCGTGCCCTCTTTACTTACCCAGCCACCAGCCATCAGCGAAATCTCACAAAAAACCGAGCATGGGGTATTTGCACTTGAGTCGGGGGGACGTCTTTTGTCTTTACCTATACATTTTCGTCCCCGTAGGATCCCGTTTTTTGGTTAATAAACGTTCAGTTTGGAAAAACCCCCCTCTCCCTCTCCTTCTCCTTCGTCCCGCCCTCCATGCACTTCCCTGCCATCTCTCCAGCTTCCCCATTCTCCATCCTTTTTCCATCCTCTCTTCCCCGCTGCCCCTCCCCCACATCCCCCCACATCCCCCTTTTTTCGCTCCCCTCTCCTCGCTATCCCTATCTACGCGTCTACATTAATACAAGCAGAAAAAAATCCAAAGAACAGACACTATTGGCTACAGACGCGCATCACTGTCGCTCAAGGGAGGTAAGGAAGAAAGTGGCATGAACAAAGCTGCGAAGGGGTTGGAAGGTCAAAGTTCTCGGGTTGGTCTCGAACGTTGAATCTCAACGTTAATCAAAGTAAATGAAGAGTCGACTAACCATATGTACAGGGGATTTTGATCCTATGAGCAACGGATGCACTCAGCCTCAATTTTCGGCTGGGCTAAGACATACTACATATACATATAATACCGCGCTAGCTAACAGCAGTCGTCCCATCCATAGCCTCCACCTTATCCATTCCTCCCAGCCTCCTTTGTCCTCGGGGTTTATCTCCTCTGCCCCTCCCATGAAAACCTCCTCCCCCTCCGCCACCACCTCGACCTCTTCCCCTACTCTGCCCCCTCCCTCCCTCACCACCAGCGCCGCCTCCTCTACCTCTTCCCCCGTTCCTCGCAACATGAAACTCGATCTTCTTCAGCGGCTGCTCCACCCATTCGTTCCCTGCAAGCTTGAGCTCGAACTTTTTATCTTCGGGCAGCTTCCACGGCTGGAAGATTACTTGGGGGTCCTCGAGAGGGCGGAGTTCTGGGAGCCAGTTTTTGACGTAGAGTGCTTGGGGATCGTAGTCGTGAGCCTGTTGGGTATGGTCAAAGAGCTTAGTTGGGTTCTTCGGTCCTTTCGTCGCTGCTTTCATCCTTCTTAGGTTTTTCATAAAGAAACAGTACATACCTGTTTTACAGGATTGAACACTCGGGCTTCGCGTGGGTCGTTCCCAACGCCGGCATTGTACTGCCAATTTCCCCAATTGCTGCTCAGGTCGTAGTCGGCCAGGAGACTCTCGTACCATTCGGCACCAATCCGCCAATCTATCCCAAGGTGCTTCGCGAGAAAGGAAGCGACATTTTGGCGTAACCGGTTGCTAGTGTAGCCTGTAAGAAAGAGTTCTCTCATCGAGGCATCGATGAAACCGGTTCCGGTGGTTCCTTCCAAGAAACGCGTAACCTTTTGCTGAATTGCCGGGTCCTTGGAAGGTGACTTCCACGAATATGAAGTATCGTTTTTGAAACCCCCAACGCGAAAGAGACGGGGGCCGAATTTGCAGGTTGCAAGCCTGAAGTAATCCCGCCAAAGCAGTTCAAACCTCACGGCAGCAGTCCCTTTGCTCTCACCTTTGCCGTAGCCCGGGACTCCTTTCCCCAAGTCGGTCTTGCCATCTTCGAAATCGAGCAGGTACTCATGAGTTTGCCTCGCGGTGATGCAGCCCAAGGCGAGCCAGGCACTGAGTTTAGTGCTAAAATCTTCACCGAGGGTGCCATTGCGGGTATCTTTGTAGGCGGTCATGCTGCCGCTTGTGATAAGATGTTTCAGGCGTTCGTGACCCGTGGTCTCGCCGCCGTTGAATGGATGGGCAGAGGTGGCTTTCGGGGGGTATTCCGGGGGGTGCGAAAGGCCGAGGGAGGGTGAAAGAGGTTTATGGAGGGATGAGATTGTGGCGTCGAGCGTATTAGGAATGCTGAAAGGGCCGTGTTGAGTTGGTATTGACGGGGGAAGGGGAGGGAGCTCAGAGGGGGCGGGAAGGACGCGGCGGGGTGCTTCTCGGAGGGGTTCCACTTGTTTGCGGTAGGTTGTGAAGACATCGGGGAGGAGTTCCGAACTTTTGAACGGCAGATCTCGGCTTGGGGAGTATTAGCTTTCTTGATGGGAAGTTGGCTTAGGAGTCCCACTCGTCAACGTAATATTTCTCATCAGTCCACAGCTTGAATTCCGCCTTGCCGCCCTCCGCAGCTCTTCTCACATCTTGTTCTTCTCTCTTCTCCTCCACACCTTCCTCGCTCGTCATCCACACCCCCACAACCTCTGTGCTCTCTTTCTGGAACGCATCCAGCATTTCCTTCACCACTTGTCCCACCATCCCCACCCTTATCTCCAACCCGCTTCCTACATGTCCTAAGGATTTTTTCAAATCCCATACACTCTCCGCAAGGAATTTTGCTCTATGAGGCCCACATCTCCAGAAACCGGCAACATTAGACCGAGCTTCAGGGAAGGGCGAACGATCTGAGTCGGAAGAGAGAAAGCCTGAGACTTCGATTTGCTGTGCAGCAAAGACGTAGACGGGTAGCAAATGGGTATATGGGTGTGGGGATTGCTGGAAGGTTTTAGAGATTTCGTGAAGGATAGGGTTGTCTGCAATGCGGAGGTCTCGCCTTAGGAGGTAGATCAAAACTCGAGGGACGGACATTCTGGGTGATCGACGGGGGCTGGGCGACAGGCTGCTCGGATTATAACAATGAACAGGAAATTGTTAGGTGGTCTCGAAGCAAGTAGGTAGTTGGCGGGACATGGACAGTAAATTGGACCTGCCAAGCAAACTTAAAGGGCCGATGAACAAGGAGGGGAGATGGTCAAGCAGGATATAAACGAGCAGGAACACGCAGAGGAAGTCAGCGGCATTTCAGAGGAGAGTGCCGCCCGAGTTCAGGCTGATGTACTGGAGAAGACTAAAGTACCACGTCAGTAGCAAGTTGCAGGCTTGTCATGCAAAATATCGACTGGCGCATGACGGACGAACACCGATTGACTGCCATGCCACTGAGAGGCATCTAAGCGGCAAGCTCACAAATGGAAGGAATGGCAACCCATGGGCCATGATACATGATACATGATACATGATACATGATGGACCACATACCGCCATGAGGTAGCCTTACACATGATCCTTTGCGTACTAAATCGTAGTATATTCATCTCATCACAATCAAATCAGGATTAGTGAGAGATGGCCACCGCTTCCCGCGTGCTGGGTTGTCATCGAAAGACCCTTGAAGGCTTGAAATGATGATGATGATGATGTGAACGAGACTGCCAATCGACGACGGATTGGAGACACTAAGGGACGAATTACTAGGTAGGTATGTACTGGTACGTACACTAGTGGCACTTGCCGCGTCGCTCGCCCCACTTCGTCCTCCCCCCAAAACGGCTTAGCGTGGTAAACCCAATCTTACAACCCTAATTCTCAGATCTGGCATTCTACAAGGCTGGGACGGGGCATATTGGTTCTGCGGTTGGCTGTCAAGGATATCTGGCTGAGGCCGCCATCATGCCACGCTACTCTTCTCGGACTTTTAGAGCCCATTTTGCACGGCTTTAGATGAAAGGAAGGACGGATGCACGTAGCAGCGAGAATACGTGGCACCTGGTGACTGGATGAGTTTTCCAGAGGGTTATGGTATTGGACCGGGTGTGTGCCAGAAGATCAAAAGGTTGAGTGCCTCGACACCTGTAAGCATCTTTCCTGGAAGGCATCGAGTTTGCGCTATGGTCTCGTGTTTGGCGGTGAGTGGAATCATAGCCTTATATGCATATGCACCTCCTCTGGCACCACTCGCAAAGGACATTTGGCTCGATTGTCTTCCATCACCGCTGAGATCTTCCCGAGATCTTCCCGTCGTCTTGGCGATATCATACAGCGAATTGCTGTCAAGGCCCGTTCCAGTGCGGGTTTGTGTCGGATACACCATGTTTCTGTTTTAGTGAACGACGTTTCGTTGGTTGGCGGTTTGGTGAATTGTCTACGTCAATTAGAGATCGAGTGGAAAGATGGCCGTGAAGGTAATTGCATGTTGTACCGGCTAGAGGTTGGAATTCATCCATGTATGCTGTCAAAGCAAGCCGACTTAAGCCTTCCAATGGTAAGAAGACTTCTTCAGCGCCGGAAATTGAGAAAGTAAGTTCACAAGTAAGAATTTAAAGAGGGTTTCAGAGCACTGATAATTGGTTGGCGTAGAAGAATGATATGCATGGCATAATTGAATTTGATTGTGCAGAAGTTTCTCACCTGCAGAGAGTATATGTTACCAGAGTCCAATGCTATGCCCCATCCGTATCCACGCTCTGTAACGGTAGCATCAAGCTATCAATGACTAAACCGAAAGATCTTACTCCCACAAACGCCTTCCTCGAATGCAATCGAGCCACTCCTGAAATGTCAAGCAACCGGTAAAGCCCTCATCAATATTCGAACGCCTCAGTATGCAAGTAGATGCCCTGTGCTCCAGTTCCCTTGTGCACCGCCCTCTCATCACTAAGCGCTACAACACTTTGCCGAACATCATCCACCAGGCCCTGTGGCCCACAAACCACGACCGCACTTTCTCCCAGTGCCTGCTCGAGTGTTTTTCGGATAATGTTTCGGGGCTGAGGGCGCCCGGAAAGGATGCATATTTCAGAGGGGATTAGGTTGGGGGTGGGTTTCTCGGGAGATAGGGGAGACGTGGATTGGACGCTTCCATTTGAAGACTGGGATGGCAGGGAGCCTTCTTGGGTAGCGCCAGCTTTCTCAGTGCTGCAGTTGCATTGGCAAGGCTCGGCTGTGTTGGAGATTGTGTCTTCGTCTTCGATGGTGTTCTTGCAACAACACGTCCGGTTCGGGCCACAACTTGTACGAGCCAGTTGCTGGGTTTCAGAATGCGATGAAGTGGAACGAACTGTCACGGTGTCTCCTTCCTCCTCATACTCACCTTTCTCATCTGCTGACATCGGGACCTTCGCAAGGAGTATCGCTTCAGCTTCACCGTGCGCGAGATTAGTGGGCTTTGGTTGCGAGACCTGACCTCCTTCAACTTCAAGCTGTTCGTCACAGGTGATATAAATGCTCATTTCAACCTCGATTTCGTGTCCTTCCCTTTTCAAATGCGCGATATCCTGCGCTACTGCTGCAAGCTGTGTAGCAAACCAGCTGTATTGCTGTCTTGACTTAATTACCCAGATGAAGCGAATGTAACGAGTGACTGCACCTGTTGGTGTGAACGAAAGCGAGCTTTCGTTCGATGGAGGCAATTTCCACCTAGAAACTATGTCTCTCATCAGTGGTACCGTGAAAGTACCACCACTGCTTCCGGCAAACAATATAACGCTGTCGAATTGTCTCAATGGCCTCATACGCCCATAGGGTCCTTCGATAGTCACAGTTTGCCTATGTGAAGTCCGAAGGTCGTCGCTGGTCAAAGGGAGTATTTGGTATTTTTCGGCATGCTTGAAGAAGCGTTTCGTCCCTCCTGCTTTTGATTTGACTAGGAGCTCCATCTTTCCATCCTGGGGTATCGAAGCGATGGTGAAGGGATGTGACTCGAGTGGCGCAACAGCATGGCAAGATAAATGGACATATTGCCCTACTGTCCAGCGTATCGGAGGGTTGCTGATGACAATACGCGTCGTATCGAAAACGAGCGGCTCAAATGTAGCTTTACAGGCCCAAAAGCCGTTCGTATTACTGTTTGGGTGAAATATAGTGACATTTGCGTAGCAAAGTGTTAATGCGCGGCCACAACGATCAACAATATAAAGCGCAATCGGTATCCATACCCATACCCTCACTTCATCAGGGACATGCAGGTATACTGCTGCAATAAAGCCAGCGAATGAGAAGAGATGTTGAATAATGAAGAGCTCGTACTTCCATCTTCTAATAGGAGCGAACGAGCTAGAAATGATCCACGTTAATACACACCATGCGGCGAATCCGGTTTGCGTCATGTTGTCCGTAGCCAATTTAATCTTGATATAGTCATACCTGGCCCAACTCGTGAACCAAAAGCCCATGTGGATGGTGACTGTGAGCCATAGTATCCTTGAAGCCCACCGATGCAGCCAATTCAATTTTTCGTAGCTGGAACCAACAAGTAACCCAATGATATTATTTTTACCTGCCAGCAGGAATATGAGTGGTAATTGAGCCATGGCAATGAAGCCAGTACGATAACCTATACTTTCCCACTGCCATTGATCTCGTGGGTTGAGCTTGTAGAAGCATAGCACCATCACGACGACAAGCTCGCCGAGAACGAGGCAAAGACGGCCTAGAGTGGGCGAGGTCCAATGAAGCTTGGTTGCTAAGGTTATTGGAAAAGTGGCATATGTGACTTCTCGCGAAATCGCAGTCATGGTCGCGACGCTCGAGGGAAAGAATGCAGTCGGTCGCGCAGGTGTCCGCTTGCCCCGGTTGGCTGCTGCTAACCTGTGCCCTTGATAAGATACATATCCTTGTATTCGGGGAGATCTTTTGCTTACCTTTGTCTCAAGAGCATTTTATTGTAAACGTTGACAACGGTCGCACAGGCTATGGCTGCCCCTACAATTACCCAAAACATCTGCTGCAAGTAGAATAGACTAGGGACACCGTTGCCCATAGACGTATTCCCCATGTTGCCGTCCCCGCCGCCCATGCTCATGCCAGACATGTCCATCTTCGCGAATGCACCCTGTTTTACTCAAAGACTGGCCTGGTTTATCTCAACATTTCAATGATACCACGCCTTCGGATCTCTTGTGGGTCAAGTACGATCCTTGGGCTTTGTTCTGCTCCTCCGCTAGCGAAGATCCAGTGGTTGGTGACAGAGTATAGAGACAAAGCCGCTGACACGACAAGAGAAAGAAAAGACCACAAAAGTTCGTACTCGCCAAACTATCAAGTGGTGTGACTTGATGCAAAGGGTTTACTGCTGAGTTGGCAATTGGAATGAAGAAATGAAAGGTTCGACAGGAGGTAGATACTTTAGATGCAGACAGGAAAAAAGACTTCAGCGCCGAGAACGAATGAGATGTTCTCCACTACTGTAGCTGACGTTATCTGAATGCTCTTACAATAGAAATAGACCGATTCGTTAATATAAGAGAGCGGCGTTACGAGTACGAGTATCAACGATAAAGAAAGTGTGAAGGACTGTACTGCGAATAGAACGCGCTCTAGCCGGTGTTCGTTTTAGCCGCAGCGCAGCAATTGCTGCAACCTTCGGCTTTCTCTTTGAGGGAAAATGAGCAAGTTATTCCATTTCCTTGCATTCATGGCTACCTTACTTCCCTTGCTCAAATGGGCTCGACCAGTCTTTACCACCCCGCCACTCTCATTTACTCATTTGTATGTGAATAGATGATTATACAATAGCCACCGTAACTATCTACCTTTCTACACCAACCAGCCAGAAATACTCACTTCGAACAAGGTGGACATGTCTTCGAGCAGTACCATGTCCTCTTCCTCCTCAATCCCTGGCAGAATGGATATGTCGTCCATGAACAATGTATTCTACGGCTCCTCGTCTACCCCACTGTATTCCATGGGATGGGTACCCGCAAGTACCGGATCCTATGCGGGCACTTGTATCTTCCTCATTATACTCGCAATCGCTTTCCGATTTATGTTTGCAGGCAAACATATTCTCGAGCATCGGTGGATGGATAAGGACCTCAATCGGAGATATGTTGCTGTACGAGGCGTACCAAAAGAGGTCGAGCGAATAGAGGCGGATAATGACAGCAAGAACGGGTTCCTGATCACCGAGCGGGGAGTGGAGGAGCATGTTAAAGTGGTGAAGAGACATACAAGGACTATTATGCCCTGGAGGTTAAGTGTGGATTTGCCTCGAGCAGTCTATGTGACGGTGATGGTTGGAGTTGGGTACTTATTGTAAGTGGTGCATTCATGCATGCAACTGGCGAACAAGCTTTGATTGATTCTCAGGATGTTGGCTGTTATGACTATGAACGTTGGCTATTTTCTTTCAATACTCGGTGGTACTTTTGTGGGAGAACTCGCCCTCGGTCGATACGGACAGCTTGATGAACATTAATGATGAGACTTTGAAATTTTGAGATATCGACGGTGCATACATATGGCAGCATCGTGGTCTAGATGGATTGAAAGCTATCCACAAGATAGCCCTTAAGTCATGCCCCCAAGACGAAAGACTTGGTAATGCTGCCTTAGCACGACCATATTTTTGGCACTGATCGTTTAATCCCTCTTCCAAGGCAATGGGGTGGAACCATATGCTTGAAATTTGGCTTTCGAAATGAGTGAGTAAGTTTTCTAAGAGTTCTCCACGATAAATCTTCGACGGCGCAAATTCTGTATCGTTTATACACCACTCCTTGTACCCACTTCGTACGTATGTTCTATTATTGAGTCCCCGATACTAACTAATAGTTGTCATTTTAACCAACCGCCTCCGTAGCACTACTGTGCATGAGTGAGAAAATTCTATATCAAACTTTTGTCCACCCTCTTTACCACATCAAACGATTTCACAGCTTTTCCAGCCCATTCAATCGCATTTATTCGCTACACTTATTATACACATTCCCACTTCTTCCACCGCATGGTCATTCTCCAACAAAGAATTCGTGGTGTCCATTCATTTCTCTCACTCGAAAACATTTTCGTTGTGCCGTTTTTGCCCACAAGAAGCTCGGCTCCCATCTGATTTAGAGTAAACACTCCTCGATCACCGCATCACATTCATTATGCTTGTGCAGCCATGTCAGAACGGTCTGCCGCTTGTTGAATGGAGATATACACCAAGACCAGATCGTGAGTTCTCGGAGATTCACCGACTCTTTCTAGCAGTTTATCTTATTATAAGGCTGCACAACATATTCGGCCATCTTTCCCATTACTCACCATCGACAAACTATGGTATATACATTGGCAGTAATAGCTGTCGAAGCGGTGCCGACGAGTACCTAATCTTCAATGTATGACTGTTTTGGTATCTATCTGGGCAATGTCTGCGACCTTCACGTTTGAGGTGACGGCGGCGATGTCTGTTTCCAAATCGAACAAACATAGTAACATGAATGACAGATTCAATGAAGGAAAGGAGAGAAACAGGGAAGGGGATAGGTTCTTCTAATTGAGTTCGATTGTAGAGAAGATAAACGGTAAGTAGGGCGACTCAAAAAACGACTCGACGTTGAGCTGGTGTGTTTTTTTGGCGGGAGCCGACATTCAACTAGTTCTACTGTAAACCGCAAGCTCTCTAAGAAATTAGCCGAGGAAGATGCATGAAGAACTTGCTCAATGCTTCTCAAGTTTCCGAACTTCAGTATCAGCCTCTTTGTTCTTCCCGAATCACCAGGTCCGAAATGACGGGAGACAAAGTGAGACCGTAAGAACTACTGTCTACAGACACACCGTATCGGTTGCCGTCAAAGATCGGTTTGATGGTTTTTTGATTGTCGTAGCACAACACTGGTTTGAGCGCGTTATTGAGCAAGTTCCTAATCCATCACTTGCCAAATTCCTCTTCGCTTTTTCCTCCTGTCTTTTCACTGCTTTGATGTTCTTTTGAGTGTAAAGTAAACGATCCGCAACGATCCGTGTCCTTTACATTCTAGTTTGATCCAATCGTCCTCTGAGCCAAACCAATTCTCCAGTACCCGCAAATATGCATTTTGCCTTCCTTTTCCTCTCCCTTCTCCCCCTTGTCACCGCCCACTTCCAACTTCTCTCCCCCGCCGCCCGCGGCTTTAACGAAGATGTTCTCCGCACCTTTCCCTGCGGCGGCCAGGACAACCCCTCACTCAACCGTACCGAATGGCCTCTGAGCGGTGGTCCTGTCCAACTTCTCATGGGCCATGACCGGGCTGCTGTCCAAGTGCTTCTCGGAATTGGCAATAACGTTGGAAACGACTTCAACATCACGCTTATACCAACGATTCAGGAAGAAGGGCTGGGGAAATTTTGCTTGGGTGATGTTGTCAGTAGCCACGGCAATACTAAATCTTACCAGTATTGACGGTCTTTGACACAGGTCGTCCCCTCAAACTTGGGCATCATAAAAGGGACCAACGCAACCATTCAAGTCGTCACGAGCGGCGATCCCAACGGTGGTCTCTACAACTGCGCCGACATCACCTTCATTACCGGCACTACAACACCCTTGCAGTGCAGCAACGGCACCGGTGTCACGACTACAGCATACAATGGCCCAACCAAAAACGCCAACGGGACAAACCCCGGTACGAGCACCGTTTCTGGGGCAAATGGGACCCCCAGCCCATCAGCTACGGCAAAGTCAGCGGCTGGGACGCTGGGTTTGGAGAAGGGATTTTGGGGAAGCGCAGTTGGGATTGTGGTAGCAATGGTCACACTGTGGTAGACAAGAGATACGGGAGCTTAGTAACCGGCATTGAGCAATCTCTAAGCTAAAACTCAAGGTACATGCAACAAGGTATCCACCAATCCATCAGCACATGCTTCCATGCTTCCATGCTTCCATGCGCATATATCTCGCGCGGGTATCTCCCAAGCGGAATCTAAATGTAGGCTTCCCAAACTCCAGAAATGACGAATTTTGTTGCTCCTCCACCATGGTCCTATGGTACATTTTTGAGACAAGTAGTAGTAGAGGTGTAGTAGGTAGTGGTGTGCATGGCAGATGGTTTGCTATATCAGCAGGTCGTAGCATATCGAGGTATGTATCATTCATTCGTCGTCCTTCAATCCACATAGGTCGGTTCCAAATCGACAGTCAATCCAGTAAAGTATCTTCCAATAAAAGCTTGCGTTCACCCAGTCAAAATCTCCATTCTCCAGTCGAGGTATTGCGTGACCAATGATATCGTGAGGAATCCAACCCTTCTCTGCGAGCGACCGCAACATCTTCTCGCTCCATGAGGGCTGAGGTAAAAATGCTTCGGTATGGGGACGAATGATGTTCCTCGGTGTATCCGGGAAGCGTTGGAAGTAACGACCACGCTGTAGTGCTTGTGCAGTGGCACGAGGGAATGTAGCGGGCCTGATATCATGAGGCTGAGAGGGTGCACGGTTGCGGAGATCCGGGTAATCTAGGCCTGTGGCCGTGGCCGAAGATGCGGTGGAGGGTGAGGTAGAAGCAGTATTAGCCTGTCCTTGTAAATCTGCCGGTGGCATCGCATTGGTGACAAAGTTTCGAGGTAATGTAGACGCCACTCTTGGTTGATTATCGGTGGTCTGGGGAGATGAAGTCTGTGGACGGGAAAACGGATGTGTTGGTTTAGGAGCGCCAAGTAACCCTTGGTTCCTATCATCAGCGTGAATCAAGATAGGCTCATCGAATTCTGGTCCAATGCCCTGGTAGAGCTGTGCGTAGACCCAGTGCCCTTGGATAAGGTGTGGTGAATGAGATATAGCTCTATCAGCTGCTGCCGTTGAATCGAAGGTGACTTTGATCCAGTAGTTGCCTCCAGCATATTTCCGAGACATCATGATCTCTGGCTTCGTGAGCGGCCTAGGATGAACGTAACCAGCAGCACTCGAAAAATTTGGGTACTTTCGTCGTTCGGCGGGAGGTTGACGTTCATAGTCCTCGCAAATCAGGCCAAGAGACACCTTCTCGTAAAAATCAATGGCAGCCCATTGTGTATTCTCTCCGTAGCCATGGAGGTACACCTGGGTTGGCTCTTGCTTCTCCGGTTGTGAACGACGCAGCAAGCCGTCGTCAACGGCTGAGGCTTTAGCCGTGTCACTGATCCGTTGCTCCTCGGCTGTCTTTTGCATATCATGCTTCAGCGCGCGTTCGAAGCCATCTAGAACCGGGTTCTCTTTCTTCGCAGGTGTGGTGGTTCGCGTTCCTCGCGAGGATCCTTTACGTCGAGTGGACTTACCAAACGGGCCTTTCTCTTCGGGCGGTGGACGCTTCTGGTTGCGAGCATTGGGATGATCTTCATGCCATTCAAGAGCCCATGGTAATGTGCGTCCTTGGCTATCAACTGCTCTCTCTTCAAGTGGAACTGCGTGGAACTGCGTTGGTCGTCCGCCAATTGGTGCTGACATCCTCTGTCTCTTGTAATAGTCAGGATCGCACACCATACAAATCTCTTTGCAGATCTTTTTTTCGACACGTCCTCCGCTATGGTGTTCCACGATATAATCGTGTTTGTCCGAGACGTATTTTTGGGTCGTCTCGTCAAACTTTCGCTTCTTTAGTTCTTGTCTGTTGGTAATATATACCATTAGCGAGAATGGACAACACGCGGGAGGTTTCAACTTCATCACTTGCATTCCGCAGAAGCCATTCTTCATGCATCGCTCGAAAAATCGAGGCGAATCCGCCTTGGCTTGCGCCAATTTCCTCTTCTTCTCCTCCCCTTCGTCCATTGCCTTTATGCTCCACATCGCTTGCCATTCTTGGGGGTAGACGGTGATGTCGTCATGTATCCACCCAGCCTTCTGGGCGATTGCTTCGAAGTCCCCATTGGGACCCCGAGCCCAGCGGCGTACCGCCTCCAGGAATTCCTCCTGCCTCCCGCTGTCGATTTGGCCGGCCAAGCGACGGAGGAGGGTGGAGTCTGCCGGCAGACTCCACGTCTCGACCGTCACTTGGCCTTTCTCTAAGATGTCCTGCCGCCGGACATCCTTTACCCAGTATTGGGTGTCTATGGTGGAGGGATTGACATTGGTCTCTTGAAAGAAGAGACCAACCAGGACCTCCCAAAGCCTTGGGTTTCCTTCTGAAAAGGCGGTCAATTGAAAGATTGCTCCTTCCATGTTGTGAGTTGGGGTTTCGGTTTCGGCGTTTTAATTGTATCTACTTCTGTGCTGTTAAAGTCGATTTGGTTTGGTTAAAAAGATTTTTCAGGAAGTTGAAGTCTGCTTAAGTTCGACGAAGTGCTGTTTATCATGGCAAACATAACTGACCATGGCTATTTGCACTTATGATTGGTTTTTGACTATTGATGCTGCCGCTGTTTGTTATTGATAGTCGGTCTGAAACATTATTCCTATTGTCATTCTGCAAAATATAACTCTGCTCTCAGCACTTCTATTGTCGCGCGATTGAAGAATTGCAACCGAATAAGCACAATAGCCTTAGTGGACTGCCATTTGAAATCCTTCCATTAGCGGGTTTTGCAATAGATGGGCCCTCAGGGTTCTCCAATTACTCCAATTTTCTAAGCAAATACCCCTTTATTTACATATTTGACTTCGCCTTTCTGCAGCTTCTCTCTAAGTGATAACATATATCCAATTAACGACCTTGCGAAGTCGAGGAATGGTTTTGTACCATCTTCTATGAATTCTAATTAAGTCACGATCGGTTCCATGTAGAGATCCTTTCAGTCTGCAAACCTACGGGCCTAGAGATTTCCCAAAGAACAGACTTATCAACGACAATCCTTTAACAGGCAGGCAGTTCGATCCAAATGATTCAACAAACGATGAGCTTCGTAGCTGATGAGACCTCTAAGAAATGATGCCAGTTTTTTGTACTTTGACACCTGAAGTGTCGAATCACTAGGATGCTTCGAGTAGTTGCAACTCCTCCTGAGACACGCTGGGCGTTTCAGGATTTTGCGTTTGCTACTCCATTTCCCCGAGTACACCGAGGAACCTGCCTGCACCAAGAGGCATTAGAGGAAGGAGCTCAAATATCAAGCTAAATCAACCGTTTCAATCCTACATAGTGAGGATTAACGGCAGGGCGTTATCGACTGAAAGATTCATAGCATGAGGCCGAATTTAGAGCAAGTAAGACTGATAGATTCCTGGACCCATACAATACGTTTTCTCCGATCATAGATTACATTTTGAATATATACAATACCTCCATTCGTGATCGCCTCTCGGTATATTGCCAATCGTCATATCCCCGTCTTAACTAAACCCGTAACCCTATCTTCAATCTCTTTGTCACTTAGACCTTTATCCAATGCACAAGTAAGCTTTGCCCTGTCATTACCAAAGCCAGAATCCACTTACCATCTAAAGGTTCCATCTTCTCCTTTCCGTACTCTACAGACAACATTTATAAGCCACAACTCCTCGTATCTAATATTGTAGCATACCATATCTCGCCCACACCCTCGGCTCCGTCCCCAATGCCTCTCGGATCATAATCGGTGTGTGTGGGTTGTTCTTCTTCATGGTTGGATAGGCGCGCGTAAGGAATGACCTTAAGTATGTCAGTAAAGTACTGTGTAGAGAATAATGAAGGGGCCATGAAACCTGGTAGCGGCGCTATGGTCGGAAGTTTGGCAGAACAGGAAGCGGACTTCCTTCAATGATTTGGTGAAGGCGTATTTGCCTGACATTGTAACGTTGGGAGCTGTCGAGTGGATAGCGGTCGTGGTCGTTAGGGCATGAAGTTCTAAGCTCTACCTTAGAGAGATGTGACTAGGATGCAACGTTCGGCAACTTCTTACACCATTCGCCGGTATCGCCGCATCGCCGACGTTTACTCTCTACCTCCCACGCCTCCCCGTTGGGCATACTAACGTGAGCCAATCCTCCACGTCTCTTTCCAACAGCATGGCCTCACGCATTGGCCTCCGCTTTTCGCAGTTCTCCTCGAGAGCTACGAGAATATCGATGCGAAAATCCATTGGACGACGAGTCCAAACCACGGATGCAGCAGCGGTTCCGCCGGCACAGGGTGCTTTCCAGAGGATGTGGAATAGCCCTGTTGGGGTGAAGACGGTGCACTTCTGGTACCACACATCATGATAAAATTTCTCTCATATGCTCTCACTAACGAATAGAAACAGGGCGCCCGTAATGAAGGTCTGATTCTCCCTCACCCAGAATAAGTCGGATGTGGGACATTGAAACCGGACAGTGGGCGATCGTTCTTGCCGGCGTCTCAGACTTTGCCCGACCAGCCAAAGACCTCTCTCTCTCTCAAAATCTTGCTTTGACGGCTACGGGCGCGATATGGACGAGATGGTGTTTCATTATCAAACCAAAGAATATGCTGTACGTTCTCCCTCTCCCTCTCCCCCTCAACGTCCTCCACCTCCCTTCAGGTTCTCTCCCTGACTGACTTATTGAAAACAGATTAGCAGGAGTGAATTTCCTCCTCTGCTGCGTCGGCGTTACCCAGGTTACTAGGATTGTGATGTATGAGTCGAGTGTTAATAATTCAACACTACCGCAGGTTGCGGAGGCGGACGCGAAAGATGCGAGGAAGACGGTGGAGGGGGCTGTGGAGGACCCGGAGGGAGCGGCCAGGAGGGCGAAGAAGGTTTAGCTGGGGGTGGAAGGAGGACGGAGAGGTGAGGTCTGTACTTACATGGGTGACGAGAAAGGAAATTCCTGGTGCCGAGAGAGAGAGATGGCATTTCCTAGGTGTCGATGGCCAAATCTTCGATTTTAACCATCTTTACTAGACGACAACAATCGAAAATGCTCTACTACGTAAGAGGACCATTTGCGCTCTCTCTCGAGTACGTTTGACGGCGACTTGCCATACTCTCTATATCGTTTCGCTAACAGCTTCTTCTGAATCTTACACCTGTTCAATGCAAATCATTCACTCCGACCTCCAGACCCCCCACCCCTCACATCTTGACAACATCCCCAAACCGAAACATTCCCCAACTCATACACCCTTCCTTCAAAGTCCACGTCATTATCCCCTCATCCGCTCCCGCCGCTCCAGCTCCGACATAGATTGGTAGCAAATGCTCAATTGTCGGATGCGCCTTTCCGGCATCAGATCTGTTTAGCAACTCAGTCATCCTTTGCTCTCTTCCTTCTGATGGCCCTTGCACGGCGTTCTTTAATGCTTCGTCGAAGGAAATTGTGTAGGGTAAGGGTGTCGGATCCCTCATCATCTTCCCTAAGTCCCTGAGGTTATGCACACTTTGTCCCGACACAAGTATCAGTATCCCCTGAGATCGTAAGCTTTCTAGTGCGCGGCCGAGTGCGTAGTGGGCATGAGGATCATCGGACGCAAGCAGGGAGACCTGGATGATTGGGACATTCAAAGGATTATCTTTTGGGCTAAAAAGGACCTTGAAGGGAAACCAGATCCCGTGGTCGAGTCCCCTCGAGATGGGAGTGGCGGGGACGCTGTTTGATTGCAGGAGGGAAATGATTTGGGAGGCTATTGCTTTGCTTCCGAAGTTGGGGTACTTTTCTTTGTAGTACTGCCCTGGAAATCCGTAAAAGCTATATAAATGTGCTCGGTCAGTCCAATGACGTACCTATCTGATTGCTTTCAGTCATAGCACGGAACACTCGCGAACATCTGGAAACGAAACATTGCTCACTCATATATTAAACCACCTCCTTCCCCTACGTTAACGTTAACCCCATCTCCTTGCGCCTGCCAGTGTGCCGAGAACACCACCACAGCTTTCGGTCTCACTCGCATTGTGATTTCCTGGCCGATTTCTTGGAGTTTAGCATAGGCGGGATGGGTAGTCTCATATATGATATTCGGCTTTCGTAGGCATTAGTGGATGTTCTGTAATTTGGGTACTCGATTGGGGAAGAACGTACTCCGCCATGGGAAACAAAGTAAACTGGGGTTTTGGGCATGGTGTTGTTCTTAGGGCGGAAGTCTGGTTGAGCAGTCGGAAGGAACTTTGAGAAATAGGAACAGTGGGGTCTAATACAATCTCGAAGACGAGTCTTCTCTGGCAAAAAAGACTGGAAATACGCCAGAAGCAAAATGAGGCCAGAGAAGATGAGTAATGGGATTTTGGGCGGAAGCTGCGAGGTCATGGAGACGAATAGAAATCTCTCAGAATATCAAACAAAGATGCATTGTTATATAAAATAAATACTCCTTCATCAGAATTGTCTCTCGGCTACAATGAACATACGTATGATGAAGATAAGTGCTTTACAAAACATTTACCGTTGCTATTATAAGCCGACCACCAAAGTTCGCAGTTCTCGGCTTCTCGGGTGGTGAAATGCCGATGCGGATAATAATACTGTTTGCTTCTGAGCATCTTGTACATTGTCTAAAGCGGGTTTAGTGGGCAAGATGTCCTGCATCTAGGATAACAAACCGCAAGCACCTGTAATTCATAATCCATTGGCTTCGTCATGAACGACCCGTTGATCCTAGGCGCTGATTGAAGAGTGGACCAAACCGCATCCGTAATCCCTCTTTGTATTGTCCCGAATTGGACAATCCAGAAAAGAATATCCAACGAAATATTCACATTACGACACAGTCGCCCTCTGACTGCTTGTTTACTGCAGATCGCGAGACTCGAGACTTCTCCATCTTGGCCCCGCCCTTTCGCAAATCTTCGAGTCGATCCCGCGCTTTCGGGAAATTTTGTGCTTCAGAACGACATGTCAGTACATTATCCCGTCAGACATTCGGGCCGAGAGACTTACAAGCCGCCCTCCAGTACCACCTCTTCGCATCCTCCAGATTCGCTGGAGCACCGATCCCAACTTCAGTAAAATACCCCATAGCATACTCCGCCTTGGCCAAGCCAGCCTGAGCAGCTTTGCGAGCCCAGAGATAAGCTTCTGTATCACTTTGCTGAAGCACACCCTCGGATCCTGTGAGATACCATCCACTCAAGGCAAGTTCGCTCTGATGCTCCTCTTGAACTGCTGCTTTGCTGTACCATGCGATACTCTGCCTCGGGTCGACTGGGCAATCCATCAAGCCGTATTCGTAGGCGCAACCTAAACGAAACTGGGAAAATTTATAGCCGAACTTGGCTGCTTGCGTGAAAAGCTGTTTCGAGTATACTTCGTCTTTTATTACTCCTTGGTTGCCGGTGTCCTTTTCGTGGAGGAGGCCCAATTCATGCAAAGCATGGGGGTTCTCCTCATCAGCTCGATCGGCCGCCCGCTTTAACCACGTCACTGCCTGATTGGGGTTCTTTGATTGTCCCAAGAGTCCTTTTAGTTGAATGATGCCCATCTTGTACATGGCAGGTGTATCGCCCAGGGTCGCAGCTCGCTTGTACCATTGCATAGCTTTTAATGGATCTCGTTTCGTCCCTCCACCTTCTTCCTGCCCCATCTCACAGCACACTGCGACTCTGTAAGCAGCTTGAGGGTGCCCTGCTTTAGCTGCGGACTGATAGAGATTAAAGGCCTCCTTTGGATCTGTCTCCAACCCAAGGAACCCTCGACTGTAGCAGTCTGCAAGGTAGAATGAGGCATCGGGATAGCCGTTGTTGACAAGCTTTTTTACGATCTTGTGGGCATCCAGTATGTACTTCTCTCGCGTTTTGGCTCTAGTCCTATGATCAGCTCGCTGGTCTACAAGTACTGACGCCGCTTCGACCATTTTCTTGGCCAAGACGAGCTGCGTCTGCTGATCAGATGGACTCCTCGCAACGATTTGTCTTAGCCTTTCAAGCTCTTCATCCGTGATTTGCACAGAGTTCCGTGGCTTCCCAGTCGATGCACGTGAGGGGTCCGGTGGTTGGATGGGATTATCCTGTTGCAAAGACGATGAACCGGTGTTGTACAGTCTAATAGGAGCCGGTTTCGGGGCCTGGTTCACTGGAGAGCCTTGCATCAGACCTGGTCGAACTGGGGCTGGATGTCTCGGCAGCGCATCGGGATTAGATGGAGCGCTTGCTGGGCGTGACTCGGCAGCTATCGGAGACGTTGGACCCATTCTATTATCGGGCATCCTACCTTGGCCAGTGTTAGGGCGTGCGTTCTGTGAGTGTGGCAGTTGATGCTGGCCATATTGCACCCTATCTTGAGAACTTCTAGGCGGTGCTCCATAAGCGCTTATTACTCCATTGCCAGGCGAGCGCGCTGCTGGAGGGGCCGGCCGCTGATCGTTATACGGTCTGGCTTGTTGCCCGTAAATCTGCTGGCTGCTGTTTGGGTGTGCATTGACAGTTGGGGGCCTATGACTACAGTAGTCTCGTGGTAAAGGCTTGGTAGGTACAGCAGGGATGACTTCAGGCATATCGAAATTGAAACCTCCATGATGTGGACTTTTGGGCGAACGCGGTTCTTTGAGATTTGGTGATGACATACTCCGAGGAACCTGTCCTGGAGAATACCGACCAGTCTGCAAATATCCAGGATCAGCTCCACGGTATTGGGTAAGCATTGGCGGTACTGCAGGCGCTGCAGGTTGCGGCTCTAGATGCTCATCTATTGTCATTCCACGACGGTGGATTGTACCCGACTCAGGTATTGCATCGAAATCCGGCATGTCTTCATCGATTTCAGACTGAGGCTGTGTTCCCCTGCTCTGACCGTGGTTCCCCAGATCATGATGCGACGCGTCGTAATAAGAATCGAACAAGTCGCCAATGCTATCTTGCGCACCATGCGGCGTAGGATGTGCACTGCTTCGAGTCTGATATGGGCTGGTCTGGATAGGTGAATGCACGTCGGCCTGTACCCTCGAGTCGTTAGTGGGTCTTGGCCGAGGCGGTATCGCCTGTGTAGTACTATTTGGTAAATATTCTTTATCATTTGGACCATAGTATCCCGCAATGGGACCAGGTTCCTGCCAAGAAGGTTCGGCATAATTTGGATCCGAACCCATGACTGCCTTTGCGACGGCGTTAGGCATAGTATGACTTCGTTGGGATCCAGGATCAACATCTAGTCTGTGTGGGCGGAATGAAGATGCGGCATTGGCGTCCTCTGAACGTCTGCCAGTTATAGCAGGGGTTTGGCTGTTGTGCGGAATCGGCCATTCTTCGCGAACATCCAGTCGATGCTTCGGTGCGTTGTACGGTACATCTTGAACCTGACTGCCGTGTGCCTTAGGGTTGTACTGATTTTCGTTGTCGTTGTACCGGATACCATTACTTTCATCATGGGCGTTGCGATTAGCCTGATATTGTTGATTCGGATCGTCTTGCATTTGCTCCACGTTCGGCCTTCTCTCGTTACTGAAGGAAGAACTCTTGCTGCCCTTGCTATTGGCCGTGGAAGGTTTCTGATCTTTCGTGTGGGCTCGGTATGTGTCATTATGCAGATTCATCCCGGCAACAGCAGCATTGAGACTATCTCCGTGAGTCTGGTTGGCCTTCTTCTTAGAGGTTGGGAAAGTCGGAAATGGGTTGTCCCAAGCAAGGGTATCCGGTGAAGTGGGATCTCCCAGAATCCTTCCTTTGGCTAATTACTATGCGTCAGCTGGTGATTTCAAGAGAGCTCCGTCGTAATTAAGCAGATTAGGTGACTAACACTGATGGAACTGAGCAGTAGCTAGCTTTGGCGGAGTCGGCCGTCGCTGCCCGCGTGCAGGCGCTGGTCTTGGAGCGCTACCAGGTTTGTGACTTCCAGGATCTCCCTGAACCGCCCCATTTCCATGGGACTCTGTATATACCTGCGACTGATGCTGGCCCGCAGGTGGTGGACGCTGGTTGACCACCTCCGCGCTCTTGCTACTGGTGATCGGCGGTCGCTGAGTGCGATACTTTTGATCCTCACGAGGTTCATAGTATTGATCATTTCTATGAAAGCCTCTGTCCGCATCCGTTGAGTCACTATGCAAAGCTAGTTCCTGGTAGTACCCGTTCTGTTTAGCCTGTGTCCTTTGCGCCCCACGAGATAGACCTTTTTGTTGATGTTGATTTACCGGAGGTGACTTTTTACCATGTGGAGGGGAATGGTAATTCGGTTGAGGTGGTGGGTGGGCTCGAGGTTCCCTATATGCATGCCTCTCATCATAGCCTGTTCTAGAGTGCGGTTGCTGCGTGGTTGGTCCCCCATAGCCTCCACCTTGTCTTGTGTCACCATTTCGTGCCGTCCCTCCATAGTGGCCATTCTCTCCAGCACGCCCAACAAGTCCGTCCTGTGGAGCATAGTGGTTATCCGACCGATACTGGGTGAAATCATACGTAGATTCATGATAATTGTCATAATTCTGGTAAACATTGCCGTGATCGTCGACCGCAGGATCTCGTTCCTGCTGGGGTTCACCGAGGGGTTCTGGATGGGCGTAAGCGGGCCTTTGGACATCCCCATAACGTGGTCGAGCGTACGCCATCCGTTCCGTTGGGAATGTTAACCGTATGTCAAATGGCCTTCCCAGGCAATATCCAGAGTAGGCTGCGTTTGTGTTCCGCTCCAAAGCTCATTTACCGGGCCTTTTCGAGCTACGCATTTCGACAGCCATTCTGAAGCTTGATGTAGAGATCGTATTGCATTAAAATTTCCAAACAGTATGCTTATATTCCCTACTCCCGGCGCTGATATTAAAGTCTCCTGGGCTGGTAGCGAGTGATAATGTCTGTATCCAATCGTAGGTATCCGAGACTGTTAAAAGGGAATGTAAGCCTAAGAAGATCCATAGAATAAAAGGGCATAGGTCAGACTGCAAAGTCAAGTTGTTGGAGAAGTGAGCGACTCGTGCCTCCAGTACCGAGATGCAGTGTTCTATTCGGCTCTCTCTTTGTCGAAACCACAGGTCTATAAAAGAAAAAGGCAAAAGTCCACCGCCGCACCTGGAGCGCAGGCAGTATTTGACCGCTGGATTGTTTCGTCAGACTTACCACAGTACTCCTGTAATAAACGGACGTGATCTGTTCCGCGACGGTCGAGCCAATCAAGTGTCTGCTACGAACCTCGAGTGCCTTGGCCCGTGCGGAATTAGTATGTGGAGAAGTGTGGCTCAGTCGATGGCGGTGCAATGGCGGCCAATTAAAAATCATTCAACCACTGAATGTCAAACGCCATGCCAGGTAATAGTATCACTGCGGAGTCTAGAGTCCTTGAGAGCCACGTTGCACTACGAAGCAAACTTGGCAATCCGCTTTCGCCATCATGTCCAAAGCTGGACTTTATATCAAGATGCTTACCGCGTAGGACTCATAGCCCACCCATTCGCTATCAATAGCAGCTTTCTGATAATGTGGCCAGAGGTGTGGTGATGTGTATCGGAGGCCCTGCCTTAATCTACTACGTCACGCCTACAGAGGAAGAGCTATTTAAGGCACGTTGCACAATTCCGAAGCCTTAAGATTCGTACTTATGGTCTGCAGCGGTACAACCCGGAATTACAGAAGAGATCTTTAGAGAACAGGCAGGGGAAGCAGCAAGATTTTGATAACTTTGTGGGGAAATTGAAGGAGTATTCAAAGTCGGATAAGCCGAGTATGGCCTGTCGGTCGATGAGGCGCATTTACTAGGCTTACAAGGTTTTAATAGTATGGGAGGCAGCCGCCATCGATGAGGCCCGGACGAGGGCCAATACCGCTGATGAGCAATTGCGGATGGCGGAAGAGATGCAGAAAAGAAGAGAAGAGATTAGGAGGCACTCAATCAAGGCCGAATAAGGGCGAGAGAGAGCTCTGAATTGTGGTTTGCGCTTGCTTCGTAATTGGTGTTGAGTCAGTGCGCAAAAGGCATTAAAGCATTGCAAGGCGCTGCCTTTTTTTCGCTCCAGGATAGCTTGTTCTTGTAACAGGCATACGTACAACGATTGCAGGACAGTTCACACCACTAGGAGAAGCTGATCACCTATGCCGATCTCTATATGTCTACATCTGGCAGATACAACGACTTTAATCGAAGACATATTGACTCCTCGATCTTCGGATTTTGCTACTTGGCTTCGCTCACATGTTGAGCCGTAGTATGTACAAACATGACCCACAGAACAGGCAAGCACTGCTGATATTACATATGAAACCGGGACGAGATTGTCCGCTGTGCATCAATCTGTTTCTCTTCGAAATGATCGGCGTGCAAGCCATCAAGGCACCAGACAGCCAAGGTACGGGCAAGCATAGGGGCCAGGATCCCAAAAATATGTTGGAACCCTGATAAGTTTCCCATTTGGTGGTCCTCGGATTCTTGCAGTATTTACGCCTAGTCACCTGATCATAACTTCGCCGCGGGGCCAACGGAGGTTATTTCGTTATACAACAAACTGCAAATACATTAGCACGAAATATTGAGTAGAAAGCTGCGTGGTCCAGAAATTCTTACCTTGTGAGGAAGTCAGCGTACGACTCCCCTGTGACCTGGCCTGCGAAATATTGCGCAGCGAGGTGATACTTGTTTCCCTTGGGTGCTTTTGAAGCCAGTTCATCCGTTTGTTCCTTGAGCAACTTCTGTGCATAGGCTTTGTCAACCGTCTTCCCTTCCGCAGTCTTCACACCATGGCGACACCACTGCCAGAGCTGGCTTCGGCTAACTTCTGCAGTTGCGGCATCTTCCTACGACGCAGATCCCCTGATTAGCTTTCGCGGTTATAGTGACTTCTTCTAGGAGTCCTTACCATGAGGTAATTGATAGGAACGCAGCCAACTCCTCTCAACCAACCCTCCATATACCCAAGACCAATGTTGAGGTTTTTCCGGATACCCTCCTCAGTGATTGTTCCCGGCATGTTCATATTAAGCAGATCGTTTCCGGTGATATGTACATCTTCTCTTCGTACAAACATTTGATTAGGGGTGGGCATGTGTTTGTTGAAGACCTCTGACGCAATGGCTGCTAGAGCAGGATGGGCAACCCATGTACCATCATGACCTGCGCGCGCCTCTCGGAGCTTATCGGCGTAGACGTTTGCCATCGCTGCGTCATTTGCTTTCTTGTCGTCCTTTATTGGGATTTGGGCTGCCATACCCCCCTATATGCCGTTAGCTGAAGCAAAGGAAGATGGAACCTCGCCCGTTCACCCACCATAGCATGTACACCCCGTTTGTGGCAGGTCTGAATTAGAAGCTTCACGTAAGCATCCATGAACGGCACCGTCATTGTCACAGCAGAGCGGTCCGGTAGCACGAAGTTCGAGTTTTGACGGAATTTCTTGATGACGCTAAAGATGTAGTCCCACCTACCGCAGTTGAGACCGGAACTGTGATCACGGAGCTCAAAGATAATCTGATGTCTGTTAGCCAGGACTCGCTGCTAAAGCGGATTGCCGTACCTCTTCCATTTCGAAGGCGGCGAGAATGGTCTCAATCAATACTGTCCCACGAATAGTTCCGCGTGGCATGGCTATGGTGTCCTGAGCCAGGTTGAAAACGTCGTTCCAAAGGCGAGCCTCAAGGTGTGATTCCATCTTAGGCAAGTAAAAATATGGGCCAGTACCTCTCTTGACGAGCTCATGAGCGTTGTGGAAGAAGTACAGGCCGAAGTCGAAAAGGCTTCCCGATATCGGTTCGCCATCGACGGTGAAGTGCTTCTCCTCGAGATGCCACCCTCGAGCTCGTGCAATGAGGGTAGGTAACACCCGATCAGTGCGAAGCTTGTATTCTTTTTCCCCTTGCTTGAAATCGACCTGCTTTCGAATGGCATCATACAGGTTGACCTGACCATTGATCATGTTATCCCATGTTGGCGCACTAGAATCTAACACCTCTCATAAGCTTCGACACCAATGATGTCAAAGAAGCAGACTACCCTCGAAATCGGCCATGTAGGTCCACACATTCGAGTTTAGAGCATTCACAACCATCTTCCGATCCGTAGGACCTGTAATTTCGACCCTCCTATCTACCAATCCTGGTGCTGGAGCAGCTCCTTTCCACGCAACATTCTCACGGATACGCTTGGTCTCTGGCAAGAAATCCGGGAGGACACCCTTATCAAGCTCGGTTTGCCGTATCACACGACGTTGTAGTAACTCTTTGCGGCTGGCATTGAACGATCTATGAAGGAGGGCGAGGAAAGCAATGGCTTCTTTGTTCAGGATCTTGCCGGTCTGGTCATTCAGAGGACCATGAATGGATACGCCTTCTATGATTGCTTCAATGTTTGACATCTTGACTTGATTATTCCGAGTACTCCGTTAAGACGTTGGACGATACGAGTTGTAGTGGAATCGAAAGCAGGTGAGCGGGCTACCTAGCTTTATACGTCAGAACAGGACCGGGACAATGACGAGAATATTAAGGAGTTCATGGTTACCGTCTACTTGATCAGTAACGCGGGTCACATGCGGCAATAAAGTAGGTACCTTGAGGTATCAAACGGACGAGTGAGGACGGAAGAATGGAAGTTATTATCTACTAGTAAACCGAGAAATTGTCTTGATTGCGGGGAAGCTCTTATGGAGCAACAGATACCGTGGACTCAACAATAGCGAGTATCTAAGTCTATACGTTATCGCTCTCTGATCAGTCTAACAAACTTTCGTTTTGATTCTGGATGATGAAATTTCATTTAACTGTATATTTGAACCTTTGAGGCGAGACCCGAGTTTCTCCGCACTCCACCACTCTCTGAGGCTTCTTTTATCGATAACAGATCTAAGCCTCGGCCACATGCCTCGGCCACTTCACTCGGGGCAAGGTTACCTAAGGTAGGTATGCCCTACAACGGGTCGGTAAGGTATGTACCCGTAATTTTCCATTTAGCAATTAGCGATCTCCCTCTAAAAAATCTAGCGAAGACCGCTTGTTACTGTAGCCTGTAGGTACCTGGGTAAGAAAGGGACCCTCGGGAGCACCGGGGGTTAGGGCTTTTCTTCTTTCCTCGGTAAGGTAGTGCAGTAGAGCAAGTTGGCAAGTCGCGATTGCGGAAGTGATTGCTGCTCGTTCATTAAAGTCATTTCGCACCCCTTACAAAGACAGTTGAGCATATTATTGCTCGGGATAGCCCATTCCCGTGGCTGCTACAGTCCAGCTTCGCATACGGAGATTGACACCAAAAGTTCTCGGACTGCGCTAATGCACCCCCATACAATTTTGTATGTATTGAAATAAATAGCGCCGGAGAAGATTACAGTCCCACAACACCAAATCCTCATCAACCTCCTCATCGGCTTCCACCTCGTCGACCTCCACCTCATCGACCTCCACCTAGCTACCGCCAGGCCTCCTACCTGCCTTACCGCGCTGATATCGCTCCTTCCGCTCGGTCCTGTTGTAGGGCCGTATGTCACCTCCTGATTTACCTCCTCTATGGTCATTACCTCCTTCTCCTTCGATAATTTGCTGTATGTGACGTGATATTCCCGCCTTAGCCAAGGTCATGGCTTGAAATCTCTGAGCCGGCGTCGTATTCCTTCCATTGTTGGGCATGATTATGGACGGTGACATTGAGACAGCTGCTTAGGAAGCTGTTGATGTCCATAGAATAGATTTAGGTGGGGGAGTGTAATCTTCTCCGGCGCTATTTATTTCAATACATAGAAAGCTGTATGGGGGTGCATTAGCGCAGTCCGAGAACTTTTGGTGTCATTCTCCGTACCTACGGCTTCGATAGAGTTCCGCTGTCTGAAACATATAAAATGTACCAACATGTATATACTTCTACACTGTATACATAAACCTGGGCGACGCATCCCCCCATTCGGCAATCTCTTCATCTGACATATTGATAATCTCATTGTCTTCTTTGCCATCCCGCCTGGCGGCATTCTTCCGAGCGAGGATCCACCACATGAATCCGTATATGAGTGTGGCTATAGAGACCAAGCCTAGAGTCACCGCATGGCCTTTTACATATCTGGGACCTTCGGCGGTTGGGTAAAGCTGCGTCCAGACATTAGCCATATCACCCTGAAGCAGTTGAGGCACGATTGGAAAAATCTGACTCACGAAAGGCGCCATTATACCGCTAGTATTCCCAATCGTCAGTTGTAGTCCTGTGGCGGTAGTTCTTTTCCCATAGCGTGGTTGATTAGAGGGAAGCCATGCCAGCGGTAGCCCTACAATAACATACAACCCAAATGCCACGAGGAAGCAACCAACTAGAAACGTTAGGGATTCAACGATTTTCTTTCAACAGTAGGTTTTGAGCTAAGAAACACTTTGCAGAAATTATGCATCTAGAAGTCTAGGAGTCGTGTTTCGGTTCAGGATAGGGTTGGTCGACCGCGAAACTAGACTTACAGTATCGGATACCCACGCTCGAGTTGGATATGAGAACACCATAACCAATAATCGATATCATTCCGAAGATGATAGTATAGAGACCACGCCTCTGCTGGGAGTCCGATATCCGGGCCACGACAAGGTATGTAATTGCACCAACGCAATAGCATGGTATAGTCAGCGCCTGGGCCTGCGCTGAAGTCCAGTGGCCCAAGGCTTTGATGATGGTAGGCAAGAATGTACTGTAGCCATACAGCATACTGTCACCGCCAAATTGGCCAACGCAAAAGGCGTATATCTTCCAGTCTCTTAAACCCAGATACACGTCTTTCTTGTGGAATTCCTGGGCTGACTTTGTTTGCCCGACCTGCCTCTCTCGCCGCAAATTTACCAACCGTTTATCTTCAGCGGAAAGGTAATACGCATGCTCTGGATCATCCGCAAGGACGAAAAATGTTGCAATCCCTAGCACGAAAGTTGGAAGGCCTTCAAGAATAAGAATCCAGCGCCAGCCTCTTTGCCCAGCGACACCGTCCATAAAACCTATGGCATACCCTAAGAGACCGCCAAAGGCTCCGGCAATTGCAGAGCTTACGAAAAGATACCCAATGCGAAGAGCAAGCTCACGTTTCGTATAGAAGAGCGTAAGATATACAGCGAGACCTATAAATCATAGTCAAATTGATGGAGTTTTCTCCTGACCACGGCTATCACTTTAGCTGGCTGCTGACCTGGGAAGAGTCCGCCTTCTACTGCCCCCAACAGAATACGACAAACGATAAGTCCTCCATAGCTTTGTGTGATACCCGTTAAGGTTGCGATGATGCCCCACAAACTATAGCTATCAGACACCAGAAGAGAATGTTCAGATACAGTTACTAACGTGGTGATGAACGAGATCCAACGTGAAGGGGTGAATTTCTTGAGCACAAGATTGCTAGGAAGCTCTGACAAAATATAAGTCACAAATAGAAGAGACACGGCCGTCTGATATTGGTTTCCTTTTAGGCCTAGGTCTTTTTCCATCCCATATAGTCTAGCGTTACCAATATTCACCCTGAAAAGAAGGTTAGATATTTCCATGAAGATAAGTATCAGTCAACGAGAAATACTTGCCGATCAAGAAAGGAAAATAGGTAGAGCAGCATCACGACGGGAATAATATGTAAATCGAGGTTTTTGACCAATCTCTTCTCTGCTGCATGATCAATCTCCATCGAGAACTCAGTGATTTCTTTGCGTTGCGAGTCTTGCAACGGTTTACGCATCTCTGGACCTAGAAAGTTTGCGCTTGCCATGGTGAAGCATAGTTTGGCTGGTAAATCTTCGAAGGTGCTGTACTAATGTACATTCAGGGTCTACAGCAAGAACTTCAAAAAACATTGCTAGTGAGAGATCTTACAATATCGTAGTACAGATTAAGCGTTAGTGTAACATAACTACATAGTACTAATGCGCGGTCTAAGATATAAATTAAGGTAACCACTATCCCTTAACCCGTCATTAAAGCTGCCATCCCAGGTATACGGCCACCTTACCTGTTAGGGTACTAGGGAGCGACGGGAGATGACTAACCAGGCCAATGGGGACCTGGAGATTAATATTAAGATTTCCTAGTGCGGGGTAGATGAAAATAGGGGTTTCTCCGCAATAATCCCCAATTGCTTCAAAATTCAATGAAACTCCCCTCCCCTCTCCCTGTGTATGCCCCCTCCGCTCCCCCCCTTCCTATGCATGTAGAGCCTCCCAGCAGGCCTCATTTTTGCAGGCTGCTAGCCCTCTACACTGTTCAGAAGTGCACCCAAACCAGGTTTGAATAGTACGTTTTCGTTGTTTCTTTGGCTGACCATTACCAGTCACCTCGCTCAATGCCTTGCGTTTAACCCCTTTACCAGCTCCTGAAGTGAATCTTTTGACTGCTTTGCACGGGGTGCAATAGGACTTTTTAGGAAGGTATTTCCAACGATGTTCCTGAGCTGAAGGTGGAATCGATGAATTCGAATTGCTGAAGTCGTAGAGTCGTTTACGAATCGATTCAGCTGAATTTCGCATCAGCGAAGTAGCCACCTCCTTCTGAAATCGAGCACGTGTCATTTTGCTTGTAGAATAACTGAGCTTGTAGAGGATGTAGGCATTCAGAACAGCTGCATCTAAATGAAACAGAAACAGAGATCATCAATAACGTCGACATCGATGTTTGACGAAGAAATATTGTTCCCTTTGCTGAGCATTTTCGTCAACTTCCCCCATGTGTAAATTGTAGTTCATCACTGCTCGTGAAAAGGGTAAAAATTGATTGTTTTCTGAATCGAGCTGAACGAAGTCTTCAGAAATATGATGTCTGAATCGAAGATCTTTGAGAACGATTTTTTGAGCTTTCTCAGACCAATGAGTCGTTGTCATTAATAAAACAGTGTTGTTGTTTTGTCAGATCATACATAGTGCGTGATTCTTGACTGTTGTGACTGCTGTAGTACCTCAATTCTTTTCTTTAGTGACTACAGTCTTCAATTTTAGTAGATTTTCATCAAATTCAGAGCTCTGTTTTGTCGTTCTCACAGCTCTCATTCTCAGAGCTTTTAAGATCATAAACAGATCAATTGAGCTGAAGAAATTGTTCAGATAAATCACATATTCATAGAGTCGAGATAATGATTTAATGATTTGAACAATCATCGAAGTCGAAGAACTAAAATTCTAAATTTGATGCAAATCAACGATTTGAGTGATTTTCGATGCATACATGAAGGCATATAGATAATTCTCACTGCATAGACAGTAGATTTTAAATTCTCGATCGACTTTCTTACTAAGTATGTTCATGATATGTTTGAATCGATTCTTAAAAAGAATTAATTGCTCGTCAACTGACATGTTTCAATCTGAATGTAGATATTGCTTGCAGATCTGCTGAAACAGAGTCGAAAATGATTTTAATTTCGCTGTTCAGAGCTTTTCATAGTCAGAATTTTGAGATTCAGAATTCGAATTTGAATTGAATAGCTTCAGAAATTGTTTAATTTGATCAAATTGAGTTAGAGTCATAGTTTGAGATATTTCGAAATTTTCATGCATATCTGAGTGTGTATCTCAATAGCTCTCTCTGCGATTTATGAATTGCAAATTCATGAATAGTAAAATTCTCACGAAAACGTCAATTTCGACACTTGAAGTGAAAATTCATCATCGTTGTTTGACTGTTCTCTTTGTCTTCTGTGTCTTCATGTTCATGAACTTGAAAATTTGTTCAAGCATAAATGAGATAATGAACAGGCTGAAAAAATTCAATGAGATCACAAGCTCTGAGAGTAATTTAAACTGATAAGATCGATTCTTCATCTGAATAAATCAATATGTAGAAGAAGAAGATTCAATCATATTTAGTATTTCTTGAATTGACGACTTGTGTCATGATGAATTGACACATAAAGATTAAATCAGAAACTGAGTTGAAGATCAGATCTGAATTAGCTTTAAGACTCTGTGACTCTGTCAAGACATCATTTAGATCACGTCATATTTTCAACTTAATATATCATGAGTTATGTCATGTTCAACTTAACAATGCTTGACAAACTCTCTATAGTCAATCGATCTTCTCAAGTTATTGAGAGCTTCTTAATAATTAGCTTTATCATAATATATACTCATTCTGTGTCTGCTTAGAATATCACATTGTCATATCACTCTTATAGATCTCGTCTATTCATTTAGTAGATTCAATCATCACAGTTCTAATTATTTCAAACTCTTCTTAGAGATGATGATTCAATATTCAAGCATGACAATAGCAATGCAATCACAACAGAGTTGAAATGATGATGTCTCGATCTTGCAAGACATCATATCAGAAAACAAACATGACATAATGAAATTAGAAAGCGAAGAAGCAGAAGATGAACTCTTTCTTGATATTAATGAACAGCTGACATGAGTAATGCTTCAACATGATGAACTGTGAAAGAAACAGAAGCTAACAGTGATTCAATCAAAGATTAAGATTCTGCAATTCATTGAAACGATGAAGAGAAATCATCAAGCTTTCACTTAAGTTCTCACAAAGAACTTGAATGATCTACACATCATCTTCATAGTGTCAATGATGACGAAACGAAGTCATCATGAGATCGTTTTACAAAAGCGAAGATTCTCAATGTTTTTGAAGAAGTATCATGACAAAATCATAAGAGAACATAGAGAGTGAATTCGCGATGTCAAAATCTCATTTTAAAATACTTCTTGACATTTTGAAAGTGATGAGAAAAAGATTTTGTATTGCATGATTTATCTGAAGAATGAATCAAAGAAACTTTGATTCAATCACGAAGAGACTATGTTTGCAGTTCAGCAGAAATGATTCAATTTTATTGACTTTCTTCTGAATTTAATTGAAAACTCGATGAATCAAGACATAGATGTGACTCAGCAGTACGCGAATGCATCGCAACGTTTAGATCAAATGATATGAACGTTTGCAACTCATTTGAGCACTCTGAAACATCAACTTTCGTTGTATAGTGATGAGCATAATTGAGCTCATTTATTCATCAAGTTGAGATCTGAGCTGCGTGTGATCATTACTAATGTGCAGTCAATTTCTATCACATGAAATGCATTAATTGATCTTGTCGCTTGATTGAAAACAAATCTGCGAAAAGAACATGTCTTGTCGTTGAAACAATTTCAAGACAAGAACTTGCATGATTAAGATAAAGTCAACAAGAAGACTCATTCAAAGCGAAAGAAATTTCATTGATCAATCAGACTTGACTTTTCGTCAAAGACAAGCTCACATGCTTCATCACATTATAGCAAGAATTTGTTCAATATAACGTGTTACACATGCAATTGAAAGAATCATTACTTTACTGATTGTAAAGATGAAAAGATCAAGAATAGATCAAAAGAATCTGATGTAAATCGAGTATTCATTGATTCAATGTCACATATAAGTCGTCTCAAGATTTTGAAAAAAGACAAGTTCTTGATGAATATTTCAAATCATTGAGAAAAAAACAAGAAGTTCTCTTTGTAAAGATTCTTATATATAAAGAGCATGTAATTCAGAGAGATCAGAAGACAGAAACAAAGATTTACATGAATATTAATGTTGAGATGAACGTGATTAGTCAACGTTTCATCATTAAGCAAAATATGTCATTACTGAACATTGATCTCTTAAGATTTATTTGAATGAATGATCAGAATGTTTATTATTATGACGTTTATAAGATGTGTTATTAACTGAGAGACAGCTGAAACATAGAGAAAAAAGATATAAGTATCTTCTATGCTATTGACAAGAAAGAATCTTCTCTGATTCTGAGTATATCAAGTATGCAATTCAAGCGTATTTGAATAAACATGATCACAAGAACATGATGTTTTGACGTGAATGAGCACGCATTTGAGTTGTTCTTCGCACAAGTATTTGCAAAAGCTCTACAAGATGAGTCTACTGTGTATGCTCTTGTCATAATCAATGTCATCAAAGAGTCGATCATTGAACATCAAGTGAAAGCAATGAATAACGTGATGAGTTGTATCACAAATGCGCTTGAAATGCAGACTTTACTTGTTGAATTGAAAGAATACAAAGATGTATTCTTGATAAAGAATGCAGACAAACTGTCTTTGCATAAAGATCATGATCATGCAATCGAAATCACTGCAGAATCATTGTATGAATTGTTGTATAATCTGTCAAACACAGAGTTAGTGACTCTGAGACAGTATTTAAATGATGTCTTAGTGAAAGAATGAATTAAGCACTTCGTCAGCTCGACTGACGCGTTTATTCTATTCATTCTCAAAAAGAATGATAATCTTCATTTATGCATGAACTATTGAGATCTGAATAAGATCACTGTCAAAAATCGTCATTCACTGTCTTTAATTAATGAAACTCTAAACAGACTTAATAGAGTCAAGCAGTTCACTAAGTTAAATCTGAAGAATGTTTATCATTGTCTCAGAATTCAACGTGAAGACGAGTGAAAGACGATGTTTCATACTCATTATGATCACTTCAAATATATAATCATGTTGTTTGATTTAATCAACACGTCTGTCATCTTTCAGACTTATATTAATAAGATCTTGACAGAGCTTTTAAATGACTTTTGTGTTGTTTATCTGAATGACATTCTAATCTTTTTCGTAGAGAAGACTGATCATGTAGATCATGTGAAGCAGATTCTTGAAAGATTAAGAAAGTTCAAGCTATATGCTAGCTTGAAGAAGTGTGAATTCTTCATCATTAAAGTGAACTTTCTAGAATTTGTTGTATTTACAGAGAGCATTTCGATGAATCTAAGTAGAATAAACATCATCAAAACGTGATTTAGATTGAAAATGTATTGAAAAATACAAGTTTTTCTGAGATTCATCAATTTCTATCGACGTTTTATACATCACTACTCTCAGATAGCAGAGTCTTTAACAGAACTGCTGAGAGATAGTGTAAAAGATATAAAAATGAGCTCATTCATATGATTGAGCGAAGCGAAACAAGCTTTTAATCAGCTTCGCGACGTCTTTATGAAAACGTCTATTCTAAGACACTTTGACTCAGAGCAACATATACACATCGAGATCAATGCATTTGATTATGCAATCGCAAGTATTTTGTCTCAGTCAAATGATGAAGATCAGTGACATTTGATTGCATTCTGATTCGAAATGATGATAAATGTCAAAAGAAACTATGAGACACATGATCAGAAGCTTCTAGTCATAGTAGCGATGTTTAAACACTGACGACACTATGTGAAAAACAACTATCATACTGTTGAATTTCTGACTGATCATAATAATCTGAAGAGTTTTATGAACGTTCAAAAGCTAAACAAAAGACAAGTCAGATGAGTCATGAGATTGTTGATCTGCAACTTTGAAATAGCACATAGATCAGAAAAGATAAATTCAATCAATGCATCATCAAGATGATCTGACTATAAGAATAAAAACATTTCTGCAAATCATTTGCTGTTCACTTTGCAGCGAAAGCTGACTAGAATAGAAAGCTTAAATAACTTTATATTCGTAGTGATCAGAGAATTATACTGTATACAAATGATTAATGATGTCAAAAAGATGTTCATTCACAGTATAAATATGAACAGATATTCAGCAGAACATGTTGAGAGCAGACTGCAAGATGAAACTCATTGATGAACATGAGTGATTAATGATGTTGAGAAGACGTTTGTTCACAGTGTCAGTGAACGAAGATATTTAGCGAAACATGTTGAAAGCAAATCGCAAGATGAAATTTACTGTACATGAGTGATTAACAAAGTTGAGAAGATGTCTGTTCACAGTATCAGTGAAAACACAAGTACATGTTCAGCAGTGCATGTCAGAAGTATGCTGCTGAAAATCATGACTTTAGCAATGCAAGAAATGCATCTAGACGAAGTACATTTCTTGAAAGATAAAATTTCTCAATTTGAATTAACAACTTCAAAGAGCACAGATGTTGAAACGTTGATTTATAAAGATCACAACGTAGCTGAGAAACAGCTTAATTCTGTTGCTGAAACTGTTGATTGCAAATAACTCGTTTCATGTGCAATTGTTAAAGTACTGACAATTCATGAAACAACATACAACTTCAGTAGTAAATTCATAGTTAAGCTCATCACAATCTTACAGCAAGAAGATGAATTTGTTGTAGAACTAAAAGCAGACAAAATGATGAGTATACAAAAGAATGACGTCGAAGCTTGAATATTGAATAGTCAAGAAATGATAGAGTACAATGAATCATTGTATGTTTCAGAAGATTTTTCTGTCAGAGAAGAGTTATTGAAATGTCATCATGATAATTCATTAGCAAGACATTTTGATGCTGACAAGATCAGTAAGTTATTAGATTGCAAATATTACTGAAAAAGTATGATCAAGAATGTTAAAGAGTATATAAATACTTGTGACATTTATCAAAGAGTAAAGATGAAACGTCATCTATCATATGATGAGTTGAGATCGTTATCTTGATTCACAGATTCATGAAAAGAAATCACTATGAATTTCATAACAGATTTGTCGTCTAGTAAATGAAAAGAAGTCGTGTATGACTCAATTCTCATGATAGTCAATTACTACATGAAGATGATGCGTTATCTGTCTATAAAGAAGACTCTGACTGTTGTAAAGTTAGCAGAGTTGTTCTTTGAGCAGATTGCTTTAAAATATGAGATATCAAATGATATAATTATCGATAGAGATAATTTATTTATTAATGCGTTCTGATCAAAGATCTGCTATCATGCGAAGATGAAACAACGACTAAGCATCATCTTTCATTCGCAAACAGACAATCAGACAGAATGACAGAATCAAACGCTGAAACATTATCTACGAGTATATTATTCAGAAAAGCAAGACAACTGAGCTACGCTTTTACTTGTAGTCGAGTTCATGTATCATCAGACGAAGCACTCTTCGTTGAGCTGTAGTTTCTTTAAAGTCATGTATGACTATAAGTCAATCTTTGACATACACATTAAAAATGATGCTATGAAAGAAGAAGTGTCAGCAGCAAAAAAACGCGTTGAAATGCTGCAAGACGTGCAAAACACGTTGATGTAACAATAATAAAACGCGATCAATGCTCAGACAAAATACTATAATCAAAAACATAAGTCTAAGTTCTTTAATGTTGATGATTTAATCATGCTATCAGCAAAAAATCTGAAGCAGAAGAAGTCAAGCAAGAAGCTATCAAATAAAATGATAGAGTTTTTTCATATACAAGAATTCATAAACAAGCAGATGTATTATCTTGATCTTTCAATCATTTATAAAGTTCATTCTGTCTTTCATGTATTTCTTTTAAAGTTGTATAATCGTAGACTAAATGATGACTCTATACTCAATTATTTTGTATTCAAGCTTATTGATGATGAGTAAGAATGAAAGATAGAAAAGATTTAACAAAAGCAAAAAAGAAAGAGAATCTTATATTATAAGATACAATGAAAAGAATATTTCATGAAATATAATCAATGAATATTAAGCGAAGATATGAAAGAAGTCTTGAAGCTTAGAGAAGCTTTCAAAATGAGACTGAAAGATGAGCGAAAAGTATAGTTACTCACTTTCAAGCATAAATTCATGATTAGAAAGAAAGAAAATCACTGTATTATGATAATTCTCGCTCTTTAATGAGACAATCACGTAGAGATGTTAACATTTAAACAAAAGAAAAAAACACAGACAGAAGAAAAAAGCGCAGAGATGCAAAACGCGCTTGACACAAGAGCATAATCTCAGCATAATCACATCAACTTCATCAGTTATTTCTTGCAAAAAATGTAATCACAGTCTTTTTCTTCTTCTTACTCATCTTGAGATTCATATTGAGACGTGAAGTGAGTGAATCAAGAGTGAGCAAATTCATTTATAAATATATCATGTCAGTTACAGAACTGTGATCAAACGATATTGAAATGTGATAGAACATATAAAATAATGAAATGCATCAAGTGCATCATGAGCAATGTCATTAGCTGTTATTGCTTCTTTCAGCTGCAGCTTCTGCACATCAAACAACTCAAACTTCATTTGCAATTTGTAAAGAGTGACAGAGACAGATTTTAGCACTTTTAGTGATCAATATTTCAAATATTCATTTAATCTCATGTCTCAGATTTGCGTAACTTTTAACTGATGCATATTCATAAAAGCATCAACATCTCTAGAACTTCTAAGAGCGCAGTATGTTTATTTATTATTTGATTCAACAAATACAATCTTGACATTTATAGCAATTAAAGTTGTAATGTCAAATAATATCATTGAAGTTTGTAATTCACTGTTATCTCTGCATAATCTTTCTTTGTTAAAATCATCATTAATGATCAAGCTGTTAACTGCATAATTATCATACATTGCAAACATAGCTTTAATGTCACACAGACTGCTTAAAATGTTCAGTGTATCTTTTGTTCTTTAATAATCAATGTCATCATAGACATTTTGATTGTTCTTCTCAATATTGTTACTCTTTTCTTATTGTGCATTTGCATCAGTTTTAATACTATGTTCTTTCATGACAGCATCTGCAACATAAGCGCTTGCACATTCTTAAGCAAGATGTTCAAAGTGTTCAATCAATGCATTTGCATTACTATCAGTATCATATTTTCTCATGTAAGCACATGTGACAGAAGTGCTTTTGCAGTATGAAGTAAAATATTCGCTTTGTTTGAATCATTAGATTATAATGACTATTGTGCTTGAGTTCTATTCTTCTTTAATTTCTTTCTTTTTGCAAGTTATGTTCACGATGCTTTTCTTTCTCATCTTGCGCACGAAGCTTTCATATTTCTTCTCGTCGCTTAGAATCTTGTCTGTCTTGTTTGCTTTATATCACAAACGTTCATTCTTCTTCATGTTTAAAGCATTTCACAAGTCATTAAACTTTCATTCTTAATTGATCTTAATCATTGTTGACTTGACATCATTTTGTTGTGCTATCACGAGCTCATATTCATCGCTTTGCAATATGATACATGATTGATCTTTAGTTTGTGATGTAAAGTGAGATCTTTTGCTAAGAATTTGCTTCTTGCTGACTTAAGCATCATCAGTCGACGATTCATTTTCTGTGTTCGATTCGATCAATCTCTTCTACACAACGTCAATGATTGAAGATTTAGTTACAAGTTGCAATATCTACAACTTTATTTAATAACATTACATTAAAGACAAGTGATGTTAGTCTTGAAGATTGAAAGACGAAAATGCTTTCTGAACTCAAGAATGTTTTCTTATAACTTGTGTTTGAATTGAGTTGCACGTCATTTTCTAACTTGTATAATGAGAAATCATTGAGACAATCAATGTATACATTGAGTACAGCTTGAATGTTCATAATTGCTTCGATATCATCATTATTGATCTGTTGCTTGATACAACATAGCAGAATCTTCAATATTAATTGTTGATGATTACGAGCTTGTTGATTTCATGTCACATTGACGTGCATTCATGTCGCTGCATGTTATCAAGTTCAGCTTCGCTTCAATCACTTTAGTCATTAATATATGCAAATGTTCACTTACTTTTCACATTTGATTTCTTAAACTTGTTTAATTTGTGCTCTTCTGACTCATATTTTCATATACAATGAGTGATCATTGTCATTGCGATGAGAATGACATTAGTAGAAAGTGAATCAAAGAATATCTTCAAGTATTCTTGATATGTTATCTCATTTCTGACTTTGCAGTAAATCTTCTGAATCAATATGTTTGCTATAATTCTTATGCAGAATCTGTCTTAAGAAGTCTTTTCACATTAGACGATGTTGCAATCTTTGATTAATACATATCTTTTCACACGCAAAGTCATCATTATTTAGCAGACTTTTTATCAAATTCTTTTGCTCTTTTCTTGTGAATTGCTTCTGTCAATCATATTCATTCTCAACTATGATTCATACTTGACTCAGTACACTAAATTATCACGCTTCAAAGATGTTGTACATTTATCTATTATGAGTTTTATTTGCAACGAAAGATTTGAGCATATTATCTTTTGAGTCTCTTTCATCATTGAAATGTTTTTTACTTCAGAACGTTTGTGATCTGACTTTTTGTCTAAATGATTTGCAATATTCTTTCATGCTTTTCTCATTTTCTCATTAAGTCATTTCTTTTTGAAGTCTGATCATGAACTGCTATTGTTATCAACATGATTACTCAATATTCACGTAAGTAAATAACGAGTGCAAACTTTAACAATCAACTCATGATCAATGATGAAGTTGCATTTAGTTTAATGTGATGTTTTTTCTCATAAATATGATGTTATTGATTCTCAGTCTGCATCATTGACATCATCATCATCAAAATCAATTTTAGTATGTTTATTATTGATTGATTGAAAAGAATTAAACTATTCAATGTTGCATACGTCAAGTTTTTGAAATGTCGTGATGACTTCATGAAGATACTTTCACTGAATGCTCTGACAGCATTCGATTCTGTCTTTTTTCAAATTAATCATCTATTCTTTTGAATTCTTAAGCAAATCATTACTTCAAGAGTGACATGTCTGTCTTTGTTGAAGACTTCTTTCACAGAATCACTGTCGCTTGAGTCTGTTATGATTTCGTTGTCATTGTGAATCTCTGTGTATTCAACTGCGCTGCGCTTTGATGATAATAATGTCTTGAAGTTGCTCATATGATGACATTTTTTCTGTAATGTCACTTAGTATCTTGATAAACTCATCATCATAAAAATCAATGTACTCTCATGTTGCATTCAAAATGAGAATCATTTAATGTGACTCAACAATGTATGATCATCAAGAAAATTTATGCAACAAATGATTAAGAAGAAGAATAGAAGAGAATGTCAAATTGCAAACGATTTTTTCTCATGATAAGAGAGAAATTTATCTTATTTTGAGCATTAAGAATAGTTCATTTAATCTTGATAAAAGTTCATTGAATCTTTGTCAATGTTGAATGAATTATAAGTCTTGTCATTAATTCTTGAGATTTCTCAATTATGACATGATCTCGCTATGTCATCTTATACTGAAAGTTTTAAGCATGAACATGTTTTCTATGAGCATTCTACATAATTTCTTCAATGATCAGTTGCTTGAATCAAGTATCACAAGAGATCTGAAATCTACAATCATTGTTTGCAGCAAACTAAATTGTAGAAAGAAAGTGAATAGACTCTTCTGCATGCATTTCTTTCAATGCTGTTTTTTATTCATGCTCATTACTGATATATATTCTTGCGAATTCAGCTTGATTGTATATCATCGTATCTGTGACATAATCATAATTCAGCTCATTCTCAATCAACTTTATAAATCTGTAATATTTCATGTCATTGATGTGAATCAAGTTCTTCACTGATTCACGTTTAAGAAAATCTTGTGATTTGCAACATGTGCTACAATTGAGATTGCGACTGATTTATATTATGAAAATTTTGACTGATCTGACTGATACTGATTGAGATCTCTTGAGATCTCGTTCATCGCAGACGACATAACTTAAGAAATGTAAGTGTGTTTTCAGTTAAAAAAAATGATGAAGAATTGTACTTGAGATTGTCTTATCATGTTTCTCTGACTTTAAGTCATCTTTTTACATTGTAATTTGATCGCTGTGTCATGAATATTGACATAGAATCACTTCTTGATCTTGCAACATCATTGAATATAATATGAAACTCGTAATATATGACTTCAAATGTCGATCTGATGATCTCTTTTGACTTGTTTATATTTAGCTTTCATTTTATAAGCTGAAGAGATTTCATCTGATTTCATATTTGCATCTTCAATTACATGTATTCAGACTCATCAATGTTGAGTTCTTCTTTCACTTTGTTTATCAATCATTTGTAATGTATATACTCTTTACATGATATTTTCAACAATGCATTCATTATATTAAAGAGAAAACTTGATGTTTGTTGAATATTTTCATGTCTGTGACTAATGACTGCGCTTATCACAAAAAACTTTAGCATCAGCAATTCATAACTTCAGAATTTAATTGATGTCACACTCGCTGCATCTTGTTCATGTGATAATTGATGTCAGCTTTCAGTGATCTACTTACTGCTTAAGCTCTCAACTAAATTTATGAAATACATATCAATTATTTAGAATTTACTACTGAGTCACTCACACTCTTTTATAATACAATCGCTCGCGATCATCAAGTTAATTTTCTTTCAGATTAATTCATTAATACAGTTGACTTTGATTGACTGACTTCATGATATTAAATTTGTAACTGATGATACTCTTGTGACAAGCAAAGCTTTGTTTGCTATATATATTTTATAAGAACAAAGCTTTTATAAGATTAAACTTTGACTTTAGTTTTCATCAGTTCATAGTTGAGATTTCTGTTCATCAAGAGAAATTTGATTAAGCAAAGTCAAAAGATGATTATAGTTTTTAGTTACTTAGTCATATAGCATCGTTGACTTTAATGATTCTGTATATGCTCTGAAACATAAACATAATACATATACATTGTTTGATTTTTGTCTGCAATGAGATTGAATCAATTTCAAATACTTTCAGCTTTCACATTTGAAGTAGTATTCTGCTATTCTTGTTTCTTTATGCAAGAAATTCTTCTCATATATCAAATTGTATAAATCTCAATCGTTGAAGTTATTAATGTAGAAGAACTTGTTTTTATTTAACTCGCTAGAAATATCATTTGCTGATACAACATGCACACTTTTCAGAATTGTATGCAAATGAAAAAATCGACTAACTTCGAGAAAACAAGAATTTTTGACATTATCTTTAAATCAGTGCTTTATCTCAATCATTTCATGCACAGCATATTGAGTTTTCTCATTATGAAGTTTAAGTAGTTCAACAAGAACATCATTGTGTCGTAACTCATTATTCTTGTTGTCTTGATGCAACAAATCTATAATGAAAAGAATAAGTCGTAGCTGATCAGACAGTCAATCATTTAGCAAAGTTGAGACTTCAGTTGCTTCTTTTGATCTCTTCTGAATCAGAACATAATCATGTCTTCAAACTTTCTTCTTTCTCTGTCAGTTCAATAAGCAGTATACTTTATCACTGACAAGATTTTCTAAGTTATTAACATCTTTTTCATCTTGTTTTCAGCATTGAAGTGATTCATGAACGCTTACGTAGTATGATTTTACTCAGATCAAGTCTTTTTTCTTTTGATTTAACTCTTTATCTGATATGACTTTCTTGTTGACTATGTTGCAACACTCATGCATGAAAACTGTTAATACATCAAGAAGCTTCTTTATGTTCAGAATCTTAACTAAGATCAATGCATGACATCATAACTTTGAATTGAGTTTTGTCTCTTATATTTGATTGCATTGTTCATGAATGAATGCATCTTGAATTTTACGAAGACTAAAGACATGACTGAATCATGTTATCATAGCAGTCAATGCATGCTTATTGATCTTGCTCTGTCTTGTATCTCTGTGAAGAAGAATATCTTTCATCACAAGAAGATTCAGATGTTGAGTATTGTGATGCAATAACTGTCTTTGAAATGTTTTTCATTTGTTAATATGATCGAAAAAGATCTTTGTTAAATGCTTGTGTGCAATCTCACTGTGCTTTGTATTAAAATTATCAGCACTATCGTATCTTTGAATCTAACTTGCATAATGTGTCATTGCATGTAGTTTTGAAATGTTGAAATGATCGATGTCTGTATCTGAACGCTCAGATCGCAAATGACGAAAAACATTCTTTAACTTGTTCAATCAAAAAAGTGCATGTTCAAGATATCAAAGAGTTTCTTCATCATGCAAATGATACTGAGCAAGTATCATGAAGTTTATCATTGCTTGAGCGAAGTGAATTGCTGCAAATGTTCTCATGATCAGAAGCGATGCAATGACTGATATAAACTGACATACAATTGACTTTTGATTTGCATCAGTTCATTGCTTAATCGTACTGTACTTGACAAATTTCTTCATGTCTTTAAATGATAAAATGACGCGAAATCTTTGATTCAGCTGAGCTGTTTCTGATGCATTGTTTAAAGCTAATCTGATTTCTTTTCTTTTTTGACTTGTATAAACATTCTCGTTGATGATTTGATTAAGTCATAACATCAGATACAAGATGATTCTCTTAAATAGTTGATGTAACACATTTATCATCATTGTCTTGTGAATATTGACAAACATATGTGATCATGCAAAGTTTTTCACTGAATGTATTCAAGCAAAATCATTCTCAATCATATTGTTCTTTCTTTATTGTTTCTGTTGATTTCTAATGAATGCATTCGTTTGAATTGATCATGTCTTGTCTAGATTTTCGTGCTCATGAGATGATACTTGATAAATAAAACATTGTTGATTTATCTTGATGTTTGTGATTAATACTTATTTCTCGTAGTTCATTATGAACTTGATGATTATCAAATAACATTGTCTTATCTTATTATTTACACAAAGAACAGAAATGTCATTTTTGAACATAGCTTCAATGATTGTTACATGTGAGATCATGTATTAATACATGATGATACATGTTTAACATATGCTTGAGTATGATTGATAATATCATGTGTCAAATCTTTGACTTGATATCATCATCATCATTGTCAACTATGAGAAGAAATCTCAGAAGAATCAATCTCGATCGTTTTTGAGCATGTCTTGTGCATCGATTTAGATTTTCTATTGTTAAATATATAAATCATGCAGATAAATCATCTTGATGCTCAGTCAAGACTGTTTTATCAATGAAAATTAACAGTGATATCACGATAGCATCATCAGAAAGCTTTTTCTGCGTTTCTCATCATCAATCAGCAGTATGCATCTTGTCGCAGACTTGAGAGTTGTTGACATTATAATGTTGAACGAGTGCGTAAATCAGCTCATCTTGAAATGATGAGTGACTCAACAAGAATCAAAGTGTCTTGATAATATCACAATACAAAATGCAGTGCTGCTCTTCTTGAACTTCTTTGTAACTGAATTCAACTATGAATGTTCAAGAATATCACTCATCATTTTCAACATTATATGAAATCTGATGTAAAAGTATCAATCACTTGTCTGCATCATGAAAGCTGACATGTTGATGTAAGATTTGCAAGCATGAGTCTTGAAAAAATCAATTAACACTGTCTTTGATAATCTTCATTTAATGAAGTTAATGAGCGAACGCGTAATCTGCTTTGCATTGAAATGAATAGTATTGATTGTTGTTTATGTTCTTGATCATTTGAGAATTTGAACTCAATGACTCTGATACTTTCTTTGACACATCAACTGTTGTTTCAACATCATGATCAATTATCTTGATGAAGATTTCAACTTGCAATGCTGATGATGTGAAGAGAAGTTCAGTCTGAAGTTGTATTGTTTCAATTCTTGATGATATATGTTTCATATTCTGATTCAAATCAGCGCTATTCATCTCAATGTTCATGTGCTCTTCTGCAAAATTATCTATTAACATATATTCTTGATTCTCGTTTTCAATGTTCATCTGAACACTCTCATCATGAAAATCATTTGAGTTTGAATCTCATTTTGCAATCTCATGATTATGTCAGATGAGCTGCATTAAATCGCATGATGATGATTCTGATGATGATGATAACTTTCGTCAAAGAATCTTTTGCAATCAATCATGCAAGTAAACATAACAGTGATGAAGATGATGTTCAAGCTCATTGATGTTGTTTATCTTCATTTCACATGAAAAGCATATGTGCTGCATTATTTGTAAGTCTTCGATTAGTGTTTTTATATAACTTGTATGAAGCAATGATGAATTGTAATAATTCTTTACGCTCAATTGTTTATCTGTGCATGAAATGTCAGTAACAAGATGAATCGAAAAATGTCAATCGCAAAGTCAATGAATCACATTTATTCAGAAGTTATTAACTTCAATTTGAACTCGATAATTAAAATATGTAAACTATATTTAGCTAAATCATAAAGAAAACAAAATCAATCACTTGAACAAATATTATCATTATTCTCATGATCTAGCTATTGTCGCTCAAGATGTGATCATCTAAATCTCTTATGAGATGAGAGTAATGATTGCTAAAGTGCGATATATCTCAAGTCGAAGCAATCTTCAGAGTTTACAAACTTTATCTTGTCATCATCATCTATCTCGCTCTTGTCATGACTTGATGAGCAATCTGAGAAATATATGACTATGCATCTATCTTCTTCATCTTCATTTGAAACTCTCTGATAGCATGTCAATTATGCTTAAACTCATCGTTGCTTCTTCTGAGCTTATTATAAGTGCAAAGCTGCTTAGATTTTATAGTCATCATTATCTGATGTACAATGAAGATTGAGAAAATTCAAGTATCAAAGATTAAAGACTTGAACTTAAATGAAGAGATTAATTGATCGACAAATATAAAGATGAGTTCATCAGTTAAATAAGTGACAGTAACAAATGAAGATGATTGTTGATGATGAAATGATATTGAAGATGATGTAGTTTTGTTTCAAAGAGTCTTTCATCTGATGATTCTTTATATGACGTTGACTGCTTGTTTGAGTGACAACAAGAATTTTGATACATTTGATGATACATCTTGATTGAACTTGTTTATTGCTACTGTCAATAGTTAGATCATGAGTTCAATTACAATGTGCATATTAATGAATCAGATGTTGTTGCATACATCAACTTCAATGAGAGCATACTTGATGATGTTGCACTATAAACAGTGTCTGCAATGAACTGACTGCTTGATGAAGACTTCAATTTCATCAATAAATCTTTCTTTCTTGAGAATGAATGAAGTTGTTCAATGACTAGATTGAATGAAGGGTTGTTGCAGTCAATCTTTTCATCATCTCTTATGATTGCTGTTGCTCAATATCATATCATCTTCAATTCTATTACTTCATGAGAATGATTTATATCTTGATGATAACAGATGCAAGTGAAGTTTTTACACTGTTCATGATAACATCATCAACAAGTAAGAAGATCAAGTATGTATGACTCGTCTCTCTGAAAATGCTTCTTATGTTTGTTCTTTAAACACTTTGCATGAGTGATGTTGCTGATCTGAATGAAAGCAATCAGTTAGCTGATACACAGAAGAAGCAACTCAAAATGATAATTAAGATTTCATTTCTTAACATTCATATCTTTCTGTCTTTTCTTGATACTTTGAGCTTGAAAGAAGTTTCATCATTTGTGATATAATTGCTGAGATCTTTGCGAGTTCATAAACTGATCAATTCGATGATGAATTCTTTCTTGTCATTATTCTGTAAATGAAACAGTATATTCTTCAGATTTCTTCAATCATTGCATCTCTTCAATGTCTTTATCATCTTGATTGATTGATTGAAGTAATGAATAATAGTTTGATTGCAAAGCGAAAAATGCATGTAGTTTCAGTTGATACATCAGTTGAAGATCAAACAAGATTGATTGTTACGTTAAAGCTCAAAGTCAAACTTGCTTGCATGATTGAATACTTTTGTATCTGAGTCGTGTAAAATCTCTCTATCATCAAGTACAATTGTTCAGTTTACAATGTAAGACAGATCATATACATCTAAATCATCATCATGAAAGTCTACAGACTTCTTGATCATGTTCTCATTTGTTTCTTCATCATATATTTCAGAATCAACTTTGTTCTTTCAACTGTTATTGTTGACACTCAAGATCTGCTTGAATCGATGCTGTGTATCATGTTTGAGTCGTGAGTTCATATTAGTAAATAAGACAGTATCTTTAAGAAGATACTTGATGTTTTTCAAATTAAACTGTTTGTTTCACGACTCTGTTTTATTTATTTGCTTCAAAACATTCAATATTCTCTTTACGACTGCTTTTTTGACAGATTCAAAAGATGAATGAAGTTTAAAAGTAATACTTCTTCATCTTTTAACATGTTGAGTAGTGAAAGCTTGTTTAGCACTAGTCGTGATGTTTCATATGCATTCAGTTGACATTATCTTCATGATAGTGTCATTTGATGTTTATTAAGTCACAAGTAATGCAAAAAGTGATTGAGAAGAAAGTGAAATTATGCAATACATTTGAAAAATTGAAGTGCGTGAGATTCAATGAACTTGAATAATGATTCTTTGAATCTGCTTTAATTTGAAAATGTTGTTTTCTAACATTTTGACTTGAAGAAAATTTCTTGACTTTCTTTGCTGTCAAATTGACAACGACATCACATTTCAATGACTTTATGATGATTATC
>JAABUI010000059.1_pt1 | contig 174869 bp, 160 predicted proteins | sample 5559111 | NCBI WGS metagenome assembly JAABUI01 (sample SAMN10711870, study PRJNA513365) | rock metagenome | isolation source: Antarctica rocks | place: Antarctica: Victoria Land, Buttleship Promontory | reverse complement strand
GAAGTCAGTGTTCATTGAGTTGTAGAGTCAAGTCTCGCTGACTTCGAAGCTCGTTCAGCATATTGATGACTTCGTCGAGTTGATTGCTGATTCAATGAAACAGTTGTTCTTCGATGTTTATGTTTCATGAGATGGCAGCTTTCTCAGCTTCGACTGAAGCATCGATGAGTAGAAGTGAAACTCTTTTATTGACAGTGCTTCTAAGCAGACGAGTTGTTCGAAGCTCAACTGACTCGACGTCGCGTGTCATGATGAGAGAAGGTAGAAGTTGTTGAGGTAAGAATAGATGAGGGATTGATGTTTTGAATTGATGTTTTTTGATGAGTGAAAATTCAAAGAATTTCTTGTGAATTTCAGATAATAATTGAGTGCTTTATTCGAAGAATTCCTTGCGAATAGAATGATGAAAATGAGTGTAGAATCGAAGAATTTCTTGCGGTCTAAAATGATGATGCAAATTTGAAGAATTTCTTGCAAATTTTCCTTACTGAATAGATTGTTTCGTATCGTCTATTCGTCGATAGCAGAATAGTAGATGATGAGCATTTATCTAATGTTAGAGGTCTGTCTAGAGCGAGTCAGATAGAAGTGTCATTTAACTAGAAGATAAATGCTAAGAAAGAAAGATAGCTACGAGAAAGAAGCTGGCTACATATGTGTGTTTCTCAGCCGACGCTAGGCCCAATAGGAACTAGTCAAGGTGACGGAGCGAGGATAGGCCTGATAAGGCTAGAAGACTGAGCCTGGCAAGGCTAGAATCGTGACATTAAGCGATCGAAATTAACATCTGAAGCTGCTCGACTTCGATTAAAATGAGCTAAAACACATGAAGATTGAATCATGAATCAATGAAGAAAAGTCATTTGATCGAACGAGACATTCGTGACTCGAAAATCAGATAAAACATCAGAATGAGTGTTTGAAACTCGCAAACAGAAATGAGATAGAGATAAAGTGATGAAAATTCCCAATGAAAAGATCTTTTTCATTATGATTTGAGAAGCTTTTTGAGGTTCTGAAAGATCGAATTTATATCTGCTCGATCGAGACTTTGAATTCAAAAAACACGACTATTCAGCAGTCTTCTATCTTCAGATTTTGAAATACAATTTGACTGACATATGAGAATCAGAACTAGTGTTCATGCAGAATAACGCTTCGATACATAGAGTCAGAAAATCGAAGCTTTGATTTCAGGAAAATGATATAGAAGTCATGAAGTGACCTTCGTACAGTCTCGATTTGAACCCAATCGAAAATCTCTGAGCCCTACTAAAGAAGAAGGCCTACAAAGTTTATCCGGATCTGGATTCGCTGAAGGATAAAGGGAATGAAGCTGAAACCCAGTTATTCCAGATTTTACAGAGGGCCTGGACGAATCTACGAGAGGAGGTAATGGAGGGGCTAATATCCAGTATGCCCGAGAGGTGTGCAGCTGTAATCATAGCGAACGGCTGGCATACCAAATATTGATTGGGGAATCATAACTCATATACTACTAAATAAATAGCCCAAATGTTGGAGTTCCCCAGCTTGATTTGAGGGTTTAATGTTTGAATGCAGGTGGGGGGTGGTTTGTTGGGGGAGCGCAGCCGAAGACTTAGCGCGGGGTACTGTATACCCTATCTATGTTTGGGCCTGATCAAACTGAGGAAATTGGATATGAACATGGAAAGCTAACCAATAGACTCAATAGACTCAATAGATGCAATAGATGCAATGCAGGTTGCCATTCATTCTCCTCCTAGAAGCATAATCGTCCATCGGAACCATCCGTAATTGGTCCTTCATGTGCTGTAGGGACGGATCATGGCTTCTTTCCCCAGTGCGAGAACGCAAGAAAGCCTTACTGATTCCCGTAATGATGGTTGGATCTCTGGAAATGGCATTGGCATGTAGTTCTAGATAGATTACCAACGCCAAGGGAGTATTCTTGGTGAAACAATCTAGCCCTCATTCGCAAAGAACAACATTTTCTGCATTCTGCATTCATTAGGTTGTACTTGACCTCGCACGTCGCCATTGGCCCACCAAGATGACTCCTATATCTTTCTCTTCGCATAGCGACGAAACGAAACCGTTGCTAACAGACGAAAGCCCAGATGGACTTCGGTTCTACTCCGTACCTACCTACCTACCTACCTACGAGTACCTTACCCACAAACTATTTTAAACGTATCGCGTGCGTGGTGGGAAGGGCTAGGGAGCGTGGGAGCTTTTAAAGAAACAAAGCCCTACAAGTCGTTCTAGAAGAAGCTTATTTCCACGCGAAACACCGTCATTTCATTTCCCATCCGCAGCCCCGTTTGCATGTTTACTACTCTTGACTTCTAACCTGAGAACATACCTTGCGAGTGGTACCGTATTCCTTGAGAAAACAAATCATCTTGCCAGAAAATCAATCCACAATATCTCCCATATTAATTCGAGAGCGCTGTTGCGTCTATTCATCTATTACTAATTGGCCGTTGCCACGAACCGAGGAACGAGCACCCGTATTGTATCCTCATAGCCGCCTCGGACTTTCCCCCGTTGTCATATGCCAATCGTTGGCTACGCTCTACCTACAGGCTGCCATAACAGAACGAGGCCATATAACCTGCAAACTTCCACTTACTGAAAACTCATTCTGTCTAGCATCGGCTTGGAAACATCGAGAAGCAGCCTTCTCGACTGCCTCAGTCTAATACACCGCTTGTTCCATCCACCACAGCACGCCCGTTAAGCTGGATTCACGGGAGACCCCACCTCCTCTGCACTTCTCGCCTGCGACCAGTGACCTCGAACGTGCCTCGACCGCCGAAACTACTCCCATCGGCACTCCCAAAGGTTTCGACGCTGCATACCGGCGGAAGTCGGAGAAGGAAAAGGAGAAAGACCTGCTCTTCTCGTGGTATCGCAAACCGCCAAGCAGCTTGGTGGGAGGCGGGAGCTCCTACGTTGACTCCACACTCTTAGAATCAGACATCGAGGACTCGACGTTTCCACTCTTCACCGACTCTTTGGGGCATCGAGACATGGCCGGCCGGTCATCACCGATCAATATTGCCACACCTTCGCGGAACGGCTCAGCCTCTCCCCGGCATCATCAAACCTCGAACCTAACATCCGCCCTTCAGTCAACCACAGGAAATGAAAACCGGCCAACGCCTGCATTAGATATTGGTGGTGGCAATGCCGAGGGTTTCCGTGGCGGCTTTCGGCAGCGAGAATCTGCCAACGGAGGTATGGCTGGACTAGATTCACAATCAGAGGGAGGGGCGCAGTCGATATCCATGGACACATCGAATTGGGGGAAGCCAAGGCGAGAAAGCTTAGCCGGCAGCTTGGTGCAAGGAATGAGTTGGGGTGGAGTGTCTGTTGGGAGTTGGATCCGTGACGAGTACGTCCCCAATCTTGTTTGAGAGTCTGACCCATTCCGTGGATGGTAATCGTCTTGTTTCACGCAGTCGTATGGAAGCGCCGTTGCAACATGCTTCTGTTCTTGTAACGAAGATTCGCGCAGGCCCTCCTTGTCAACTTGCTCTCCTGCTCTAGGAGACTATGAGTCTGAAATACTTGTCAACATTGCTGACACTTCTTAGTATCATCATGCAGGGAACATCACCTTTTGCTTACCAATCCCCGTCATTCCACTCCTCGTCATATCTCCCAAAGCTCGAAGCGAATTTTATGCGAGACTTCTCATGCTGTGGATTGACATTACCTACTTTACACGAGCTCCTACAGCACTATGAAGAGCATCACGCCCAACAGGTGTCGACATCAACACAAAAGCAAACCTCGAATCAGAGCGCCCCTCCTGACAGCAAAGCCGCCATCGCTGCGGGGGCAGCAGCAGCCGTGCAGGAAAGGGCTCGGCAACAACCGCAACAAATCGATACGTCGAAGGCGCATCATGTTTCACCAACGATGCAGCGCTCCACTACGCCAATTGCCTCACGCAATTCCCAGCAGTACCCAGTAGCGAGCTATCCCCAGACACAAGCTCTGCCAACCCAAGATATGGATGCCGTGCAGGACATGGAAATGGACGACGAAGTCACTACTCCTATTTCAAATCTAAAGCAAACACAATATCCTTTACAAGACCAACCTCGGATGATGCAACGCTCGCAGTTTGGCCAACCAGCGTCAGCTCGGGTACCGCCATTAAACCTCAATACGCTGTCCATGGGCAACCCTCTCCAAACCCATCAAGGACTGCGTAATTCGCAGCCAAGTACACCAATATCTGCTGGTAGGAGCGGTGGTATGTTTCAGAATAACCCCACAGTATCTTCAGTCAATACACCAACCTTGAGCACACATCCTCTTTCCCAACAGCAGCAGTATATGAATACGCCCGACTCATCCGCTCCTGGTACGCCTGGAGAACTTGATCCTGACTTTGTTGGAAACATTGGAAACATGTCTATGACCAACAACCAAAGATTCATGCAAAGCCAATACCAAGGCTTTGGTGGATACGGTTTCGGTAACAGGAATGAAATGGTCGATCTCTGCATCGACGAACCAGCAAAACGGCTTTTCAGTCTCAACGGTGGTTTCAACAATCCTCAAACAACGTCGTCGTCTTCCCAGTTGGGCGAAGACCAATACAGCGAAAATAGTGAGCTTGCAAGGACGATTCGAGAACAGCAACGGATGGCCGGTGTTCCGGAACCGCAGCCAGATCACGGTATTCCCAAACCGTTCCACTGTCCCGTAATTGGTTGCGAGAAGGCATACAAAAATCATAACGGATTGAAATACCACAAAAGCGTAAGTCTCTAACAGTGTGGATTTATTACTGCAATTAACACCGGAACCAGCACGGCCACAACACCCAACAGCTCGCTGCAAACGACAACGGCACTTTCTCCATCGTCGATCCCGAGACTCTCAACCCGTACCCAGGAACCCTCGGCATGGAAAAGCACAAACCCTACCGCTGCGATGTCTGCGGCAAGCGCTACAAGAACCTCAACGGCCTCAAATACCACAAGAACCACTCCCCAGCTTGTGACAACGAAGGAAAACCCAATCTAAAACCGGATTCTATGATCGACATCACAAACCCGAACATGCAACAGGGCCGGAACCTTAACTTCCCAGTCGGAACTCTCCCGGGCGAAAATATGATGAGATAACCCCCAGCCCCGGCCGATCAAGAAACACGATGATACAACCCCGATCCTCTAAGCTTTCAGTCCATTCCTCCAGTACATAGGTCCTCCCTTCCTTCCCCCTTCGCTCAGATCCAGAACAACAATTTTCAGCATTGCAACCGGCGCTAGGGACCTCTTTATTCTTACAAAGATTCCCCTCACTGCGGTTTACTTCTCTTCTCTTCGTATCAGGGGCGGGCGCCCGAAAATAGTTTCTGAGTGTTGACTATGATAATAATTTGTTTCTAAAATTAGCGGCGGGAATTGCTTTCGTCCGGTCCTGTGCGCGCGGCGTGGTGGATGCTTAGCCGGTGGTGAACCGATGGGGACTAATGCAAATGCAGATGTGGGAGAGCGGTGGTGGTCGTCGTACATAGATCAAGAATGTGGGATATATGGAATGATAGTTTGACGGGGGATTGTGTACATTGCTGGGCTGGGCTGGGGTCAGCGCTGCGGGGATGGTCGGATAAGCTGTGTAGTTAATATGGGGTTGTTTGAGCTGTGAGTTTCTCGGGGAGAGATGTGTTGACGTGAGAGATGTGATGTGAGGTGGACGATTGGGTGGTTTGGTGATGTGCCTGTGAGATACTGGTGGCTCCTATCTGGACCATTCGTCACATGTCATCTAGTAGCCTCCTGCTGCAGTCACTCCTCCATCTCGCTCTCCCCCTCCCACTCCCCCTTCCCCACCCCATCATCCACCTCCGCCTCCCTCTCCTCTCTCCCCTTCCCCCTCCCCTCCTCCCTCGCCCTCCCCTCAGCAACGACCCTCTCCCTCTCCTCCCTCCTCCTCCTCTCCCCCACCACAAACGCCCCCAACGGCGTCTCCTCTGTGTTCGTATCCCTCAAAAACCCCTCCACGCCCGCGCGATCGCTGGGGCCGAAAGTCACGTTTCGGCGGTGGGACTCGATATAGCGGGCGTTTGATTCGAGCTTGGAGACGAGGAGGGAGAGGTAGGAGTTTAGTTTTGAGTTTTTGTTGCCCTTACCTTTGGAGTTGGTGGCGGTTGTTTTGGGGTTGGAGCGAGAGGGGGCGGATGTTGCGGATTTGAGCCAGCGTTTTAGGAGGACGGTGGGGGGAAGGGCGAGTTCGGGGAATGCGATATGCTTAGCCCAGATGGCGAAGAACTCGCCCAAGAGTTCTGTGATTTGTGCGCCCAGCGCGTCTTGGTACACGCGGGTGCGGAGGTAGGATTTTGGCGCTCGCAGGGCGGTGTTGAAATCGAGGGGCTTAAGGGTGGAGGGTTTGGGAGGTTTGGTGAGGTCGGGGGAGTTGAGGACTTCGAGGAGAGAGGGGGCGAGAGGGATGTAAGTGCTTGTTGCGAGGGAGAGGCGGAGGAGGGAGCGTGTGAGGTGGAAGCGGAGGGGGAAGTAGGTAGGTGTGGGGATGAGGCGGAGGGCGCCGAGGGTGATTTGCACGAGGGGGTAGATGAGGGGGTGAAGAGGGGAGGAAGGGATGGTGCAATGGGAGGAGAGGACGCGAGACCAGAAGTCGAGGGAATGGGTGTATTGCCAATTGTAGATGGTTTTGTAGGAGTCCTTTGTGGGGTGTGTGATGCTGGTGCGCAGATGGACCGCGAGCTGGCGGATATAGATGAAGCCAGTTGTGTAGCCAATGTTGGGGTCTAGGCCCCAGAGTTCGGCAGCGGAATTTTTCATCAGGTTGATGCCGGAAAGGGTATGGATGTTTGTTGTGCGGCTACCTTTGACGAGGCCTTGGTAGGTGGTTTTGAGAACTGCCTCGCGGAGGGAGGCGTCGCTGATGACAGCGAGGCGGCGCAGGAGAAGAAAAGCGGTGATGCGCGTTGCTTCGGTGCTTGCGGGGTCGGACCAGATGTTGACAGTTGTCTTTACTAGAGATTTGAGGACCTTTTTGAAGGAGAGGAGATAGGGAAGCAATGGCAGCAGCGACGAGAGCGTAAGCTTGATTGTCGGAGCATCTGAGAGGTTCTCCAGCAAATGTTGGATCGAGGCGGCATGGGATTTCAGCAACGGTGACAATGTACGGAATTTCTTAGAATCAGTCGAGATGCGTACTTTGCCGGACTTCGACTCCTTTGCTGGCAAATGATGGCTGAGGACGCCTGGGACGTGTTCGAGCGCTATTACTAGTAGCTGATGGTAGACCTCTGGGCTTGCGATAGAATATTTATGCTCCTTCCCACCTTCATCATTAACATAGGCAGCAGCCCTAAATGCCAGAACCACCTGGCGTGTGGCCCGTAATGAGTGCTGCTCCGACAAGGCAATCTTCCATTTGTTCACCATAGCCATTGTAACGTCCGACTCCGTAACAGCTTCTTGCTCTTCCTGTTTCTCCCCAATTTCCTTGCTCTTCTTCCGCTTCTTCTTTGGCGCTTCTTCTTCACTCAATCGATCAACCTCCGCCAGGTCATCTTCGACAAAGTCTAGCAATTCAGCGTCGTTCTCTTTTAAGTACTTGTAGAATTCTGGGTCTTTCTCTTTTAAAGCATCCAAATCTTCCTTGTGTGTTTCTAGCCCATCCACATCAGAACCGGGCTCCTCGTCGCTGAAGGCATCGACGACCTCGTCAGAAGAACTCATGCCCGAGTCCTCATCTCTCCCCGCTTGCGTAGCTTCCCGCTTTCTTTTTCCAATCTTCTGCGGTACGTCCTTCGCCTTGCCCACCAACTTTGGCTTTTTCTTTTGCTCGGGCAATTGGAAGCCGCCTTGAAAGAATTCGTCAACACTCATTTTACTAAAGTCTTGAGTTTGCCCTTTTGCCTGAGCCCCAGCCTTCGGTGCTGGCTTAGATTCCTCATCATCCGACACCTTAGCATAGTCACTAGCATTTCGAGCCTGTTTCTTCGCCTTGATTTGCTGGCGTTGCTTTATCTTGGCAAACTCTTTCCGCTTCTCAATGGTATCCTTCAAATGGTTCTTCTCGAACTTTTTCGTAGATTTCTTCGCGCGCCCAGCCATACTCGTCGAACGATTAGTGGTTTACTGTGTAAGGTTGCTCTAATGGTTGTGGGCGCGGAAAATTGATATTGCCAAGCCATCGACACTTTAAAGTAGGCGAGCTAGCCCTGCTAGGTAGAATACAAGTCACCCTTCACAGTTTTCGAAGCTTCACCAGCACTCTACAGCTTGCATGATCGGGAAGTAATTGACACTGCGCGCTTTCTTAGATGCTCTCGGGGGTTTACTCTCCCATACCAAGAGCCAGAGACATCATGTTGTCAAGCAAACTAGTCTGGAGAGTTGCGATGCAAGAAGGCTGTTGATCTTGTTCGGTGGAGCAAAATGACCCTTTCGTCTCGTCAACTGTATTGGTATTTGGGTCTTATGGAGCAACTGGCTAAGTCTAATGCCATCGCTGGAGACGCTAAAAATTCCATTCATCCGTTTCCATTCCAGTCTCCATTTGCAAGAGCAAAGACTTTTACAGTATCATTGGGAATGTCGCACTCCAGCCATTGATATCGACTTGCCAGCACACTTCTATCCTATCACGCGGGACTGTATATTCTATTCCCTTATTCAACCTTTTGGAACCATCACTGCGGTGTTCCAGCTGGTCTTTGTCCCAACTGTACATGAATCGATTCAGAACTCGCCTTTGGTTCTTTCATCAGGAGTGTCTTGCTTTGTTGACGCATACAATGTCTTTGTGCCTTGTTTCGCCCAAAGCTTTGTTGGTCTCACAGTCTCATATATGTCCCTTTTCATGATGTTCCATCTCTACACCGTGTGCTCTCGTTTGCTTGTCTTACCACATACTTCCCTGGTATTGACAGTCTACTACAAACCGGATATATCACCCCAAACCAAGCCACAATGACAACCAGACTAAGTAGACGCGAGAGCGTTAAGGATTCCATCAAGAAGGCTCTCCATCTCCCGAGGGAAAGATATATCCCACTACCAGTGGGTGGCTACCCTCTGCCGGATATCATGAAGAGAAAGTTTGCTCCTCCGCCCCAACTACCAGACGTGAACCGTCTTTCACTGATGCCAGACTTCACTTCAAGCCTTTATGGAGAACAGTGGTCAGAAGCGCTCCAGAACTCTTTAGGGCAAGCGAAACCCCGCCGCCCAGGAACTCCGAATTCATCAGACACTCTTCGAGTCCGCTACAGCATTCTTGTGCCCGATGAGCCCACAAACAGCGGACCACTCCAGATCCCCTGTATGATACGCGAGATTCCGACCAAAACTCATACTCTTCGCAGAGTCAATGGACGGGAGAACCTGAAAAGCTCGAGAAACAGGTCCATTACGAGCCCCACTGTCAGCGAGGGTTCTGCACTGAACAGAACGTCTAGCATCTCTCAGTCCTCAGACATCGACGATATTAACAGCGAAAGCACTTTAGTTGCCAGCGAACCAATGGCCGAGTACTTGAAGGCCGGAACTCGTCCAGGCTCAAACACAAGTATGGATTCTGTTGAAACACTCATCTATATTCCTGTAAAGGCCAAATCCGATCAGAGCAGTCTAACCATGGTTATAGAGTATGTCCCTCATCTCCTTAGCTCCTTCTGTATCCTCGATCTGCAAATCTCAGGACATCCCATCCGCGTCACAACTTTCGATTTAGTACCGCAGGACAGCATAGCAGAAGGTGAGGCGTTGTTCCTCGATGACTCAGACCTCGAAAAGCCGTGGGAAATCCAAACCATAGGTTCTGGTGAGAGTCAAACCCATCACGTCCTCATTGAAGGCGATCTCATCGACTCCAGTGGCGTTCTTTCCTGTGCCAGCCATCGCTTCACCGGACAGCTGGACGTCACGAACCTCATCAACATTCTCGAGGTCGAGCCTGATCCAGAAGTCCCCAATGGAGATATCGACGTCTGGCTCGAGATCGCACACGAAGAAATGGACCGCCTCGGCATCCAGAGAACGATACGTGACGTTCCTAAAACAAACAGTGCCTCTGCATCTTTACAAAAAGACAGAGCTCTACAAGCCCTCAAAGATCTCCACAAGAACTATTTCATCATGGGTTTTTCCAGCGCTCAGACAAGGGATTACGCCATCACGCATCTCTCGCCAAGCTTAGCGGCCAGTATGTCCCAGGGGAACAGCAACCCGCTCGAGTGCCTCTTCGACGTGGAAGCGCTGACAGATACCTTGAGCAACGGGGAGCGTTTCGTTGCAAGGACCGTGGCGGAAGGTTCTGACTCACCGAAGCGGTTGTACTGTCTTCCTATGTTTGGGCCCGAGCTTGGTTGCTGGCTGTGCTTTCTTGTTGATGGGAGTTTGCCCAATTTGTGGCAATGCTAAGGTTGGTTTTTCGTATATTTGTAGGTTTTTCGAGATCGAGAATTTCAACAAGAATTAGACCACTTCAAATGACCATCGTAGACTTGTTGAGGGGTATGCGAGTTCCGTGCAACAGCTATGATTTTCTTTCTTAACCGTAGCAAGATAAGTCCATATGTGTATGTCCATGGTTCTTCTCTTCTTGTAAACATCCATCGTTGGTCATGCTTCTTGAGCGGAAACAAAACGACCTTGGAATAGATCTTTCTGTCAACTCAGACAAGATGCTGAACCCAAGGACAGAACGAGGAACAAGTCGGAGGTGTTGGCACTATGCTAGCACTGGTTTGCTGTCTATCGGCAGTGGTTCAGAAAACTCGGGGTGCACGGCTCCCATATGTGTCTGAATGTGGCATCTGAAATCTATCTTATACTCGTAACATCCTTCGTAGCCTCTACATGTTCTGTAGCACCCCAAGTAGTAATAATGCTTATCATATTGAACGCCGTTGCCAACCAAAAAATTCAAGGAAAGTCGTTGGCGAGTCTACCTGGTAAGGGGTTCGAGTAGCTTAACGACAGTCATCTTCCCATCTTTTCTTGCCACGTCAAGCGGAGTTTCGTGAAGATAGTTACGTGCATTAGGATCTGCTCCTTTCTTGAGTAGTAATTGCACAATCCGCTTAGTACCATGAATCATAGCTATATGAAGCGCAGTTTCCCCATTCCCATGAATTGCATGAATATCACTACCATTCTCTAGCAGTAATCTTGCTATTGCTTCGTATCCCTTATACACTGCACAATGTAATGCAATTGTCCCAGGCTCAGCTTTTACGTTGGAATCAGCACCTCCTTCTAGCAGTAAACGCACTATCGCTTCGCGTTTACAATAAGCTGCAACATATAATGCAGTCATTCCCGACCGGTCTTTTGCGTTGATATCGACACCTCGTTCTAGCAGCAAATGCACTATTGCTTCGTGTCCGTACTCTGCTGCATCACGTAATGAAGTATGTCTATGCAAATTTTTTGTGTTGATATCAGCACCTCTTTCTAGCAGCAAATGCACTATTGCTTCGTGTCCATGATATGCTGCATGATGTAATGCAGTCATTCCCGAATGGTCTTTTGCGTTGATATTAGCACCTCTTTCTAGCACTAAACGCACTATTGCTTCGTGTCCATAGAAAGCTGCAAGATGTAATGCAGTCATCCTCGACCGGTCTTTTGCGTTGACATCGGCACCCCAATCGAGAAGTAAACGCACTATTGCTTCGTGTTCAGAATTAGCTGTAATATGTAATGCAGTCATTCTCGACCGGGATTGTGCGTTGATATCAGCATCTCTTTCTAGCAGCAAATGCACTATTGCTTCGTGTCCGTACTCTGCTGCAAAATGTAATGAAGTAAATTCATCCTCATCTTTTGCGTTGATATTAGCACCTCTTTCTAGCAGCAAATGCACTATTGCTTCGTGTCCCTTCCCTGCTGCATGATGTAATGCAGTCACCTCCAACCGGTCTTTTGCGTTGACATCGGCACCCCAATCGAGAAGTAGCCACGCTATAGATTGGAAATTCTTGGAAGCCGCTATACTAAGAAGCGGCTGGCGATCTAGAGCTAAAGGGAAGTCTAAACCAACGTCTGCTGTATTCTTTTTTGCTTCTTGCAGTAGCCATCGAACTGCAGCCTCGTTCCCATGCTGAACTGCCCAGGGGAGTGCTTCGTCTAGTGAGAATTGTGAATCCTTCATCTTGAAGCCTGCTGCACTAAGAGCTTGTAAAGCTCTTTGTTGCTCTTCAAGACTAACTCCTTGGTCTGTTCTCGCAACTGCTCTGCCGATTACTGCTTCACGAGATATGTCCAGACTGTCTGTTGATGTCGAAAGTTCTTCTGTTCTAAAAGGCGTTATGATCTCGTCACTGGATTCTGGGAGGTTCGAGATAGGCCTTGTTCCGTTATTTACTGCTTCACTGGAGATATCTGGGTTTTCTGCCGATGCTGAGAATTCATTTGTTCCGAAACGCAACGTCGTCACGTCGTTGGTTTCGGGAAGGTTCGAGACAGACCTCGTAGGTCGTGGATTCTGAACATTGACGCTGGGATATTCTTGAGGCTCGACAGGCGTTGATGTAGATGGGTTGGCTAGCAGTTTCCAGGGTTCGTGGTATATGACTACTGGCGCAAGTTTTGCAGATTTCTTGAGATAACCACGCACTGTATTGTATACATTGTCCCTTCTTCTGAACTTGACCATATCAGAGTGATTTCGGTCGATAGGGAGAGTCTTGTTCCATGGTCGACCACCAGTAGCTGACCATCGGTCGACAAGCACAACATGTTCACCTGACATACTCCAAATCCCAAGAGAGTCTTGTCTAGCCGTTGGAGACTTGTGTGTTTCGAAGAAGGATATCATTCTAGTGTCACTCAGAACAACTCTATTGAATTCCGTCATAAGGTTTTGGAGAAGAACACTATTTCTGTCCAATGTAGAGAGAAACGCCAGGTTCGAACGGCGATGTGCCATTGGATACAGAGAGCTGAGCTCCATACCTTGATTGGGTACACCAAAGAAAAGTATATCAGAAGTCTCCTTGAGGTGGCGTGCATCATCCTCATCTTCACTAGTAGCCATCTGTAGTAGGGCTTGCTTGAGCACAAGGCCCCCCAGGCTGTGCGCAATAAAGATGAAAGGTCGCATCAGTGTCATGTTACTTGTGACCTCTTTTAGAGAAGCACGGAAGCTGGAGGCAATATCTCCAAGGTTCTGAAAGCTTTCACTTCCAGCGACTGTGCTCTCGTAACCGTAGATGAGCACGCGGGCTTTCGGAAGATCGCGAGGAAGCGCATCTCTTAACCACATGTACGAACTGTTTCGAGCCTTCCATGAGCCGAATGCATGCGCTCCAAGGCCCGATATTGCAATGCAGCTATGTGTATTTGTTAGATTAGTGCTTGCAACGCGGAAAACCCGAGTTACATAGGAATTCGCGCATAAACCTCATCCCAAGACCTCCACTGAACTCGCGACATACTGGGGGAACGTAGAGATATGGGGCTTGCTTACTCGACCGTATGATCTTCCTCCTTTGGAGCGTATAATGGGGTAAAGCCATGGAAATGTTTATCGACGACGATATATCCAGAAGCTAACTGTGATGCGACTGCGCGAAGATCCCATTCATCTGATTTGCCTCGAAGCTTTTTGGACGGAGTATTCAGAGTTATGGTGGCTACTTGTCCCTGGCATCCATTGGAATCCATCGCTAGAGACTCGACTTGCAAGTCTGTGACAGCCAAAGACTGCTCGAGAAGCCGAGTCGTCTCCTCTATACTAAGACCCTCTGATATACCACTCACTCGGTAAGCGAAATGGGTTTCATCAGGCAGCGCAGGCCTGGAAGACTCGATGTCTCCCATCACTGCGTACGTTTTACAGCCAGTATGCACAACGTTTGGGTGCCGAATTCTAAAGAATTCGTTAAAGTGAGCAATAACAAGTGCGAATGCTCTCTCAGGTCCTAGGGAAATATACCGCAGTAAGGTTTTCTACCGAACGTCATACGCTTACATGCTTTGACTCGTGAAAGTTGATAATTTCATTGGGAGAAGAAGTCCAGACGACAGGGCACGCTACCTCCGCGCGCCTTATTTAAGCCTCCCCAGTCCATTCGACAACCGATTGGCCATCCATAAACATCAGCGTTCGAAAGAGGAGGTGTGGCTGTGTAGACGTCTCAAGTATGATAGGTCCTTCAACGACATCTATGAAGAGCGTGGTATGACATCTTTTCTCTTACATCTCTCTCTAAATCACAAAACCTGCAAGGATTGATTTTCTAATACCAGACATTTCGCATGTCTCCTGCGACCGCGAGGCTGGTCGATAGCCAACTGCGATTTCCCCTGCACACTCTACCTATTAGGGCCCCCACCTATTATACACTCTTCGCTCAACACCTGCATAAATTGTATATTTATTTCGACTTTATAAGGGTTACATCAAGCGCGAAATCACTTCTTGAGGTTTCAAAATGCTTGCTTATCGGACAAAGCAAGAGGGATGATGTGACTGAACCGATCAATCGGTTTGACGCATACCCAAGCATCTAGCCCAGAGTGGTGCTACCGGCATCAAAGCATGGAATATCTAGAAACACTCATTCAGAGTAGTAATACAAAGTCGTTTTGCTACGGCTTTGGGTTTTTGGGAAAGATCTCCGCGGCACCGGCCCTGGCGCTTGCTCTGACGCCAGTCCTACTCAAGTTCTTGACTTCAGCCAAAAACACCACATAGATGCCTTGAAATTGCCACTTCTCACATTTACCAGCGTACGCGACTGCGACTTCTTCCCAGCAACATACTTCCACGCGAAGCCGGTGATCTGCTGAGGAACCAAACTTCCATGTCTACAGCCCGGCAGCGCCGTCGTAAATGATCACGAGAGCGCATCTTTAAAGAGAACATATGGATGATACAACGGGCAAGCGTTTGCAGATGCGCTGCGGCGCCGGTGTCTGGGACCTGGGAAAGCATGAAAAGGAAAACAAGAAAGAGATGAGGTTTGCTTGATGCTACGTGGGAGTAAGACCAAGTCACTCGTGAACACGACACCTTTTCTCTGGTGGAATTAAAACTTAGATGTTCCTTTGTTCAAGAAGGATTTTTCAAACCCATATCCAGGAACAGCATTTCTAGCGCTTCGTAAACTTTTGACTCCCTCCTGTCATCTGCCTTCCCTCGGTTTGACGGTCTGCTCTGGTCAAATGATTTCTGGAAAGCGCCCCACCTCCGGCAAGCAGTCGCTAAGCCCTTCACCCCAAGTTCCTCCCCTTCCGAGTCAAGCTCTCCGTCGATGTTATGTTTTCCGATTTTATCTAAAATTTCGTACAAAAGGCCATACCAAGGGTTGTACACGCGGTCCTTTAACTTCAAGGTATCTTCAATCAGTTGTTCGAGATCCTTGCGGATCGGTTGTAGTGTCGAAAGAAGATGCCCTGCAAAGGACACCACTTCTGCAACGACTGGCTGGATGGTTCTCAGAATGTCAATTTGCGTCTCTACCTCAAGCGTATCTGTCATTGGGAACCCTCGGGCGCACGACCGCCTATCCCAGAAACTGCGGTTCCCGATGATCTGGGCGCGTGTACCGAATATATTCGCATATTCTTTCGCCAACCCGGCTTTCAACTTTATGGCGTGGTCGTTTATGGACTGTAGTGAGTCTAGGAACTGGAAGCCAGAGGTATTAACATGGGCGAATTGCGGGGCGATATGCTCGATATAATCATGCACGAGTCTTTGTTCGCGATGCTTGGGTGGAGGCGAGTCAAACATTGCAGCTTTGCATATGCTGGCCATCCAATAGCCTAGTAATTCGTTAACGTTCTTGTGAAACGTAGCGAATTTCAAAATTGCGGAGTTGCTAGCTGATATGTATGAAGTAAGGTCCTGGAGTAGTTCTTCCCTGGATGAGAGGGAGGAGGCGTTGATTATAGTAGAAACTCGACTGCCGAGAATGCGACGATCAATCGCGCCCATCTGACGTAAGGTATAGTACCGATCGCGGATGGCGTAACCCCAGTCACCATGGATTTTCCAGATTTCTTCTCTGTTGATCAAAGAATTCTCGACCTTAATTGAAACGGGAGGGGGTGAGCGAGTAAGCGAGGAGGTGGAGGAGTAATTCTTAGACATGAGAGGAAGGCAGCAGAAGAATACAAAGCAACCATATGCAAAGAAGCTGAGCGCGATGACAATCAACAGATAACGGAGGAAGGTCCATGGGTAGGCTATAGTTGTTTTGATAAGCAACCAGACAGTTTGGCAAGCTTTTGGTAGGGCTCTGTGGAACCCTCGTTGCTTACCGGTTATTGCAGACCTCAAATTCGTAAATCCTTCGGAAAGTGTCCGTCGATGGCTAGTGAAGAGACTGGATGTCAATTTGATAAGACGTTGGTTGAAGCTTTTCCAGAACGCCTGGCTTTCATTCTGCAATGTCGACTCATTGACTCTCAACTGTGATTCACTCTCCTGCTTCGGCCTAGAACCCGACTTGAAGAGTATTGACCGTGACAGAACACGAGTAAGGGTTCCATTCTCAGCGTCCTCGTCGGTTTCTATTAGACGGTCTCGACTAGTTGTGATTGAGGCTTCCTCTTGACCCCCGCTGTATCTCGTCCTCACCTCAGTCACAGTTAGTACACTCCGGTGTAGATTTGTGTCTTGCTTGACGTGTCCCGCTCTTCCACTTGGAGGCTCTGCAGTCCGGGCCACATCTATTGGCGCTGACCGCTGAGATCATGATTCAGTAATGAAGCTCTGCGACAACTGAAGGAAAGGAAACACACCGAATCGATCTTTCTTTTCGGCATCCAGCTATTTGGCCTCCTTGTACCCTTGCAAGAACTAAATTGGATGCGAAATGTCGGTTCATATTTTCTGAATTCATCTGATGCTGAGACAAGGGAGACTCTAAACTTGTGAACAAAGAGAGTTACGGATGCATTTTTCCCTTTGTCTCAACATGCAATCCCCTCGTTTTCGCATTTGCACCCATCCTACCCGCCCACACACATGCAGCAGTCCATGGTTGCTGCTCCTTTCCGCCGTTCGAAGATTGTGCGGGTCCCATAAACCATCGGCTGCAAGGATCAACCACTCGACCACGTACACCACTAATGGTGAGACTGAACGACAGCTGAATCATCAATCAGCTGATCATCTTGCGAGTCATCGAGTCTGTCACTCTTCATCCGAGAGATGTGGTATGGTCCTGGAAAGCGTGGCCTATCTGTATGGCAGCAGTAGTACATGTCGCACTGTTTCCTCAGTGGAGTACAGTACTTTATGGTCGATGTATTTATGTGGCCTGATAACGGCTGGCGGGGTACGAGTATCTACACTACTTTGTTGACTACCCCGCTATGATGATGTTTAGTCTCCATCCAGGCATCAGAATCATTTTCTCGTATGTTCAACCCCCTCCGGTGGATTCGCTTCTGTCCAATGTCAACATATTCTACCTTCTCCTAAACCTAATTGCTCAAAGTGCAAGAGATCCAATCCCAACACCCACCACCGGCCTGCCCGTCGCCATCCAGCTGCACTGCCAACAACCGCCTCTCTTCTGCTACTGGTGCGCCTGAGCGCTTCGAGACTCTTGGTACCCCACCAATCCTCCAGAGCATCTATAGCCATATAAGGAAGGGTCTTCACAAGACCTACCAGCTCTGCTCTCTCCCCCTCTTCTCCTCCTCCCCAACCTCATAATGTCGACTACAAGCACAATCACCAAGTCCAACGTCGGCGTCTACACCAACCCGGCCCACGAACTCTGGGTTGCCGAGTCAGAACCAAGCCTCGAGACCATCAAGAAAGGCGAAGATCTCAAGGATGGCCAAGTCACGATTGCTATCAAGAGCACTGGTATCTGCGGGTTCGTCCTCTCTCCTCTCTCCTCCCCATCCTCTTTCCCTGCCCATTTGCAAATTCTGCTTCCTTTCTATTCTCTATGCTTCCGTCAATAACCAAATCACCAAATCTTGACTTTTCTACAGTTCCGACGTCCACTTCTGGCACGCCGGCCGCATCGGCCCCATGGTCGTCGAGAAAACCCATATCCTCGGCCATGAATCCGCGGGCATAATCCTCGCCGCCCACCCCTCCGTCACTCACCTGAAAGTAGGCGACCGCGTGGCCATCGAACCGGGCCTCATCTGCAACGGCTGCGAACCCTGCCTCACCGGCCGGTACAACGGCTGCGAACGCATGCAATTCCTCTCCACCCCACCCGTCGACGGCCTGCTCCGCCGCTACGTCACCCACCCCGCCGTCTGGTGCCATAAAATCGGCACCATGAGCTACGAGAACGGCGCGCTGCTCGAACCCCTCAGCGTCGCCCTAGCGGGCATGGAGCGCGCCAGCGTCCGCCTCGGGGACCCCGTCCTCGTCTGCGGCGCCGGCCCCATCGGCCTCATCACCCTCCTCTGCTGCGCCGCCGCTGGTGCCGAACCCATCGTCATCACCGACATCGACGAGGGCCGCCTCAACTTTGCCAAAGAGCTCTGCCCTCGCGCGCGGACCTACAAAGTCACCCGCGAAGTTAGCACCGAAAACGCAGCCTCCGACATCGTCGCCGCGGGTGGCGGCGTGCGCCCGTCCATCGCCCTCGAATGCACCGGCGTCGAATCCTCCATCGCGTCGGCGATCTGGTCGGTCAAATTCGGCGGCAAAGTCTTCGTCATCGGCGTCGGCAAGCCCGAGATGCAGATCCCGTTCATGCGGCTCAGCACGCAAGAAATCGACCTGCAGTTCCAGTACCGGTACGCCAACACGTGGCCGCGCGCGATCCGGCTGGTGGAGAGCGGCGTGATTGATCTGAAGAGGTTGGTGACGCATCGGTTTGATATCGAGGATGCGGTGAGGGCGTTTGAGACGGCGGCGGATCCGAAGACGGGGGCCATCAAGGTGATCATACAGAGCGAGGTTGATGTTTGAGTGAGATGGAGATGGAGATGGTGGATTGGTGTGGGTGGTGGCGAGGAGGTGATTTAGAGAGATAGACAAACCATGTGACCTGTGACGAGCAATTTCTTTCATCAGATAAATATTCCTCCATCGTTGAACAATTACATCGTGAAAAAACACTTTTTTATAAACACCCGCTGAACAGTCGATATCCTGCCTCCTAGCTTCCTATCCTATGATACACCCAGCCTATCCTAGCCTCCGCCATACCATTACGCTGACGCCATAATTACGCAACATTACAGTTCAGATATCAACATGAAGAAAAAACTTCCCCCTAAACGCCCCCTCCACCAACTTCCACAACCGAAAACCACCAGATCCCCGCCTCCCCTTCCCTCACGGATGCATCTTCTGCCCCATCAACACCCCGGTCAGCCAACCTTCACAACACCACTTGGCCATATAATGCGCGCACCACGGACACTTGACCGCCGCATCCAACACCCCCTCCTTCTGAACCCCCTCCCCGCCACCACCATCGTCCCGCACCATCTTCTTCGGCATGATCATGGCCTCGTATAGCTCGCTGGGCAGGTCATGCCAGTACTTGCACTTGCAGCAGATGACGAAGAGCTTGCGCACGGGTGCTTGGACGGCCTTGGCGGCGGTGAGGTCGGCGGTGAGGCTGCCGGTTGGGGGAGGCTGGGAGGGCGCGCTGGTGTGGCGGCGGGAGGTGATGGATGGGCGCTGCTGCTGTTGGAGAGCGTGGAACGCGGGGGAGGTGGGGCGGAGGGTGGAGTGGGGGCGGATTGTTAGGGAGGAATCGGCGTTGGGAGACTTTGGGGGAGCAGAGCTGGGGGAGTAAGAAGTGGAGCCAGGGGCGGGTCCTGTGGTGCTTGAGCGGATGAAGGAGGCGCGTTTGGGTTTGGTGAGAGGTTGGTGTTTGAGCGGGGGGAGGAAATCAAACGAGGGGGGTGGAAGGCCGGATTGGAGAAGTGGGTTTGAGCTGTGACGCTTGATGGAGGGTTTATGGCCGATCGTATCACCATTAACACCTTCAACGACGACTCCAAGAGCGGCTTTTGCTGGAACTCGGCTATCTGATGACGGACGGCTGGCGCTGCTCTCTGTCACCGTTGGAACGAATGGTCGTCGAATCTCGGGCTGAGTGGCATTCTTCTCCTCCGACGGTAGCGCTGGCAGATGCTTTGTGGTTATCAGGACTGGGGTAGTCGAAGATCTAGGAAGTGGTCTTGAAGATCTCGACGGCGGTAAGTCATCGTTGAACAGTTGAGATGAAGCTGTACGTGTTCTTGAGTGGCTGAATACGTTCGGAGCCTCCAGAGCAGACTCCCTTTGCGAGTTAGTCTTGCCATTAGAAGGCTCTGGCCGTACTTTGTCTGTGTCCTCTGATTTCGAGTCCTTTGCAGATCTCGTTGCTAGATTGCCAGAGCTCTTGGGTTTTGGAGATGGCGATCGGGGATTATCTTGAGAGCTTGCGTTGCCTTCATTAGCTCCTGCATTGTGTGGTGGATCGGTCGGCTTCTTGCGACGACTAAACCCACGGTATTTGTCTGGTATCAACACAGACGATTCTTGAGTTCGGTTTAGAGTGACTATGTCTCGGGAGTCATGGAGAGAAGAATCATGTGTGTGTGGCTGTCTCTCGCCAAAAGATTCCTCCTTTGCAATCGACGACCCTGGCTGGAAGGATACTGTCCGCAAACCCTGCTTGACCAACTCGGCAGAACCGCCAGGAGTTGTCTGAGAAGGAGCGACCTCTGACCACAGGTGTCTATCCTCCACTGCTTGCTCATTCGCCTTTTTGACAGCTTGCTCGTCCTGAAAGCCAGCAATCGAGGCCTGTTGATGGTACATTCGACTCTTATGAACATAGCTGCTACCATCCGGATATTGACTTGCCTGTGCTGGCTGCTTGTGGATTGGCGGGACTTCGGGCATCGGAGGCACGTCAGCGGACGTGGTGGCTGGAAATCTGCTTAATCTATCCACGGCGCCCTCAACCCTACTGTCTCTTCCGTTAACCGGTGGCTTGGCCGGTGGGGCTTGTGACCATCTGTTATACCCCGATTCCTGCTTGACCGCAGCCTTGGTGTCCTCGGTGTCCTTCTCTTTAACCGGCGGCGATTGTTGTCTTCCCCTATGATCTGCTTTCAGTTCAGGTGCGATTATCATCAGGTCAGTGTCTGTTCGACTTCTACTCAGCAGCGGGAGGCTGTGATGTGCAGTTTGATTAGGCGCAATGAAAGCCTCAAGCTCTTTCTGCTTGCTAAAATCTATTGGCTTCTTGAGCTTGGCGGTTGCTTCATTCCCTATTTTCCGGGCATATCTGGCAAGGGCTTCTTGATACGCGTCATCGCTGCCCCAGGACTTTGATCGGTCGGTCTCTGATGACCCATTGCGGGAATGAAATCCTAAACCCTGGTAATGCGGAAGTGGGGGAAGTTGAGGTGGACCCAAACCCACAGAGGAGCGGAATCGCTCTGGAGTGTCTGGCGCCAGTTCAGTACTACTTGCTGGTGTAGAGTCCGAGCGCTTCTCCTTGAATGATCCAAAGGAGTAGCCTGAAACTCTCTTCTCGTCTCCAGATGACCGCCTGGAGTTGTCTTGGGAAGTCGAACGCGACGAGATAAACGAGACAAACGAGTTTCTCCTCAGCCCCGTAGGCATCTTCTGCGTATCCATGGCCGCAGGCGGTGGTTGCTTGTTCTGGCGCTTTTCGGCCTTGGGTTCTGCGGCTTTCCGCTTATCCTCGTCTTTCTTTCTTCGCTTCTCTAGTTCCTTGGTCTCCTTCCTCTCCTTCTCCAACCTCTTTCTCTCCTTCTTTTCCTTTTTCCATCCATGATCGGTCCAGCTCGGAGACTTGCAGATCGACGAACGGATAGACTTATTCTCGTCATCATCCATCTCTTGGTCTGAACCTAATTCCCTGGCACATAATGTGTCATTGTTCGCACGGTGTATGTTGGGAGATGGAACTGGAGCAGTCTGTGAACGAGTTAGAGGAGGTGGTGCACGCTTTTGGGCTCTTGGTGCAGGCATTGGCGCGGCTGGAGTCACTGAGCCGCCGGACAAGTCCGAATTCTCAATTACATTATGTTGTTTGTTTGGAGGCGAAAAGCGGTTTTGCTGCAATTCCCCTTGTCAGTATGCTTGTCATTCAGAGTGTGCGAGGTGCTGCGACGTAGGTTTGCATGAAGATCAAGCTGCTTGCCCACAAGGTGCGATTGCTGTCGCAACGAGGTGCGGCGCAGGTCGCAGCTTCGTCACAAGCTTCAACTGAACGTTCAGGAGCTAGTAGTAGGACTTGCGTCGCGGACAAGTGCATAGACAAATGGAGTTTCCTACCTTGCTTAGCTTCTCGAGACGAACCATGCGGAGCATTGGATTTGCTCGTGACGCCTCAGGTTTCGAGCTGGCAAGAGACATTGGGGTAACAAAAAGGCAAAATATGTACGAAGGACGATGAAACTATGCACGTGGGTTTCTCAGTTGTGGTGGAGCGAATTGAAGGATTGGCCAGGTATTTCTATTCGGCGTGTGAAACTTGCGGCCCAAATTGGAGAGGCAGTGAACTGAAGATCACCAGCGTTGGTACAGGCAGTACATGGTATTGACATGAAGTCATCCGGATGGTCGTGTCGGTTAGCTTCTGTATTGTGAACGGTTTGTGTTACCTCGCCGTCTCGTCAGCGAAAGAGAGTGGGTTGATCTTCACGCAAAGAACGAGCGGGGATAGCAGGCATAGCTGGGGAGTAACCCTAATGTGTTCTTCGTCCACTTGCGATGATAACCCGAAAGATGGCAAAGAAAATGGCACCGAAACGAGTGTTGATGCTGCGAAGGGAGAAGGTTCGTCTCACTATGTCAGGTCAGAGGTGCTCCTTAAGCTTCCATCGAGGGAGTTTCGCCATGCGTCAGAAGCGACAGGGATGATGTTGCGCTGAAGATGATCGGCCGGCTCGCTTGAAGGAGGGGGACACCGGGGATAATAAAGTACTATTCTCTGCCAATTATCTATTACACCTATGTTGCAAGCGAACCATGGGGTATCATCCATCTAGGTATGTTGTGTATATATGGATGAGTTGACCTAATTCATGAACAGAACCCCCCATCGATGGATCAAATCCCCAATGAATGGAAGACACTCACTCATCGACGGCTATAAATCTCCACGGTTTGCTAGCCCAGAGTTTATCCGTCTTTCAAAAGGTTTACATGGGTCAAAGGCTCAATCAACAGCATTATCGCTGGTTGATATCAAACAATGTTGAGGGATACAATCATTGTTACGGCTTAGCGTGGTTGGAGCAAGCTTTAGGGGGTCAGCATCTGCAAGTAAAGCACTCCACTGTTGGTACGAAAGTGTAGGTCATCATATTACTCCGTCCGAGTTAATAGACCTTCAACACATATCTTCCATCGCAGACCGGATCAACTTTGGAAAAGTGTTTCCTGGCCGGGGTATATAGAAAGTAGAAACCACAATCCCATAACTCCAATCGCACAATCAATTTTCATCATCAATCGTAAATCGTCAAGCCAATCACATATATCAACCACATTTACCAGACATCATGTGTGGCGTCGATAAGTGCTGAATCGATGGCGCTTCGGCGGAACCCAGGTGTTCGACCAAGACAAACAGCGCTGTCAATGAGTGCTGAAGGATTCGTTAGTATGGCGAGAGAGCGACAAGACAATGACGTACTGTTGAGAAACTTCTCCACGTCGATGAACTTCTTGGCGGAAGTATTAAAGGTAGGTAGAGTATCAGCAAGTATCGGGTCCAGGAAAAAGTGTGGGTCAGAGACAGTACCAAAACCAGGAACCTTGGAACCCGAAGAGTAGTCTATGTTCACGTCCGAGAAATCCGGCACATCGAGGGTGTCCGCATTCCAGAAATAATCTTGTCCTTCCAGAATAGGGTCATGTGGGAAGAAGGACTCTGCGATCCGAGGGCTTTGGCTATCCATTGAAGATTCGCTAGGGGATCCTATGTTCTGGTTTTGTGTCTCGGACAGCGATAGTTCTGGCACCGGAATCTCTACCCAAGATGACCGCGCATCCATGTATAACCCCCGGGAACGAAGGTATTGTTCGACATCGTTGGAGTCGAACCATTCGCCGTCAAACTCAATAAGATTTATGACCTGCGTCATGGTCAATCCCTCCGGTACCGGCGTCTCAGCGGCGATTGGATACATAGGTCCTGTACAAGCTTCCGCCGCCCACCAAGACGGTGGTGGATTATCAGTACCATCGATTCCGATGCGTGGATAATGGAGGCCTGCACCCCCAAGATGCAGTAGAGGTGCCTCCCAAACTTCCAGACTCTCCCTAGTAGACCTCAGCAGTAGCTTTTGCATGTGCTCTACAATTTGTTTTGCGTTGCTGAAAAGGAAAGTGAATTTACAGATTCTTTCGATGTCTTCCCTTGGGGACTTGGGACTGGTCATGAGCCGAAGCGCATATTCTAAAGTTTGTCGTAGTAAGCGCCGTCCAAAGGATGTCTCATAAGTGGAAGAACTTCTTGGTAAAGGTAGAGATTTCCCCACAGATGACCCGGTCCATCCTTTTGCCAATGCTGTTTCTGGGATTTCAACTCGGTACTGCTGCGTATACTTCTCAGGGCTCCATCCCGCCTCATCTGGGCTTGCCACCTGCCGGTTCGCGCTCGATGCTATACCAGAGGGGCGAGCCTCGCCTATCGCGGTCTGTTTTTGGTCAATTGTTTCGTAGCCCCACGGTGCTGCACGAGCCTTCTCACCAGCTGAGGATGATCCTTTAGACCGGGGAGGCAGTCTAGGTCTTCGCGATGTCCGAGACCTGTCTAGCGGAGGTGTTTCGTCGCCTCCATAGACACGTGCAGACAAATTAGGAACTTGCTCGTCTTCTTCCTCATCCACTCCTGTAATCTGACGCGCAGACTCAAGGAAATGTCCCATTGTTGTTTTCAAATCTTGCGCTAAGCTCGGCTCCCATCTGCGGATTCCGGAAGAGATTGCCTTGTCATTGAAATCCAGGAAAGAATTATTCATATCTTCGATTGTACGTTCGAGCTCCGAAACCCGCTTGTTAAGGCCGGAGATGGTGGTTTCCTTTCGCTGTCGATATGCTCGCTGTGCAAGTCTAATTTGAGTACGACGGCGCTTTGGGAGAATCAGCTTGTGAGGCTCAGGTAGTTTGTACCTAGAGACGATACCTCTGCCGCGGTTTGATCTCGCGTGTCAAGTCGAGGCCTCCCTCGTTGGCGTGATGCGTTCAACTCATCTGGACTTGTGCTGTGCGTATCCTCCTTTTTCTTGGGGTTCCGAGACTTCATAGGCTTGGTAGCTTTCCCTTGGCGAACGAGACTATTCTCATCGTCGCTTTGAGGGCTGGTAGGCAGTAGTCCTCCGTAAAGGGGAGCATTTTCGCCCTCTGCTTCCATTAAAGCCGTACCCTCGTAGGTTGTTTCTGGGTAGTCTTCGGAGGGAGGAAGGTCCAAATTCATCGGCGGTTGGCCGCTGTAGAGAGCTGTATAATCGTACAGCTGCGCGACATGTGCTGGTAAAGGCGTGTTCAGAGCAGGATCCGGCGAGAATTGTACAGGGTAATAGTAGCTTGGCTGAACTAGATTTCCAAAGTCGAAATAGTCCAGTGGAGGTCCGAGAGTGAAGTCGTCGGGAATGGAGGGCGAAGTATTTTCATATGTGCGGTTCTCTTCGACTCGTAAAGATGACTGGACTCGGAGCATCTTTTAGTAGAATAGTGCTGCTTCTCGGTAATCGCGCCGAGGCTGCTTATGAATCCTAGGCTATACGTACGTCATAGCGAGTTGACCAATCAGCTCTGAAACCAAAATAGAACATAGCCGAGATGCGTTTGAAAGCTTCTCGTACCTTATCACCCTCCTGGTCCCTTTTAGACAACAGGCCAGGTGATTGATGGTTACCAAGTGCGCCCCACAAACATACAGAAAGTCCTTTTAGCGTTTCTGCATAGAGATACAAAAATCAGTTGATATGGAGGCACTGAGCTTAATCAACGACATTTGACAAGCATGCTCCAGGGAGCTCCTTACAGAGCTGCGGACTTGTTTCTTTATATTGGCTTCCTTAGGGTCTTGCACTAATGATGCGAAACGTCGCTGACAGACCCTTTGAAAGAATGGTTGCATACTGTCAGGGTCTTCGCGGCACCTGCAGCCTGCAAGGCATATGGTTTGGGGAAAAGAGGTCGGCATGGATGGAGGTGGCTGTTGATCTGCTAATGGGTCTCTCAAATCCGACTGGTTTCAACAGGAGCAACCTGTCACGTCTGTTGGTGGAGTAATCTGCGGGAGTCAAGTACCCAGGAGGAGTTGAATAAACGGTTCAAGGAGCTTCCACAAATGAAACGAAACGCCACGTAGAATGTGGTGGCACTGGTGATTCCTGAATCTGCTGCTCGGCCGTTGTATGGTTCGTCATCTTGTTAGTCATATGCACATTGGTTTCTAGCAGAGCTGACATATGTTGCCGGTCTCTAGATCAATGGCTTAATCCTAATCGCCCCCGTAAGCGTCGGGATTTAAGCGTTAGAATAGCTGTTTGTTGAACGAGGGAGTCTCACATGTGGGTCCTTCCTCCGTGGGATGCTACTATAGTCTTCACTTAATTAGTGAAGAATCGATTGTTACAAATGGCTTAACCCTCTGATGGAACATAATTTGTCAGATCTCTTTCTTTTTGTTTTTGCTTTTCGCTACATAGACACCACACGAGGAAGGTGTTCTAGCAATGAGATGCTGCATTAGTTGTGTCCTGGTGGTTCAAGTTACCGTCTATGCAAAGTAGGTGCCGCTCTCATTTACCATCGCAGGAAGAGGATGAACCGTCAGACTTGACCGCGATCCTTACTGTATTCTCGATGAACAGCTCTTATGTCACAGTGCAAACTCCACTGGGAGTATCGTTCATCCATTCGATTCATCGAGTGGTAGGCCACAAAGTCAGTTTCAGGGGGGAGCATCGACTGGAGTCAGGTTTAGTCCATCCTTGGCTTGGTGGTTTCCTCTTGACTCATGCACAAACGGACTCGGATTCCTGGATAGATCGGCTGCAGACTGCTTTGCGTTCCGACTGTCTCCAGAATCGCTAGGATGCCTCAAGATCGAGCTTCTCGCCACTGGCGGTTGTGGACTTCGTGCCTTGTGCGAAGGATAATCTACCTCTATGTGTTTGTAAGGGAACGGGATCTGCGGCGGGGCCAAAAACGTATTCTCATTCTCGCACAATCTGATGCCTTGTCATTTGTTGTGTTCTGGAGCGGATGGAAAGAAACAATGCTTACGCGGTGGCTGCAGCTTCGCATGAAGCGTGGGGAGGACGTGTCATGGTAAGGACTAGAACATCCAATAAACAGGGCTGCTGGGACGGGCTAGGAAATTGGATGGCTCCAGGTGACACCTCATACCCTCGGGACTGGCTCCACTCTTAGGGGTAAATTACTATCAGAGTAACATTGCAGTGGAGTGCCGATCGATTTGCGTATGCTCCGGCTAGCTCGAGTACTGAAATGGTTGTCCCCCTGTTGACCGTCAGCGGTGATGGTGGATCCATTTTGTTCTCAGCAAAATCTCAAGCTGCCAGCACTGCGTTCGTATGCTCGCTGTACCTTGCAGCCTTCAAGCTTAGGCTCTCTAAATACTGAGTGCAGATCAGAAAGCCGGTCGGAGATAGATGTTGACTGCAATTTCGCCAGGATGACAGTGACGCACGAAAAGTCGCTATTAATCCTAGTCCATTGGCTGGAGGATTTCCCCTTACGGAGGGGGTCGGACAACCCGTGATAAGGAGATGGTTGGATCAAGGCTCTTGCACAGATAGCGTGTGAGAGTTGCCTTTTTGGAAATTCTCGCTTCTTTCAATACGAATCGGGCACGGACAAATACGGTGAGAGGCGTGGTGAACGATAGGGTGAGGGTTGATGGGCTCAACCGTGTTCGGGCACGTCTGGATTTTCACCACAAAGACGATTGCAAGGTCTAGAGGAAGCGAAAAGCAACCCCGTCCAGTCGACTCAAGGATGGCGGAGTCTCTATTGTGGCAAATCGTTCACTAAACACTGGAGATTGATTACTCAGGATCCCGGAAACGTGACAACAACGAAGTGAAAGTTATCCATAACGATTGATGGCTTCTCCAAGTAAGACTCTGATACTTACATAAGAGGTCTGAATCAGCACGGTCTGGACAAGCAGCTCTCTCTTTCGCGGCCCCGATTGATATTACGTCTTCCTCAGCTGGTTTTGCACTGGCTTCCAGCTCGCCGGTGGCTTATACACCAGGATTGAAGACATATGGAAGCCGGATGATTCGAGTTTGAAGCGATTATTCCAGCCAACTCTGCTGGCGGCCTTCCTATGATATGGTATTTATCCTCCCACAATGACCTGACCTTGTTAGTCTTGGTGGACATACCTTATGACTAATGTTGAAGAGTAATCTTTGTGATCGCACGCTCGACGTTCTCGGAAAGTGTACTCACACCAGACATATGTACAAGCCACATAACCAGTGAGCATGGGCGACCAGGTTGCAGCGGCAGAAAACCGGACGTATCAACCGGGCAAGTTTACCTACTGGCTTTGCAACGTGATTCTAATAGGAACATACCTAAAGGCTGGACGAAATCGAACCCACCGATGTACGAAGATTCCGTGGCTATAGGAGCCATGATAAATGCTAGGAACGTGGCGTACGCGATGGATCCACTGGGACTTTCTGGAACATGGAAGGGTAGATTCTGTCTGTGAATTAGACTGGCACCTGAAACTTCGGATAATTGTGACGTCTGGAATTTCCAATTAGTTGGCTACAAGGGTTTTGTGTGCTGAATTGTCGGTTAACATCAGACATTGCAACTATTTCCCAGTCATTTTTCTCTAAGAGAAAGGATTGCAATGACGACTCTGCAGTGTAGCAACATGGATAGAAAGAAACGGGACATATGCTTGCTTTCACTAGGTATCCATACTATCATCAGGCCCAAGAACAGCGATAGCCTCATTGCAAATCTAACGTTCAGTCACAGATGGCGGGGGTATTCGAGGTTTATCTGAGTTAATCATTATCGAGGAACTCATGGAGCGCAACTAATGGAGAGAAAAACTCCCAAAGGCTCCGGTACCTGCTGAATACTTTGATTTGATCGGCGGGACAGATACTGGAGGGTACGAGTATACATAATTTACGAGCTGCGTGTTCAAATGTCCTATTACTAATTATTCAGTCTCATCGCCATACTTCTCGGGCGATTGGGGCTTTCAGCGGCCGAAGCTATTCAGGCATTTGAGAACCTCGCCGGAGGAGTCTTCTCTCAGAAGAAATGGAATTGGAAAGATGACATGTTCAAGGCCACAAAGCTCGAGAAAGCGGTCAAAAGTGTTGTGGAGTCGAGTCTTGGTCAGGGCCGTGCGGATGCACTAATGTATGAAGAATGGCTCTCAAATGGCTGCCCGGCGTAAGTCAATCTACCCTTGATAGGGTCACGCCGCTATGTGAACTACTTCCTCCAACAGACCTTGATATCTTCAGTTTTGCATGCGCTCTTCGAGTATCAGATACCATACATCTCGCAAACCCAACCCTGTTCCGTACTTATGATGTGTCCCAGAACCAAGGCGATAATTGTGCCATATAGGAAGCCGCCCGGGCAACGTCAGCCATACCAAACCTCTTTAAAAGTATACATATAGGACATGCTTCCTCCAGAGGTGAATATTTGGGCACAGGACATGGCTAAAATAGTCCAGTCAGCAGTCACTGCTGAAGCGGCACAGGTATTTGGAGAAAACGCACAAGTTGCTTGCATTGGAAGCATAGGAACTGGTCACAGTGCAAGCGCAGGACACGTTGGATCGGACGCTTCCCGGAAGCGGCTTCCATACATTCTTACGAAGAATATTGAAAGAATGGCTGCAGATTCCGAGAAAGCGGCTGTTGAGATGAACGAGAGATACAGAAATGTGCCTGGGATATATCATCGACTGGATGTTAACCGAGGATTACAATCCTTTTCACTCGATGAATGGAAACGACTAGGCGAAGTACGGGGGCATACTCAGGATTACATGAGATTGGATAACATTAATCAGCGCATTAATGAGGTGGTCAACGCATTAACCGGCTCCTCTTCTTATCAGACCTATAAAGCCGGACAGCTGTGTGGTCACTAGTGGTCGGCCATATAGATGATTGTTGTGACTTATTTCGGCCAGCTAAACCTATTTAACCCACGACTGATAAGGTTCTATTAACCCACGTGCCCCAGGAAAAGGGTCTCCTCGCAGGCAATGATCGTTGTATTGAACGCAACGGACAGCCTCGAAAACGCACAGATCGTCAAAAGGATATCATGAAGTTGAGGGGATCATTCTGGTGATGAAGCCACCGTCTCTTTGGTCCAAGACACTCTACCAAACCGACAGCAGCCGTCGCTAATCATTTCCGATGACTATGGTATACTCAAAGCCTTTCAGAACAAGACAGCCGCGATCATGTTCCAGCCAGGAATAAGAAGTATATACTCTTCTCTACCAGACATGCTGATTCAGCACAACCAGGGGCAGTAGAGACGGATAAAGGGTAAAAGAAGAATTTATAAGCCTTGGCTGGCTTCTTCAATATTAAAGATCATTCCTGAAAGATACTTCCAAACTCACTGTGATCTAAAAAATCTCGAGTGCAGGGGCATATTCATCATAAAGAGGGCATAGGGCGGTCAAGAGTTACGATATGTACCCTTTCCACTTTCCCTGCTGAGGCCAGGACAGGATGTGCTTTCAAGTTGGATAGAAAGACACAGGGTATGTTCGACTAGACGAGGCTCACTCGAAGAATGGCAAGTTGCAGCAGATCGAATCGAAATGGGACGCATATGATGAAGCTATGATTCCAATCAGAAGATCTGGTATCTACTTTGGAACCCATAGCTCGAAACTGTTTTTAATATCCAGATATTCTATACGTTCCGTATGTACATAATGCTTCATTTGCCCTTCGCCACGTACACCTGGTCGCTTCCAAGAAGAACTCACCCACCCAGACTACCCTCACCACCACTCACTCGGCCCCCTTCACACACTCCCTCAACCCCTCCGCCCACTCCCACGGCCTCCCCTCCTCCCCCGCCACGCTATTAAAATACTCCCACCCCATCACCCCCCCAAAACCCGGATACCACTCCCTCAACCCCACCACCGCCCTCTTCAACTCCTCAAACCCAACCCACCCCTGCCCATTCCCCGGATTCGTCAGCACCCCAACCACCACCTTCTCCGCCCTCCACCCCCTCTCCAGAATAGCATGATACTGCCCCAACTCCCCCCAATTATTGTAAAACTGCGTATGATAGCACTCGATACTGCCCCCCCGCATCACCTCCAGCGCCTCATAGTCGAACCCCGACAGATGCGGCAGCCCCAGCAAGGCCGTCGCCACAGGCGCCAGCGTGACGAGGAACCCGGCGCCGAAATCGCCCTTCAGCCGGTCGATCAACCGCATCATCCCCGCCAGCGACATCTCCTCCTCGACGTCCAGGTCCAGCCCGTCGAACCTCCTCTCCCGGACCAGATCCCGCAGCGGAGCATAAAACGCCTCAAACACCTCGTCGCTGCCGTCCAAGCGCGTGAAACTGCCCGGGGCGGCCCCGCCCAGCATGCCGAGCACTTTGACGCCAATGTCCTGGAAGATGGCGAGCTCGGCCCATAGCGGGTCGTTTTTGGGGTGCGCGGGCGGGTCGTCGTTGAGGGTGATGTCGCCGGGGCGGGCGTTGAGGTGGATGGCGGCGATGATGAGGTGGGTGGGGCCGATGTGGGAGGTCGCTTCGGTGAGGAGCGGGAGGAGGGAGATGTAGGTGCCGTGGTGGTAGTGGGTTTGGTGGTAGCAGACTATGCGGGGGGGTTGGGGTGTGGGCGGGGGCGGGGGCGGGGGTGGGGGTGGGATTAGGGGAGGCATGGGGTGGGGAGGTGCCTTGGCTGAGCTAGGGATTGGGATGCTGGATTGGGTGGTTTTAGCGATAAGGCTAGTAGCCCTAACAGTCCTTTCCGGTGTTTATTTGAATTTGGTTAGAGCTATCTATGCTGCTTTAATATGAAGATGCGGTGCGTAGGTATAGATCTTCTTTGATTTTACAGTAACCACTCAAAGACCATTGAGGTTTGACCGATAAGTAAATTATCCCATAACGAAACTTAGATCAACCATTCTCAATGACTGTAGACTTCAGCAATCTCTACGTCTTCCAAGCCATCACCCTTTGAGCCCATGTATCACAACATATAACCACTGAATGCGTATTCCTACTAATGGTAGACTTCGTTCGCTTTGAGCTACATCAAAGCTCTCTTGTTATGTCCACTGTGCGTTGTGCTGATAACTGTTCTTCGAATCAGCATAGAAATGGATATGAAGAGTTATTGCCAGAATGTTCAAGGTATGTCGAGGCCAGGCTAAGCAGACTTGAGTACCGGCAGGACTTGAAAGTCAGTAAATGACAACCAGCCAGAATCGTTACAGACCGCATATCAGAAGAAACACCACTCTTGTCAACTCGTTGCAAGCAATCATAGATCTCGGTTCAACATACCCACACGATGATTCCGTCCTATTGACAGGTTGAAAGAACATACTTTGACTTGAGCTGATCTGTAAAGGATGTACGACTAGGAGGATTGGAAGAAAGAACGTTCAAATGGGATCTTGACACTAATCTACCGATTAGTCTTGCAGTGATGGCCTACTTGGCTATCGCTTGTTTTTTTATTGATTTTTGTTCCACTTGCGGAGGTCCCTATGGAGTGAGCAGTTGTAAGCAAGGCATACATCCAGCACATATCTCTGTCTTGTTGCTACAGGAGCAGAAGGGGCCATTGATGATATGAAAACGTCAAGACTTGGCTTTAGAGGTCCTTTAACAACAGGAAAGCTTCAAGGTTGTGATGCCGATCCCCTGTAGACAGCTATGGGGCTCTCTTTTGATTGTAATCCGAAGGGTGGACATATAATGTGTCCTCGTCCATTTATTGGTCTCTTCATGCTCTTCATCTGGCTACCAAGGATTCCTGGAGATAACTGAGAAGTATACGGCTTGAGAGAAGGAGGTCGACGAAGTGTCATGATATCGCACTAACGTCAATAGGCAATCCCAAGGCCCCTTGTGATGCTTTGCGTTCTAGCTCCATTTTCCCTCTGCACCATGGAGGGTCAGCACGCACCGCAATAGGTTCGGGTTCGTCACAGTAAGGTAGGTAGAGGCACAACCTGCTTCTGCGGTCTGCCAAAAGATGTGCCCTTTGCCGCCCGCAGCGTGGCGCCACCCCTCATACCTCAAAGCCTCACCACCTACTGCCCGACCGACCTCCCAAGGCTTGCGCTGGCTGACCTCTCATGTCCATCAAAAGGCGTAAATAGCGATAGCTATGGTAATTTGTTGGATCACAGGTTCTGTAGAGTAGTCTTCACGCGTAGAACGTGGTGCTTGAGGTACAATGAACTGTAGTGCTTGTGATTTGTCTGATCTGTCGTGGGAACTTGGAAATTGCATTGGCGGAATCAAGGTGTGGCTGACGGACATCGCGACTCCAGTATTGGCAACCTCCACTGTTTGCTCCCCAAGCCTAATCATCCACCCTCCACCTCTGACAATCATCTGCTTGTCGCACAACGTCGCCAGCAATCAAGGCTGGCATCTCTTCGTCAAAAGGCTGCGCAAAGTCCCTCATTCTCCTCTCGCTACGGTCGCATAACGTTCCGCAAGCAAGACGCCCGCACACACTATTGACGCTTCAACTCGACAGCTCAACGAGATAGCAGGAATCACTCGGGTATATATGAAAAGGGAAAAGACTCGAAAGCAGTCCCTCTGTCCGTCCAGGCGTGAAGCCGGTTATCGCTGGAAAGAGCTTGGGGTACGGCGAAATCCCGACAGTGGAACCAGGAGTCACACAATCGCGTTATCAACGACGGACCGGTGCGACAGGCGTTTCAAGGCCTCAGGGAGGGGTGAGATTAGCCCCATATGAGCGACGACATTGCGCAAGCGCCTAGAGAGGATATTTTACCATCGAGTGCAAATGCCAATGCCAATCCAAATACCCATCCCGCATCTTCCGCAGAGACCTACGGTACGCTCAAACAGAGACAAACACCGAATCTCCGTTCTTCTACTAGGAGATCAAATATGCTGACAGTAAAAGCAGATAATTCCTCTCCCTCGGAAGCCAATCCTATTGTTGCCGGCTCTGCATACAAAAACTCCACCTCAACGATAACACCAGGTCTACCTATCGCAGACGCGCCAGTCAATTACACCAGGGGCTCCACTACATTGATTGGGTCAGTCTCAAACCAGGACACTACATCAGAGGGACGGCTTGGGCCAGGGGTACCAATACGCTCGTCCTCCAATTCCAAGTTGAATCCGTCAACTGCAAACCCAATGAATAGCCAAACCGCTGATGATCAGGTTCAATACCCTCAGTCTGGGTCCACAGGGAGTATCAAGGCGAATAAAAGAAGTGGCAGCATTGCGAGTAGCAAGCGATCAAGAAACGAGAGGGTGGTTGCGCCGATCGCTGGCGGTGAGGAAAAACCGGGATTGGAAAGTCCGGAACCTGTACCTGCTGCAACAAAATCGAAGAAGCGAGGCGTATCGAAATTCATCTCCTTCTTGAATTGTTGCAGTGCGCCAGACAATGCAAATCCGGTTGAACTCGAAGACCAGGCTGTTCCAGTAAAAAAGTCAAAACCGTTACAGGCAAATCAGGGTAGGCAAGCGACGCCGGCAACCAAAGCGAACGCCAGCGCAGCGGAATCTAGTACTGGGGAATCTAAAGAAGGTGCCCCAGAGAACATTGGAGGCCCGCCCTACTCAGAGCTAACTGCGGCGGCAAAGCCAACGATGTCGAACCAAAACGCGGGAGATTCTGTATTAACAGAAAAGCCAGCTATACCCGATGAGGCAGAGCCGGTGCTTAGAGAGAATGAGAATCTACCAAGCGGAACCCGAAACCAGCCTCTACCCCCTTTGCCAATCCCTAGCAATCCCAGTGTAGAAGAGGAAACTTTGCAGCCGGACTTGACTACAACCTCGGGTGTCATTGCCTCGGCAGAGCCATCCACCTCGCCAACAGACGAACAGAATTTATCAGAGCTGACCCCGGCGATCGATGACAGGACACCTCAACAGACGAAGAGAGATAGTGACGTACAAATGGTGGATGCCCCTCCCATTGCGCCTGTCCCAGAGGAGACTGCGAGCAGTCCACCAACTAGAGATGCCACGCAGACGCAACTAAATTTACCGCCTCCTCCACCAAGAGGGAGTCAAGATCGACCGGCGGCTGGCGTAAGTCGGACAGCTTCGACCGGGGTTACACCGAATGAAAATCAAAAGTGGCTACTTCCTCCGATACAACCTCGATTCAGGGGTAAGAAGTGCCTCGTTCTCGATCTTGATGAGACCCTTGTCCATAGCAGCTTCAAAGTTCGTTTCCGAGACTCAATGAATCATGCTATAAGCTAATCGTATTCAGATACTTCACCAAGCCGACTTCACGATACCGGTCGAGATTGAGGGTCAATACCACAACGTATATGTGATCAAAAGACCAGGCGTTGACCAATTCATGAAGCGTGTAGGCGAGCTGTATGAAGTCGTAGTATTTACGGCTTCCGTGTCAAAAGTAAGATCCCTGTTAGCCCAATCTCTTGCTCATCTAACATCTATTAGTACGGTGATCCACTACTAGATCAACTTGACATTCATGGCGTCGTGCATCATCGATTATTCCGGGAAAGCTGCTACAACCACCAAGGCAACTACGTGAAGGATCTCTCACGAGTAGGCCGCGATCTGCGAGAGACAATCATCATCGACAATTCTCCGACTTCATATATTTTCCATCCGCAACACGCCGTGCCAATCAGTAGCTGGTTTTCCGACGCACACGACAACGAACTTTTGGACCTTATCCCCGTCCTGGAAGACCTCGCGGGTTCCCAAGTCCGCGACGTCAGCATGGTACTCGATGTAGCGTTATAGCCTGGCCTCGAAGTCCTCATATCCGATCGACGCATCAACATCATCAGCGAGCGGCGTTCTCGATAAACTCGGTAATAGATTGTGCCGTGTAAATTTTGTAATAAGATTAATTTTTTCTTTCACCGCACCACCGGGTCTGATATCTTCATCGCCCGGGATCATTATTGCGTGGAGCATAGTGTCGAGCAGAAGACCTGACAATTTGTAAAAAGAGAGAAAGGGGCAAGATATCAAAAGACCATTGGGACGCGCTTTTTGGGATACCTTTCTGGTTCTTCGTCGGCCCTCGGTTGGGCGCTTTTACTGTTATTGCCTCCCCTCATCGTTCGACCAAATAGCTCCCCGCGAGCAATTTTCTTTTGTTGCATTCCTGGCGGCGTAGAGTGCCGATACTCATTTCTAGCGGGCTGGCTCTCGTGTATGGTTTTTCTTGGTGACGCCAGCCATTTTTATAGGCATATGGAGAGCTTTGATGCATCAAGTAAAAGCTGGAATCATATCTATAGCTAAGTAGTACTTTGGTCGCCGAAAGGCTCCGCCACCTATGAGCCCTATTCCATTGCAGTTACGCACTAGAGCTTGTGACGTAGGTCTCGTGCTCCTCCAACGCCCGTGAACTGCATAAGGTAAGGTATGCAAGAAAATGGGATAAATATGGAAATGTTCCTTCAGAGCAATGCGTTGTTCGGTCATTGGTGGAAGCACGAGTACACTTGAATAGGGCTTGTTGTACTCCAAGTTGCCCTTGATAACCTCAGTGATGACATACATATCACGTGGTAAACAAGCCCCTAAGCTTTTTGGCACATGAGAACGACGGCGGAACCCGGTTCCGCCCGGTTGCCATATCGCATATTCGACAATTCTGCTTGACTTTCCGAGCACCATGATTACTAGGCTGCTGCATAGGGATTGATTGCTACTCACAAGATAGCTTATTTAGGCAGTCGACAAGGTCGTTTATCTCATACCTATAACGTGATGGACCCCCCCAACGCCCCTTCCCCCACTAATGGCTCGTCTCTGCGAGACAGCAAGGGTTGGGATGGTAAGCTACGTTTGGATAAAAAAGCGGTCATCACGAACGCCGAAGTGCTCTCAGATCCCGAATACTCAGATGAAGATGCGCTGCCGCTAGAGCAGATAAGTGCAGACGAAGGTAAGTTCAGCTTGGCAGTCTCATTAGGTTCGCTAATTTCTTGCCGCGGCAGATCTGCTCGAAGACTATGAGCTAGATACTGATGTATGCTGTGCTGGCGGGACTTGCTTACTGAAGAGTGTACTGATAGATGCGTGCTAGGACATCGATCTCGTCCATTGCCGAATATCCTCTATACCTGCCCTACGTCTTGAACGCTTCGCTCAAGTTCAGGTACCCAATCCTGACTAGAGAATATGAAGAGAATGAAAGTTGAAGCTTACAGTAGCTGTTGACAGAAAATATGCCTCCGCCAGAACCAGATATCCCACATCGATGTTCCCAGCAGTCTTGGCTCGTCAATTGAGGACCTGGACCTATACGATAATATTATATCACATATCAAGGGCTTGGACAGCCTCATACGCCTCACATGCTTAGATCTCAGCTTCAACAAAATTAAGCACATTAAGAATGTAAACCACCTGAAGGATTTGAAGGATCTCTACTTTGTGCAAAACAGGATACAGAAGATAGAAGGGCTTGATGGGTTAGCCAAGCTGAGGAACCTGGAGCTGGCCGCGAACCGGATAAGAGTATGTTGGTGTATCAATATCAGGGTTTGGATATTGATTGTGCTATAGGAGATGGAAAATCTGGATACTCTGACTGGACTAGAAGAGCTATGGCTGGGCAAGAACAAGATTACCGAAATAAAGGTAAGGAGGACTGGTTTTATTTGAGACTTGTTGCTGATAGTCCAGAAGAACATGTCATCTCTCCTCAACCTCAAGATTCTGTCTATACAATCAAATCGCCTGACTCGAATTTCGGGCCTTTCCGATCTATCTAACCTCGAAGAACTCTACATTTCCCATAACGCTCTTCCGGAAATCTCTGGCCTCCATAGCAACTCTAAACTCCGCGTCCTCGACATATCGAACAACCTAATCTCTCATCTGACCAATCTTAAGCCACTTACAAATCTCGAGGAAGTATGGGCTTCATCAAATCAAATCTCTTCGTTTGAGGAAGTAGAGAAAGAGCTAGCGGACAAGAAGGAGCTGAGTACGGTTTACTTTGAAGGGAATCCATTGCAGACCAGGAGTCCAGCCTTGTACAGGAACAAAGTTCATTTGGCATTACCGCAGATTAAACAGATTGACGCGAGTATGCTGCAATCCCCGCCCTTGCCACATGCCTCGCGTATGGCTACAAGCTGACTCCTCTGCAGCTTATGTACGAGTATCCTGATGGAGCTTCAAGACGGTTCATAGTACGTCTCTAGAAATAATGGCGTCGGTAGCTGAGCTCGCTGAATCATAACACTCTCCTGGCCCAATCGGAATTTATACAGGTGGAAAGCAGCAGCGATGCATGACTGTGATGTTTTGTCTCTTCGTGTGTTTGGGCCATAAGATAATTTTCTGAATAATGCCACATCAATGATGCATTTTAAGTGCCCCTGAATCCAATGCCGGACCTATTTCCTACATTGGGTTTATCCATTGATGATTCAGCCGCCGAATCTCCCGCAAGAGATTGCCGATATTCCCCGTACCCCCATGACAGTATTTAGCCTCAGATGCACTGTTTACGGAAAGTACCTACATTATGTCATCGTGGGGGTTTGGCGGGGCAAAACACAAAACACAAATCACAAAACACAACAACTGATCTCTTTCCGATGAGAAATCTTCCAGTGAACATAGTCAAGCCTTTTCTTCGGTTGGTGTTGGACTGTTCATTCTAGAGCATAAAGGAGCAGTTGTATTAACGCCAATAGCACCTCTCCAGTTTTTACTCGTCGATCTTCAATTGTATATAAGAACTTTACATTTCCCATTCGAATCCAGCCAGGAACTACAAGAGCATACGCCAGCATGACTACCCCAAGCGTCAAGTTGAACAGCGGCCACCAGATGCCAATGGTGGGCTTTGGGTATGTTGAGCGGAAAAACTGGGCTTCAATTCTACACTGACATTTTGATAGGCTATGGAAAGTCAACAACGACACATGTGCCGACCTAGTCTACAATGCAATCAAGTCAGGCTACCGTCTATTTGACGGCGCGTGCGGTACGTGGAGTCTTTACCGATTGTCCATCGCCCAATGATCGCTGATTTCTCCAGACTACGGCAATGAGGTCGAGTCCGGCCAAGGTGTTGCCCGTGCGATCAAAGAGGGCATCGTAAAGCGCGAAGACCTCTTCCTCGTCTCCAAACTTTGGAACTCCTTCCACGACGGCGACAAAGTCGAGCCCATCTGCAAAAAGCAACTCAAAGACTGGGGCCTCGAATACTTCGACCTCTACATCGTCCACTTCCCCATCTCCCTCAAATACGTCGACCCCTCGGAGCGGTACCCCCCGGGCTTCACCTATGACGGCAAAAACGTCGTTCCTGGAAAGGCTAGCATCCAAGAGACATGGACCGCGATGGAAGAAGTCCAGAAGAAAGGTCTGGCCAAGAGCATCGGCATCAGCAACTTCAACGGCCAGCTCATCATGGATCTTCTCCGCTACGCCAAAATCCGCCCTGCAACCCTGCAGATCGAGCATCACCCCTACCTTACCCAAGAAGGCCTCCTACGCCTCGCCCAAAGCGAGGGACTCGCCATTACTGCATACTCGTCCTTCGGCCCGCAATCGTTCCTGGAACTCGACATGCAAAAGGCCAACGATACGCCTCTGTTGTTCGACAACCCTACCATCAAGTCCATTGCGGAAAAGCACGGCAAGACGCCCGCGCAGGTGCTACTGAGATGGGCGACGCAGCGAGACGTGGCCGTTATCCCGAAGAGCAACAACCAGGCGCGGCTGAAGCAGAACCTAGAGGTTACGGGGTTCGACTTGGAGAAGGAGGAATTGGAGCAGATTTCAGGGTTGAATAAGGGACTGAGGTTTAATGATCCGTTGAATGTGAGTTTTCCTTCAATCCTTCTCTTCCATTGCAGTTTTCGCTTTGCCGCTCTTTGATTGAGTGTCTGCTAATAGGATATGGGAATTAGTACGGCGTCAACCAACCCATCTTCGTATAAGACCGTTTCTCAAACTGTTCTGGATAGGAAGACCTAGCTAGCCATATTTGCATCGTACATATCAAAAGCCATACACCCAAACCCAGCTCTTTCCACGCATGCACATCCGCCTTGACTAAACTACAACCCGCTCCCCTCCATACATCCACAATCCCCCTAACATATGTATAACCAACCCCCAACGAAACCCCCCATTCAATCCCCTCCCTACCTACCTACCAAGCCCCGACCGCCCATCACACGAACACCCCAACTCAGCCCGACCTCACCGCATCCTGAACATCCTCGAAACAACAACACCCACCCACTTCCACTACCACTACCTCCCCACTCCGCACCCCCACACTTCCATACCTTCCCTCTCCACTCATAACCCCTCCCACTCCCCTACTACATACCTCAGCAGTACTCGTACCCCCCTCCCCCCCATCCCCCCCCTCCCACCCATCCCCCCCATTCCATTCCACCCCCCCGCATCATCTCCCATCAAATCCCACTCGCGCACTGCGCCTCCCCAGGTTTTCCGCGCTAGGGTTCTCCATCACCACCACCAGCACCAACTACGCTGCCGTGAACGAATGGAATAGGATTTAATCCCGTTGTCGACCATGTTTTTGTTTTTAAACGGAGATCCGTTGGGGTGGTTTCGGAGTCTTGATGGGATTTGGGGAAGAGGATTTCGATAGGAAGGAGGTGGCGTTGAGGGATTGAGTAGATCTAGAGGGAGAGGGAGAGGGAGAAAGAGGGACTTTGGTATATCATTTCCATGAGAAAGAAAATATTATACAGATTCTTACAGACCCACCTCGTCCCTTCTCCAACATTCCCGTTTGCTGCATGTCCACCCAATCACCTACTAAAACCCCATCAAGACTGTCTCCAGTATCCGCGCACAGCAGGCATTGGATACTGAAAACAACGCTCTTGAAATGACACACTCTGCTCTCCACTTTCCCCTCTCCCCAACAGCTATCACCTATGAAGCAAATTTCCTCGTAACCTTTGCGATAACTATCGTACATAGATCCCGTTAGCTACGTCCATTTACGCATTCCATTCCATCCGTCTCGAGAGTGTAGGAGAGAACATGGAAGGAGAAGGGAGAAGGGAAAAGACTCACTGTGCAACGCCACAACGCTGAAGATGAACCCAAGACTCAGCACAAGCACGACCACAGGGTCAACCTTCAGACCGGGCGATTCGTCGGTGTAGAGGCCTGGTTGAGGGGGGGGTGAAGGTTAGCGAGTGGTATAAAGAGAGGTGCTTTCTGCCATTATGTGTTTGTAAGGTCTTGGAAGTTGGGGTCCCCTTTTCCGCTCCTCTCCTCGAAGCTGTTTCAAAGCCCCGTAGAATCCTCCTAATCATCCATTCAACCTTCCCTCCAGCAACTTCGCAACCGCTCACGCAAAACCTCCCCACCACCTCAACCCCTTCCCGAGATCACAAGAAACTCAAATACATACGCAACATCGTACTACTGCTCCCCCCGGCGCCCGCCGCTCTCGTCGACGTCGGCCGCGCATTTGCAACTTTATCTGCGCGGTCAGCGGCTGCTTTTCGTCGAATGACTGTTTTTGCGCCACCGGGAGGACTGGAGGGGCGGGCTGTGGTGCCGGCGGAAGGGGAGATGGGAGGGGAGGACGGGGGTGGGGAGCTCTGGGAGGGTGGTTAGCGGAGAGCATGGGGAGATTTTAAGGACTAGGAGGAGTAGACGGGGAGGAGGGAATAATGAAGCGGTCCAGGAGCGAGGAGAAGCTTGAGAAGGGTTGCGAAGTGGTTCTCAATGGATAATCGCGAAACCGGAATGGGAGAGGCAAACGTACCATTGCGATTGAAAGAGCGTAACAGTATCGGGGAGAAGGTTCTCAGACTCCGTGGAACGTTGTTACTGTTGAAAGGAAGGTAGTTGAAGCCAGGTGTGATTTTGCTGGTTGCTCAAAGGACACGCTCGACAATTTTGGCGATGAGTTGCGGCAACGCTAGTTGAGCCTTACAAGGCTGAACTCTGGGGTTTTGGGCCATCAGGGGACAAAAGTCATAGAACAGTAAGCGGCAAGCATCTGCGGTCAAGGCTTCCCTATCAATCCCAAAAACAGCATTATCTTAATTCATATCCTATGAGCTTACAGTTAATTTTATCTGGATAGCTGTTTGCGTCGTCTGAACATGGATAGATAAATCAGTAATGGATAGGTTGATTGTGTAGAAGGCAGATATATATATAGGGCCGAAATTTATGACTTTTGTGCCCCCACTGATGGGCTGGCACGTGATGGAATAATTGTAGGAAATTGAGGATTCCAAGACTCGAACGGTATTGTTCTTACGAAGGATTGGCTGACTGGGGTTTGCCAGATCGGGATAAGCATATCTTTTTGTGTCACAGCGTTTACTGCCATCTGCCTGCAATAAGACACTTTGGAAAGGTAAGGTAGCTTTTGGTAGCTTTTGGCATCAAGCGGGTAGTCTTTTCTGCTGCAAGCCACATAATCCTTGCCGTCTCCTAAATAGATCTAGACACAGCGGAGGTCTCCCCTGTCCCAAACCACAACCCTGCCACATATCAAGTCAAACTTAAGCAAAGGTCGAGGGTCGGTTGGCGGAGAAGATTTTCTTCGAGGTAGTCTTGGCAACGCGATGAGGAAGAGGGAATTTGAGGTCTTTGGTAAGAAGTTGCTTGATGTAGGGACGCTTGACGTCGTCTGTTTTTTCGATTTCGACAACTTTGAGGATCTGCAAAATCAATCTGTTAGCGGTTGTACGCCCCCGAAACGGGTAATTCGTATGCCTACATGAATTGACCTGAAACGAGCTCGATGTCTTGCCGCCATGTCCTGATAAAGAGCCTCTACCGCTTCCGTCCTTGACATCTCTCGGTACTCTTTGTACATGTTGTGGGTTCCAGATCTTGAGTCGTAGCGAATCCAGATACCAAAGTTCTTAACCTTTTGTGGGCGCTTCTCGTGTATCTGATCATTGCAACATCCGTCAGCATTTTCCCAAATCGAAATACGGATGCTCCTCTCTTCCATGATGGAACTCTTAGTTGTGGCAACGTACCACGTTCAGGCTGACAATCTCTCCGTTTGCCTTCTTGACCTTTCGTAGCTTCATCAAAAAGTACCAGAATCTTGACTTAGCGACAACGGTGTTGGGTGCGAATATGCGCATGCGGTAAAGCTTGGGTGTGGGATTGGTCTCTGTTGGCAGATGACGGCCAATCACCTGATATTCAATGAGGCGCCCTGGAGAAACTATCATCAGCATTTGAGCCTGACCCAATTTATGTTCCGTTAACGCCCTATCCGTTCAAAAACGCAAGTTCTGCCGGTTCTGAGAATTTTATCCAGTCCTCTCTTTACGTGGTCCACAGGGCAACACGCCCTGCGTAGCGTTTCAGAGAGAGGTCTTCTAGAACTGCTATGTCCTTTTTCTGATTTCCATAGCAGCAGAAAGCTGGAGGCAGTTTTTGTTCCGAGGACTGGGACTAGGAAGCGACGTTCCTTACACCAACACGAGGACGAGACGAGAGATCGCTAATTGCTTACCCATCTGGAGGAGTCAGTATTGGCCGTTCATAAGGATATCCCTAGACTTACAGTTGCGTTTGCTGGTGGTCAACTTCCGATCGCACAATTGTCGATTGATGGTTATTTTGGCATTGTGGTAGGGTTTGGTGGCCCTCACAAATAAGCGACGCACTAGAGACTTTAGCGTTATCTCTGAGCAAAATATTGTCAACACCATTCCAGCTTTCAATCTTATCGCCTTGATAAAAACGTACCTTTCTACGCTTTGTAATATGTCTATACTTTTTTACAGCTAACATATGTCGTTAACCAGCACGAAGTAGGGAAACCAGTGAGATGGACACACTTTTCCAAGACTTCAAGCAAGCCCAAGCCGTTGGATCGGGCCCTTTACTCGCAACAACAATCACTCCAATTGCGCCATCAGTTGATCCGAATCGCCTACGTAAGTTATATGATGACAGCAACTCGTTTTCTATTGCCAGTGATATAAGATACGGCCTCCTAGATCATAAGCAAACCGATCTCAGGTTCTCAAAGGCAGAAGGAACTGCCTGGGTAGACGTGTACGTGGCATACTGGAAAGCATTGGGAGCAATTTTTGACGCAGAAAATGGTGGACCCGACTTTGATTGGACGAAGGCGTATGACGCATGGAAAGAGGTAGCAAACGCTCTGATAAGAGGGTACAGCTCGGCTGGGTTTGGAGCTTGGACTATGCCGTGTCTTTATGTGGCAGGGAAATACCTGCGCATCTTCGCTACCAAGGCGGATGATGGTATTAAAGAAGGTGGAAGTAACGGCAATGCTACATTTGAGGATGATATTGTAGGGCAGAGTGGAGGACATGAGAAATTGGAGGATGCAGCGAGGGTTCTGAATCGGATGTTTACTCTGTGTATTAGTGATAGGTATGTAGATGTAGAATCAAAAGACCGTTCTGTTATTATCTTCACGAGTGCTTGACTAAGGGTCAACTAGGGCACCACTTGAAGAGTCAAGAAAATGGGGCCTCTACTACATCACCAATCTTTTATTCAAGACGTACTTTAAGGTATGTCTTGAATCGCGAAATTTCATCGAAGACAGTACTAAGAGCATTGTTTTAGCTCAACTCGATTAGCTTGTCCAAGAACATCATTCGAGCACTTGACGCTTCGAGGGTGGATATGCCTCCTTTGGACGGGTTCCCCAAATCCCATATCGTCACCTTCAAGTACTATGTCGGCGTCACTCTCTTTCTTGAAGAAAGCTACGCTCTGGTACGCATGCTCCCGTTTGTCTTAACAGCCATCTCCACTTGCTAGTTTCTATACTTTTTCTGCGAATACTGACATGGAAATAGGCACAAGAAACCCTCACCGCGGCCTACTTGATGTGTCACAGATCCTCAACTCGTAATAAAGAGTACTTTTCCCAAGCCCATCTTCCCCTGTTTTCCCCTTTACTGACATATCAACCTTGCAGACTAATCCTGACTTACCTAATCCCCACCCACCTCCTGACCACCCGCCGCCTCCCAACCTCCACCATCCTTAGACCATACCCCCGCCTTCACGCCCTCTTCTACCCCCTCATCATCGCCATACGCGCCGGCAACCTCTCCGCCTTCGACGCCACTCTCAACGCCGGCGAAGATGAATTTGTTAAAAGACGGATTTATCTGACGCTGGAGAGGGGAAGGGATGTGGCGCTGAGGAATTTGCTGAGGAAGGTGTATGTGGTTGGGGGGAAGGAGTCGAGAGTGCCGTTGGGGATGTTTACGGCGGCCGTGAGGGTAGGAGGGAACGAGGAGGGGGTGGAGGGGGTGGAGGGGGATGAGGTCGAGTGTTTGCTTGCGAATATCATATACAAGGTCCGTCTTTTCGTTCTCATCTCTTCCAACCGCTCCGTCCCCTTGCTATCCCGTTACCTGTTCCATCGTCTGCCTAACGGCCATAAGTGCTCAATCATAACTTCCCCTCCACGGATCCCCTCCCCTCGCTCACCCAAACTAACCCGCACACGACATAGAACATGATGAAAGCCTACATCGCCCGCGACCGCGGCCTCGTCGTCTTCAGCAAAAGAGGCGACGCCTTCCCCGGCACCGGCATCTGACCCTTCTCCGTCTCTCTGACACCACACATGCTGGCACGCCATTTACGCTAGACACTGTATCCACCAGTCCCCAGAAAACAACAACCCCTGACCGAGTTGCGCAGGCAGAAAAGAGCCAACCGCCCCCCCTAAGAGTTTGCCTGAACCACAAGGCCCCCAACCACCTCGTTCCAGGCACCCATCCATCCACCACCCACCCAACCAACCAACCGTCAATCCCACCGCTCTAGCCTCTTATCCACGAAAAAAAATCCCGTATGCCCGTCCCAACCAATCAGCGCACCACGCCAAGAGCTGCTCTATCTTTTTTTTTTCTTTTCCGCACTACTGTATGTATGTATGTATGTATGCTAACCGACTTAATGTTTCACTTTCACATCGCTGGACAGGAAGAAACAATCCATACCACTGACCCGGCCCTCCATCATCTTTCTCGAACATAAAACATCACCGCGGAACCCCCTCCCTCTCTCTCTCTCTCTCTATCTCAACCACAGCACCACCACCACAATCCGGGCCAAACCTAATGATGCCAGGCGAGCGCGATGCGGACGACGACGTTCTGCAGGGTCCACCCACACCCCCTTCCCCTTTTTCCCTTCCCATCCCATCCCATCCCGTACTATACTATACTCCCAGCTACTTACTCTAGGTCCAAAACCCCAAAAAAATTATGACTCACCGATTCGATTACTCATCATCTCCCGTGTCCGTGCTGTGTTCAGGTACGGAAGTACATAGGTAAGGTAGACTGTTTCTGTGAGTCTTTGCATATATGCGTGCGTGCGTGCGTGCGTGTGTGGGATGCGGGCTTGGAATGGAATGGAGTGGTGGGGGCATGGAACGATAGGTACGGAACAGTAAGTGCATGGATGGATAGATGCGTGCGTGGGATAAGGTAGCAAGAAAGATAGCGAGCGAGCGGGTTTATACTGCGCAATGAGGGGGGGGCAATGTGACTCTGCGCTTTGCAGGCAGCTACTGTAGCTACCTTGATAAGGTAGGCAGCAAGCAGCGAATAGGGCATGCAGCAGAATCGTCCTCGCATTACTCGCATTTTACTATCTAGCAGATAACGGGTCTCACGCTCAAACCTTGCTTGTAGACAATCTGGAACAGCAGAACCCTGTTGATCCGCTTGCTTAGGGATATCTATAGTGATTCCCCGATCTGCACCTGTCGAGAGGGAGTTGTTTTATTCCACTCTCATGTCCTGGGGGTCTTATTGCACGCTTTAATCCCTCGGCAGCGCAGCCGCTCCGGAACCATCTCCGTGCAACCGGGAGAGAAATACCATCACAAGAAGCTTTTTTCCACCCCCTGAGAAAAATGGCTTTTGATAGAGCTGAGAATGACAGTGTAGAAGATGTGATGTAATATACATGGGTTTTTGTAGAAGTAGTAATAGTAGCAGTAGCAGTAACAGTGACAGGAGGAAGGGGAATAGGAAGGTGAAGCACGCCGGACGCCTGGTATCGAGCCCACAGTAGATAGATTGTTATATACATGGTAGATGGGTGCAAGGAAAGGTGGAAAGGTAATGAGCCAAGGAGAGGAGGCTGGAGTGGCGTATGCCGCAGGTTGTGGATGGTTGTAGTGGCGAGGGAGTATGGAGGGTTGTCGGTGTATGTGGGTGATGACGGTGGAGGTGTTGAAGACGGAGATGGGTGATATTAGCGAGACCTTGGTGGCGTGGACTGATAAAGTAGAGAAGTTCAAGGACTGGTGGATAGTGCCGAACCGAGTTGTGTTGTGTGCTCGGTGACGTGTCCACTTGGAGGACTCGAGCACCATGGAAGCCAGCAAGGCTAACGAGGCGACTTGGTGACGTTGGTGATATCGTCCTACATCCACGTCAGCAAGTCTGTCGCCTAGTCCTCGATATGAGGGGAAAGGAAAGAGTAGCTTACCATATGATTGCACATGGCGACGAAGAGGTCAAAGAACCTACCATCAACGCCGTTAGTCCAAATTCCCTGGAAAGGCATCAGCAATGCAAGAACTCACAACCTCCCACCCCCCTCCATCTCCATCTGCATCGTCCCACTCCGCTTGAACGTCGACCGACTGCGTATAATCAGCGCCAAATAGTGCGCTCGTAGTTTTGAATCGCTGTCTGGCGTATTGGCGTACGCAAACCGTGCACTAGCCAGGATAGTCGAGCATTGAATGCCAGACTGCAAGCCTTGCTTTCTCAAAGCAAGCCGCTTCAGCTCGTCAAGCCCGTACTTTTCCGCCGTGCAATACAGCAGCGTGTCCTTCAGCAGCGCCAATCCCGTGCCCGCATGCACGACCGTACTTTCCACCGCCCCCCTCCCGCCATTGTTGCCCTCGGCGCCCTCGAGCTCCCACGCGTTGCGGCGTTTGTTGTGCAGCAGGCGCGGGTAGTAGTCGCCTTTGTAGAGGTATTCGAGTACGGAGGAGAAGATCTCTGGGAGCTCGTCGGGGAGGTTGATGCGTTTGGAGGCGGATTCGAGGAATTGGCCGCGGCAGATGGCGGCGAAGAAGGGCGAGGAGGAGAGGATGGATTCGTGGGCGGCGAAGAGGCGTTGTTCGGGGCCGACGCAGAGGGTGATTATGGGGGAGGTGAGGGTGCTGTTTTGGAACACAGGTTAGTGAAATCAAGACTTTGCAGAGGGGCTGCTCACCTTCCGGTGGGAGGGCTATTGTCGGGTTTGCGTGGTTTCTCGGTTTTCTTGCTGGCAGTTTGCTCTCGGAAGGATCTCTTGGATTTGCTGGGAGCTGTGGATTTGGTGGCACGGTGCTTCGAGAAGCTCTCATTGTGATGAGAGCGTCGTGCAAACATGGTGGAACTGTCGTGAGCGATGGATTAGTTGCAAGCACGCTGCGAGCGATGGAAAGCAGTAGCATTCAAAGAGCAGGCAACATTGACCGTTACAAATGCAATTGGAATGCCTCAGTACAATCAGGCATCAATCGAGCATCTGGAGCATTCCGGCTGCAGGAAAGAAAAGAAAGAAAGGGAGGGAAGAGCATGATGATATATGCGTCTTGTAGAGTCATTGCGCTAAATTCTCGTAGGCATCCGGGGGAGACGTGACTGTTCGGGGGGTGACAGGGATGCAACGCGTAAAGTGGTACACGAGTCCGACCCGATGTCACATGATGGCTCAACTCGAATCTTCTTTGGGACGGCTAAGTCATTGGCGCACCGGGTTCTGGGGTTTTGTGCAACGTGGGAAGACTGCTAGCAGGCCTGGTAGAGTTGCTATCAGACGGCCGAAAGCAAGATTGTGCTGTAACGCGGTTTCACTTGTGTCAGCTTTGGCACGCCCGAGTCTGCGGGGAACGGTTGCCGGCAAATTTGCTCCAGGGGTTGGGGATTGGCTTTGGCTTTGGCTTTGGCTTTGACCTGCGCAGCTGGACGAGGAGACTTGTCGATGTGGTACGCTGGAACAGTTGATGATGACGGCGAATGCGATGAGAGGCAACCGGAGTCTCAACAATGGATCATTCGTGATCTTGAACAGACGGTGTCGTGAAAGTTTAGAGAAATCTCTTCTAGACTTCAAATTGACTAGGTCGACACCGCGAGAGCTTTTGCATGTGCGAAAAGTGACCGGCAGACTCTCCACATCCTCCACTAGTTCCACGCTATCTCGCTAGTCAGGAACCGGCAATTTCTCGAGATTTGTCTGATTGTCTTCCTCTGTTGGCACTTGGCTTGAACTTGATCGTCGAATCGAACGATGGCCAAACAAATGCCATCGACTCGGCAACGATTTACAGCCATGTGATTGGCTACCGACCTAGTCACTGGGCGTAAGCCTCAATATAAACAAGTGGCAAACATTTGATACTGTAATGGGCTTGTACAAGTTACAACTGCTATTTTAGATACGAGTCACGACCGGAAAACATATGCGACCGGAAAGGAATTTGTATTGCCAGAGGTACCTAATGCTCTATAACTGATGCTGGATAAATAATGCTGTACATAAATCACTTTTCATTCCGTGCCATTCCAAACGCGAAAGCGCCGGGACCGACAACACGCCTCCCCGAGTCAGTTGGAAAGGCCAGTGAGGCCGCGGATCTTCGAGTACTCGGAAAGCTCCTCCTCGGTAGGACGAGCCGCCACCCCGGAGCAACGGATCGGATCTTGGTGCGAACGACGACGGAGGGTAAATCGATGCATCGCCGACCCGGCATCAAGGATCTCGTAGCCGGTGATCTTGTAGACCCCGTCGTATCGGAGGCCTTTGGAGGGGCGGTAGGCGTTGTCTTTGGCCAAGGTCGCCGAACGCAGAACACGAACGTCCTTCGCCTCCTCGTGCGCTTTCTTCAACATCTTCGTCCCCGCCGAAGCTTCTCCACCCGCGCCCGACGTCCCACAGTACTTGACCATGTTGCCCTCGTCGACGTCAGAGTAACCGCCTCCGCCAAGGACAATCGAGTACGCCCACTTGCCCGGCTGGCCATGAATTCCTCCTTCGAGCTCACCGTGAGCTCCGTCCCTCATCGCACAGATCTGTAAGGGCCACCATTGCCCATTGACAAGGTTTCCCTCGCCGGTATAGTTGCAGGACTTTTTATTAGGGTAGCCTGCCTCAAAGTTGCGGGACGTGAAGTTGTTGCCTTTGGCGTTCTTGCCCTTTTTAGTATCAATCCCACGCAAGAGATGCGGATCCAGAACTCCGTTACGCCATTTCCGATAGAGTCCTAGAGCGTCGGAACGGATGTCGCAAGGATACCCGACAGTTTCGTCCTCGATTATGGAATCGAGGCCCTTGTCCTCTAGGACCTTGGATTTGCGAAGGAGAACGCCAGACACAAAGTCATAAGTCTCCATATCGTGGATTCGCTTACGCAGTTTCTCGAACAACGGCTCTAGGTTTTCCCCAATACGTGCACCAGTCTCGCAGTTTTGGATGAGGATCAAGATAAACTGGAGAGTTCCCAAGTCTGAGCGACTGAATGACTCGTGCATATTAATGCTATCATACCAACTGCCAGTGTTGTTCGTGGTACGCGTTGCAACCAGTTGCCTTGATAGCCGTCAGCTTCTATTTTATACTTGTGCGTGACTGAGAACTAAGCATCAAGACTTACGTGGTAAGAGGGGTTGATTTCTTTAGCGGAGTTTTCTTTGCAGGCGCAAACGGACGCGGCTGGGACTGCGCTGTTGGCTGTTGAGAACTAGAGGACCCGGCAGCGTTGATGCCCATAGAGACATTCTTTCTCTTGATGCGACGTGCGGGAAGGCTGGATTCATGCTCGTCGTCTTCGTCTTGAGAGGAAAGCAGGTCATCTTCGACTTGCGTTGGTGATAAAGGTGCTTGATCCGGATGTTTCCTCTTTCGGCTTACAGTGAGTCCAGCATAAGGATTTTTGTTCGTTACACTTGGCTCAGGCTCAGGCTCGTCTGCGGCAGGAAGATCTAGGAGGGAGACAGCAGCGTCTGGTACTTTTTCCTTCTTGATCCTGATCGTGGCGGGGATAGGGGTTGAGATTACATTCGATTCCGCGTTGATCTCAGGCTCGGACTTGATCTGAGGCTTCGTCGTGCCACCACCGGTCCAATGCATGATGGCATCCGCCTTCGCAGCATCCATACGAGCTTGGAACGGAGAGACGTTCTTGTCTGCCATAGCTGGAAGCGTGCTTGTACGTGGTCGTTGGATGATGGATGGGTTAAGAAGGTGGTTCGGTGAGGCCTGCACGCGATAAACAAAAGCGTCACGCTCGGCTGTTGCGTCCGTTCCAGAATAGGAAAGGCTCGAGTGTCAAGAGCGGGGTAAGCGCGCCCTCGATCGTAGAATCAATCGCTCTGGTCATCGAGGATTCACTTGGCTGGAAACATTCCCCCCCCGCTGCATTTTCTACGCTTTACTATTCCTTTTCCCTGGTATCCCCCACCCTCATATAGATCCCTAGGCAAAGGATTGGGACTCGCCTTCCTCGCCCCAGCTCCAGCCACAGTAGTCCTAGATAGAAAACCCTTTACTGGCAAGCCTCTTCCATTGCCCCGCGAACAATGCATTCATGAACCCTAACCGATACCACATGTTGCGGATCGGCAGCGGCACGGCCCGTCCCGTTCCCGCCGCGCCAATCGCGGTAGTGAGGTCAATGTGAGGCCTATTGTTCGCTGGAACATTAAAAGCTGTGAACCCTAGTGACTGACTTGGTTACATGACTATTGCGACGAGTGGAGTGTGGGTTTGATGGGTTTGGGTTACTATGTGGGTATACTGTAGAGATTGATCCGAAACGATCTTCTACACTTGGAAGCTCAAGGTGATGACATGGCCAGGTATGGCAGATTAGCTTTGTGTCTACATCGGTCATCATACCCATCGCGACCTGGCGGAACACTTCAGATGAGTGGATTTTCGTGTGCTGTGAATGGCATGTGGAAAAGAATATCTTCCTTTTGGCCGGTCGATGGGAAAAGAGTTCCGCTGTTCTTGCTGGAAATTGCGCGTTTTGCTGTTTAGAGTTGGGTTGGTCACTTCTTTAGTTCTGGGGTATTCTTGCTAGGGTTTCTCTATGTGGAAAAGCTGTCTGTAAAACAAGAATTCTTTTGAAGAATTTTCTTACTGAGGTTTTCTTCATTTGAAGATTCTGTCTGTGAAATGGGTTTTTTTTCCCAAAGAAGATTTCTACTAAAGTTTCTTGTGTGAAGATTCAATCTGTGAGACGGCTTATTCCTTCTTAAATGTCCGCTTGTTTATTTTTCATCTGTAAAGTTTTTCCTGAAACACTTTCTTGAGTGTGTGCCAATGTCTTCTTCACTCGTAATAGTCATTCAACTGAGAATGCATTCATCGCCCGTAAAGATTCCCTTTGTAGTGCTCAGAGTCTTTTATACGTAGAAGTCTTGGACTAGGTAACGTGACAGTGTGAACTATAACGTATGTATTAAATAGAGCTAATAACTGAGAAGGCATAGAGGCGTCGTGAGAGCGTCGTGTATATAGAGCATCCTACTATTTACGTTACTATGTCATCATGGTAGGATTGCCATTACATAGTAGATATGGCGTATCTGATACACCGGTGCACTGCCATCGAGCATGATGCCCTTTCAATGAACCTTTGTCCCATCTGAATATTCTCTTTTCTCTGAGAATTTCCGTCCAACGCTTTTCTAGCGGGTGATCTTGCCTGCGAAACGACTTTCCGCTTGCTTGTTTCCCAACTGCAAAGTCTTCTAGGAAATACTCTTGTGTGTGTGTCAAGATCTTCTTTATTCGCATTAGTCGTTCAGCTGAGGATGCGTGTATTGTTCCTGGAAATCTTCTTCCCAAAAAGACATTTTCCTGTTTGTAACCCCTTCTGAAAGTCATTTTTCCGGAATAAAGTTCCCGGGGACTGTTTCAGTTCCATTCGGGCCAAGCACTCAACCACAGGCATTTCTGCCTGTCACCCAATCTGCGCGTGGTCAATAATTAAAGCCATTTAGTAGCTACCTACTATGATACTTTCTAAGTCGTCATGTGGCTGAGAACATGTCTAAGGAAGATTTGCTGATTTGGCCGCCTTTTTGTATGAGGTCTCCTCAATGCTTCAGATAGCTATCCTTTCGTAGCAACCGTTTATCGTGTATTAAACTGAACATTGAATTTGTTGTACTTGAAGTCTATCTATATTGGTTTCATAAGTATTCATCGGTAACGATCAGTATGTCAGTCAAGGTTACTGCTCGTATTCTGAAACTCTTATTCAATATTTCTTCGATTCATTGACTGTGCTGTTCAAGATGTCAAGTCGCAGAGAATTCAAGTCTTCAGCGGCAGTGCAATCACAGATCAGACGTGTGGAGAAAGACGAGTGTTAGACATGCGTAAAGAGAAAATAAAGCAAAAGTGAGGACAGAAGATAATCGAAGAGGATATCTCAGAGCCGTCAGCTTTCGTCTCGTCGACGGCAAGATTCAGAAAGAAGAAGGATAAAAAGAACGAGAAAAACATTTGGCAGTTGATTGAAATCTTTAAATTATTGATGTCGCCTCTCAGACGTGAAAGGACTAGATTCACAAAAAAAAAAAGTAGTAGTAGTAGTTAGTGAAAATTGAAAAACCCAGACAAAGTGTTCCTCAACCACACGGCATCGAAATAAGTCGATTTGATTAAATCAGTAGGATGGAAGCTTGAATATGCCACACGGTCGGCGGAGGCAGGCAAAAATGCCTATGGGTGAGTGGGTGCCTGTTACGAATGGAACTGGAACTCTTCTCCCTAAGATGGCCGTCAAAAGCCGACCTGTAGACTAAGGTTGCAGTCTTCTTGTTATAGCTGTATGTCTCAGATATATTTTCTTTCTGGAAGTTCCTTTTGAAGAACGGAGATGTCTGATTCACTATATAATACTAATTTGAAGCCAAAGCATGATCATATAAAATGCTGGAGACTCTTGACGTAGAATATAGGGAAGAATCGAAAATTGAGCAGACGGATCGAGATTTCGAGAAAACCGATTGTATCCTCGAGCACCACATGGAGGTCTTATCGGCCTAGGCTGTAGTTCCCAGATCCTGTCGAGATGGAGAAATTGCCGCTTGAATATTAGGTGTTGAGATGAGGTGGTGGTAGAGCAATGGATAACGCGATTGACTATTATGTGGTCAGAATCGTTGGCGGCACCTACTTGAAATCCATTGTACGAAAGCTAAAATGAGCATCGGACTTCGCCCTTATAAGACGAATAGTTAGTTACAACCGCAATGTGTATTTCAATCCTGCCTTTTGATGCTGAGATATCTATACAGCTATACTTCTTCATGTTGGAAATAGGGGAGATGGTAATCTCCGCCTTCATAGGGCTGGTAGGGCTGGGGCCCGCCAGTAGAGTTTTCACCTTCCACCTCCTAGATAGCCTCCTAACAACAACAACCAAAATATCAATATGCCCCATATGACCTCGTATTCCAACACTTCATGGGTAGAATTTTCTTCCACCGAAGCAGCAGTCTTTATCTCGGTAGGGACATCAAGTCAAAGATAATGTTGGAATTAGGGGTTGGGTATGTCCGCCTTACATTCTAGGGCTGATGCCCGCTATTGGAGTTTTCGCCTACTGTAGATACCTTATGTAGCCTTCTAACAACAACAACAACCGATGTATCAATACGCCCCTTTATGACCTCGTGTTCAAACAGATAACAAATCTGCGTAAGTACGGCGTAAGCCTTTTTAACCCCGAATCCCGACCAACCTCTTCCCATCTCTTCCCCTCGTCTTTCTACCATCGCTACCTTCTCATCTCATTTCGTCAAAAAGCAGCGAATATATGCACTTGTCGTTCTCATGGTGACACTAATATTCACAAGGTTTTCCCAGCGAAAGTATTTCCAATTTTATCCTGTCTTTCTCGCACAAATGCACAATTGCTTTCGCCCTCCATGTACAAGAAGAAGGCTCTACAATGCCAGGAAATTCCATCTAAATCACAGATCTATGCTTTCATCACGCCCACTCCACCATCCACCCTTCCACCGCCAGTCCCGCTCGAGACAGCTACCTCTCCAGGGGGGAATCAACCACTTCCCTTAAATAACCGCGCCACTTCTCTATCTCCACAATCCCCACCCTCCTCCTCCCACCCTTAACCTTTTTCACCCTCCTGCTCACCCTCTGGCTCTTCAAGTCCCTCATGCTCATCCTCTTCCAATCCAAAATCCTCTACATGCCCTCGATACCACCATTTTCGCGCTTTGAGAAAATTACCGACTACGCTGCGCTGTGCCGGCCTGTGGTGTGGCGTGAGAAGACGACTATGGCTGATGATGGGGTCGAGGTGGCGGTTGCGGCTGGGAGTGTTGTGGATGAGGATAGGGATAGTAGAGGAGAGGAGCGGAAGCGGGAGGGAGGAGGGTGCTCGTTCTCTATTTCCAAGGGCATTCACCCCCTCTCTTCTCCTCTAGACCCCTCACAACCCATCTAGCAAAAAACCTAAAACAACGGCTCCTCCCTTCCCCCCGGCTTCCCCGCCCTCTCCTCCATCCTCAAATTCCCCCACGACCCTCTCCCACAGCCCCACATACGCCCTCCTCGCCCTCTCCTACCGCGGCTACTGGACGTCCCGCGGCCGTTTCTCCCAACCCTTCCTCGAACACCACGCCGCATCCTTGCTCAACCACATCCGGAAGGCTGTGGTGGAGGTTATGAAGGGAGTTGGTGATGGTGCTGTGAGGGAGAGATGATTTGGGATTTTTGGGGTGGAAGGGTGGTGGGAGTATTTAGGAACTTTATGATACTAGGCTGGGGATTTATCGGGAAACGAAACGAATTGGAAAGATCTGGAAGGCCAGAAATGAGGTAATATCATCGATTTTACAGCTGTTCTACAGTATTTACCTAGCTTTGGCCTTTAGAGCTCTGACAGCCGTGAGAGATTTGAGAGCCCGGAGCCGTGAGAGCCGTGAGAGACTCGAAAGACCTGAGAGCCCTGAGAGCCCTGAGAGACCTGAGAGCCCTGAGAGACCTGAGAGACCTGAGAGCCGTGAGAAACCTGAGAGCCTTCATAGTCTCGAGAGCCCTGAGCGCCACCCCGCCCCAAAGCGACCACATTCCTCAACGTCCCAAACGCGAGTACATCCGCAATCCTACTCGTCCCCGCCAAAAGCATGCACAACCGATCCAAACCGCACCCCCACCCCCCCGTGGGCGGCAATCCCCACTCCAGCGCCTCGAGGTAATTCTCATTGATGTCGCCTGCGTTCCCGTCATCCTTCCACGACAGCTGCTGCACGAATTTCCGGCGCTGCTCGAAAGGCGAGTTTTCTTCTTCGTACATATTGGCGATTTCGATGCCATACACGAAGAGTTCAGCTCGGGCGGCGACGCGCTGGCCGTTGGCGGGGTGGATGAAGGATTTGGAGAGAGGGGAGAGGCATTCGGGGTGGTTGGTTATGAATGTGGGGCGGCGGATGTCCCGCTCTAGATAAATGGAGCTTAGCCTGTCCAGGAGGCGGGGCAGTGTTGGTTTTGCTGGTTGGAGTATATTTAGATCTTGGAAGAGCTGAAGGATTCCGCGCTCAGCATCCGGGGACGAAAGGTCGGGTAGTCTTCGCTTGATTTCGGTCTGAGCGGGTGAATCGAGGGTAGGCGGTACGTAGGCTATGGCCGCCTCAAGCGCTGGGATGAAATCTAAACGGTTAAAGGGGGTTCTTAGGTCCCATGATCTAAGCTTCAAGGATCTGTATTGCTGCGAGACTCTGGTTTTTGCAAATTCATATAGCTGGGTGACCAATTTTTCTGTCATGTCAATAAGCTCTTCTACGTCCGCGTAAGTCCGGTAGAACTCGCATGTTGTGAATTCTGGGTTATGGTTCAAGTCAACGCCTAGGCTTATCAGCATTCGAATACGACTCTCCAAAGGAGAGACTCGCCTTCATTCCGGAAACAAGAACCAATTTCGAACACGCGGTCGAATCCTCCTAATATCATTCGCTTGAGCCATAGTTCAGGGGCAGTCCGCATCACTATATGACGGTCTGGAAACTCTAGACCAAACGTCTCAAAGGGTTTCGCGATAGCGCCACCAGCTGCGGCTGCAAGTATGGGCGTCTGCACTTCCGTGTGTCCTTCATCTTGCAGGAATTGGCGCACGGATTGGATAATATCCGAGCGTAACCGAATAGTATGTGCGGACTTTGGATTTACCAGAAAATCGACGTGTCGATTGCGAATCCTGGTTTCTTCATTATGGAGATCCGCAGGAAGATGGTGTAGGCATGGCGACAAGAGCTGAGGAAGCTCTGTAACTAGTACGGAGAGTCCGCCTCTCCGTGTCTTATGCGGCATGCCTTTAAAGCCTATTCTACAATGAGAAATCCAGGACCTAAGCCGAGAGGTTGCTAAATCTTACTGAAAACATCTCCCCTTCGCATGGAGCGAACGAACTTATTGAAGTCTTCTGGATCTGAATTCTCCTTTTTGATTCTGCTAAAGTCGCAGACACCCTGCACAGAGTGTCCTTCCTGAGCAAAATTGACAAATACAAGCTTCGAGCCTGCCATCCGAAACGCTTGAATCCTTCCTGAGAGCATGAGCAGGTCGCTTCATATCAATGTTCCCTCCTCTCATAACATACCACGAATTATGGCTACCTCTCCTTCCTGCGACTCGTCCGGTTTCAGGGAATCATAGCGCTTTATGAAAGCTTTGCAATCTATAGCGCCATTGTGAGGCTTCACGCGAGGGTAAAGCTGGCTGGGAATAGCGTCGAGCTGCTTTAAACGCCTTTCAACATCTCCAGCTTTTTGCTGAACCGTAAGGATCTCATGATCTTCCAGCAGCGGTTGGAGAGCGCTGTAGAAGCGGAGATGAGCCGCACGCGCTGCCGTTGAGACTGGCTGGAAACGGGGCCGGAGGCAGGGGCTTAGGAATCGCAAGCTGGTGCTCATACTGTATGGAATTAGCCACTGCTGGAATTCAAGGACCAGCTGTATGGGGAAAATGCAATGATGTATTTCAGACATGAGTATTATGACCATTCGCTTGCAGAGCAAGCGTCATTCGCAACGGTTCTAATGTTGTAATTCTTCCTGCAAAGCATATAGAGATATGTAATACAGAAAGCGCGTGACTTACTTGAGCTCATCAACGTCTCGTTCTCCAACCTCATCGAGCAGTGAAGAATTATGGACGAATAAGCTAAAAAGGTAAAACTTTTCTGGCAAGGAAGCACCGGAGCGCCGACAAATGCGCATGAAGTGCTACAGCTCACCGTACAAGCTCCCAATGCCTGCGTATTGAAATCTTGTAGACATCGGCTTTATTGAAACTACAAACTGCTCAACAAACGCCCAAGTTCAGAAGTGCAGACCGATTGGAGCCCACCTATCCGTCACCATGTCCTATCTCTTTGGCGCCGGCCGCCCCCAACCCACCTCGGCGGAAAAACTCGCCGCCGCAGAAACAGAAGTCGAGATGGTCTCCGACATGCTCAACCGGTACCTTCCCTTACTCCAACAAGCCCCTAATCCCTCTGATTTCCTCTTCTACCCTCCTCCTGCAATTTCAACTAACATCTCCCCATCCAGCCTCATCCAATCCTGCACTAAGAAATGTATACCTCCCGACTACCGCGAACCCGATCTCAACAAGGGGGAATCGGTTTGCCTGGATCGATGCGTGTCGAAGTTCTTTGATGTGAACATGAAGGTTAGCGAGAAAATGCAGGGTGAGGCGGCGATGAAGCAGGGGGGTGGGGGTATGGGGTTTGGGATGTGAGGGGTGGAAACTTTGGAAGCGGCAATTAGGGAAGGAAGATTCCACGGCAAAGATTATTGCCGGTGATGGGCTATGTGGCACAATGCCCGCATTATGTGGTACTCGGCATCACAAAGCCTGTAGGTGTTGGTTGTGGCAACTCCCGGCTTCATGGGAGCGATTTGTACGATGTTAGGATAGTCTTCGTCGTGACCGCAGGTCTACATGTCCATCACCAATGGACTTGTAATAAGCTTCAAGAGGTGTCTCTGACGGCTCTAACATTTTGGAGTTTGTACAATATACTAATGCTATATACCGAAGAAGCCAACACGCAATCGCCCCTGGGTATCAATATAAACGGAAGGGAAAAGATCCGACAAACACCAAAGCTTATCACTGCCTTATTGGAACCACTGAAGCTTGGGAATCAATGACCACCACCACCCTGACGTATTATTCTCCTCGCTAAGCTCTTCCGCCCTGGTCTCAATCTGTAGGACTTGACGCTCGAACTCAGCCACTGCAATCTCCACGTCTTCTACTTTCGATTGTAGAGCACCCAGCTCGTACTCAAGTTTAGCACCCTGAACGTCAATGTCCTTGACGGTCTCGGTCAACGACGTTCGTTCTTCCGCCAAAAGACCATCCAAGGCTTCCCGAAGCGCGTTGTACTCCTCTAGTTTTTGATGGTACACAATATCCAATTCTTCATGGTCTCTGTCACCTTGTTTGTCAAGGCCCTCAATCATATCCACCCTGTTTTTGACCCACGACGCACACTGAATTTCTAGTCTTTGCAGGCGCTGTTTCATGATCTGTGCATCGGAAGCTAAGCTGCTCTCCAATTTCAAAGCATTATCGGGGTTCTTGTTCGTATTAACCGCGCTGAAATTGGCCAGATATCCATCGTCTCCGAGTGTTAGAGTTTCAATAACAGCACTGAATGAGAGATGCCGAGGAAAGCGGTATCCGGAGTAGCTATTCGTAGACCCAATTTTGTCCATTGGAAGACTTGCTGTCCTCTGTAGTAACGGTTGTGACTTGGGTAACGCTCCTGGAAGGGTCCCGCAAGGAACCATATTTGGTTTGCCATCTCGAGGCTCTTTATCATCCGCCAGCTTCTCGACAGCGAATGGCCTCAGATCATTTAGATCTGTCCTTAAATTCTCCTCGTCCATATTCAATCGACTTACTTCTGTTCCTGCTGACTGTGGAATTGTCCGAGGCAGATCCTCGTTCTCTGGCTGAGCCAAGGTTTGGCTTTCAAGACTTGAGGTCGATCGACCAAATACATCCCCAGAGTCGGATCCATATATCGTATTGCTGGGAATACTCTTGAGATACATTGGATCATCTAGAAGACCACTGTCACGATGTGATCCAGGTATTGATGCCGATATGGCCGACTCCGGGACTCTAGTAATTTCGTCGCTATCTCGAAAATGCCTTTCCTTGAAGCTTTCGCCGTCTGACGCAACATTACCGTCTTTCGAAGGTCTTTGATGATGGCCCCGTAAACCAGATTTGCCCACTGCATCTTTGATGATTCCACCCAACCCACTTCGGGCATCAGTCATTTTGTCCGTCACACTTTTCAAGACAGTCCGCCGCAGGGCTTGATCTTTGTCTGTGGGTTCGATGCTTGCTTGAGAACCATGCGACGGCTGGGTATAGAAGCGGTCAGACAGACCGTACCTTGGATGGTCATCGACTACAGAACCCCTTTTTGTACTTGACCAAACATAACCTCCTTGCTGATCATTGCTGAAAACCATACCTTCATCACCACCAAGATCCTTGAAAACATCGGAATTCGGATGCTTCAGAGGCTTGCCATACCACAGCCATTTCGATCGTTCACCGGATAGCAGATGGATGAAGGTTTCAATGTCGAGCGTCTCTATCTCTGCAATTCCAGCTTTGTCCCGTGAACCAGCCATACCAAGTGCTAAGGCCTCACCTTTACCGCTCAACTCGGCTACGGTCGATTTGACTGCTCGGGGGACAGTCCATGTTTCACCACTAGCGGCTTTTGCAGTGACCCTGTGTAGACGGTCAACGGTTTTTTGATCAAGTCTGCGTGTTCTCGGTAGCTTTTGCGACTTTTGGAAATATGATATGCCTCTTTTTGTGCTCACTAAGTCAAAAACATCTTTTGCGACAGGGGTGCCGTATGCATGGAGCCTATTGCGTGCACCCAACAGTACACCGAGCAGCGCCGCAACTGTAGTAGGCCCAAGAATGCCGTCACTAGGCTCAATATTGAAGAACTCAGTCCCAAACTCAGCCCACCAGTCATTAATTGCTTTCTCGGTCACATCACACAGTAGGCCGTCCACATACTCAGGAGCAAGCTTGCCGAAGAGCAACAGAGCTACCTGGCAAAGCTTGACCAGCTCAATCACTGCGCTGTATAATGGGATCTTCTCGCTGGTGCGGTAAAGCTGATTGAATTTAGCTTGAGTAGCCCCTACCGGTGGAGCTAAGTTGAGGCCTGCTCGACCTGAACATCCCATGCGCTTCAAATTTTCATTGACAATAAAATCCTCTCTGTGCTTTCTAACGTCGCCATCGGGGACCGCAATGACTGTTAGTGATGATGGAAATCCGCTAAGGTTTGTCACCATCATTATCCCAAGAGGGGTCTGTCTTCTTCGCGCATGATATTGGGTAATTGCTTTGAAATATACGCGCAGGCGCGGTGACCAAGCTGCTTCATCAGTTGAAACACTCAATACATCAACAAGCACAATGTGCTGTTCTAGTCCAGTGTATGTAGTAATCAAGAACGTTGGATGTACTCTAGAACATGCCCACTGTTCTACTATGTAGAGTTCATATCCGTGAAGCCGGCGCCGCCGAGCCAGGACCATGGTAGAAGGGTCTTCTTCTAAATACCTGAAAGCTGCCGGATCTGTAAATACGAGGCGCTGATGTTGTTGGCGATTTCCATTATCATGTGTTTCAGCTGTAGGAGAGGTAGCAGGTGAATGCCATGTATCATCCTGGGCATTGGCACCACCATCTTCGCCGCTCACGCCGTCTATTGGAGACATTCAGGCCAAATTTACCAAGGCTTCAAGAACTCGCAATTCCGTTGAGGAGCAAATGAAAGCCTTTTCTCGTTATTCCGTACTATCGTAAGATTCGTATCGCTCGAAATGAGTTCTGATCGGTATGCTGGTCCATTGTATGGGCATGACCTCTGTAGTCTGGATGCCTTGCTTTCTCAAATGCCCTCGTCATCGGATCCTATTCCATTCGGGATCTTAGAAATTGAGGGGACTGGTTAGTAAACACTTACTGTGTTTTTGTGATATCCTTTTTGTAGGGACTTGTTCTTATTAGGCTTGAAGTTGTCGTCGTCGATGCCGGGGGCAAAGTCGGTCCGTAAAAGGCCGAGGCGGGCCTTATGACCTACCTTTCCATTGCCTACCTACCTTGCCTCCTCTTAAGATGAATAGCTTCTTTCTTTACTACCGTCCTTCGCACCTCCTATCCGGAGAGCATGGAAGTACAACACTGCGGTATAGAGTACAATACAGAGCCATGACCCCTTGAAGAAGTCTTCTGGGCCCTCTGAAGCCCGACTTAAACCAATACCAGCTTCATCCGGTTCTCTATACCGCCCGACTTACGTAGCCTATAAACATGGAGTCACTTTTGGAGGAGCATGAGCGGCTTGTGGAGAGTGCGAACCTCTCAAATAGCTTGCAAGATGTCCAGAGTACCATCGAAATTCTGATCGAAGCGAGGGATGCTATAAAAGCCAGTAGGTTTAGGATCATTGCTCTCTCCTCATGGTGTAGCTTGTCCTAGTTTCTCTGACCTCATCTAGATCCTACGAACGACTTTGCCAATAAAAGTCTTGCGCACCTCCAAAACACCGTCAAGGAGTCGTTCGAAGATATTAACGAAGATTTGAAGGCAATCTATAAGGGGATTGGGAATTACACCAAAGCGTTGGAAAAGGTTATACATCCCACGTGTGCTGGCTTTGTAATTGCATCTGACGTTCTCCAAATACAGAAGTTCAAAGACAAACCCTTGCCCACTACAGACTACGATGCCCTCTCCTCCCATCACCCCTTGATCAACCGCGCAATAGCCATGCATCTCCTGCGGGAAGGCCAATTCTCCGTCGCCTCCACATTTCTTACAGACGCTACTACATATCCCCAACGTACCGAGTCCACTCCTGGGATATCGAATCCCTACGCTACGCTTGAGCGTGATCCGGGCATTGATTCCTTGAAATCAGAACCCCTGCGAAAACAGTTCGCCAACATGTACCATATCCTCCACGAGCTCAAGAACGAGCGCAACCTCCTACCAGCAATCGAGTGGGCAAAAGCGAACAGTGCCATCCTCGAACCCCGAGGAAGCAACCTAGAATTCGAGCTCGGAAAACTCCAATTCGTCTACCTCTTTTCCGGAGGCGGCACTTTCCCCTCCGACCACGGAAGCATTCTCTTAGGCCAGCAACAAGCTCTTGAGTACGCCCGCCGGGAGTTCACCCATTTCCAAGGCCGCTACCTCCGAGAAATCCAACAGCTTAGCGGCGCGATGGCGTTCTGTCCCAACCTAGCACAGTCCCCATACCGTCGCATCTTCCACAACACTGACTCCTGGGACGATCTCGCCAACTCCTTTACTCGAGAGTTCTGTTCGCTCCTTGGGCTTTCCGCCGACTCCCCTCTTTACATCGCCGCAACGGCGGGTGCGATCGCGCTTCCCACGCTCCTAAAATTGCAGACAATCATGAAAGAAAAACGGACAGAATGGACGACCCAGCACGAACTTCCCGTAAGCCCCATTTCTAGCCCCTGTCCTTAGCCACAACTCCGCTAACAAAACCCGTACCCGTAGGTCGAGATCCCTCTCCCTCCCGCCTACCACTTCCACTCCATCTTCGTCTGCCCCGTCTCCAAAGAACAAGCCACCGATGAGAACCCGCCGATGATGATGCCGTGCGGGCACGTAGTCGCACAGGAGAGCTTAAGCAAGCTGAGCAAGGGCAGCCGGTTTAAGTGTCCATATTGTCCAGGGGAGAGTCATTCCAAGGATGCGAAGGTGATATTTCTATGATGGTGGGGGAGAAACGAAGTTATGACGGGGAGATATGCATGGACTGGTGTTTTGGGGGGCATTGCTTGGAGTTTCGGGCCAGGGTTGTGGTGGTCAGGAAATGGCGTTTCTCTATCAGTGTTGGCTACCTTGATAGCTAGATCGCTAAGTAGAGAATGAGAAGACGATTGCAAGTATTCCTGCCTGCAATCTCATCATTTTGACGTCTTTCGGTAGAGCTTGAAAGGGGGATATGAATTTGTGGGAAGTGGGAGGGATGGCGGAGATTCTTGGTGTCATTGCCATGGCGTATGTTCTCACTGTATCTATCTCACGGTCTAGATCCTTGGTTCGGCAGCATAAAGATCCAGAAATGTTACTCGGCAGTCGCTGACCTCTACGATAAGATAAGTAGCCCCACCTAAGGTAGTCCATGCACAGCTTAGTGCATCGTCAGCATAGCAAACACTTCCTTGAAAGACAGAAAGAACCTCTCTTTCCCCTCCCCCCTCCCCCCTTCCCCCACCCTCCACACCCTCTACATCTCAGCCTGCCCCCTAATATTCTCCCCCCCACAACGCCTCCCAGCCAACATCGCACACTCCGTCCAGAAAAGCGAGCGCGACATGCAGGATCCGGGGGCTGCGAAATTTGATCCGTCCTTGCAGCGCCAGTTCCGCCACTCTCGTCAATCTCCATTGCCCCATTACGTGACAAACGCAGACCATCCTGGACTTTGCCAAGATCGAAGCAAAGGCGTTCCAGACGATTCCATTGGTGAGAGTGTTGTTGCCTCCACCTCCCAGTCCGCAAATCCTAATAGATCTTGCCCGGAAAGACCCCACGGGAATCAGTTGCGGCTAGCATGGTTGACATGGCTGTTAGTGATCCGAGCGTGCGGTTAATCAGAGCTTTCTTGCCAGAATCTCAGCAGGTGATCGGATGGGCAAAGTGGGACTTTTCCATGGACCCTGCCGAGTCCCCTTAGAGAAACCCTATTAAATGGCCCGCCCGGCGCGAATCTTGCTTTGGGGGAACGTTTCATGGAAGCGCTGTACAAGCCCCGGGATTCTCACATGCGCGGTAAAGCGTACTTCTTCATGCATATTCTTGCTGTGTTGCTAGAGTATCAACGACAAGGGGTTGGGAAGAGGATGCTGGAGGGGGTCTGAAACAAGCAGACGAACTTGGGGTAGAATGTCCGATTGATGCCACCCCGGCGGGCCTGGGGTTGTATAGCAAGCTGGGGTGGGCGGAGGTGAATGTGGTGACGATAGACCTGGAGCCGTATGGCGGTAAGCCTGGCGAGAAGGGTGTCAATGTCCAACTGGTTAGGCCGCCACGACTTCTTGAGGCGTGGGCTCGCGTCGGTTAGGAGTGGAACTATGACGATCTTGGATCCTCCTCATTCACAAACGTAGCAGGGTGTCTACATCTTCTATCAACCTTCAGATCAAATACACCGAGTCGTTGGTATCCGCCACCAACATCATTGATACAGTTTCTTTTCTATGCAATTCTCCAGATCAAGGCCCAGATACAGAATACCCTCTTCCTTCTGAAGCATTTCCTTGGATTCTTTTGCACCAGTCGTTTGATGAACGGTGAATGAAGGATGGGATGCGCCTGTCGGGTCTAGAAACAAGGTCGCCGCTAGGTTCGGAATATCCTAACATCTCTTTGATCGCATCGCTATGTCCCGCACACGATATGCCAAAGTATTTCGCCTCGAAGTAGTGCGCCGCGGCTCTGATCCTGTTTGCGGCGACACTGTCGTAGTTGCATTTTGCGCAACTTCAGTACCGTCCAGAGCACTCGTAGGGTTTGTTTTTCTGGTAAGCCAAATATCAGGCTACGAGGATATGTGTACCTGCTCCCTGCTCGCCATCAGGGCATACTGCGCCAGCGGGTTCGTAAATTTACCGCAGATTAACGACCTTATCTTGCCATACTTTGTCTGTGCCACCCGAAGCCTGAAGCCGTTACCAGGGCTCCAGGTTAGCTTTTCGACAAATGTTGGTATTAGCTTGCGATGATGAATAAGTACTTCGCCGTTAGGGCCAATGATCAAGTTTGAGTTGAAAAGTGTGGCGGTGCTGTATCTCACTTTCTCGGAGATGCCGATACTGACAACTGTACCAGTCTTTCTAGCCGTTTCTTCGGTTGCATTGACTTCCTCACTGTCGGCATAGATGGACTCGTCGGTCATACGTTGGAAAAAGTTATGGCTCTTTGTGGGTGCAAACAGAGGACTCCAGATGGGGAAAGCAGGAATATATGACTCGGGACATACGACGAGATTAGCAGAAGAGTGGGATGCTTGGTGGATTAGAGGGATGCATTTGTTGGTAGTAGGGCGAGCGGAGAGGAAGACGGGGGAGACATGACACGCTGCTGCTCGCTTCATTCAGCGAGCTAGAATTGGAGATAGATACACAAGCAGATGGATTGTTCTTTATGACTTGTTAAAACAATGGAAGAAATAGATTGCTATTCGGAAAATCTGGCGATACCTTACCTTTCCTCTCGTTCGGAAGGAAGGAACAAAGGTGGAAAAGAGCAGTTGAATTTGAATGATCTGATATTAAAGTACGGGGTTGGTGGAACTGGCGACTTGTACAACTAGAAAGCATTCATCCATCATCTAAGCTCAATATTTTTGGTACAAGACAACAAAAATACGATCATTGTACTTTTCACCTCGTGCCATGAGTACTTGCTTTTACACAAATGGTATTCACTAGCCTGTAATTTATACTTTATAGTATCGATCTTCCAAATCAATATGCGAAGCGTCTCTGCCTTCGGCGGCAGTTCCTTCATACCAAGAACCGGATATAGATATCGAAACTGGGCATATTACGCGTAGTCGCGTTGGTTGGTGAAGCTCGGGAGTCGTAGCGTCGCTTTACTTGCGTCTTTTGGAAGATCGCCGCACTGCCATCATTTGTGACAGGATAGCCGGTCTCTTCTAAGCCAGACCTAAGCTAAATGCCGAGGAAGTGGTACAAACACTATCGGAAACTTTGAGACACTTCCTAAAACCGGTTGTAGGTGGTTGCCTATCTTACAGATCAATATTTATCAAAGAAATAGCAATCGCTGGATTCTCTCAGCTCTTTCGCTTCAGGCAGAGCCAAGAATTTCGTTGGCCTTCTCAAGTATCTTGTGCTCTCCCTCAGAAACCCACTTTCTATCAGTTGGAAATTTGGCAAGGCCCATTGCTTGCTGAGCTTCCAGATTTATGTTCTGCATCACATAGTCTGTGGTTAGTCGACCCATGTGTTCACTCTCTCCCACGCCCGAAGGAAAATCAGGCCCAGGTGTTCCTAAGGATTCGCCGTGTCAGTAGAGTTCTTAGTGTGGTTCCATTCAAACGAATGACATTCGGTGGGTAAGCCCAAGAAAGACTATTAGATTGTTGGATCAGAAAACCATTACCTTCCAGGAACGTCTCCCTCTGCCGTACAAGGTACTCTGCATTGGTCTCGGTCAATGGGCAAGCGGGGATATACATGACACTTGCATCCGACCTGCCAGCATGTAGCTTATCGACCGCGTGAATAGCTAGCCAATGTCAGCTGGCGATACTCACAACAAAAAGTTTACCTGGACTGACTATCACAATGCCATGCCACATAGTCTCCTGGTCTCACTGTTGGTACATGTACCATTGAGCTTTCCAACTTTAGATGCGGATGCAATGCAGCATTCAGTTCCTGACAAGTACCGGGGACAGCACCATGAAGATCAGATGTCATTTGCCCTTCCAGTATCCAATTGCTGCTCTCAAGCCAAGTTGGACCAGTTGGGTTAGGATTCTTTGCGTTAAAAAAGGGACGCAGTAGAGAGTAGGCTGTCGCTTTGGACAGTAGTGGATTCACAAGCAAGGTACCTTCTCGCGGACCTGTTTCGCTCATAGAAAGCCAGCCTTGGAACATCCGGAACATCGAGCACCCACCAGGTCCATTGTATAGATCAGAGACAACAGGTAAGCGACAACTACTCTCCCACGGATCGTAACCTTCCCATTTGCCCTTGAAGATGCTGTCATATACACCACCTTTCCCGTAACCATTCTCTTCCCATCTCTCGACACTTCCAGCGTCGCAGTGCGGTCCCAATGCAAATCCAGCATCTCCAGGCTGCCGGATACGTAACCTATCCGCATACGAAACAGGGTGGTTTGTGGATATCATTGCAGACTTGTGGGCCGAATGCCAGTGAGACATGAGGAAAGCTTGAGTTTTCAGGAGATTAGGATGAGCGCGAGCAAGTATCTGTGACGGAGACCAATATAACTCATAGACAGCAGGCTTATCCGCTGGGAAGCCTTTAGTCGAGGGATTAGTCTTGACATATCTTTTCACCAATTCCTTCCAGTCCAAAGCCTCTTTCTCTGTAACGACCCCTCTTACTACAGCAACGCCTCGCTTGCGCAAAGCATCCCTGAATGCCGTCCTTTTCTCAACATTGTTCACGTCTTTGAAATCGATATCTGGTACTACACTGGGGCCCAGAGCCCTTATTATTTCCGTCTCCTCTTGTAGGTCGGACAACAGCCGTTCCCAGCTGGCCCGTACCCGGTCCTCGTGGCCATGGATCAAGCGGGCTTTCAGGTCTGCAAAGCGAGCTGGTAAAGGCTCGCTAACAACACCAGAGAGAGACGGGAATACAGATGATATATCTCCAGCAGCCTTAGGAGAGGAGCTCGTACTCGATTGAGTGGTCACGCTGCGTATGACATTAACGGTCAAAGGTCTCCTGCAGGTGCGAGCAGTGTAAGAGCGGAGCATTGTGAGCATTGTGGAATTTTGTCAGTCATTGGCAGCACGCAGGTTGGAGTAGCACTCCCTCTTGTAAGTGACCCCATCCATTCCAAATCTGGCAATGCTCCCCACCAAATACTGAGTGGTTGGAGTCGTCGGCTGATATTCGCCCGAACCGCCGGGAGGACTAAGAGACATAACCATACCTTAGGTAAGGCTTCCTCTTTGCAGGCCTGATAGATATCTAAGTGGTACGAGGGTATGAGGTATCTCGATAACTTAGAACTTCAGCCACGGGCAACAGAAATCTACATTCTTACTTTGGGAGGCGGAAGCCAATCATAGAAGCTGGCAGCCATGTAAGTAGCAGCAGCCTGGGTCACGCTTGATCAATGTCATGCCTTTTATCAACTTCCTAATCGCATGTCCTTTCAATCGGAATCGAGTTGTTGAAACCGAAAATACCATTGACTTGACATTTAAGGGGAGATATATGGTAACCCGCAGCGGAGCGATCAGACTGTTACTTCTTGTATCATGCGGACTATAGCCACCCTTCTACGAAGTACCGTTGTGGTGCTCTGGCTCTGTGTTTTCTGGAGTTAAATGGTGCCTGGCAAGCAAGCCGAGAAACGGAACTAACAGCCACTGTCATATAAGTGATATTTTGAAAGGAAAATAAATTTGTAGGGGTAGGAAACAGGAATGGGACAACAAATTGGGGAGATTTGGTGCCATTGGTAAGAGATGTAACAGAAGGTAGCAAAAGTCTTTCGATTGGATGCATTAGGTTTCGTTGTAACATGGTCTCATAAATGTCGACAAGGTCCTGTATGATAGCTCGGGCAGTAGAGAAGCCGAAAGACGCCCTAAAATCTGCTCGAAGCCACCAGATACAAACTCTGGGAGGTGTCCTTTTGCTTCAGTTTTCGAAACCATCAGAAACCGCCCAATCTCCCTCACTTCTTCACCGCGTTTGCCAAATCCGTCAACGCCTCCTTCCTCTTGAATCTTGCATCCTCAATGACCCCAGCATCAGCGTCAGATGAGAAGTGCGCCGACCATTGAATGAATGTTGAAGACTCATGTGGCCCAGATGTGACTGGATAGAGTCTTATGGTAGAGATAACGCTGGAGTAGGAAAGGGCGGGGGTGGAAGCAATGACGGAGTATGTTATGTAGTGATCGATTGTCTGATAAAAGCGAAGATTAGCTTGTATTCTCATAAAACGTTTGAAAGGGAATAATGGCAGCTGAGCTTTCAAAATGGGAGCTCAAGGTGCGGCCCGAAAGGATTGTTTAGCTGAATGGCAACACATACCGAATGCTCCTCCTGCTTGACATCTAATACCGTCCCATCCTTGAACGTCCACTTTACCACATCCGTCTCTGGACTTGCACCCTTCACATGTTCTGATTTCTCAAGCTTGCTCCAGAAATTGTGGAAATCCTGGAGCTTGATTAGGTGCCAGACATGGGAGAGCGGGGCAGCGATCACAGCGGACTCGGTTATGGAGGTAGAGGTCGGAATTCTAGTGGACATTGAGGGCTTATTGAGAGAGTTGTAATTTGAGGCTTAAATTGAAGGATTGGAAATCTTGAAAGAAGATCAGGTGAGGAGGGAGATAGGTACGATAAATAGTTTTGTGATGAAAGACGTCAGATCTGCGGGGAGCCGCTAAGATAAGATAAGCGAACCCTAATCGCAGGAAGAAGAAATGAAATTGCAGCTCTCTTATACTCCACATTCTCCAGCCATGCCGCCGTCCTCAATAAACACCCCTTCTAAAAGACTTCAATTCCACCAGCATTGATCTACCCAACATGTCTCCACCCCCACCCTCCAAACGCCGCCGCCTCGACTCCGTAAACCACACCCTCTCCCAACCCTTCAAATCGCCCTTCAAAACACCTTCAAAACCAACTACCACACCTCAATCCCACACCACTCTCCCTCCATCTCCCCAAAACTCCACCACACCAACAACCTCGAAACCTCCCCCAACAACATCAACCCCCCTCCGCCGCCCCCTCCCCCACTCCCCCCATATCCTCGCCCTCCGCACCCGCACCACCCACCTCCACACCGCCCTTACCGCCGCCCGCGCCGCCCTCGATACCCACCGCCAAGCCCTCGCCCTTGAAACCTCCTCCACAGACGCCGAACTCCGCGATCTGATCACCAAGTGGAGAGCGGCGAGCAGAGCGGCGGCGGAGGAGGTTTTTAGGGGAGTGAGGGATCGGGTTAATAGGATGGGTGGTGTGGGGGCGTGGAGGGGGAGGGAGAGAGAGAGGAGGGAGGAAGGGTTTGGGGGTGGGTCGGGTGCGTGGTGCTGGGATGAAGGGGGGAAAGGGGGGACAAGCGGGGATGGGGATGGGGAGGAGGGGAGTGGGGAGGAGAGGGGGGAGGAGGAAATGGAGGGTATGGATGGGGAGAAGGAGAAAGAAGAGGAAGAAGACGATGACGAGGGTTTCACGATGGATATGATGCTGAAGAGCTTGAATATCGAGCTGGACGTTATTGGCTTCGATAAGAAAGAGCAGAGGTGGGTTGACTAGAGGTTATGAACAGGTATTATCTCAAAGGTAGGATGCCAGATACGAAGGACTGTGAGATTCTGGGGGTTGCTTCTACCGTACGTGGGCGGTGGCGCTTTCTTTCTTCAAAGATACCCCCTTTCGCAGGTTTGCTTTAACGCAAGGAGATCTACCTAGTCGGTTCGCATTAATAGACCGAAGCACGTACTTCGATATGATGCACAAATGCTCCACGGAGGAGGATACTCATATTCGATGTGGCTAACGATACAAATACCTACAAACTTAACCTTCCAGTTTTTTATACATCCCAACGCCGAACACGCCTCTCAATGCCCCACTCCCCCAGCAACCCACTGCCCGAAATTCGGATCCCCAGGCGCAGGGAAGAAACCTCCATCCGGCTGCTGCCCTTCCACCACTCCAACCTCCGCCCTGGCCCCAGCCCCTTCGGCCCCCTGCTGCTGCTGCCTTTCAACCTCCCTTCGATGATTCGTCTGTCGCTGCTGCCTATAATACACCAAAAACGCCAACGCAGCTGCTAGAGCGACGATAACTAGCGACTCGATAATGCTCTCATCAATGTCGTCATAGTAGTCATCTGCGGCGCCGGGCATGGGGTCCGGGGATGTGGGGTCGGAGAGGTCGTCGTCGTCGGCGGAGTGGTAGTAGGGGTGAGGGTCTTCGAGGAAGTTGGAGATCCATTCGCTGAAGGACCAGTCCTTTTTGGGGGTGTCTGCTGGGTTGGTTAGTTGGGGTGTGGTATGGGTGAGGGATGGGCTTACCTGGCTCGGGCTGGATGGAATTGACTTTTCCGTTTGTGATGGTATTCCAGAAACTGCGGATGCGCAGCTTGGTTAGACTGAGCTTGACGGGAAGGTATGATTCTTGGTTGGTTTCTAGTGCTTGGTCGTAGAAGCGCTTGGCAAGATGGAAGTCTTGCTCAACGCCGATGCCATTTTCGTGTATCCAGCCGAGGTTCCAGAGCGCTTGTGCGCTTTGGTGTGTCTCCGCCGCGGTTTGATAACAAGTCGCAGCCTTCTCCATGTCGGCCTCGACGCCGTACCCACCTAGATAGTAGTCACCCATCTTTACCACGGAGTCAATGTTCGACTGCTTGGCTGACCGGGTCCAATAGATCAGAGCAAGCATCGCATTCCGGAGAAGCGATGATCGCCGCTTCTTCCACGGAATCACCGAATTCAAGGGGAGAATGGACTTGTACTCGTCTAGCATGTAAGCAACGTTGGCTTGGGCAGACTCATAGCCTTGCTCAGCCGCCATCATGTAAGCGACCAGTGCAGTCTCCATGTCATCATCTTCGTAGGCCTTGTTGGCTTCGTCGAAAGAGGAGTGAATGGTTTCAACCTTTTCTGCTACCAACTTGTAATACGCTGTAGCCATTCCACAGGACCGGTCACGGCCAACTCCATTGTTGCTAATCTCAGCAAGATGGTAAAAGGCCTCGATATGTCCGTGTCGTGCGGCGATATCAAAGTATCGTGTTGCCGTGGCGGTGTCTCCTTGGTCGAGATATAGTTGGCCGAGATTGACCTGAGCAGCTGCAAAATCCTGATTAGCAGCCTCCTTGAAGTAGTCCGCGGCAGCCAGCCCATCTTTCCGAACACCCAGACCATGGAGATACATCAGCCCAAGCTCATATTGGCACAACGCATCACTGTTAGCAAGTCCGCGCCTGAACCAAGTCAAAGCCTTCTCATAGCTCTGCTCCATGCCCTCGCCACGAAGGAACATGCGTCCAACGTATCCGGCCGCTTTGGAGGCAATCCTGCCAATGCCATTGTCCTCTGATTTTATCGACCCATCCTTTGCCCAGTATTGCCGGGCAACAGTCATGAAGTAAGCTCGAGCGGTCCTTAGGTTCCGCTTCATTGTCCGAGAACCCTCGTAGTGTAGACGTCCTAGACTGAATGTAGCCTTCAAGTCCCCTTTGCGAGACATCAAATCCAAGTACTCCAGGACATCGTCGAAAGCCGCGTGTGTATCAGAATTAGGCCCAGCTTTGTTTGCGTAGACACCAGAGCTGACTACACTAGCACCTTCTCCATAGACGCCGCCCTCCTCATCTGCAAGCTTGTACGCATCTCGTTGCAGTGCCACACCACCTGGTGGACCTGATCTTGAATATGCAATAGCCTTGTCCGCAACCTCCTTGTACCAATATGCAGCTTCATTACAATTCCTCGGTGTTCCTACTCCGGTATGGTGCCGGAACGCGGCGGTCATCTGCGACTTCGTGTTTCCACCCATGGCTGAGAATGTATGATATGTCAAAGCCTTTGCCTGGTCTCTTTCTATCGCTCCTCCTATCCCAGTAGCGTACATAAATCCAAGCATATGCTGCGCCGAGTCGTTTCCATTAAGAGCGGAGAGCTCCTGATATCTTCGAAACGCTTCCTTGTAATTCCGAGGATGGGTATAATTTCCAAAGAAATTCATCTCCGCTAGAAGAAAGATCGCATCTGGGTCCCTCTCCGCTGCAGCGCCTTCTAGCAAACCTACCGCCTGAGTCAAAGGCTTGCTGAGCTTTTGCTTTTCGGGTTCGGGGTTGAGATAATCCTCCTGCGGTGGACCGTTCATGAAAAGTAGGAACAATGCCTCTTTGGCGTAGTAAATTGTTGTACCAACGAAGCCAGAGCCTTTATCGAATTTGATGAGGCGGTTGCGCTGTGGTTGAAGCGTTCGAAGCAAGGAGAGGGCTTCTTGGACCGCAAGCGCGGCTTGACCACCGCTCTTGTTCCCTTCTTGCGGCCATTTTGAGAGAGCGCCATGATTATCTTTGGCGGATGATTGGCCTTTTGCTGGTCGATCGCCGGTGTCTTTGATACCCTGCTCAAAAGGAATTCCTTGATGCTGCGCCTTAATAAGGACACAGAAGATCGAAAGTGACACTAATGTACGGAAGAAGCATCAGCAAGCGATCAAAATCCGGGAGACAAGGGAGAAAGATGTACGCCATAAGAGCTGCAACAGTCGTTTTTTCATAACTGCTTACTTGCCCCACCTCCGCCTAGAGATGGAAGAAGTAGAGGTGATATTTGCATATAGCTACAGTATGCGCAGGAAGTAGGCGTTATCTCCAGATCATGCTTTCACTGAAGACTGGAAGCACATACAAACAAATGTGAAACGGTGGATGATGCCAGCTAAGACGCATCATTCTATTCGCTAAGCCACGGCTAAGCCACGGCTAAACCGACTTGACGCTTGTCCTGAAAAGGTGGTATTCTAGCGGGAACGGGCGGTTTTTACTCTTTTCGTGATTTACTGTCTTTCATGACCACTGAGGATGTGATTCTATGCAGCAACCACCAGACTCGCATCACTAATAAGGTACGCCTTCAAATGCAAAGTTCAGAGGAGTATATTCACTGCTTGTACTACTGAGGTATTTGAGACTTCGAGGAGTACGACACAACCATCATCGTGCATTTCATGATGATGCACGAGAGAGTTATGCGGAATGAGATATCTCGTATGAGGTAATGTGATGTATAAACTGTTTGTGGTAAAATTGACTTTGGCTTTCATAGTATGAATATGAAAGCTCACCGCCGGAACACCCTCTCCTAGGAATCGATCTCGAGGAGCTCATCCTCGGTTGGAGCATGATACAACCATGGGCTCGCTCTCCCAGGCAAGCTTCGATAATCAGGGAGGATTTTCAGCAACTGCTTGTCCCGTACATCATCGAGTTTCTGTCTCCGGTAAAAACTCGCACTAAAGCCCGCTTGCTCCAGCAAGTTTTCTCGCGAGGTTCCGGCTCCGGATCCGCTTGTGAGAGCTGGTTATGTATAGCTTGTTCTTCCGAGGACCTCGCTGTCACCATCGTTTGTTCGCATTCATGGATCAGCGTCTATAGTTCGCGATCCTCTCTCAGATGCTCGGGAAGGGTTATGCTGGCTTTCCTAACGTTCCGCAAAAGGGCTAGCTGCCGCACTACGACTTCAATATCTTGTCTCCCACTGAAGCTCCGGTCTTTGTTCAGCAGCCAGTTACAATTTTCTCTATTACTGGGCTAATTTATATGTGGCTTGTCGGAGAAATCGATTTGAAGACTTCTCAGACTCGGTTCCTTGTCCAGTCGCCTACAACAGATCGCTATATTCGTCAGAAGATCCAAAATATTGGGATCCACCTCAGCTCGAAGTTGAAGCCCAAACTGTCTTGCTTTGGCGAAGGGAATTTCGAGTTGTTCAAACAATGGTCCGTACAAGTGTTTAGTATTTCTTCCAAACGGTGTTGGATACTCCTGTCTGCTGAAGTAGATGGAATATAAGTCGAGTTCAATAAGAAAGGCGCGATTGTAGGTTAATCGAGAGCCTCCCTCGTAAAGCTGATGGCTGGTTTGTAGAATATTTGGGTGACATGCGTCGTTGTCGTAGCGGAAGCGCATGTCAAAAGTGAGACTATTAGAAGAGGGCTTCGTGGCCTGGTCTACTTGGATCACGTCCCTGTCCGGAAGAAGGTATCCGAGTATCTGGTCGCTGATTTCCGTGGGAGTCCTAAGAAAGGTGGTCCATCGCTCGGAGACATGACGCTGATATGAGTTTGAGCTTGGGTGTTTCGAAAATGGACAGATCGGGATCTAACATTAGACTGTGAGATTGATTGGTTTGATTGAGATAGAGGATGCTTTCATACGTAAGATACACATTACAAAGAACAAACGTCGTCGAGTAGAAAGATTAGTACTTAAGGAAGGAAATCGTGGCCACAAACAGAAAACAAAATGCAATGGTCTTTACCAATTGTCGACAGAATATATAGATGGGCGGAAGAAGGAAACTGGTTTCTACGAACATTGTAGACCTATCAAAAACCACACCCTCTCTTCGATTAATAGTGTCTAGACTGGCCGGAAAACAACCTTCAAGTATGAAGTCGCAAGCCTGCAAAACCCAAGTGGAACTTCGTTCACGGGTTTTGTTGATTGAGCATACAATCAACGTAGACCCAGGGCTACTCTCGACATTAGCAGACATCGGACATTGCAAGGAGACAGTACTGACAAGCCATGGTCTGCAGGCAGAATACAACTCATGAAGCCAGCAGTTTACCAAATCTTATCCTACAGTATCTTGGCTAGTTCCAGGACCCTTGTGATCTGGGTAGACATTTCGATGTTTGCCATGTAAATCTTGGCGTTCAACATGGTATTCGGCCCACCATGAACTTGTGCACGTCGTCCGTGTACGATTCGTAGAGAAAGCAGTCCGTTCCCTCCTTAGCTTTTTCATATGCCTTTTGCTACAAAAGTCATATCTAGGTGATCTTTTAGGGCCGATTGAAGCCTGGTTCGAACATCTTGAAGTTTCGCAAGGTCCTAGTAGCTATAGAAAGTTTTTAATCCTAGCGTCCGTAGGAGTTTTCGAGCTCTGCGTCCAAAAAGCGTTTGTTCCATTCTTCAATAAGTCATTCCGAAGCCTTGAATTTGTGCGTAGTCCGAATGCTCGCCAAAGCCAATCAGATTATCTATAGAGTAAGGGATGTTGTCCCACAGGCCGATACGCAAGGGGTTGGCGACCTTAATTTGAGCCACATTTGCTCTACCGCATGCAAAAGCTGGAAATTGTATACTAATCGGTAATTCCATTTGAGAAAATGAGACCATGTTGCCGCTTACTCATACAAAAATTTCCAAGGCGTCATCCCACAACTGGACGTTTGCTCTCAGTGTAGCAAGGTGATATCTGGTCTTGTTCCGCTGTAGTCGTGGTAGATTATTCCCTTCGTCCACATAAGTAGAAGTAGCTGGATCATCCTTGTAGTAGATATCAGGAGGTTTGACGGGCTTGGCAGGAAAGTCGTGCATGTCAGAGGCTTTATATCCTCTTAACGTTTGTTCCTTTGGGTAGGACGTAGAAAAGAATAGTATCTCAGAATCTAGCTAGCAGCTATAGAAGAGGGGAGATTGCGGAGGGTGATCGTTTTCCATGATTGGAGTACTCTGCCGAGAGCCATCTTCGAGACGGCTAGAACTGTTAGGTCGCAAGCGCACGGGTAAATACGAAGCTGGGAGTAATTATGAGAATTTCAAAGATGGTACAGTTGCGAGACACGTGATAGTCGTATGGCAGAAAACGACAGCAGCAGAGAGAAGATGCAGCACTGAGGGTCATCCCCGATTGGGCAGACAATACTGAGTTGGAAAGAATACTTCCTAACATGCTCGTCTTTCAAGGCTCGGTTAGGACAACGTGACCGAAGTCAATCCATGACATTGAAGTAGGGAATTAAGAAACGGACTTAGGTAGTAACAGTATAAGTAGACCAATCTAAGCAAACACAAAGCTGACCAGGAAGCACAGCCAAACAAGAAGTACTGAGCAGGAGAACCGTTGACCGATCTCTTAGAGCGATCTTATCTACGCCGTTATTAGCCTTTGAGAGCGTAATAAATCCTGTAGAATGGGAAAGTGTACAGGTTGTTAAGTGAGATAACATACAAGGGCAAGACAACCTCGGCATGAGGTAATAAACGATTATGTAGTCGAATCTTTATAATTTACCTGAACATACCTAGATTTTGTTGAGATGCACGTCAAAATTGGGTGGAAATCCCCAAAATATCTAGCCAGTATCAGTATTACCACACACTGTTAATCTTTCATTCAGTGCTTCATTCAATGCTCCATATATGCTCCATCCAGTGTTCCATCCAGTGTTCCACCCAGTGTTTCACTCAGTGCTTCATATAAGGAAAGATAAAAGAGCTGGAAAGACGTGTGCAGATTTGGATGAATCTGACAATTTTGATGTTCGATCACGGGTCCGCGGGATAGGAAGTCACGTTACTTGAAATTTGCACCAATCGGATTGAAGATTGCCAATTCACAATTCTATTTTACATTAGATAAGTCTTAGAGTAACGCATAACGTGAGAATGTTCTAGTCCTGGAAACTGTAACAAGAGTATCCTCAATTTGAACAAAAAAACAGAGAGGAAGAGCAAGTTCAAACCGGCGCAGAGGATTGCTATCGCTTCCCAATCTACTTTGGTTGCTGTAAGGAGACGAATTTGCCTTAGGTTAATGCCCGAAACGATTTAGTTCTATCTCGTAGCAGACGCGTTTAGCGAGCGGCACTCGCTCTGCACTTATCTCTTGGGCCCAACATATATCTCTGGCATTTATTCGATAGCTTTGAGCGGCACAAATCGCATCTAACAGTCAATTTCAAGTTTCAAGATAAGCCGCATGGAAAAAACTACTAGAACATACACTGGAGCAGAGTCACTACACCAATGGATTACCCAGCAAGCAATTATTCCGTTGTCAATCAGGTCAACTTAGAGGCGCACAAGACTTGTGGAATTGGTCATGATACAATCCAAGAAGCCATATACTGGTTTTCCTTATCACGTGTGCTTTCCTTCCATTGCTATTGTATCTATAACTGTCTCAGAATTACCGCATTTGAGTCTAATGCCAGAGACGCACGGTAGATTAGGTGAAAGAACAAACAGCCAAGCTCTACTAAATGATACTTGATAGGTCATAAAAATGCAAAGAGCTCGACCGACATCAAATAGACCACCTGAGTCATTAGACTATCCTTCAGTTGTTTCATACTTACAGCACAGCTGTTCTATTTTGCAGCTGGTGGGGCTAACATCTTTCACTTTTGGTACTCCTTCGTGACCTCAACGCATGACCTCGCGCTTTCGCACAGATTTCGGCCTCCGTACAAAGTACAATCTAATCAACATCACGGCTTGATCTCCTAATGGATTTGAGAGGGTCTTGACGCCAGTTTACGAGACCTTCTTACTCGCTATTTCTAGCGTCTATTAGTATTTATTGATAATCTTCAGAACCATGCCAGGATTGAACTTTGCTATCCCCGTTGTGCTAGCCTGTAGGGCTCGGCCTGCCATGATGCATTGAGCTCCTCATCACCACACGGTCACCAAGACGAACTCAATCCATCATGCCGTACTCCTCCTCCTCCTCCTCCTCCTCTTCCTCCTCCTCCTCCTTCTCCTCAGCCCCTTCATCATCTGATTCGGTTCCGAATTTCCATTGCCTTTCCAAAGATTCGGGATATCTGAGGATGGTTTGGTTGTTTCTATTTTGGGGTGTGGTGTGTGGGGAGGATTCGATCGCGTTGATCAACATCATGTCGATGTACGCTATAATTGTTGGCTGCTCGATAACCCAAATAAAAGGCTTTGTGGTAAAAAATTTCTTCTTTGCATCAAGGAAACAGAAGCGAAACTCTTTGCTGTCAGAAACCATTCCAAAGACACTTTGGTTGACTCTGTGCTGTCGTGCTTTGTGCACAGCGGCCATATACACTAGTAGCTGAGGCATCCCTATCGCAGCGGATTCGTAAGGTTTTGCCTCTAAAATAAGCAGAATAGCACCCGTATCATCCTTGTTGGCACCATATCCCAATGCCCAGTCTGCTCTGCCCTTGAATATCTCATTATTACCGTAGATGTCCTTGACGAGAATTGACATAGAGACTTTCGCAGATACTTGTAAAAGATGATGTGTATCTCTGTTCTCCAAGTGTCGTAAACGGTCCACGATAATAAGATCGAGTACCGTTCGACAGAATGATTCATCTTGTCTCACACCGACATAATCGCTGGTCTTGAGATCTTTGATCACGGCAGCTAATAAATATTAGCTTTCAAAACATCCTAAATACAGTGCATGCACACTTGCCAAAATGTTCGGACAGCTGCTCGGAATATTGCAGATACTCAGTTTTGAGATTGAAATAGTACGAAATATCATCTTCCTTGCAATCAATAGCCAACGCTTGTGCCGCAGCGGTAGTGCCCTTGAAATCCGTTGCTTGACGAGTCTGCGAGAATGTCAGTATCCTCTTCTGATCATGTAATATGGTAGTGTTTACTGGCAGAGCTCTCCTACGAGGTGGGATCACATCAGTGTAAGCTTTCCGAATCGAATCTAGGACCGGCACCAGGCATTTCAGGTTGGGATGCAAAGCATCCGGTAAGAAATGTAGAGCTGCTATTTGCTCTTCGTTCAGGTCCAGGTCCAGGTCGAGAGACATCGGATTTCCTGATCGACCGTCTGAATATTTGCGTTTGGACATTTTGGTACAATTGGCAAAGAATAGTCGGAAAGGCAGCAGCAAGTTGCCTCAGACCTCAGACGTATGGCGCTAAGCCCCTATCGGGTTAGCGCTCTGCTTACTACGGAAGCTGGTAGCCTGGTACTGTCTCGAGCTCGCGAAGTAAACAGAGCTAACCCGAAGGGGCTTAGCCATTGCACGTCTGATGAGTGGGTTTGCGCTTTTATTTTCTCCTTGTGCTTGTGAAATCTTTCCCAAAGGTGAATCCTTGACGTGTTGACTCAAATTTACTTAGCTCAATGAACAGCTTCATTCTGCGAGAACAAGACCGTCATTTGCCGACTCTATATATTCCGAAGAAAGGACTAGCTTCTCTGAGACACAAGATGGTACTAGGTAAGCAGATAGAACGGATGAGGGTCACAAAGTCTTCCCTGTCCGCCTCCTTGGAAGATAAAAATTTAATGTCTTTATATGAATCGTCCCTGTCTAGTCAACAACTTTGTCACTACTGGAAGATAGCGGATAATTTACTGATTTCTTTATTAACTCTGCAACTTCTTTGATGGGAGACCACCAGTAGCGTGCCTTATATATTCGGGGTTTCCCTCCATGAGCTCACCCACCTCCTCTTGGATTTCCAGAACTCTGCTGCAAACAACCCAGTGACTTTCCTGGGTGGATGAGCCATGAGGAATACTAACATACACAACGGAATAGCTACCGTAAAGTAAATCCAAAATGCTTTGCTCCCTGGTTTAACGGTTTCATTCATGCTGAAGAGCCCTGACACGAACGTCAAGGGTACAAACACGAGAGCTAGATGAGTCAACCGTGAGAGATTTGCTGTCTCTATGAGTGATCGATGGCTATCAATGATCTGGATCAGCGAAGTGACAATTGGGACCATAGCCTCTAACCGGCGGCTATAAATATCAAGGCTTGAAGCAATATGTTTATAATCCTCTATCAATAGGCGGCAGGTTCCCCCGTCTCGATCCTTAGGACAATGGTGTTCAAGAAAACTGATAACGGAGCGGATCTTCAGGTGTGTTGCCATAGATCGACGGGACCATCTTTGAAGAGCAATAAGGTCGGTATTCAGTGTTGCAATTTGTTCCAGCACTGCAGGAATAGTGTCTTGAGTGTACTCATAGTGCTTTGTGCTATGATACATTACCTCCAAGTACGTCATCCACTCTACGGCGACGGTTCTCAGAGGATAGTAGGCCAGGGAAACTAATGTTGGGCCGTTGGCATCAAAGCCTTCAGGCGGTCCATTGCTCCAGTGGAAGATCAGATTGTTGGAAATAGGGGAGTTAGTAACCTCCGCCTCATAAGGCTGATAGGGCTGGGGCCCGCTAGTAGAGTTTTCACCTGCTCGCTCCTAGATAGACTCCTATACAGCTTCAACCTCATACACTAAATGCCCCATATGACCTTGTCTTCCAACACAGATTCTTAAGCAGGGATTCACGTCCTGGGTCGAATTCGGGAATGGTATGGTCAAGGAACGATGTGCCAGACAGAAAGTCTTCAACGCAGCCTTGAAATGGGCGGGACTGTAGTGTGGCGGTTATTATTCGACTCTCGTCTCGAGGATTGATGACGAAAGAGTTGCTGATAGAGACGTCGACAAGCACAAGCCCTGGTCTATTTGAGTCCCAACTTCTCCATATTTATAAGAATGTGCTGCTTTTCTTACCTAGCCATAATCCGTCCTTTCCAACGGTCTTTAAAATTGAACAGCAGTGCCGTGCAAGTCCAATATTAGCGCCCTTAACCGGTGGTAACATTCTAACTTTCCGTGGAACATTCATGTCTCGGAGCAGCGTTTCTTTGGAGCCATGGTATTCGAACTGGAGCACACGGTGATATTGGATTGTCAAGAAATCTTGCGACTTGGCCATAGATGGTAGCGTGGCCCTGTAGGGCCTTGCTGCTGCTATATCGGTTTGAGAAACACCGATATGCGACGAAAAGAAGAAGGGGTCGATATTCAAGGCACAACCAAGCATCTCGATGATATTACTGGACAAATCCTCTATGACTAATAGTCGGCCTCGGAGATTTTTATCCTCCCCAGCCTGACTCTGTAGCAAGGATGCAAGATTTTTCAAGTCAAGTCTCTTGTGGCTCACAACACCAGAGGTAGAGAACTCTAGACAGGCGATTCGACAACTATTTCGGTTTGAACGGTCATTCGTAAGAAAATTGGAAAGGTTTTGGAGGCACGGATTTTGCCGAGTCCGTGCTGCGACGTATGATTGGTACGGATTTGATTCGTTGTTCATTGCGCGTTCGACTGGGCTATATAGTACAGTGATAAGTTTCTAGGCGGCAAGCAAAAGATCTTTGAGACCGATGCAGAGCTCAAGTAGAGTCTCAGGCTTCTATCGAGTAAATCATTCAAGCTTCACTCCCTACACCGTCTTTCTGATTTGCAGCGTGGCAGCCTCACTTCTGCAGCCCCGCTTTATGCAGCCAAACAGCCAAACAGCCAATCAGATAACTGTCCTTTTCACTCTGTCTCCAAGACATCAAAATATAGGACCCAACGACTTATCCGTCTCTAATCTATCAACTCTCTGTCCCCTTGGTCGGATTACCAGTGGCATTCTACTTGCTTTCACGTGCCGTTCTTACTCCGATGGGGACGATACCCAAGTTCGTTGAGACCTTCCGTCGCGATAGGGAGGTTTTCGCGAGAATAGAGAAAGAGGTGGAAACTCTTTGCAAGGAGAAGCTATTGGACTACAATATCAAGTTCTCATGGCAATCGCGCGTGAAAAAAGCTGCTTCACTTCAAAAGAAATTGGAAGATCGCGGTAATCTATATGCAAACGAAATTGATAATGTCGCTGATGTCAAGGATCTGGTGGGTGGACGAGTCATTGTGACACGCCGGAAGGATTTCGGACTTGTTGAGGAGATGATAAAGAAGAACTTTAACATCCAAGGTCGAAGTCAACATCCGAAAGCAGAGGAAAATCTAGTCACCTTGTCAGCACGGTCTCGTGGCTATGATGGTCTCCATTTTCATGTCACACGGCGAAACTCCCGAGACGAACGATACGGCGACTTGCTTATTGAGATTCAAGTAATGTCCGCATTTAGGTGGGCCTGGTCCACATTGGAACACGATATCATATACAAGAAACTGAATGGCGAACCTGACAAAATCTTATTGCTGAACCTTGAGATGCTTGAAGGCATTGAGCTGCTTTGTTCTGACTCCAATTCGCCCTGCCATGAACCACATGATGCTAGTCCAGATCAGCAAATCAGAATAAGATAATTCGTACGCGTGAAAAAGGATATAGTGTCTGAAGAAGTGCAAAATCAGAAACAAAATAAGAAGATTATTTCATGGGTATCGAAATCCGACGTTGAAAACGATCACAATCTGGTAAGAAGAACGCTTGGGCCGCATTATAGAGGCTCGGGACAATGACTTCGACCACAATATGACGAAAGAATTGTGTTCTTCGAATAGCAAGTTTTTTGGCTTGCTGGCTCAGGTCCGTAAGCTTCATTCTTACAACTCTGATACAATCTAGATTCTAACAGTTAGTGACGCCTCTATAGTTGATACAGGCAAAAGTTCGTTGGTGTAGATATTCTTTCCCCTTTGATTGCGTGACTAATTATAGCTGATTGTTGTATGACAGCAGACAGCTTCCAAATTATCGAATGACATTTCGAACGTATTCAGTTAAGGGAAGAAGAGCGCCTCGTTTTTTCTACTGTTCTGGCAAGAAAGGTCCGAAAACTAAGACGCTCGAAGTGCTTCACACTCTCATCGCCCAGCTTGCTGAATTCATCACTGGTGTGTTCGTTCCAGCCTTAGTCAAAAAGAGATACGGAAATGGTAACAGAAACCCGATTGAGATACATGAATGTTCAAAACTTCTTGCAGATCTCGCAAGTGAGTACCAAAATACTACTATCATTGTCGACGCGCTCGACGAATGCCAGGACCATGACACGCTTCTCCTCAACCTAGAAGAGGTTTTGAAGATGATTCACGCAGCCGGTAAAGCGGTCAAACTATTCTTGTCGAGTCGAAACCAAGTGGATGTGAGTGAATGCTTCCCAAGTTGTGAGACGTTAAGACTCGAACATGTAGTTGCCTTAAATAAGGAGGACATGATAAGGTTTGTGCAGGCACAGGTCAAAGAAAGGAAAAATTTACGCTTAGGGTCTCGCATTCTTGAGGGTAAACATCCGGAAAGACAGGCTCATCGAAGTGCTGGTAAAACACGCTCAAGGAATGCAAGTTGCTTCTGTTTGATTCTCTCTTACTGGTCAATCTCTAATATGAGTTTGTAACACAGGTTTATGTGGACGAAGCTTCAGCTTCAATTGTTTTTTGGTCCACATGCTCGAAAGAAGCTTCGAAATGATATAATCAAGCGACTTGAGAAGTTGGAGCTATGGGACGGAAATGCAAAAGATGACATGCTGTACAAGGTGTATGATTCTGTATATGAAGATAATACAGAGGAGAACTTGGACAGTCGAAAGTTTGCCTCCAGAGCTTTCAAATGGATGATATGCGCCATGCGACCTTTATCGATCAAGGAGCTTGCCGAGATTGCATCGATTGGCGACGACGGCGTCAAGGATGTAATCACAGTGGACGAACTTCTCCTATTTTGCAGCAATTTCATTATCTCGGATTCCGGCGGAATCGCTCAATTCCCACACCCGTCGGTTCGAGAATATCTGGAGACACGGGAGATCGACGAGATTCATGAGTATTCGCCAGAGCAGGCACATACACAAATAGCCGTAACATGTCTAGCATACCTCAGTCATCCTCAAACTCGTATTACGGAATGCAAAAGGTCAGAAAGGGATGTACTTGAGTATTCATTGCTGTATTGGATTGATCATTTGGCTGCTGTAGTGCCTCAGAACAGATCAAAACTTCTGCAACGTCTCTACAGCGAGTTTCTGTCCGAAAAACACGGAAGATCTCTCACTGTTGATTGGTTAGAGATCTTATCACAACGCTTTAATGACGGCTCCGGGCAACTCTCGCGTGTGGAAGATGCTGTCTCCAAACCCCAAAACCCTCTTTTCGCAGGATCTATATGGGATTGGTTGATATGATATCTGAATCATCAATGACGACTGATAATCTGAATAAGACGAATTTATATGATAAATCATCATTGATGCTTGCTATCTCTTATGGACATTGCCATATTGTTACGCTCCTACTGGACAAGGGTGCGGACGTTGATCTGATTACAGAATATGGCGACTGGAGTTTTGAAGGCGCTATCGCGCTGCAGACACCATGTGAAGCTAGTTTCGAGGCTATCGGTGGATTGTTACTCGATAGGGGAGCGAACATCAATCAACGCGCAGGCAGGACTCTACGGTACCGCACTGCAGGCAGCATGTTGTAACATTAACCAAGTCATCGTTCGATTGCTACTCGATAGGGGAGCGAATATTAACGCGAGGGGAGGAGAATACGGTAATGCGCTGCGGGCAGCATGTTATAGTGGTAATGAAGTCATCGTTCGACTATTACTCGATAGGGGAGCGAATATCAACGTGAGGGGAGGACATTACTTTAATGTGCTGCAGGCAATACGTTGTGAGTATTATAAAGTCATCGTTCAACTACTACTTTATAGAGGAGCGAAATTAACACCCAGGAAGAAATAGCTTGGAACTGCAGCATGTTATATAGGTAATCAGGTCGTCGTTCAATTATTGCTCGATAGGGGAGCAATCATTAACGCGCGATATGGGAAAACGCAGGTGGAGATTTGCGTTTGCACAGCCTCGTATGAAACGTATTCTTTTCGTGTAGCTACATCTGATTTCAATCAGAAGCTGAATGTCGTCGCATAGAAATCTTCACTTTCCCTGATTCGGGAGGGGGGCTGTCCGGCAAAGAGTTGGTGGCGGACAGCCGAAGAGAAGAAGAAGGAGTAACAATGTTGGAAACAGGGGAGATGGTAATCTCCGCCTTCATAGGGCTGACAGGGCTGGGGCCCGCTAGTAGAGTTCTCACCTGCTCGCTCCTACTCCGTAGATAGACTCCTAACAGCAACAACCAAAATATCAATATGCCCCCATATGACCCCGTATTCTTAGATCTGAGGCGCAGTCAAGATCGAGTCTACCACAATCCTAACGCGGCCGCAGCAACCTCTGCAATCTTAATCGTTAACATAGCAGTCTAGTAGAAGCTCTGCCTGAGTCACGTATATAAAAGCTTAAGCTCGCCCTTCTCTTTCGCCCTTTGTCTTTTTCGTTTTGTACATTATCTAGTATATGTCCTGTACTTGGATTCTACCTAGTAACCCAAGGAATATCATCTTTCAATTGATAGTTCCTAGCCTAGTCCCTGACATCAATCAACTAATCAATCAATCAATCCCACCAACGGGCTAAGCACCGTCATACGATCAAAGAACTCCCACTACCATTTGCCATTCTGCATCGAATTTGTAGGTATTGTCTACTGAGCAAAACTCATCCTACTACCAACGCAAAACTTTTCCAATAATGTCCGACGCGTGGTTTAGTAGTAAAATATTACCTCCCGACGGCGACCCAGGAGACGGCTGCCACCCGACCGAAGCGCAGGCGCTGAAAGACTACTGCCACAAGAAAACAAGCGCAAAGGAAGCTGCTCAAGCCATCACGCAGTATCTAGTAGACTCCAATGACCCCGAGGACGAATTGTCTGGTCTCTGGGGCCTTCTCGAAGATGCTCTCGTCGAACTGCCCGCAACGCAGACCCCAGCCCTGATCCAACTGCTCGATGCCATCCGAAATCTCCCCGAGCCAGACATGACGGCCAGACGCACCACAGAGAGGTCTTGGGATGGCTTCCGGCGGGATCTGGTCAACTTTGGCCACATGTGGGCCGACTGCTACAAGTCCGACAACTGGCGCCCCGATCTGGCTGCCAGCGATCCGGCCAACCGCGCAGAATTACGAGCCGAGCATATCAAGCGAGCCGATATCGAAGCGCGCCTGACCGTCGCGGACGTCGGTATATTTCCCATGGACTGGGCCTACGAGTGCATGGCCGATGCGCTCGAGCACCGAAGCGCCGTGCTGGACTTTGAGGTCCCGGCCGCGGCCAGGTGGATTGCCATTGTCGGCAATCAAATGTACGCCGGAGCAGTTGGCGGTGAGGAGAGCTGGGCTTTGAAGAGGCCGCGTGATTTCGGAAAGGAAAGCAGCGCGATGAGCTTGGAGCGATGGGCATTCTGGAAGAAGCGCTTGGGGGAGTTGGCTCAGCAATGCGAGGCGGTGCGGATTGCGGCAGAGGGTGCGGTTCGAGAAATGGAAGCCTTGGAGCGCAATTCGCCTGGCAGCGAGTAGAATTTTGATGTTCCTGAGGTCTCAGTCAGTGTGGTAGCCAAAACGGAACACGCAAAGTCCGCCGTAAGGCTGGACCCTTCCGTGGGGCAAATGAGTATTGACATGACCAGCCATCGGTAGTAAGCGGAATGATAGGGTACAGTAGTCTTGCGGTAGAAGGCCTCCGCCTGCCAGAAAGAAACAAATATGCCGGCCGAATTCGTTGGCTAGAGCTCGATTGAACCCAACCCATCACCAATTTCACACTCCGGTGGAAGGTAATTTACGGAATCGCAGGAATGAGCGTATATTACATTAAGCAACTAAGGAGCGTATTGGCATGCATGCCACAACACACCCCACCCCCCTTCGCATCCATCAACCCCCCTATCCACACCCGATTTCCCACTCCCACTTCCATCCGCTCGCCATCACTATCTCCTCAACGCTCTGCTGCACCTCTCTAATCATCACCCTCACCCTCACCACCGCCATAGCCCCACTTGTCGTTCTTCTTGCAATGCGGCTTCTTCCAGTAATAATCGAAGCCGCCCTCGCAAGAGTTGTAGTATCTAGATTTCTATTAGATGGCTTCACTTCTGGATTGGTGGGTGCGGAAGTTTAGAGAAGTGAGGACAGGTAAGGAAGTAATGAGTGGGAGTTTGGAGGAAGACGTACCCGCCGTATTTCTTGCCGCAGTTATCGTTCTTGTACTCGCATTTATGGCACTCGTCTTCCTTGCAGTAGGGTTTTGGGTAGCATTGGTCGAAGGACTCGTAGCAGGAGTTGTAGGACCTTTGGATGGCGGTTGTTAGTTTGGTGGGCGTGGTTGGTCTGGATAGATGGTGGAAGGAAGGTTCTGGGAGTTGAGGTAGGGTAGGGGTGAAGTGAGGGGAGGGTAGATTGGGTGAAGGTTGGTGGTTAGTAGTGATGCCACATGACGGTAGTGACGGAAGATATGGCGGGAATACTATGTGCATCGATGGAAGAGATCTGGGGTGGATATATGGAAGAGAAACATCATACCCTCCGTATTCTTTTCCACAGTCATCGTACTTGTACTCGCACTTATAGCAATTGTCACCCCACTGCTGGTTGGGCATAGCAGAGACGAAGCCGGTGCAGAGGAGCACGGCGACGCTGGCGAGAGCTTGGAGCTTCATGATCGCTTGTTTTGGATCGATAGATGGACAGATGCTTTGGTAGATGAGGTGTTTTCCGATTGCCTGGAGTAGTGGAGCGAGTGAGGATGATGAGAAATGATGGGAAAGGAGCCTTCTCTTATACTTGTTGAGAATGTCACGATCTTGAAACCTCGATCAGGAATAGTCTCGTCAATAATACGTGCGTGCCTCCCAGCAACAATGATTCCTGAGTTCCAATGGCTAGAACCCTGAAATGTTGAGGCAGGAGAAACGCCAAGCCAATGGCTGGAGAAAGAAGTTCGCATGATGGTTAAGATTCAGCTTCTCCTCTCGACATATTCCCTTTTCGACAGCGTCGGCGGGCTTTGAGTTCTTGAAAGAGCGACCACAATGCAAGACTACGACATGAAACAATAGAGTTTGCATATACGAAGCTGGACGGCGTCCCGCGGAGGGTAAGGAGATCTCGATGTAAAAGTTTGAGGAGAGATAGTAGCGGCTGACAAGGCTGTGACCGTGCATGTGGGGAGATCAGCCTCGTGAAACTTGATTTGGGAAGAACCCCTCATCTTGAGAAAGTTACATTTCGGCTGTGCCGTCCTCTCCATCGAGGAAGAAAAGGTTGAGTAAGCCATTCGGGAGGCTTGAGAGGGGTGATCGACCAAGGGAAGTAACAGAAATTGACACGCCAGAGAACGAAGAAGAGATTCATTGGATCTTCTGACCACACGTTACCGAGATTACGAGGTTAGTAGGCAAAGGACAGCTTGTGAAGGCATCGCCGTCTATACCAAATCCTGCAAGAGAATGAGAGTTGCCAAGTGTTCGTGGCTGGATCAGACTTCGGCGTGGAGAGCCTTGCCCGTGTCAGGACTGGGATTATCGAGACTGAGCGACCCTTCCTTTCGGCAGCTACGGGTATCCCCGTCCGCCAGATGCTCACTCTGCCGAGCTAACAATTCTGTGCTTTCAAGTCTTCCGCGGTTCTTTTTGTGTGGGTTTAGGTTTAGGTCTCAGATTAAATGTTGCCGATGACGGGATCTGAAGGGGTACAAAGTTTGCCCCTAAGAATTGGATCAATAAAAGAAGATTTTGTGACGTTTTGGCAGACCGTTGAGACTGTTCGGAAACTCACCGACAACCGTCACAGCTCTTGGACATGAGATACTGTACACCAGGCAATTCACTGGACCAGGGGGCAACGTGGGCGTTAATGTGTGGGGGATGCGCATCGAAGAGGGTTCTTGGACATCAGGAAGCACAGCAAGGCTCATGTACCCCACAACTGACGGAGTAACCTCGTATGGTGGACTTTCGTGACCGAGCAGCTCCCTAAGCTTTGCTAGGAAAACATAGCCGCATGGAACGAAAATCCTCCGCCGAAAGGGGAATTGAGGCTTGGTCAGACGAACTCTAATCGTCACATCGGCCACGCCGAAAGAAAGTCCAATTCGACGACTTGATATTCATTAGTCACATTGATATTGAATTGATCACGGATCGATTTTCTCTTCCCTCTCGGGAAAAAGCAAGGTACCTGATCGTGCTGTTTCTGTCCTCGTGTCCCAGTCTTGCCAGACGGTTGGTTGGGTGGACCATCAATCGTGCTCCGCGTTCATCTAGAGTATGCGCAACCTTCCTGTCGACGAATCATAATGTGCTACACATCGGAGGACGTTCAAGTTAAGAGCGTAAAGTACTGCCAGACGGGATGTGCATTTAGGTTGCAAGCTGATGGAATAACGATCGGGATTTTCATTGCAAGGTTTGGCCTCGAATTTAGTAAGCACTGGCGCTTACCTTAAATGGTGATAGGAGGCCTTTGCCTCAGGATCCTTCACACGTGTTTTTGCAACTAAGCCCCTTCGGGTAAGCCCCGGCAGCCAAACCCCTTTGGGTTAGCTGCTTTGCTTACTGCGTACGGTAAGTTGCATCTACACCCGTGGGCTACAAAGTCATCCAAAGGGTCGATAATCCGGAGGGGCTTGTTACTGCAGTGCGAATGCGTAAGTCTCAAGGACAACATTATCTTCTCAAAGGTCCGTGGAGATAGGCGATGCGACTTGGAATGGCAGCATCGTTTCCTCTAACGGGCGCTGGTTGTATGATATAATCATCGACATCGTTGAACGCTCGAAGAGTATAGCTCGTGGCCATCTACCTAGGCCTTCGAGTGGCTCTTTGGATAGGATCTACCATGACGCGCTTGTCAGTCGAAGACTACCTTATACTGTCGGATGGATATGTGCCTTGTTTACTAAGCTAGCTGTGGCCGAAAGTATGCTGGATGAAATCTACAAAATCGACGCGACCTTGTCATCCCGAAATGCAGCCGATGACAATCATTATACGCTGGGCAGAATTGGCTCGCATAATATTGTCCTTGCCACTCTAACCTCTGGGTCAACAGGTTCTGTATCTGCCGCCAACGTCGTGAGCCAAATTCTATCCACCTTTCCATCGATTAGACGTTCTGGATTTGGTTTGGTTTGGTGGTGGGAACTGGGGGTGGTGCTCCCAGCCCAGAAAACGATATCCGTCTTGGTGATGTTGTTATAAGCGAGCCGGTAGGACGCTTTGGAGGTGTCATCCAGTATGACTTCGGGAAAACAGAAGCAGAAGGCAAGTTTCGTATTACTGGTCATCTGAACCCGCCACCAGCCATGCTCCTAAATGCGGTGATGGGCCTGAGATCGAAGCCCGAAAGGGCTAATCACGAGATCACAAAGCACCTGGACGTCATATTTGAACAGAATCCACGAATGCAAATAGATTGTTCCCGTCATGAGAATCTAGTCGACCAACTGTTTAGCGCGGAATGTCAACACCCTCTCAAAGAACCCACACGTACAAAATGTAATATCAGCGAGTTGGTACATCGACCGCCTCGAGCTGAAGAGGAGCCTATAATTCATTATGGCCTAATGGCCTCTGCTAACCAAAGTATGAAAGACGGAGAAACTCGGGATCGGCTAACGAAAAACGAGAATGTCAAATGTTTTGAGAGGGAGGCAGCTGGTCTAATGAACACCTTTCCGTGCCTTGTGATAGGCAGAATCTCTCCTTCGGATTCGCACGAAGACAAGTCTTGGCATTGTTATGCCGCTGCTGTTGCCGGAGCTTACGTTAAAGAGCTGTTATGCACAATGCCAGCTGGTAGGTCAATTTTAGTATCGAAGGCTGTCATGCTTAACATCAAGCCAACAGTATCCCAACCATAAAATCTAAAGCCTCAGATCCGGCTTTCATGGTACCGTTTAACAGAGATGCAAAATTGATTCAGTCTACGACGATAGCTAGACTGGAGCCTCAACCGTTGGCTTTGCAGGAAGTCACAGAAGTTACAGAAGTCACAGAAGTCACAGAACCATCTTGTAGATATTGAGAAGAACACTTGCGCACACCAGTGTTTCGGGTCATGCTAGTACGCTGGCGAAGTTCGAGCAATCATAGGCAACTACTGTACAAAAGCTACCACTTTTCGAGTACAACTTCTAGAAACATACGCACCCGAGGTTGTGTGTCCCACTGGTCGAGTGAAAAGACGTTGAAGAAGGCAGCGGCCGTCTCCTTTGCACTGTTAAGAAACGCGGATAACACAGGGACTTCCTTCGGCTTCATGTTTGAGCCAGCATTTATTGGACCATGCCACAGCCTCTAGCCGGTTATGAGCTCATACATCAACAATGGTAAAGGTGTGTATCTCATTGACCAGAACGTTAAATAGGAGTTGATTGACGGGCGGAGGGAGTAGAGACGACAATGGGAAATGCGCCGCATCTGCTTCTTGGATGACGTGTGTAGTCTTGTATGTATTTATCTAAGCAAGTGAAGCGGGACGAGTGAGGTTACGGATCACTCACCCCCCAGAGATGTCCTATGAAACTGGGAACTGGGCCTCTTCCCTGGGGACTGAAGTCAACGGTCTGTTATACTGAAGTTCATCAAACAAAACTGATAAATACTGTGGTCGAAACCTCTCAACTGACAGTTGACAACTCGGATGCTATCAAATTCACTGTCCACTAATTTGAGCCTACAACCAACATACTTTTGCTCATTGGAAAGCTAACGACAGGCGGTAGGAAACGAACAATGTCAACTCAGTCGTTTAGCAGGTATGGTGGCCGATTACTTGCCGCATATGAAGCGTATTTTACCATTTACTAATCCCATTCTCTAGCCCTACAAAAGGAGCACGGTCTCAATTCCTAGGCCTCACCGCCATTTTAAAGCCTCGAGTTATCGGCCCGGGCATTCCGCTTTGACCGTATCACTCGCCCTCGCAGTGTCATTCGATTCCATATCTTTTCAGCTCACTCCTATGGCCTGTTGTGACAATCCACTAGTTACGGGGCGTGCGTGGCTTCTTCTACTTCAGCTACGGCTCGGGTCGTCGTAGGATACGCCTGCCGGGTGACATGCTATTGCTAGGCTTGAGCCAGATTCTGTTTCCTGGCTGGAGGTTTTGGACAACCATCAGAACATATTTGTCTGACCACTATATCAAACTTACCAGGGTCAATGCTGAGGACAAAAACCCTCGGAGGGGGCAAAATTTTTGTCAGTGCTCTCTTCGATTGGCAGGTGCTCCTTCCCTGATATGCTCTTACGTAAATAAGCCTTTCTAGCTCAACCTTTCAATGGGGAAAAAAGGCTCCCTCGCCTGCGTTGCCTTTCAACATGTAGTCACAGTACAGGATAATGTTGCTGTTATAAACTTTACAACAATATTGCTGTCGTTTTAAGCAAGCTGAGAGATTGCCTTCTAATGATTCTCGTACAACTTGGTACTTATAATCGACTAGGCAGTCCTGAAGACGTGCGTAGCCTTCTCGCTTGTCACCTGGATAGTTCTTAAGAAGCATATCGATCAAGCAGCACAGCCAGCGAATTCTAGGCACGGATTACCTTACACATTCCACCAAATCCGTTGTTCAAGTTCTCATTGAGGTTCCTGGATTCCTGGATTCCCTAGAACCTCAATGCGGCTTCAATATTATGAAATTAGCACGCTTAGATTGCCTGCAAATGGCCATTGAATAGACATTGTTACTTATAACAGCTTATCTTCTCCCAATGCTTCGCAGGAATGACAGATCAGATGTATACATCAAACTTCCATGGTCGCTCTTGCTTTTGACCTTAGCCTGAACAGCGACACTTCTTGTCTTGAGCTTGCAACATATTTATAGTATGTTGCTCTGGTTCTGCAACAGTTTTGTCGACAACGGGCAGCAGGATATTGTCACGTCTCTATTGCTCATTGAGCGAACTGGTCGACCTCTTAAAGCGCACCTGTCTTACGATTTCTGATTGCGACAGATATCTGTTGGAATATGCTATAGATACCTGAATAGGATTGTTCCAAAATGTGTTCACGTTTTGGCCGATTCGTCAACCAACAATATCTACTGTCGAATTCTGGCCGAGGATATCTCGGAAAGACAAATCATGGTGGAAAAACGCACCTCCGATCTGTACCCACAATAATTATTAAACTTGTTTGATTAACAAGGTACATAATTTACGAGAGTAGTTAGATTGCAGGCTGAGAGAGCTACCCTGGGCCCTACAGTCAGCCCGGAGTCAGCTTACAGTACTTGAAGGCGACCGAAAGACTTTACAAAGCTGTCAATCGCTATATTTCACTCGGTTCTATGTATACTGCAGCCTTCAAGCCCTACAAGTCCAGGATATCTTTGAGATCAAGGTACTTTGAACAAGCAGAGAATTCTGTTTTGGTTATCCACTGGGAGTATATTACACCAAATCACGAGCTTCTCGAAACGTTCATTGCGTCTGGGGTGTGGTGACCAAAACGACCAGTCGGGTACAGAGAGAGTGCAATAGTAAGCAGGAATGTCAGACTTGCATACAATAGCATTGACGGTGTGCGTAACACATGTAAGGCTGCAGCGTAGTTCATGCATGGAAGCTAATCCACGATCTGCGCAGTCTTCAGGGCTGCATACAATTAATCCTGAGTGCCTCTACTTCGATAGTCAACGACGTGACTTGACGCACATCTGGATACGCAGGTGTTCTGGGTTCAGTTACGGATAATCTGTATACCACAATCCTTTCGACCTGACTCTCCTCTCCCTGCTTGGTTTGAATGCTGGATGCGTAGGTATCGGAGAGATTCTTACCTGATCTCAAAGATTGTCACAGTATGCAAGGCATACCTTGTCGTTGCGCAATCTTTTGAAGCACACCACCCTGCTTCACGACTTCTGATAGGCTAAACTCCTTGTATAGCTGCGGATTCGGTTCGCCTTCCCATACCGAGACCTTGGCAACCACTCCTTCTCAGCTTATGTGCTGACTACCTGATGCCTAATGTTGATCAGACGAGGGAGCAACTGGTACGAGCAGGCAATGACTTGTACGGACTAAGTGGCCTATCATACGAAAAAGGGAGCCGCTAATCTAGGATTCCCAGGAAGATCCTTTCTTATCAGTCTTGATGCTCGCCTTACACCTTTGTATGCTCACTATTGCACCTCTTAGCCTGACCTTGGAAGTGTGCTTGAAACATCTGACATGCTTCACCGTTGGCGTTTTTGCTATGGTTATGTCTGACTATTCAATTCATGGAGAGGCTTACAACCTCAAACCTGGCCATAGCTTTGCTTGCGCGTCGTGTCACAGATTTCCAACTCAATCAAAACATATTCATTACTGCGTAACATTTCTTATTGTATGCAATTCTATCATAATCGCGCAAGTCCTGAACCTGAGCGCACACAATGCCTATCAATGCTCAACCAACTCGAGGGCCAAAATTAAGACATTCCTGCGACGCCTGCAACATCGCCAAAGTTAAGTGCAGTAAAGCCCGCCCCGCGTGTGCCCGTTGTCACTCGCATCAATTGCAATGTATCTATGGGGTGTCTATGCGGTCTGGCAAACATCCAGCAAGTCGAAACAAAGTACCAAAGCATCTACCAGTATCGCAGCGGTCGAGAATTACATCGCATCAAGGGGCAGTCTTTGAAGGTTCGGCTATTTCAATATTGGCGGAGAAAAGCGTCTTTTTCGAGCACACAGCGCCGTCACTGGTCGAACCTATCCCCTTGCATGATAACAGGCCAAATATCCTTCCAGACATTAACGGCTTGTATAATCTCGAGAGCTTGATGAGTGTCGATGGCCAATCTCACCAGAGCTACTCTGAATCCTATGGTGGAGATATGTTCGAAGGAGATCAGTCTCATCCATTCTGGAGCAATACTCAGAGCATACCGCAAAATGTATTCTCCACCGAACAACCACCACCGATACCTCTTTTCACCCCAATAACTCCTGAAGCACCATCAGCAATCCTTTCAAGAACCGTGCAAAGACAGTCCAAAGCCGCCGCTCTCTCGTCCTGCTTTTGCAACCAGAAGATATTGCAACAGCTTTTCGAACTCTCTAGAGGATTCAGCGTACCGCCCTCTTTTGATGTTGCTCTACATCAAAACAAGAAGGTCGTCACTCTGTGCCAAAACATCCTCAATGACCACACCTGTTCCCAACATGACGCGCCTTATGTCCTGGCCTTTGCCGCCCTCATCGCCAGAATCATTAGCGTCTACGAATCCATCTATCTCAAACACTACCAAAGTGCACCTTCTTCAGAATCGTCAATGCGTTCAAGAAGCAATACCTGGAGCGGCGACGATGGCGCTTCCATTTTTGCCTCGGAAATGGACGATAGTGAGAGCTTGTGCAGCTCTGCCAACCCGAGTAACTTTAAAACCCACTGGACCACGCCATACCCCTTCACCATCTCGCTGCCCAGCATGGAAACGGGGAGGATAGCTACAAAACCTCTTCCCTTGACGCTGGACGCACATAGACTGGGTCATGAGGACGAGGAAAGTCTGAAGATGAACATTCTCAAGATTGAGCTTTCCAAAGTCGGCGATCTAGTAAAAGCCTTTGGGCAGAGATATGCTGGCAACAGTTCAAAAATGCAATATGAGGCCAAGGTTAACGAGGATATGGTATCTTTTTTGCAGAAGAGGCTGCGGGATAGTCGGGATATGCTGAGCGGTCAAGAAAGGTAGAGGTAAGACATGCAGCTCAAGGAGCTCGGCCAAATTTATCTTTTGTGCCTATAATTTTCGTTACAATCGCATGGATAAAGAAGATGTTAGAGAGCATTATAGACATGTTGCAATCTTGCGACTATTACTTGCATCTTCGTATCTTGCATTCCGAGGGTCGTCGAGCGCAGACATGAGAAGTTTATTGATAGATATACTAGACACCACAACGCGATCCAAGCCTATGAATCACTTCAACGCGAGCCAATATCTCAATTTCTTATACGCATGCCATTCCTGCGCCATTATCTTCCAGCAAATATTGATATATACAACTGAAGGCAGAGAAGCCTACTTGAGAAGCGATGCTTCGAGCACCTCATATAACAACGGCAGTACTCAGTACAGCACTTCAATAAAACCCTCCTAAGCTCATCAAACACCCTATTCTACCACATCACTTAGGATTGCAAGCCTATATCATTGTTTCAACTACTACAGAGCCCCTATCTAAGCCAACCCAGTCCTGGACTTCGAATCTCTGAAAATTCACAATAACCTTTGCTATTTCAAATCCGCTAGATGAAGAAAAACCCACTACTAACAGCTTAATGCGAACAAACAAAGAAACGCCCACCCTCCATCCTTTCTCCCTCTCCCTCTACGAAACCACCACCCAAAACGCCACCCGCCCACTCCTAAAACCATCATCAAGCACATACGTAATCCCGAACCCCGAACCCCGAACCCCAAAGCCAACAGCCAACCCACCTTCTTTCATCAAGTCCCCCTATAACCCATCCTAGAAACTCAAATACGATACTTCACGCCGCTATCCGTCCTCCCTGCCAGATATCTGCAATGTCCCAGGCCCTGAGGGTGTTGACTGTGAGAGTGGGGGTAGATGTGGAAAGGCGGGTGAGTAGGGTGGACTTGAAGGAGGTGCTTTTGAGGCGGGAGGCTGGGTCTGGTGCAGATGCGACATAACGCAGGATTTGCTGTTTCTTGAATCGATGAGGCTTTGCAAGGACTGAGACAGAGCGAGACAGAGCGGAGAATGGAACATTGATGAAAGATGTCACGAAGCACGATTACCTAAGCATTTTGATCAATGAGAAGATACATATCGTTGAGTCGGCATTTGCACAATCGACCGCTGTTCTAATCTATTTCGTTTCGCTCCAAGACATCCTCACCCGTCAAGTCCATCCAAACGCGCCCAACCCGGCCCTCGCAAGTCCATAAGAGACAGAATGAGAGGCGGAGAAGAGAGAAGAAATACAAAACCTACGTGTAAGCCCTCCCAACAAATCAACTTACCGCCCCCGCAATTTTCCCCTGCATAATACCACAACGATCCGCCGCCTCAATCTTCTCAACAACCAAGCTCTCCTCTCAGCCCATTAACTGATTTCACCCAGCATCCGGTGATTCAGCAGCCACCTTAACTCTTTCGGGATCATCATCTCGATACGCCGGCCTCGGGCTGTCAGACGAGTTACAGACGCTGTCCGTAGTCCAGATCATGTGTGTCTTGGCGCCCTGCCGAGAGGAGAGGGCACGGCATTGTAGACGTTGAGGGTATCGAGGGAATGGGGCAGGAGCCATTCCGGAGGGGGCTGTTTGCCTTGGCCGAAGAGACCGATGGTGTCGAAGAAGGCGTACAGGCTTGGCGCGAGCTTCTCCAAAGTGATGGGGAAAGGGGTTCGGAAAAGATCAGGCGGGGCTTTCTTTGCCTTGCTGGGTGAGTTGCTGCGCCGCGTCGTATGTGCAAACTGTTGAAGCAGCGATAGGTGTAAGTGTGTAGATTCTATAGAGGTGAAGGTTCAGCTAACTAAACCAACAGATACCCCTGACTAACCCGATTAGGATAGGCCCTGAGCATCACGTGCATCAACACTCCCCCTTGCGCAGGCCTATCCTAGACCTCGCTGCCGCCAATTTTGATGCTATTCAGAAGCTCCCTTTGCCAGAAAGCTTCCTCTGCAACCAATGCAGCCGAAAAAACACTCCCTCTGACCAATTAGCTCCCTCTGAAGCCATGTAACCTGCTATTTGCCATAGGTGTTGACGTTGACCGAAGCCATCCTAGCTCCTATTGAATGAACCTTCCTCTTGGTATACGAGGGCACAAGCGTAGAAAGGCATATAGATATATTTGACTGAACTATCTAGTAGGTAGAGCATACGGGATGAAGAAGGAAGGAAAGAAGTGGGCGAAGGGTAAATACCCATCCACTAGCGCCGGATAAATGCGGAGATTACTAACCACAGGGGTAACAGTACCGTTCCCTGTTTCCAACATTTCCAACACATTGGACAACTACAACCTCGCGATCACTTTCAACGCTCCGTTCGTCACGTGCAATTCTGATAGTCTGCCATCTGGGAATCCGGCACCTTTGATGGAAAGCCTTGACCAAGCTTTATGTGGCGCAGACGCCTGCAACTATGATGAGGATACGCCAGAGTGTGACCGACAGGCGCGCTCTTCTACGGAATACTATATAAAGTTGAAAGGTCAGAACACTGGCTCGGGTGGCAGACCTCGCTGTGGACCGGTCGTGGTGTGTTGTCATTCACCTTGTCGCGACCCATTGGAAACGAAGCTGACTCAAGTTCCAGGGTGAACTTGTATCACGATGTGTTCAGAACCAGGGAAAAGCCGGTGGCTTGTGGGGATCCGGGGACTCTGTCGATCAGGAGTACTACGAAATGGACTGGGTCAATGACCATTTTCAAGATCCCGACTTCATCGACGACCCAGATTTGGCCCACAAGCCGATTCTAACAGATTTATAAGGATGCGCACCCAGCTACCGTCGCATAGTACGATACTGATTCTCTCATAAGGATCTAATTGTGGTCAGTAGGACCATGTATTGTGTATAAATTCACCTGAGATATATTCCCAACTCTTTTTCTTCAACAAAACATAATCGGGGGTATTCGATGTTTGTTCAACGCACACGTATCATCCCTTCTAGAGTTTCACAACCAGCAGGTAAACTTTATCGAAAGTAAGGAAGGCAGAGACACGGCAGCACGACCAGATCAAAGATTACTATAAATACCTAGAATCTACTCACAAGCTCCCACCACCGTCCTCCGATTCCTCTCCCTCCACCTATCCAAATCCCCCAAATTTGCTGTGGCCACGGATACCTCGCCTGCTCAGGAACACATGAAACAACGTTCACTTGGGTTGCGAGGGTCATTTGATGGAGCGCTTGGTCCAGAAGATACCTATTAATGCTCTATCAGCAATGAAATCCAGGTGTTGAAGATTTTCACAACATACCCAACCAGCTTCGAGACCCTTCATTAAGCAGCTTTCCAATTTGCCGGAGTGGGGCCGGGTACTGTCTTGGCAATTACCAGGTCCTCTGTGCCTTCCGGTGATGATTCAACTGGATACATGTGGTCGACTCGAGAGTTCTCGAACTCGAGCCATTAGAGCCGTTCCATATGGTATGTTTTCTGACGGTCATCGATAGCCGGCACAAACTTTTGTTCAAACAGAAGCCAGTATTAGAAAGTACGCATGGCTACATGACGAAGGTCGTCCTCCACGCCGTGATTCAGCTAGAGACCGAGTGCAAGACGGGAAGCTTTGGGAGAGGCTTCAACAAGCCCAAGCCCCTCGAGTGATTTAGATTCCTCCGAGCAATATCTACACCATATCTACAATAAAGCTATATAAGGAGCACAAGAAACGCCAAATACAGCCGCACCGTCTTTGTACCGCCCATACACAACAAGATTGAACCGTTGACAGCGAGGAAGCATTTGGGATATCGAAGGTGAATATGGGGGTGGGAATAATGAGAGAAGCCGAGAAGGTGCGAGATTGGTAAAAGAGGAATATGGGGATAGGAAAGGCAAACCCATCTCGCACCTACTTTCGCCCCGTAGCACTCTCCCACCGTGGCATCACCCCCATGGGAGAGGAAATTGGGGAACGTGAGAAAGCTGTGGGGAGAGTTGGGGGAGATGCCGGAAACGGATGGATTATGAAGGCCAATGTTCCCCCCTAAATATCGAACTTTCGCCATCATCCCGCATCACTGCAGTCGGGATGGCCGTGCGAGGTACGACGCATCCCTTGACCCACTTGACTTCCTCTCGCGTCCCTGTTGTCGGGAGCTGAGGACTCGATCACCATGCGTAGATAAATTGTTACACTCAAGTATTCGCCAAAGTCTATTCCATGCAACATCCTGTTCGCCCGCCACCCACTTCACCCTCTACTCCTCTGCCTCGTCCGACGCCCTCCTTTAGCTCTTTCTTTCTAGCCCGGCTCTCCCACCCAAAGCAACCAAGTCCGGGCAGCGACGTCTCACGAGATGCAGCTGCAATATTGTGCAGAAATAGAGCTTCTGAACATCGCGACCTGCGGAGAAGTTCTCTACCCTAAGGCAACGTACCATTGCAATACCTAACCTTAAGCTAAAGCAGGAGCTATGTAACTGGTGAGCATTGAAAGGTGACACGAAATTGTAGTGTATAGAGTTCCCCGATAATAGTTGCTGACGGCTGCAGACTCGTCATAGGAATAGCCAGTAGATTTGACGATAACCAGGTCTCCTTTCTCCGGCATCTCAGTACCGTTGCCTTCAGAAACTCTCGACGTTGGACATGATCTTCTGCGCTGGGCCAACTGTAAGATGGTGACTGCCGTCTCCGCTTAGCAGGGACATAGTATCCTCTCTTCCTTGTCCCACTCGGCGTGAGTGTAACTAAGCCCGTCGCTGTATTTAACGCCATGGCTCTCCGTCTCTTCTTGACCTGACTCTAGAGATATGTCCCGGAATAGAAGCGGCCGCCTCTGTTGCTTGGCCGTTACTGGACAGATGCACCCTTTTAGCAGTCAGCATCCCTGCCATATTGTTTACTTCTCGCTGCACATCGTCGTCATTGTCCTCGACTATTAGTCCCGAGCATCCGTTGGTGCATCGGTGTTGTTGTATATACGTAGATATTTCGGTTGGTTGGCCTCGGCTCCAACTGGCAGCCTCCAGGGCAAACAGTGGGCCCAGCAGGTGCTCATCGGCGCCAAGAACTGCCTCTATCTAAAGACTGAGCTAAGGGAGTGGGTGGATGGGCGGAAGTGTAGACCAAGCTAACTTACTTCTAAAGCTCATTCAGTGGATTTCCAGAAAGAACCCCACATTACTGGTATAACATCTGATGACTACTCATAGCTTGTTGGAGGTTTGGGGCCGTGGCAAAACTCAGATGATATAAGCGTGCCCCACAAGAATAAGACATCGTATCAAAGTGTGGAAACGCTTTTCAAAAAAGAGATGAATTGGTGATTTTAGTGAAATGCTCCAAGACTCGTGAAGACCATACCCAGTGAAGGGCGTAAACAGCCTGAAGATTTTCTCATCAACGCAAACAAGAAACGAGTATTGAACAGAGCGAACGTTGAAATGCTCCGTACACAATGCAAGGTCCAAGACAACATGGGAAAACGCAGGCGTTACTTAGTACACTGGCAAAAGCTGGGAGGAAACCTTCAGTATCACCCTTCAATACACATGTGTTCGCCCTCCATCTCATCGGAGTTCGGGCGAAAAATTGGGTCGTCAAGCATGCCTATAAACTTTTTGGTAGATCCATCCATACATGGAAAGCAAAGTACCCCTTCGCATTCCTTGGTTGTGTCTCAATCCCTTAGACTGATATTTTGTATCCATCATAAACATGGCATATAGTAGAAGAAACACAATTGAAAGTATCCATGTCGAAGTACGCTGCGTCCTCTTAAATTTGCGATCCAGGCTTTCCCCGCTTTCCCTTCTATTGTTCGTCCCGCGCGATTGTTGAGACTTCAGGACGTATTAAGACCCATTCCGTGTCCTCGCATGGCTTCCAAGTCGAAACTCCAAGCACCTTCGAAAGCGCTCCTATGAGTGAGTGGTATCCAAGTCGAAACTCTAAGCCCTTCGAATTTGATAACATGTTTGCTCGCTAACTTTAATAGTGTTGCTTTTCTGCATCTATCAGAGGACAGCTGATTTCATCAAAATTACAGATATCGTCTTCGTGAATGCCGTACTCCGCAATTATATCTCTTACGCGTTGAAACCACGCTCGAATAAGCTTCGGATCTTCGCATTTTGCTCGTTGATAGTCGTATTTCCGATTATATTTCGAGTTAATCGTATCGTGGCGGTCGATAAACTTTCGTACTCAGTGGTAGGGTGGTTGATTTAAAACGTTGCGCGACTAGAAGACGTGTCATTTCTCGTACGATCGCGATTCTAGGCGGCGTACCGCGCCGATTCATCGATAATGTTCATTGTATAAGGCTTTCCTCTTCGGTAGGCGTAAGGAGGCGTTTCTTCGAGATAGGACCTAGAATAGTTTTGATGGTATACCGATTATACGCCGTTGTAGAGGTTTTCGAGAAACGTCGTACGCTTTTGCTGCCACGATAGAAGTTGAAAATTGGGTTTCTTGAATAGGCTTGAAGGGCTAGTTCGAGTCTAGAATACCTTCTTTTAGTATCGTCGCTTGTCGTTGTGATGTTGTCATGACGAGTACGAAATAGTATTGTAGAGTTTCATCGCTGATTTATTCATTGTATATTTTAATTACTTTAAATTTCTAATTAAATAACTTAAAATTTCAATCTCAGATCAACTCAAATTGAGCAACAAATAGTTACATTTTTCAACATAATATCTGTAATTCAATAATCTTTATCTTTGATTAAAAAGTTTCATTAAATAAACAAGAAATAGACTGACAACGAGATTCATCTGTACATGATGTCAACTACGAATCTTTTGATTCTATTCTGTGTTCGAATAGAAGTCAGAAGAGTCAAGCGATCTCAATTCGATGCAGTTCAAACGATGTTAGAACGTTGCGTGATCAGAAAAGTTGTCGTGCAGAGTTTTCACTCATGCAACAACATTCTCTCTAACAGTCACAATCAATCTACGAGAAAGATTAATGACATGTCGATGTCAGTAAGAAATGAAAAGATACTATTAGTGATTAGACAACTCAGATGCAGAGTCTGAGAGTTGTGACTGCAAGTGATCAAAGAAATGATGACTTGTTGATCGCGTCGATATACTGAAACGTCTTCATCACATCAACAGTGTCATCAAGTAATTGATGAAAAGATATCAGATAGAATAGTCATTTCAGATGATGAATCTGAGAGTCGTGACTACATGTGCTCGAAGAAGTAGTGACTCGTCGATCACGCTGATATACTGAAAGAGCTTAAACTCATCTTCTTTACTTGACGTCAAGTCATACATCTATCTACGTGAAAAATCGAGAGCACAAGAGAGCAATCAGAACACATTCTCTTCTATTGATCAGAGTCAAACATTGAATGATTGCGATCACATGTCTATATTAACAATCTATTCAACGTCTACGTGACATAAGTCAAATTAAGAGAAGAAAAGAATTATTCAGTACAATCACACTCTATCTCTTCATCGTGCATATTTCTCTTTCATCACATATTTCTCTGCTCAATGAATGACAATCATTGAGCAAGAGAACGCAGTTTTTGACACTACAATCACGAGCATCACGAGTGCAACGAAATCGACTTCGCGATCGAAGATCGAAGATCGAAGCATCGTTGTATAGAATATCATCAATGAAGAGCAGAGCAAAGACGATGCATCATAATCAAACAGCACAGACATTTTCATCAAGAGTTTACTTGAGCATCACATGCTGAATAGAAGTTATAGATTCATTATTGATAACATAGTGTCAATTTTATTGTTTCGACGACGTGAAGTCATCATGTAGTCGACGAGCGATTTTCTTTCTCAGAGAATTTTGTTCATTCGATATACATAGCATAGTTTCTTTCATGAATCGAACTTAAATCGATGTCACAAGAATGTATGAATTCAAATCAAATCAAATCAAATCAAATAAACAAGAAATAATAAAATAATAAAATAATAATAATAATAATAATAAATTCATACATTCTTGTGACATTGATTAAATCGACTCATGAGAGACTCTGTGCTATGTATGTCGAGTGAACAAAACTCTCTGAGATAGAAAATCACTCGCTATCTATACGACTGCTTCACGCAGTCGAAACGACAAGATTAAGACTATGTATCAAATTTGTTTGCGTTGATTGCATGTTAGAAAATGAGTGTTTCAGTCACTTTAAATTGCTTCAGAAGTTTTGTTTTCATCATTATTCTCATTGCTGCTCTGAGATCTTTCGTGATCACGACGATTATTCAATAGTTTGAAAAGTCAATGTCACATAGCATTCTTGATCGTAGATGCGTTCAGTTCAAGCAGTGCATGAGTACATGCTTCGCTGTCTGATGACTTCATTCGCAGTCACATCGCAAGCTGTTCATGCTTGAAACGTTTCTCGAGTGCAAATAGATGTTAAGATCTATGCGTTCAATTCTGATGTAAGTTGCAAGAATGTTTTCAATCTTCTGAAGATCATCACGCATCTTTATCATCTTGTTAAATAGATGAGATCTTTGTGCTGAGATTATATTGATGTCTGCAATGCGTTTCTTATATTTTTCTCATTGTTGCTTTCATTGATCTTTGTAATATAGCATTATTGCGATGCTATTGTTTATTAAAGTCATCGTAGAAGAATTGAATCATCTGCGTTTAAACTGCATTCTTGTGTCTTCTTGAATAAATGTGTTCAGAAGCATTATTTTCTTGATGACAGAAAAGTGAAAAGTGAGATGATTAATTTTCATCAATTGAGCGCGTATGAATTTGCATGCTCATCTAGTCTCTTGTGTTCTGTCGTTGACTCGACTGCGTAATGTGACTTTATTCTGCAGCATGTTCAGATGAACATGCAGCGAACTTGTGTACATTTCGATCTTTAGCGTTTCAATGCTTACTTTTTTGAACATCTCTGCAACGTGATGTAAAGTCTGATTTTGCAAAGTTTCTAGTCTGCATTTCTTGTCTGACAATTCTTTCTCTTTGTCGCGCTGATATCAGACTGATGCTTCGAATGTGATTTCTGATTTCACTACAGCTGAGTACACTTGTCTCGCTTTTGTGAAGATTGCTTCTCATGTGAAGATTTTTAGATGACTAAGCGCAAGCATTCTTGTGACGTGACTCACTTTTATCTGTCGAAGATGCGCGTTTCATCGCAGTTTCATGTTCAGTTGAATCTTTAGAACTTGCATGTCTGACTTCGACTTGATCATTGAGCTTTCTATTTGTATGCTAACTGTCATGTCGAATTTTCTCGATTTTCTAGTGAAATGTGTGAGCTCGTATTTTTCTGATGCGAACGTTGTGTCATGAGTTTGAGTTCACTTCGTGCAGACATCGTGTATCTTGCTCAATGTTTTGCAGATTTCTTCAATGAAATCTGTCATAGACTAGAATGTTGATGTCATTTACGAAGTCGAGCACTTCGATTTTGATTCTCAGTGCTTCGCATTTTTCAATTAGACTTGCGTTGAAAAATAGAAAAAGAATCGATGAAATGAAGAATTCTTGAGATATGTCTGCGTTTATCTCGCGCATAATGCTCGTTTGCTCATTAAATATCAGCAACGTCTCTCTGTTCTTTAGAAAGCTGCATGTTCATTCAATTATGTAACTTGATGTTCTTCTCATTTTCAGCATATGCAGCAGTCTGATGTGCAAGACTTGATCAAATGCTACAACAACATTTAAATCTAGCATGAAGATCACGTACTTGATCTCACAGTTTCACATGATGTAAACTTGATCTACTAGTAGATTTAACGTCGAGATCATGAATCACTTGCGTCTCGCTCTCATTTGAGCATTCGAAAGCATGTGATGAGTCTCAGCTATATCACTCAGTCTTTTGATCATAATTGACTTTAGAGCTTTGCTCATGATATCAAGCAAAGCAATGAATTGATATGTTTTCAAGTCAATGTAATTGCTTTTCTTTGATTTATGTAGCACTATTGTTTGAGTCTTTTTGAACTGCTTCGAATGATATTTGTGTATTACGCATGCGTTGAATAAACTCGTCAGCACTGAGATCAGTTCTGCGAAATCTGCTTGAAGTGCTCTGTTTGAGATTTCAAAGACATCTGATGCTTTGTTTGCTTTTACTCATCTGATTGCTCACTTCATCTCATTCTCTGAGATGCGTGAATTTAATGATACTTTCAAAGATATGAATGAATCTGAAATGTTGTTGACGTCTGCTTATGAAAGTGAAGAGAAGAATTTCTCTTGCAGCATCTCGATTTTTTCTTCAAACATTGTTGTCATGTGATCAATATCATCTCATTTTAGCAATGAAAACTGAGAAAGCTTTTTAAATAGTTGACTTTCGATTCTAGCTCATTTTGCAAAGTATCATATTGATTTCAATGTGTTGCTTAACTCATGCATCTGTGATCTGAAGTGTACATCTATTGAAAATATGTTGTATACGTTGCATGCAACATACTTAAAGCACGATCTCTATGCTGATTTTTCCCTTAGGCTCAAAAGATTACTCAGAGAGTTTTCTTGTGACAGATTCACAGTTGAGAGAAACGAGATTTCTCACTGCTCAGATTTTGACAGTTTACTTCTTAAGCATGAGTCGCAGATGTTTCATCTGCGATATACATGTGTATTGCAGTCGATTTCTTCTTTAATCACATCAACATGTGTTACTGTTCTCTTGAGCTATACAGATGATGTTTTCAACTAGAGATTGATTTTATCATCAAGACATTCAAGAGTCAGAACTCAGTGAAAAGATGAGATTCTTAAGATCAACAGTTGTTGTCATTGTATATCATGTTTCGCAGATGCTCGCTTCGCTTGTAAAGCGTGCAACTCATTTATTTTGCATTATCTGTAGAGATTTCTCTTATGCAGATCGATCATGTTTTGCAGAAATATTCATATGCTACACTTTTAATCAGACAACGTAGTTCAATCATTCTTTATTAACTCTCTTATGTTTCTCTTCTTTTAACAAAGTTTTCTCGTCAGCATATCATCTACATATAAAATGTCTGTATCTGAACATCTGTTAAACGATATTAATGAGACTCTTGAGTTTGCTTGTGTTGAACTTAACGAGACTCGTAAGTTGCTTATGTCGTAGTAACAGACATGCAATCTTAACAAGATTTATACGTAGTTAACATGTAGATTTAAAGAATGTTTGTGATTCAAGTTCTTTCTGCTAATCACTTTCAACAAATCAAACGCAAGAATGTTCTGTCTCAGTTTTCATCATCGCGATGACAAGATGTTGAATCGAATGATTTTCATAAACGATTTTTCTCGTAGTTCTGCGTTCTATTTGACTTTCTCATCTGCGTGCAGATTGCTTTGTAGCATGCGCATTGAGATTATTGAAGTCTGCGCGATTGCAAAAACTCTGCACGCGATCAACGCACAGCGCTTCATCATCACGCAGCACTTTGATGTCATTCAAACTTTTGATAATCTCTAGACTCTACTGTAACTAGACAGTAGATTCGTAGTCAGCATTGCATACAGATAAATTTCATCGCTGATCACATATTTATCAATAGTAAATAAATTTTATGTAACTTTGAAACTCTTGATTTGAATGTTATTTAATTTAAAATTGTTCAACACATTAAGATGTTATTTTAACATGTTTTGAACTTTTGAAAGACTTGTTTGAAAAAGTTGTTTAATTTGTAAAGAAAGTGCAAAAAGAATGTGTTCAGATGTTTTATCTGCTGACTGCACAAAAGTATTTACAAAAGAATAATTTCATCTGTTCAAGAAATTCAAATACTGAGTTTGAATTTAAAAAGCAGAAAGTTCTTCTCAAGTATATTTCAAATCAATGATTTCAGATTTTGCTTGAATCTTCTCAACTTTCTTTTCATAAGAAAATAAAAGAGTTGAAACAGCAAGATCAGATTGTAAATTATTATCATTATTAAATTCAATACTTTGAATATCTGATGCAATGTTTGAAATAACTAAGTTTGAACGTGCTTGTACTTGAAAGAAAAATCAATTCTTAAGTAAAGATTGTGCAGTAACAAATGAAGTGACAGTATGTTTAAAATTACTTGCGTGATCATATGTACAATGTCTTTTCATATTCTTCATGTTTAACAAAACTTGTTTGCATATATTGCAAGAAAATGCATTATTATGTATAACAAGCTCTGAAAAATCAGAAACTGTTGTCAAAGATTGTTGAATTAATGATAATGTATGTGAAGCAGTGAATAATTGTAAAGAAGAAATTCATGATAGAAGCTTTTGCTGTTTTCCTTTTTCTGATTAATATGAATAATGAAACTTGATATGAGAAGAAAACATGTCAGAAAATAAAGCAATATGACATTCTGAACAAAGTAACAAAGAAAACTTAGAATAATAGAAAAGAAAAGAGAAAGAAATATACTCAGCTGCGTTCTGTGTATGTGATGTTGATTTACTATTCAATAAATTAATATATAATGCTTTATTATTAAATGTATTATTATATTTACTTACTGTGATGCAGATCTTGCGTGTCAACTTCGATCAATTGCTGCGTCGTTGACAAGCTCATTATGTACAAACATGTTGAATCATGTACGCAAGACGTAACGCTGTAAATTCAATCTCAATTGATATATGTAACTTTGATAATCAAACACAAGTAATATGAATGTTATAACAATGTTGTTGAATGCACAATATGTAGCTTGTTAATGATGTTCTGACGTTAAACAAGACATGAAGTTGAAAGAAAGATGAAGCAAATTTACTAAAGTAGCGTTGAATTAAAAGCTTGCATTGAACATTAAAACTGAATATGTATATTTGATCTTTGACATTTTGATTTACAATGAACGAAGTAAACTTGAAAAGTTTAATATTTTCTGAATTGTAATTGCTTTAGTTATAACTTTGTCATATAAAATTATTCTTTTAAAGCATTGATTGTTGAACTGTAGTGATTTTACGTCAATTGTGTGATGAACATTGCTATGTTGAATGTTGAACTTTAACATTCACAATACTTTCAATATTGACTGTTATGTCAAACATTAATATTATTCAATTATTTTTAAAGATGTGAATTCAGCTGATTCAGAGCTACAAGTATGTTTTAGAAAGTTTTATCACATAGTGTATGCATGAAGTTCAGTACTCATCGAGAAATTGTTGCTATGCGGGAAATTCGATCGCTCAGCGCATCAAAATATTCCCAATCTCAACTGCTAAATCAAACCTTGATATTTTTTGATTATTTCTGAAGCATTGAATTCAGCTCAATCAGAGCTACAATTATGTCTTTCAAAGTATATGAAATAGTCAGCGCGCAGAAATTGATTCGAGTGAGAAAAGAGTTACTACTAAATGAATGATCATTAGACTGATCGCGTCGAGTCGAGTCATCGAGATCGAGTCGAGTTTTCGACTCGTCAAGACTCGATTCGAGTCAGAATTCTTGACTTGAGTATTTGAGTCGAATCGAGATGTTCGATTCGAGTAATCGAGTCGAGTCAGAAGAATGAAATCGAGTATCGACTTGAAATATTCGACTCGGCTCGTCAAGACATGAAGATAGATAGATAGATATTCTATTATAACTCTCTATTATGACTTTCTATCATGACTCTCTACCAAATAACCTTCATGTTTTCCTATCATAGCTTCTCTTCATGACTTCTCTTCATGACTTCTCTTCATAGCTTTCCTTCATAGCTCTCTATCATAGTTCTCTATCAAAGCTTTCTACCAAACGATCTTCATGTTTCTCTTCATGTTTCCCTTCATGTTTCCCTTCATGTTTTTCTTCATGTTTCTCTTCATGTTTCTCTTTATGACTTTCTACCAAAAAGATAATGCAAAAAGGTAATGCAAAGGCGAAAAACCGGAAAAATTTCTATTTTTAGTTCTTTTGACGTCATTTTCGATTGCTTGACGAGTTGAATCGAGAACTCGAATCGAACTCTGACTTGAGATTGATATCAAGTCGAATCAGAATGTTTGACTCAAGTAATTGAATCGAATCGAGATGTTCGACTTGAGTAATTGAATCGAGTCAGAATGTAGGTATGAAAACTCGACTCGACGATCAGTCTAATAATTATTCAGCGCAATGAATCTTCTCAATCTCATTTACTAAATTAAATCTTGACAGAATGCAATTATTTCTGAAGCATTGAATTTAGCTCAGTCAATGCTACAATTATGTCTTTCAAAGTATGTAAGATAGTCAGTGTGCATATGTTGATTCAAGCGAGAAAAGAATTACTACTGAGTGAGTGCTCACTCAGCGCAATGAATCTCTTCAATCTCAATTACTAAATTAAATCTCAATATTTTTTAATTATTTTGAAAGCATTGAATTCAGCTAATTCAGAGTTACAATCAAGTCTTTCAATGTATATTAAGTAATCAATGTGCATATGTTGATTCAAGTGAGAAAAGAGTTACTACTAAATAAATGATTGATCATTCAATGCAATGAATCTTCTCAATCTCGATTACAAAATCAAATCTCAATATTTTTCAATAATTTTGAAAGCATTAAACTCAGTTAATTCAAAGCTACAATTATGTCTTTCAAAGTATATCAAGTAGTCAATATGCATGTATTGATTCAAGTGAGAAAAATTGATGATTTTGATGTTCAAAAAGATTCGCGCTAGCAAAAGTCTTTAAAATCTCAATGTTGCACAATTTTCTAAAAATGCAGATTGATGTCATTAAGTTTAATATTGCAATCAAGAATACAATTGACTGAAATGAATAAAATCTGAAATTTTGAAGAAAATCAACTCAGAAAGTAAAATGATTTTCAGTTTTCTGCTTTCAGATTCTCGCTTAATTTTCTCATCAAAATTAATGATTTTCTGTCTTGAAAATCATTATTCATATGAAATAAATTGATAAAATCTTTGTTCTTTGCATTCTTCATGCTCATTATTTTACTCATCATTTTACATGCTTATTATTCTACTCATCATTCTACATGCTCATCATTTTACTCATCACTTTATATGCTCATCATTTTACTCATCATTTTACATGTTCATCATTTTACATGCTCATCATTTTACATGCTCATTATTTTATTTATTCATTAGTTTACTTGTTAATTTATTCATCAGTTTGCTCATTGTGATTATGATTGTAATTCATACATTCTTGTGACATTGATTTTAAGCTCAATTCATGAAAGAAACTATGTTATTTATGTCAAATGAACAAAATTCTTTAAGAAAGAAAATTGCTCATTGATTACATGATGACTTTGCATCATCAAAACAATAAATTTGAAATAATAATATCAATAATGAATTTATAACTTCTATTCAGCGCATGATGCTTAAGTAAACTCTTGATGAAAGTGTCTGTGCTATTTATCTGCAATTCATCATTCTTGCTCTGCTCTTCATTGATGATATTTTATACAATGATGTTTTAATCTTCAATCATGAAGATGAATTCTTTGCATTTATGATGCTTATGATTGTAACGCAGAAAACTGTATTCTTCTGCTTGATGATTGTCATTCATCGAGCAGAGAAATATATGATGAAAGAAAGATGCAAATGATGAGAAGATAAAGTATGATTGTATTGAATAACTCTTTTCTTTTTTTGATTTAATTTATATCATGTAAACATTGAATAAATTGTTAGTATAAACATGTAATCACAATCATTCGATACATGATTTTAATCAATAGTAGAGAATGCATTCTGATCATTTTCATGAACTTTCAATTTTTCATTTATTGAAAATATGTTGCATATGTTGCATGCAATATACATAAGACATGATCTCTATGCTGATTTTCTTCTTAGCGAGAAATAGTTTCTTGCAGCAGATTCACAGTTCAAGGCGAGCAAAATCTCTTACTGCTCAGATTTCGACAGTTTACTTCTTAAGCATGAATCACAGATGTTTCGTCAGCAATACATATGTGTATTGCAGTCGATTTCTTCTTTAATCACATCAACATACATTACTGTTTTCTTCAATTATACAGATGATGTCTTTAACTAAAAATTGATTCTATCATCAAGACATTCAAGAGTCAGAACTCAGTGAAGAGATGAGATTCTCAAGATCAACAGTCATCATCATTGTATATCATGCTTTGCAGATGCTCACTTTGCTTGTAAAGCATGCAATTCATTTGTTTCATATTATCTGTAGAAATCTTTCTCATGCAGATCAATCATATTTTGCAGAAATGTTCATATGTTACACTTTTAATCAGACAGCATAATTTGATCATTTTTTATTAATTCACTTATGTTTCTCTTCTCTTAATGAAGTTTTCTCATCAGCATATCATTTATGTATAAAATGTTTGTATCTGAACATTTGTTAAATGATATTAACAAGATTCTCAAGTTTATTCATGTCAAATTTAATGAAACTCATAAGTTGTTCATGTTGTAGTAACAGGCATGCAATCTTAACAAGATTTATATGTAGTTAACATATAAATTTAAAGAATGTTCATGATTTGAATTCTTTCTGCTAATCATTTTCCACAAATCAAACATGAGAATGTTTTGTTTCAATTTTTATCATTATGATGACAAAATGCTGAATCAAATGATTTTCATAAACAATTTTTCTCATAGTTCTGCGTTTTATTTAACTTTCTCATCTGTATGCAGATTGCTTTATAGCATGCGCATTGAAATTATCAAAGTCTGCATAATCATGAAAACTCTGCATGCAATTAACTAGATACACAATGCTTCATCATCATGCAGCATTTTGATGTCGTTCAAACTTTTGATAATCTTTAAACTTTATTTCATATGAATTAGTTTGCTCATTTTAAAATATGTTTCATGTGATGTGTTTAAATACACATTATTCACTTTATGATTTACTTCATAATATGCTTTATACAGATTTTATACATACTTCATAACATATATTAATAAATTTGTCATCGAGTTAGAATTGAGTTGAGTTGAAAAAGATTAATTTAACTCAATTCTGAGTTCAAATTAAGATTGAGTTGATCTTTCTCAACTTGAACTCAATTTCTATATATTAAATATAGTATACTATGTATTAAAAATAGTATAACTTTCTTAATTTTTTTTCAAATTTTTTTGCAATCAATTTTAATAAAGTAATGAGCATGTGAGTTTAATAGAAAATTTGATGAGAAATTTGATAGAAAGTTTGATGAAAGATTTGTTGAGAAGTTTGATAAAGAGTTTAATGAGAAATTTGATAGAAAATTTGATAGATGAGTAAGTAGCTGAGTTGATAGCTGAACATGTAAATAGATGAGTAAATAGAGTGATGAGTAAAGTGATGAGTAGAATGATGAGTAGAATGATGAGTAAAGTAGTAAGTAAAATGATGAGTAAAGTGATGATTAAAATGATGAGTAGAATGATGAGTAAAATGATGAATTGACATTTAAACATGTTGATATGCTTGAAAAGCTCTTTAATCTCTTTTTCTAGATCTGCAATTGAATTCAAGTCAATTCATTGAGTTGATTGAGTTGAATCAAAAGTCTGACTCAACTCGATTGAGTTGAGTTGACTCTTCTCAACTTAATTCAACTCTGAAACTTAACTTAAATTGAGTTAAGCAATTTAAACTCAACAATAGATCTACATATTAATTAACTCAATAAAACATGTTTTTCATGACTCAATATTAAACTTTCTATCAAACTGTTAGAAACTGAGTTAAACTAAAGATTTGATTTGATTTGATTTGATTTAATTTCATACATTCTTGTGACATCGATTTAGACTCAACTCATGAGAGAAACTATGCTATGTGTATCGAATGAACAAAATTCTCTGAGAGAGAAAATCGCTCATCGACTACACAATGACTTCACGTCGTCGAAACAATAAAATTGACACTGTGTTATTAATAATGAATCTATAGCTTCTATTCAGCGCGTGACGCTCAAGTAAACTCTTACGAGTGTCTGTGCTGTTTGTTGTAATGCATCGTCTTTGCTTTGCTCTTCATTGACGATATTCTATACAACGATGTTTCGATTCGATTCTCGACTCGAAGACGAAAGACGTTTCTTTGCATTCGTGATGCTCGTGATTGTAACGCAGAAACTGTGTTCTCTTGCTCAATGATTGTTATTCATTGAGCAGAGAAACATGTGATGAAAGAGAGATGCGCACGATGAGAAGATAAAGTGTGATTGTACTGAATAACTCTTTTCTTCTCTTGATTTGACTTGTGTCATGTAGACGTTGAATAGATTGTTAGTATAAACGTGCGATCGCAATCGTTCGATGCTTAGCTGATCGATAGTAGAGATGCATTCTGATAGTTCTCATGCACTCTCGATTTTTCACGTAGATAGATGTATGACTTGACGTCAAGTAAAGAAGATGAGCTTAAGTTTCTTCAGTATATCAGCGTGATCGACGAGTCACTACTTCTTCGAACACATGTAGTCACAAACTCAAGACTCATCATCTGATTCATCTATTCTATCTGATATCTTTTCATCAATTACTTGATGACATTGTTGATGTGATGAAGACGTTTCAATATCGACGCAGTCGACGAATCGCAAATCTCTTCGATCACTTGTAATCACGACTCTCAGACTCTTCATCTGAATCGATTATTCTACTAGTAGTATCTTTTCATCTCTTACTGACATCGACATGTCATTAATCTTCTTCGTAGATTGATTGTGACTGTTAGAGAGAAATGTTGTTGCATGAATGAAAACTCTGCATGATGACTTTTCTGATCACGCAATGTTTTAACATCGTTCGAACTGTGTCGAATTGAGATCTCTTGACTCTTCTGACTTCTATTCGAAACAGAATAGAATCAAAAGATTCATAGTCGACATCATGTACAGATGAATCTCGTTGTCAGTCGTTAAACTAAAGATATTATCAATATAAAAGACTGATATTATTATTACTTTAATAGAATTTAAATACAAGATAATACATCAAATAATATAATTGTAATTGTAATTCATACACTTTTATGACATTGATTTAAGTTCAACTCATGAGAAAAACTATGTTATTTATATTGAATGAACAAAACTCTCTGAAAGAGAAAATTACTCATCAATTAAATGATGACTTTGCATCATTGAAACAATAAATTTGAAACAATAATATCAATAATGAATTTATAACTTCTATTTAACATGTGATGCTTAAGTAAACTTTTGATGAAAGTGTCTGTGCTGTTCATCTGCAATACATTATTCTTGCTTTACTCTTTATTGATGATATTTTATACAATGATGTCTCAATCTTTGATCATGAAGATTAGATTGATTGTTGAGTTGAGTTTTCATATCTACATTCTGACTCAATTCAATTACTTGAGTCAAACATCTTGATTTGACTCAATTACTTGAGTCAAACATTCTGATTTAACTTGATATCAATCTCAATTACTTGAGTCAAACATTCTGATTTAACTTGATATCAATCTCAAGTCAGAATTCGATTTAAGTTCTTAACTCAACTCATCAAGCAATCGAAAATGACGTCAAAAGAATTAAATATAGAAATTTTTCCGGTTTTTCGCCTTTGCATTATCTTTTTACATTATCTTTTTGATAGAAAGTCATAAAGAGAAACATGAAGAGAAACATGAAGATCATTTGATAAAGAGCTTTGATAAAAGACTATGATAAAGAGCTATGATAAAAAGTCATGACGAAAAACTATGAAGACTGTTTGATAGAAAGTCATGAAGAAAAGTCATGAAGAAAAATCATGAAGAAAAGTCATGAAGAAGAGTCATGAAGAGAAACTATGATAAAAAGTTATGAAGAAAAGTCATGAAGAAAAGCTATGATAGAAAGCTATGAAGAGAAGCTATAAAGAGAAGTCATGAAGAAAAATCATGAAGAAAAGTTATGATAGAAAAACATGAAGATTATTTGATAGAAAATCATGATAGAAAGTCATAATAGAAAGTCATAATAGAATATTTATTTATTTATCTTCATGTCTTGATGAGTTGAATCGAGTATTTTGAGTCAATACTCAATTTCATTCTTCTGATTCAACTTAATTACTTGAGTTAAACATCTTGATTTAACTTGAATACTTAAGTCAAGAATTCTGACTTGAATTGAGTCTTGATAAGTTGAAAATTCAACTCAATCTCAATGATTCAACTTAATGTGATCAGTTTAGTGAAGATGAATTTTTCATACTCGTGATGCTCATGATTGTAACACAGAAAACTGTGTTCTTCTGTTTGATGATTGTCATTCATCAAGCAGAGAAATATATGATGAAAGAGAAATGTGAATGATGAGAAGATAAAGTGTAATTATATTAAGTAATTCTTTTCTTCTCTTGAATTGATTTATGTCATGTAAACATTAAATAAATTGTTAATATAAATGTGCAATTGCAATCATTTGATGCATGATTCTGATCAATAGTAGAGAATGCATTCTGATCATTTTCATGAACTTTCAATTTTTCACATAGATAGATGTATGACTTAACATCAAGTAAAGAAGATAAGTTCAAGCTCTTTCAATATATCAGCATGATCAATGAATCACTACTTTCTTGAACATTGTAATTTCAACTTTCAGACTCATCATTTAAATTGATTATTCTATTTGATATCTTTTCATCAATTACTTGATGATACTATTAATATGATGAAGATGTTTTGACATCAACGCAGTTAATAAGTTGTAAATTCTTCAATCACTTGTAATCACAATTCACAAACTCTTCATCTGAATTGTTTATTTCATTAACAATATTTTCTCATTTTTTATCAACATTGATATGTCATTAAACTTCTTCATAAATCAACTGTAACTGTTAAAAGAAATGTTGTCATGTAAATAAAAATTCTGCATGATGATTTTTCTGATCATACAATGTTTTAACATCATTTGAACTATGTTGAATTGAAATTTCTTGATTCTTCTGACTTTTATTTGAACACAGAATAAAATCAAAAGATTTGTAGTTAACATCATGTATAAATAAATCTCATTGTCAATCACATCAAATAATGTATAAAATGAAAGATAAAAAATGAAAGAAAAGAATGAAAACTCAATCTTTATATATATTGTTGAGAAATAAAGTATAGATGAAATATAAAAAGCTTTAAAATTAACAGAATAAACATGAATACATGCAATAATTGACTTGATTTGATTTGAATTCATACACTTTTGTGACATCGATTTAAGTTCGATTCATGAGAAAAACTATGCTATGTATATTGAATAAACAAAACTTTCTGAGAGAGAAAATTGCTTGTCGACTACATGATGACTTCACGTCGTTGAAACAATAAAATTGACACTATGTTATCAGTAATGAATCTATAGCTTCTATTCAGCGCATGATGCTTGAGTAAATTCTTGATGAGAATGTCTGTGCTGTTTAATTATGACGCATCGTCTTTGCTTTGCTCTTCATTGATGATATTTTATACAACGATGCTTCGATCTTTGATCTTCGATCGCGAAGTCGATTTCATTGCACTCATGATGCTCATGATTGTAATGTCGAAAACTGCGTTCTCTTGCTCAATGATTGTCATTCATTGAGCAGAGAAATATGTGATGAAAGAGAGACGTGCACGATGAGAAGATAGAGTATGATTGTATTGAATAACTCTTTTCTTCTCTTGATTTGACTTGTGTCATGTAGACGTTGAATAGATTGTTAATATAGATGTGCGATCGCAATCGTTTGATGTTTGACTCTGATCAATAGAAGAGAATGCGTTCTGATCGCTTTCTTGCGCTCTCGATTTTTCACGTAGATAGATGTATGACTTGATGTCAAGTAAAGAAGATGAGTTCAAGTCTTCTCAAAATATCAGCATGATCGACGAGTCACTACTTCTTCGAGCACATGTAGTCATGATTCTCAGACTCATCATTTGAGACAACTATTTTATCTGATATCTTTTCATCAATTACTTGATGATACTGTCGATGTGATGAAGACGTTTCAATATATCGACGCAATCGACGAATCATCATCTCTTTGATCACTTGCAGTCACAACTCTCAGACTCTGCATCTGAGTTGTTTAATCACTAGTAATATCTTTTCATCTTTTACTGACATCGACATGTCATTAATCTTTCTTGTAGATCAATTGTGACTGTTAGAGAGAATGTTGTTGCATGAGTGAAAACTCTGCACAATGACTTTTCTGATCACGCAACATTCTAACATCGTTCAAACTGCGTCGAATTGAGATCTCTTGACTCTTCTGACTTCTATTCAAACACAGAATAGAATCAAAAGATTCATAGTTGACATCACGTACAGATGAATTTCGTTGTCAGTTGCAATAATCGACTTAGTAAATAAATAAATTTAGAAAATAAATTAAATATAGATGAATAAATAAATAAATAAATAAATAAATAAATAAATAAATAAATAAATAAATAAATAAATAAATAAATAAATAAATAAATAAATAAATAAATAAATAAATAAATAAATAAATAAATAAATAAATATATTTCTATGTAAATGTTCTCGCTTAGAAAAGAGGTGAAAAAATGAGTAAAAAAATGAAGAAGAAAACTTCGCTTAAGAAATTTCTATAAATGATAGTCAATATTTTCATGAATTCTGAAGATGCAGCTGAGTCATGCTCAGAAAATCTTTATTAATAATAATCAATATTTTCATGAATTCTGAAGATGCAACTGAGTCATGCTTGAAAAACTTCTATCAATTGTAGCTAATATCTTCATGAACTTTAGTGAGTTCATTGTGTAATAATTAAAGTAAGCTTTGATCAGATGAGATAATAGTCATTAAATCGATGATAAATTGAGAATAATGAAATATATGAAAATAATGAAATGTAGAGATGATTGCATGATTTTACAAGATAGTAAATGAACTACTCTGTCATTGAATTCAATAATACAGTTTCTTATTTTCTTATTTTTTTTACAAAATCATTTTCTTTTTTATTATTTCTTATTTCTTTCTTATTTCTTATAAATTGATGATGAGATTCATTTATACATGATGTTAATTATGAATCTTTTGATTTTATTCTGTGTTTAAATAGAAGTTAAAAGAATTAAGAAATTTCAATTTGACACAGTTCATATAATGTTAGAACATTGCGTGATCAGAAAAATCATTATGCAGAATTTTCATTTATGTGATAACATTTCTTCTAACAATCACAATTGATTTACGAAGAAGTTTAATGACATGTTGATGTCAGTAAGAAATGAAAAGATACTGTTAGTAAAATAAACAATTCAGATAAAGAGTTTATGAATTATAATTACAAATGATTGAAGAATTTGCAACTTGTTGACTGCATCAATATCAAAATATCTTCATCACATCAACAATATTATTAAGTAATTGATGAAAAGATATCAGATAGAATAATCATTTTAAATGATGAATCTGAGAATCAAGATTACAATGTTCAAGAAAGTAGTGATTCATCAATCATGCTGATATATTGAGAGAGTTTGAACTCATCTTTTTTACTTGATGTCAAGTCATACATCTATTTACATGAAAGTTGATTTATGAAGAAGATTAATGACATGTTGATGTTAATAAAAAATGAAAAGATACTATTAATGAAATAAACAATTCAAGATCAGCGATGAAACTCATCTGTATGCGATGCTGACTACGAACCTACTGTTTAGCTACAGTAGATTCTAGAGATTATCAAAAGTTTGAATGACATCGAGATGCTGCGTGATGATGAAGTGCTGTGCATTGATTGCGTGCAGAGTTTTCGCGATCGCGCAGACTTCGATAATCTCAATGCGCATGTTACAAAAGCAATCTGCATGCAGATGAGAAAGTCAAATAGAATGCAGAACTACGAGGGAAATCGCTTATGAAAATCATTCGATTCAGCATCTCGTCGTCGTGATGATGAGAACTGAGACAGAACATTCTTACGTTTGATCTGTTGAGAATGATTAGCAGAAAGAACTTGAATCACGAACATTCTTTAGATTTACGTGCTAACTACGTATAGATCTTGTTAAGACTGCGTGCCTGTTACTACGACATAAGCAACTCACGAGCCTCGTTAAGTTCAACACAGACAAACTCAAGAGTCTCGTTAATATCGTTTAACAGACATTCAGACACAGACATTCTATACGTAGATGATACGCTGACGAGAAGACTTCGTTAAGAGAAGAGAAACACAAGCGAGTTAGTAGAAAATGATCGAACTACGCTGTCTGATTAGAAGTGTAGCATATGAACATTTCTGCAAGACATGATCGATCTGCACAAGAAAGATCTCTACAGATAACATGAAACAGATGAGTTGCACGCTTTACAAGCGAAGCGAGCGTCTGCGAGACGTGATATACAATGATGACGACTGTCGATCTTGAGAATTTCATCTCTTCACTGAGCTCTGACTCTTGAATGTCTTGATGATAGAATCAATCTCTTGTCGAAAACATCGTCTGTATAGTTTGAAAGAACAGTAACGTATGTTGATGTGATTAAAGAAGAAATCGACTGTGATATGCATGCGTATTGCAGACGAAACGTCTGCGACTCATGCTTAAGAAGTAAACTGTCGAAATCTGAACAGTGAAAGATCTCGTTCATCTTGAACTGTGAATCTGTCGCAAGAAAACTCTTTGAGTAATCTCTCGAGTCTAAGAAGAAAATCAGCATAGAAATCGTGCTCTATGTATGTTGCATGCAACATATACAACATATTTTCGATAGACACTGCTTGAACTGATTGCATCTGCGATCAAGAATGTTGCAAAATGCTGACTTCTTGAACTATTGAATAATCGTCATCATCATGAAGAGTCTCAGAGCAGTAGCGAAAATGATGATGAAAACGAAGCTCTTGAAGCAATTTAGAGTGACTAGAACACTCATTTTTTAACGTGCAATCAACGCGAACAAATTTGATACATAGTCTCAAAACTCACTGTTTCGACTGCGTAAAGCAGTCGTATAGACTGCGAGTGATTTTCTACTTCAGAGAGTTTTGTTCACTCGATACAAATAGCATAAAGTTTCTCATGAGTCGATTTAATCGATGTCACAAGAATGTATGAATTTATTATTATTATTATAAACAATTCAAATGAAGAGTCTGAAAGTTGTGATTATAAGTGATTGAAAAATTCATGACTTGTTGATTATATCAATATTGAAACATCTTTATTACATTAACAGTATCATTAAGTAATTGATGAAAAGATATCAGATAAAATAATCATTTCAGATGATGAATTTGAGAATCAAGACTACAGTATTCAAGAAAGTAATGACTTATTGATCATATTAATATATTGAAAAAACTTAAGTTCATCTTCTTTACTTAACATCAAGTCATACATTTATTTATGTGAAAAATTGAAAGTTCATGAGAATGATCAGAACACATTCTTTACTATTGATCAGAATCATGCATCAAGTGATTGCAATTGCACATTTATACTAACAATTTATTTAATGTTTACATGACATAAGTCAAATCAAGAAAAGAAAAGAATTATTTAATATAATCACACTTTATCTTCTCATCATTTACATCTCTCTTTCATCATATATTTCTCTGCTCAATGAATGATAATCATTAAACAGAAGAACACAGTTTTCTGCGTTACAATCATGAACATCATGAGTGCAAAGAATTCATCTTCGCGATCAAAGATTAAAACATCATTGTATAAAATATCATCAATGAAGAGCAGAGCAAGAACAATGAATTGCAGATAAACAGCACAGACACTTTCAACAAGAGTTTACTTAAGCATCATGCATTGAATAAAAGTTATAGATTCATTACTGATATTATTACTTCAAATTTATTGTTTCAATGATGCAAAGTTGTTGTGTAGTCGATGAGTGATTTTCTTTTTCAAAGAATTTTGTTCATTCAATATAAATAACATAGTTTCTCTCATGAGTTGAACTTAAATTGATGTCACAAGAATGTATGAATTCAAATCAAATCAAATCTTATTTCTTATATATTAAAAATGAAAATAATAATGAACAATATTAAAGTTCAAACACATGATCTTTGCATTTGACAGATCTGAGTCTGTAAAATTCTGATTGACTGAATTTATTGAATTTAAAAAAATAGTTTCATCTTTGATCTTTGAAGAAATTGCTTTAGAAAACATAATGATGAGATAAAAATAAAGAGCGAAATTGAAATTTCAACAGAAAAGTAATATGTAAGTTCAAGAAAAACATGCTGTCTTTGACTTTGCAATATGTGTTTTTCTTTGCTGAGTTTATGAAACATGATGTATAAATTCTTCACGAATAAACATGATTTAATAAATAAGTTACAAGAGAAAGAACTTCAAAATGAATCATTAAAAGAATCATGAAAAAAAGTTCAAGTAAATGATCTTGACAAGAAAACAAAGATATTTCAAGTGAGTGTTCAACAAGAATTTTTAGCAGATGAATGATGAAATAAGTTATAAAATGAGTCACTAGAAGAAATTCTTGCAGATGTATCACAAGATAAGAAGATAGAGAATGAGAAAGTAGAGAAATTACAAGAGAAAATTCAAGCAGATGATTTAAACGAGAAAATAAAGACATTTCAAGTGAGTGTTCAATGAGAATTTCAAGCAGATGAGTAGCGAGATGAGTTACAAAATGAATCATGAGATGACGAGAAATAAGATGAAGAAACAGAAAGTCTTTGTATGAATTTTCGACGTAAATTTCTAGCATTTCAAGCAGATGATTGAGCAGATGAGACAGAGATTGAAGTGAAAATCGAAGAGATTAAGAAAGAAGAAGCAATTTGAGTGAAGAATCGTTGCAAATTTCAAGCAAATGACGAGTGAAAAAATGAGCTTGCAGATGATGAAGTCAAGAATTTAAATAAAGAATAAAAGAGAAAAATGATGTGCTTTCAAGCTGATAATTGAACGAATTCTCAAGTTTCTTGAACAGATGAAGCAGATGAAGTTGAATTAAATTATTCAGATTAAACAAGCTTTCAAGTCTGCTGTCAAGTCATTTTTCGCTTGTACATTCAATGTATTTTATTCAAATCATCATCATCATTGAATAACTTTGAATGCTCAGTTTTTTCTTGAATTATCTCTTTAACTTAAGCTTTCTTTTGCGTTTGAACTTTCTCTTGAGTCTGAACTTTCTCTTGAGCTTAAGCTTTCTTTTGATTCAGTTCTTCAAACATAATTTATTAATGTTTATGCAATTCAGTCTTTTGCTTCTTTAATAACTTCTCAAGCTGATTGAACTGAAACTTTAATGTCTGAACAATGAATCAATCATCAGAATGCAGAGTCTGAAGAATCTGTCTGTAAATTCTTAAAGACAAGATCATCATTTGATCAAAAATCATCAATGTGTTCATGCTCATCTCACTTAAGCTGTTCATCAATGCATTCATTGTTACAGAAATGAACATGTCACTTTCTGTTATTTTGTCATTGTTCTACTCAATATCATGAAAATGATATTTTTATGTTGAACTTCAATGTCAAGAAATAAAGTACAGATGCAATATAAAAAGCTTCGAAATCAACAGAGTGAGCATGAATACATGCAATGATTGATTTAGTAGATAAATAGATTTAAAAGATAAACTAAATACAGATGATTAAATAAATAAATAAATAGATAGATATGTTTCTATATAAATGTTCTCGCTTAAAAAAGAGATGAAAAGATGAGTAAAAAGATGAAGAAGAAAACTTCGCTCAAGAAATCTTTATAAATGATAGTCAATATTCTCATGAATTTTGAAGATGCAACTGAGTCATGCTTGAAAAATCTCTATCAATAGTAATCAATGTTCTCATGAACTCTAAAGATGTAACTAAGTCATGCTTAAGAAACTTTTATTAATAATAGCTAATATCTTCATGAATTTTAAATGCAATTGAATCAATGCTGTTTCATGAATCATCAAGAAGTGAAACTTCATTTTATGATAATATGAATTGAGCAGAATCAAGATTAAACAGTAGTTTTATTGATTTAAGATTGCAGAAGTTCATGCATATGACAAGTATGATTAAAACAGAATTGCTGTGATTAAATTAAAATGATGATGATTAAATTGATGACTTGATTCATTGAACTGCAAAACAGATTCAATGAATCGAGATTATTTAAAATATCAATGATTTATGTTTTAAATTGAGATGATGATCTGACATCATGATATAAACTTTCTATCAAATTTTCTATTAAACTCTTGATTAAACACTTTATCAAATTTTCTATTGAACTTTCTATTAAGCTTTTCATTGAACTTTCTATCAAGCTTTCTACTGAACTTTTTATTGAATACTTTATTGAATTCTCTATCAAATTCTCTATCAAACTTTCTATCAAACTTTCTATCAAACTTCAAATTATGAATGCATAATATGAATTAAACAATGTTTCAAACAATGCTTTCTACATGACTTGAAAACAGTACTGTTATCTTTGTGATTAGTAATCTTCACTTTCAGTCAAAGATTAACGCTAGAAAATTCAGAAGATTCAAAATATTTACTTCTTCTTACTTCTTTCTTTTTTTATAATTCTACTTTTTAAAATAACAACAATCATATTTTAACAATGTTAATTAAGATTGATGATGAAATTCATCTGTACATGATGTTGACTACGAATCTTTTGATTCTATTCTGTGTTCAAATAGAAGTCAGAAGAATCAAGAAATCTCAATTCAATGCAGTTCATATGATGTTAAAACGTTGCATGATCAGAGAAGTCATCATGCAGAATTTTCATTTACGCGACAACATCTCTTTTAACAGTCACAATCAATCTATGAAGAAGTTTAATGACATGTCGATGTCAGTAAAAGATGAAAAGATACTGTTAGTGAAATAAACAACTCAGATGAAGAGTCTGTGAATTGTGATTACAAGTAATCAAAGAATTTACAACTTGTCAACTGCGTCGATATTGAAGCGTCTTTAATACATCAATAGTATCATCAAGTAATTGATGAAAAGATATCAGATAAAATAGTTGTTTCAGATGATGAGTTTAAGAATCGTGATTACAGTGTTTGAAGAAGTAGTGACTCATTGATCACGCTGATATACTGAGAAAGCTTGAACTCATTTTCTTTACTTGACATCAAGTCATACATTTATCTACAATCTACAAAGAAGACTAATGACATGTTGATGTCAGTAAGAAATGAAGAGATACTACTAGTGAAATAGACAATTCAGATGAAGAGTCTGAGAGTTGTGATTATAAGTGATTGAAGAATTCATGACTCGTCGACTGCGTTGATATTAGAACGTCTTCATCACATCAACAATATCATCAAGTAATTGATGAAAAGATATCAGATAAAATAGTCATTTCAGATGATGAGTTTGAAAGTCGTGATTACAGTGTTTAAAGAAGTAGTGACTCGTCAATCATGCTGATATATTGAGAAGACTTGAATTCATCTTCTTTACTTGACGTCAAGTCATACATCTATCTACGTGAAAAATTGAGAGTTCATGAGAATGATCAGAACGCATTCTCTATTATTGATCAGAATCATGTATTGAATGATTGTGATTGCACATCTATATTAACAATTTATTCAATGTTTACGTGACATAAGTCAAATCAAAAGAAGAAAAGAATTACTTAATACAATCATACTTTATCTTCTCATCGTTCACGTCTCTTTTTTATCATATATTTCTCTGCTCGATGAACGATAATCATCAAGCAGAAGAACACAGTTTTCTGCATTACAATCACAAGCATCACGAGTGCAAAGAATTCATCTTTGTGATCGAAGATTGAAACATCATTGTATAGAATGTCATCAATGAAGAGCAAAGCAAGAATGATGAATTGCAGATAAACAGCACAGATACTTTCATCAAGAATTTACTCAAGCATCATGCGTTGAATAGAAGCTATAAATTCATTATTGATATTATTGTTTCAAATTTATTGTTTTAATGATGTAAAGTCATTATGTAATCGACAAGCGATTTTCTCTCTCAGAGAATTTTGTTCATTCAATATAAATAACATAGTTTCTTTCATGAATTGAGCTTAAAATCAATGTCACAAGAATGTATGAATTATAATCAATAATCAACAATGTTAATTAACTCAATAAAATACATTCTTCATGACTCAATATTGAACTTTCTATCAAATTTTCTACTGATCTTTCTATTGATCTTTCTACTGATTTTTCAATCAAGCTTTCTACTGATCTTTCTATTAAGCTTTTTACTACTGAACTTTCTACTGAGCTTTTTACTGAACTTTCTACTAAGCTTTCTACTGAACTTTCTATTGAACTTTTTACTAATTTTTCTACTGAACTTTCTACTGATCTTTTTAATGAACTTTCTAATGAACTTTCTACTGAACTTTCAATCAATCTTTCAATTGAACTTTTTATTAAACATTTTATCAAACTTTTTACATGCTTCAAATTATTCATTGATTAAGTGTATAACATGAATTGAACAATGTTTTCTACATGACTTCTTTCATGTTTCTCTATCAAATAATCTTCATAATTTTCTATTAAACATTCTTCATGATTTTCTATCAAGCATTCTTCATATTTTTCTATCAAGCACTCTTCATGTTTTTCTATCAAGCACTCTTCATGTTTTTCTATCAAACAGTCTTCATGATTTTCTATTAAGCATTCTTCATAATTTTCTTTATAATTTTCTATCAAATATTCTACATAGTCAACAATTCATTCAAATAAATGATTAAATAACTAGTTAAATAATAAATTCATTAATTTAATATCTTGCTTTTACATGCATTTAAACATATAAAATTAAGCATATAGAATCAGAATAATTAATGTCAGCAGTATTATTTTAATGATTCATGTTATATTAATGATTCATATCATTTTGATGATTCATATCATTTTGATGATTCATATCATTTAAGCTATTAAACATGCATCTGCAACTAATCATGTCAAAGTGATTTTATAAGAAGAGAAATCAATTAAAATGATAAATCATTTAATTTATCATTTAATTACATGATTAAATACTTGATGAAATTTGTCAATATACATTGCTTACTACATTACTTATTATACTATTAACTTTATTACTTACTACATTACTTATTATTGATTACATAATTTATTATACTATTAACTATATTATTTACTATATTACTTACTACATTACTCATTATTTTACTTGATTGATGACAAGATTCATCTGTACATGATGTTAATTATGAATCTTTTGATTTTATTTTATGTTTGAATAAAAGTCAGAAGAATCAAGAAATCTCAATTCAATGCAGTTCAAATAATGTTAGAATGTTGCGTGATCAGAAAAGTCATCATGCAGAATTTTCATCTACGTGATAACATTTCTTCTAACAGTCACAATCAATTTATAAAGAAATTTAATGACATGTTGATGTTGATAAGAAATGAAAAGATACTACTAGTAAAATAGACAATTCAAATGAAGAATCTGCAAGTTGTGATTACAAGTAATTGAAGAATTTGCAATTCATTAACTGCATCAATATTGAAACATTTTCATCACATCAACAGTATTACTGAATAATTGATGAAAAGATATCAGATAAAATAGTCATTTCAGATGATGAGTTTGAGAATCATAATTACAGTGCTTGAAGAAGTAGTAACTCGTCGATCATGCTGATATACTGAAAAAACTTGAGTTCATTTTCTTTACTTGACATCAAGTCATACATCTATTTACATGAAAATCAATCTACAAAGAAGATTAATGACATGTTAATGTCAGTAAGAAATGAAAAGATACTATTAATGAAATAAACAATTCAGATGAAGAGTCTGAGAGTTGTGATTACAAGTAATTGAAGAATTTATGATTTATTGACTTCATTGATATTGAAACGTCTTTATCACATTGACAATGTTATCAAGTAATTGATGAAAAGATATCAGATAAAATAATCATTTCAAATGATGAGTCTGAAAGTTGTAACTACAGTGTTTGAAGAAGTAGTGACTCATCAATCATGCTGATATACTGAGAAAGCTTGAACTCATCTTCTTTACTTGATGTTAAGTCATACATCTGTTTATATAAAAAATCGAAAGTTCATGAAAATGATCAGAATGCATTCTTTACTATTGATTAAAATCATGTATTAAATGATTGTGATTGCATATTTATACTAATAATTTATTCAATGTTTACATGACATAAATTAAATCAAGAAAAGAATAATAATAATAATAATAATAATAATAATAATAATAAATTCATACAGATTGACAACGAGATTCATCTGTACGTGATGTCGACTACGAATCTTTTGATTCTATTCTGTGTTTGAATAGAAGTCAGAAGAGTCAAGAGATCTCAATTCAACGCAGTTCAAATGATGTTAGAACGTTGCGTGATCAGAAAAGTCATTGTGCAGAGTTTTCATTCATGCAACAACACTTCTTTCTAACAGTCACAATTGATCTATGAAGAAGATTAATGACATGTCGATGTCAGTAAGAGATGAGAAGATACTACTAGTAGAATAGTCGACTCAGATGAAGAGTCTAAGAGTCGTGACTACAAGTGATCGAAGAAATTTGCAATTCATTAACTGCGTCGATATTGAAACGTCTTCATCACATCGACAGTGTCATCGAGTAATTGATGAAAAGATATCAGATAGAATAGATGAATCAGATGATGAGTCTTGAGTTTGTGACTACATGTGCTCGAAGAAGTAGTGACTCGTTGATCACGCTGATATACTGAGAAAGCTTGAACTCATCTTCTTTACTTGATGTCAAGTCATACATCTATCTACGTGAAAAATTGAGAGTGCATGAGAACGATCAGAACGCATCTCTACTATCGATCAGCTAAGCATCAAACGATTGTGATTGCACGTTTATACTAACAATCTATTCAACGTTTACGTGACACAAGTCAAATCAAGGGAAGAAAAGAGTTATTCAATACAATCACACTCTATCTTTTCATCATGCACATCTCTCTTTCATCACACATTTCTCTGCTCAATGAATGACAATCATTGAGCAAGAGAACACAGTTTCTGCGTTATAATCATGAGCATCACGAATGCAAAGAAACATCTTTCATCTTCGAGTCGAGAATTGAATCGAAACATCGTTGTATAGAATATCATCAATGAAGAGCAGAGCAAAGACGATGCATTACAACAAACAGCACAGACACTCGTAAGAGTTTACTCGAGCGTCATGCGCTGAATAGAAGCTATAGATTCATTATTGATAACACAGTGTCAATTTTATTGTTTCGACGATGTGAAGTCGTTGTGTAGTCGACGAGTGATTTTCTTTCTCAGAGAATTTTGTTCATTCGATACACATAGCATAGTTTTTCTCATGAATCGAGTTTAAATCGATGTCACAAGAATGTATGAAATCAAATCAAATCAAATCAAAAATCAAATCAAATCAAAAACATTACTTACTACACTATTCATTATACTACTAACTTTATTACTTATTACATTACTTACTACACTATTCATTATACTACTAACTTTATTACTTATTACATTACTTACTATTTATTACATCATTTATTATGTTATTAACTACATTATTTACTAAAAACAATCACAACGCACGCAAAGCAAATTTTTGAAAAGAGCAATACAATCAAGACAGAATGAATCTAGAAGATGAATAAACGACGATGAATTGCATGAATTGCAGCAATGCTGATTCAGAGACGATTGCGAGCGACGTTGACTCGTCGCGAAGAAACAGCAACGTGAAGTCGAAAAGCTTATGCAACGATGAGAAGTATGTTGCTAACATTATTGATCTTTTAATACAGACATCAACGTTAAAGAAAAAGAAGAGCAAAGATCATTCGTGAAAAGAAGTAGCAGTGAAGCTGATGTGACGTCTTTGAAATGATTCAGAAGAAAAAAACGAGAATCAGAACGCGTTTATTGCGAAGAATGTACAGAAACTGAAGACATTTGTACAACTGCTTAGCAAGCAGCTACAAACATCAGATAGCACGCAAACACAAGATAGCACATGCTTCTCATCGAAAATCACGTCATGAGCGAACGTGACAAGAGAAGAAGTAACAACGAAGAAGCATCGTCTTAGAGACGAATTGTCATCGCTTCGCAAGAAATGAGAAGTCATGATGAAGATAGCAGAAAGAAAGAAAATAAAGAAGATACAAAAGAAATCTATCCAACAGATTCTTCAAGAAATCACAAACGTGTTGACAGTTCAAAGAAATCTAATTGTGTCTCTTCGCAAGCTTGAAAGCGAAGACATCACACTTCACGCAGTGAGTTCAGAAGTTCAAGCAAATCTGAAAAGATTTCAGACATGAGCAAAAGAAATCGCGAACTTGACGCGTATAGTGCGTCGAACCTTTGCTGTGCTAGCATATGAAATACACATCACAATAGACACAAGCAATCAGAAAGTGATCATTAAAAGACTGATAAAAGACAACGCAAGACTTCATGAGAATCTAGAGATTCTAAGAATAGTCTGACTCAAGAAAGTAGTTGAAAGTGAGAAAACTCACTCGTCGCTCATTGTAGAGATCGCAATCGAAGCGATGACGAATCGACTAATGAACGAGAGCATGCTAGACTCGTATCAAGAATGCTCATGCAAGCTGTTTGAAAAGAACTGTCACATCACTCAGTGCTACAGATGCTTCGAATTTGATCATATGATCAGATTCTGCAAGAAGAAACAACGCTGCGCTAAATGCGCAGACAAACATCACATCAAAGAGTGCGTGATGTCTTCGAATAGAAGACGTTGCATCAACTGCAACGAAGATCATGAATTCTGAAGATGCATCTGTTTCAAATGATGACAGCAGATGAAACAGACATCAGAAATCTACAGAAACAGATCGATCAGATATTCGAAAGCATCGAAATACAATTGCACATCTCTCTCGCTGTTTCTGAACTCTCTAAGCTCAATCAATTCGTTGAGCTCAACAGACTCTGCAGATTCAACGAATTCTTCGAGCTCAGCAATCATCGTGTTGAAAACACGTAATCGAGACGTTGAGTCAACATGACAGGCGATAGAGATCAAGAAGAGACGAATTGACCTCTTTTCATGCGCGACTAGCGACTCAGATGAGACGACATCTGAGTAGACTCAGAAACGCTCAATCAGAAAGCGCGAAAGACTCTCAGTAATCGAAAGCATACAAAGAGTCTTCTCAGCGCAGAGTCAACAACAGCTACAAATAACTCTATGATGAAACAATTCTTTCTACGAATTCTATAGTACAACATCAGAAAGTCATTGAAGATTCAAGAATCGTTCTTGATCGACAGAGAAGTTCGCAAATTCGACATAGTAATAATACAGAAGCAAGAACGCAACATCAATGATTCACAATCATTTAGCTCAGCTCACAACTTCTTTCATCTAGTGAAAAACTCGTCATCTCAATCAAGAACATGCATATATGTTAACAAATGCTTAAGACTCGATCAGTGAACAGTAAAGACAGTTGAGTCAGACATCTGCTCAATCAGAATATTAACTCGCAACACAGACGACGAAACGCAGGCGCTAAGACTTCTAAACGTCTACAACTCAAGCTCACTATTCATCACATTCACAGAGAAATTCTCAACTATTTCTCGCTTGAATGAACTACTCAAGAATGACTGCAAACAATTAGTCGTAGAAGACTTCAATCTACATCATTCACACTGAGAGAGATGAAGATGCTTCACTCAACATACGATGATTGATATTCTACTAAACGTCATTACAAACGCAAGGCTGAAATTATTGCTGAAATCAAACACTATTACTCGCGAAGCTCACAATCAATTTACGATGATTGATCTAGTCTTTAGCAGCGAGAAAATACAGTTCATGACACGTAAGTGCAAGATACGAATCGATCTGCATCAGAGATCGAATCATCTTTCGATCGTCACAGAGCTATGTTTACAAACAATCTCAGTGCAATTCTCGATTCGATGACTTTGAAAAAAAATGAATACAGAAGCATTGAGTGCTTATCTGCGAATACATCTATCTTCGAAACGCTCTCTAGACGACAAGACTATGATGAATGACAGAGTGTGCAAGATTATCAGAGTGCTACAAAAGATCATCAAGAAATCTATCTTCTTGACAAAGTCATCAAATTGAGCAAGAGACTTTTGAAATCAAAGCTGCTTCAAAGTAGTAATGAAATCAAGATGACTGCGAATCACATGAAAAATGCAAGACACATTAGAAGCGTGAAATGAATATCTGAAGCACAACGATCATAAAAACAAGATCATTCGACAAACGAAACGCGCACACTTCAGATCACAAATGCATAAGCTGAGCGAAACATTCAAATCGATATGACGATTTGCAAAATGAGCTAGAATCGAAAGTCAGCTATCTAAAAAGCTTTTTCAGTTTTCATCACTGAAGTGAAGCGACGTCGATCATATGACAACGACGTTCGAGAAAAAAATCGAGATACTGCGAGAAAAGTTCTTTCTCTCATCTTTTCAAGCGAATGTCAGCGACATCGCAGAATCATTCATATCTCTGACAGTCTCATTCAATTCACGCATCACAGAAGATGAAGTGAAGCAGATAATCAGACGAGTAAAAGCAGACAAAGCGTCAGACGCTTCAGATATTTCAAACAGAGCGCTTCAAGCGAGTCTTGCAGAACTGATTTCAGTTTTGACGAGTTTATTCAACGCATGTGTAACACACAAGTATCATTCAAAGCAGTTCAAAAAGACTCAGACAATAGTACTACGCAAATCGAAGAAAAGCGACTATATTGATTCGAAGACGTATCGACTCATTGCTTTGCTCGATATCATGAGCAAAGCGCTGAAGTCGATCATGATCAAAAGACTGAGTGACATAGTCGAGACTCATTGCATGCTATCAAATTCTCAAATGAGAGTAAGACGCAAGCGATTCGTGATCTTGACGTTAGATTTACTAATAGATCAAGTTCACACAGTGTGAGACTGTGAAATCAAATATGTGATCTTCATGCTAAGCTTAGACGTCGTTGAAGCGTTCAATCGAGTCTCACACGTCAGACTTTTGCACATGCTGAAAATGAAAAGAACATCGAGCTACATAATTGAATGAACACGCAGCTTTCTAAAGAATCAAGAGACATCGCTAATATTCGATGAACAAACGAGCAACATGCGCAAGATGAACGCAGGCATATCGCAGAGATTCTTCATTTCATCGATTCTCTTTCTATTCTTCAACGCAAGTTTAATCGAAAAATGCAAAGCACTGAGAATTAAAATTGAAGTGCTTGACTTCGTAAATGATATTAACATTCTAATCTACGATAGATTCACTGAAGAAATCTGCAGAACACTGAGCAAAGCACACGACGTCTGCGCGAAATGAGCTTGCACTCATGACGCAACGTTTGCATCAGAAAAGTATGAGCTTACACACTTCACTAGAAAATTGAAGAGATTCAACATGATGACTAGCATACAAATAGAAAACTCAATTATCAAATCGAAATCAGACGTATGAGTTCTAAAGATGTAACTGAACATGAAACTGCGATGAGACGCGCATCTTCAACAAATAGAGACGAATCACGTCACAAGAATGCTGACACTTAGTCATCTTGAAGTCTTCACATGAGAAGCTATCTTCACAAAAGCGAGACAAGTATACTCAGCAGTAGTGAGATCAGAAATCACATTCGAAGCGTCAGTCTGACATCAGCGCGACAAGAAAGATGAACTGTCGAGCAAAGAATGCAGACTAGAAACACTTCAGATTCAGACTCTGCATCACGTAGCGAAAGTATTCAAAAGAGTAAGCATCGAAACTCTAGAGACAGAAATATACACAAGCTCGCTACATGTTCATCTGAACATGCTACAGAACAAGATCACGCTACACAGTTGAATCAACGATCGAATGCAAGAGATCAGACAAGCATGCGAGCTAATACGCGCTCGTTTGACGAGAGTTAATCGCGTCATTTCTCGCTTACTCGTCATCAAGAAAATAGTACTTCTGAATGTTTTCATTCAACAGAGTGCAAAGATACAGTCAAGATGCAGACGACGCTTTCTCTTCTTCACGATTTCAACAAGCGATAGTATCGCAATAGCGCAGTATCACAAAGATCAATGAAATCAACGATGAGAAAAGTACAGAGAACGCGTCGCAGATGTCAACGTAATCTCAGCACAAAGGTCGCATCTGAGCAATAAGATGATAAAGATGCGTGATGATCTTCAGAAAGCAGAAAGCATTCTTGCAATGCACATCAGAATTGAACGCATAGATCTGAATGCTTATCTGCACTTTAAAAACGTTTCAGACATGAATAGCTTGCGATGTGACTGCGAATGAAGTCATCAGACGATGAAGCATATACTCATGCACTGCTCGATCTGATCGCATCTGCGATCAAGAATGCTACAAGATGCTGACTTCTTGAACTATTGAATAATCGTCATCATCACGAAGAGTCTCAGAGCAGTAGCGAAGATGATGATGAAAACGAAGCTCTTGAAGCAATTTAGAGTGACTAGAACACTCATTCTCTAACGTGCGATCAACGCGAACAAATTTGATACATAGTCTTAAAACTCACTGTTTCGACTGCGTGAAACAGTTGTATAAACTGCGAGTGATTTTCTATCTCAGAAAGTTTTGTTCACTCGATACAAGTAGCATAAAGTTTCTCATGAGTCGATCTAATCGATGTCACAAGAATGTATGAATTTATTATTATTATTATTATTATTATTACATTATTTACTATATATTCTTATCATCACAAACTTTCAAATATTTTATATTAATGACTGAACTTATATATATTTAATATGTTAATTACATTAATTTTCAATGATTGCATTGAATGATATAAATTAAAATGTATTTTATTTATTAATCATTTCAAATATCATAATAAATCAGATTAATTTATACAAGTCAACTACTTAATTATTGAAATAAACAGATCTTTTTAAAATAAGTTTAAACTTATTATTAATATTTTAATTTTTCATTAAATGATAGTATTAATATTACTACTTTAAATATATTATATAAATATAAACTTGTACTACTTAAGTATAATTTTTCTACAAGTATATTTTTATTATATTAAATATCTATATTATAATTCTTAGTATTTATTGTCTTATAATTATTATTAAACTGTGTTTGAAGAATGAATTGTATTAAGTTATTTGATTTGATTTTTTTGATTTGATTTGATTTGATTTGATTTCATAGATTCTTGTGACATTGATTTAGACTCGATTCATGAGAAAAACTATGCTATGTGTATCGAATGAACAAAACTCTCTGAGAGAGAAAATCGCTCGTCGACTACACAACGACTTCACATCGTCGAAACAATAAAATTGACACTGTGTTATCAATAATGAATCTATAGCTTCTATTCAGCGCGTGACGCTCAAGTAAACTCTTACGAGTGTCTGTGCTGTTTGTTGTAATGCATCGTCTTTGCTCTGCTCTTCATTGACGATATTCTATACAATGATGTTTCGATTCGATTCTCAACTCGAAGATGAAAGACGTTTCTTTGCACTCGTGATGCTCATGATTGTAACGCAGAAACTGTGTTCTCTTGCTCAATGATTGTCATTCATTGAGCAGAGAAATGTGTGATGAAAGAGAGACGTGCATGATGAGAAGATAGAGTGTGATTGTACTGAATAATTCTTTTCTTCTCTTGATTTGACTTGTGTCACGTAGAAATTGAATAGATTGTTAGTATAGACGTGCGATTGCAATCGTTCGATGCTTAGCTGATCGATAGTAGAGATGCGTTCTGATCGTTCTCATGTGCTCTCAATTTTTCACGTAGATAGATGTATGACTTGACGTCAAGTAAAGAAGATGAACTCAAGCTCTCTCAGTATATCAGCGTGATCGACGAGTCACTACTTCTTCAAGCACATGTAGTCACAAACTCAAGACTCATCATCTGATTCATCTATTCTATCTGATATCTTTTCATTAATTACTCGACGACACTGTCGATGTGATGAAGACGTTTCAATATCGACGCAGTCGTCGAGTCGCAAATTTCTTCGATCACTTGTAATCACGACTCTCAGATTCTTCATCTGAGTCAACTATTCTACTAGTAGTATCTTTTCATCTCTTACTGACATCGACATGTCATTAATCTTCTTCGTAGATCAATTGTGACTGTTAGAAAAGAGTGTTGTTGCATGAATGAAAACTCTGCATGATGACTTTTCTGATCACGCAACGTTCTAACATCGTTCGAACTGCGTCGAATTGAGATCTCTTGACTCTTTTGACTTCTATTCGAAACAGAATAGAATCAAAAGATTCGTAGTCGACATCATGTACAGATGAATCTCATTGTCAGTCACTTTGAAAGTGAATGACAGCTCATACAAAACTATAGTCAAAATTTGCGCTTAATACAGATGTGCAAACAAGAACTGTACTGTTCTGTGAATGAAATTTCGTTATAACAGACTCTTTATCTTCAACATCTCAATGTAAGATTAAACAGTTCAAGAATTTACTGAGTTTGTCTGCAAGTTTAATACTTATAATATATATCAAAATTCTGTCTTCTTTTGTATATTAATTTTTCTCTTCAATCAAAAAATCAAGCACTTCTGAGAATTGATTCTCAAGTAAAGAAGATGTCATACATTTGACTGAATATGCAATGTTATGTCATGCAGTTGATGTTTGAAGAACAACATTGTTTGATAGAAATAACATCTTGTTCATTTCTTGTAAGACAGAAACAGATAAAGTTGCAGAAAGAAAAATGAACTGTGTAAACTGATCATTAAGTTGAGTTTTCATATTTACATTCTGATTCGACTCAATTACTTAAGTCAAACATCTCGACTCGACTCAATTACTCAAGTCAAACATCATGACTCAACTTGATATTGATTTCGAGTCGAGTCAGAACTCGCTGACTCGACTCGACTCATTAAGCAATTGAATATGACATCAAGAGAGCTAAATATAGAAATTTTTTCCGATTTTTCTTTGATTTTCGCTTTTGCATTATCTTTCTGCATTATCTTTTTGATAGAAAGTCATGAAGAAAAACATGAAGATCATTTGATAGAAAGCTTTGATAGAAAGCTTTGATAAAGAACTATAATAGAAAAACATGAAGATCATTTGATGAAAAGTCATGATAGAAAGTCATGATAAAGAGCTATGATAGAGAAACATGAAGATCATTTGATAGAAAATCATGACGAGAAAACATGAAGACTGTTTGATGAAAAGTCATGATAGAAATTCATGATAGAAAGAAAAGTCATGAAGAAAAGCTGATTTATCTTCATGTCTTGATGAGTTGAATTGAATATTTCAAATCGATACTCAATTTCATTCTTTTGACTCAACTCAATTACTTGAATCGAACATTTCAACTCAACTTGAATACTCAGATCAAGAATTCTGACTCAAATCGAGTCTTAATGAGCTGAAAACTCGGCTCGATCTTGATGACTCAACTCAACGCGATCAGTCTAGAACTGTGTAGTAATAAATCGTAACTTTTTCAAATTATGCATTGAATATTTGTAGTTTGCAGCAGTCACAATTAAATGACATTCATCAAAAATGATTCTATCAAGTTTGTTTTCTGTATGCAAAGATATTAAGAATAATTGAAAGCTTAATGAAACTGCAGTCTTTATTGAAACAAGAACAAGTTTATCTGCAGACTTTTTTTCTTCATATATTGAAGCAGAAATCTTCATTTCTTTTGCTTTTCACAAAAAATCTGATTTCAAAGCAGTCAAAGATATGATTATAATCATAGTTTCAGCTGTACTTAATGAAGCAAATAGCAGATATAAGAAACTTTTACCGCTTGAAGTTGCAAGCATAACTGTTAAACATGAAGTTTTCTTCAAGATCAGTTTTAAAGCTTCTTTCTGTTCTTCTGATTTAAACATTGCAGAATCATCTTGAAGAAATTCTTTCAATAATGCAAGTAAATAATCAGAAGAAACATTATTATTTGCAAATAAAGCTTGTTGTAAATCTCATAATTTAACAGACTTTCTTGACTGAGTTTGTGCTTCATAATTCAACGAAAAAAGTGCATGTTTATGTGATTGTTGAAGAGAGATTGTGCTTGTATGTTGATTAATTGAAAAAGAAGATAAAGAAATCTTATGCAAGTCAAAGAAAGTGTGATAATGCAGACTGAATGAAAGAAATTGCTGTTACTTATCTGTTTGAACATTCTGAATTGCATTTATCTGATGAGTATACTGCGATTCAGCTGTTTTTCGAGAATGATGCATATTTGCTGCAGTGATGTCAGCATCAGACATTTGTAAAGATAACTTATTTAGATTATTTTCTTCATCAAAGAAAAGCTTTTTACATATGCTGTATTTAATGAACGCAAGAATCAAATGTCAATACTTTGATACAGTTAATTGTTGCTGAATAAACTGTAAGCTGCAGCTTCGCATTAATAAAGAAAGCTGTCATGTATTGAAAGCAATATTTTTATGTTCAAAAAGCAATGCAGAATAAGTGACTGTTCAATTAAAGTACTCAACTTCAATGAAATGCTTGAATGACAAATCAAGTACAATATATAAAGCAGTAATATGAGAAACAGCAGCATAAAGATATTTAACTGCAGATGTTTCTTGCTCAGTTGTATGAAAGTTCTTTATGTATCATAGTTTTAACATAAATAAACATGCAAATTTATTAAATAACAAAGTTCTTTGTGCAGAAGTAATTGAGTTGCAGTACATCAATGTACTTAATTCTGTTGCTCAAGCAGAAACACTTGCAGTAAAATGCATTAACAGTTGAAGATGTAATAGAAATTGCTTCAAACTTTTTATATAGTTTGAAACTGATTTAGTTTTAAACATCAATTTATTTCTCTTCATAAAGAACATTTGTTCTCTCAGAGTTCTGTTTGCAAGTACTTTCTTCTGCAAATAAGAAGAGAAATGTGAAAGAGTTGTATTATAAGAAAAGAAATAAGTGTGTGCTGTGTTATCTGCAAGATTTTCTGTTGCTGCAAGTGCAGATAAAGTCAAAGCAGAAAAGTCTGTTACATTTGCATTAAACAACAGTTCTGAAAACAATATTTCATATATTTTCAAAGTCAGTTGTTTGAATAAATCTTTCATGTCAGACAAAGAAACAGTAATATCTTTGCAAGAAATCAATTCATTGTTATGAATAATAATTTGATTCAATGCAGAACTGCTGTTCTTGTTGACTTTAAAAGCATATGCTTGCAGATTGAGAATTTCTGCAAGTGCAGTAACAGCTGTGTTATGAAAGAATGTATTCATAAAGAAAGATAATTTTGTCAAAAGACTGCAGTCTATCTGTTCATTTTTTTTCTGCAAGTATTGTTGTGTACAATGCTCAAGAGTAAGTAACTGTGTACAATATATAAATGCAGAATAAGATTGAGACATTTGAGCAGAATCTTTCAAAGATTTCGTGCAAACATTAACAGAATAACAAGTGAAGAAGCTGTTAATACAACTGTCAAACTTGTTGAATTCAATGTTTTGTTGCAGTAATGAAATGAAGAGTTCAAGAAGTAAAGACTGTGCTTTGTTTAACTTATAAGACAGAAGTTTTTTATCAAAGTTTGTATTTGAATCATCATTTAATGAATCAGACTCTGAACTTGAAGAATCATTCTTTCTTCTTTCTGTAACAGTTGTTTCTTCATCATTTGACTCAGATTCATCTGTATCAGAAAGAGAAGAATCAGATACATCATTGAATGAAGAACTTAATTTTGTTGAAGAAGAATCAGAAGCAGAAGAAGATGAAGATGAATGTGAAACTTGCTTTCATTTCTGTTATCATTTATTCTTCTTCTTCTTTGTTTCTTCTTCAACAAAAAGAATATCAACATCATCAGATTTAACAAATTCATGCAAATCATTGATTAAAGCTTGATTTCTATCAGATAAATGAAACAACTTTTTCAAAGATCTTTTCTCATCTTTTGAAGATGCAAGTTCAATTGCAGATGTAAAAGATAATTCTTTATTTGTAATTAAAGCAGTTCTGAATAAAAAACAAAAGAATTGAGTAAAAACTTTCGCATATTTATCAATAGTAAATAAATTCTGCGTAGCTTTGAAACTCTTGATTTGAATGTTATTTAATTCAAAACTGTTCAATACATTAAGATGCTGTCTTAACATGTATTGAACTTTTGAAAGACTTGTTTGAAAAACTTGTTTGATTTGTAAAGAAAGTGCAAAAAGAATGTGTTCAGATGTTTTATCTGCTGACTGCACAAAAGTATTCACGAAAGAATAATTTCGTCTGTTCAAGAAATTCAAATACTGAGTTTGAATTTGAAAAGCAGAGAGTTCTTCTCAAGTATATTTCAAATCAATGATCTCAGATTTTGCTTGAATCTTCTCAACTTTCTTTTCATAAGAAGACAGAAGAATTGAAACAGCAAGATCAGATTGTAAATTATTATTATTGTCAGATTCAATACTTTAAATATCTGATGCAATGTTTAAAACAATTAATAATGAATGTGCTTGTACTTGAAAGAAAAAATGTCTTTTGTATAAAGATTGTGCAATAACAAATGAAGTAACAGTATGTTTAAAATCACTTGCGTGATTTTTTAAACAATGTCTCTTTATGTTTTCTTTATTTAACAAAACTAAATGATATAAATTGTAAGAAAATGCATTTTTATGTACATCAAGTTCTGAAAAAGTAAACAAAGTCACTGACAATTGTTGTATCAAAGTGAATATTTCTGCAGCAGTAAACAATGAAAGAGAAGATATTTGTGAAAGAAGTTCTCGCTGTTTTTCTTTTTCTGCATGCTGTTTATAATGAGATTTAATTGTAATTGTAATTCATACATTCTTGTGACATTGATTTAAGTTCAATTCATGAAAGAAACTATGTTATTTATATTGAATGAACAAAACTCTCTAAGAGAGAAAATTGCTCATCGACTACATGATGACTTCACGTCATTGAAATAATAGATTTGAGACAATAATATCAATAATGAATCTATAGCTTCTATTCAGCATGTGATGTTTGAGTAAATTGTTGATGAGAATGTCTGTGCTGTTCATCTGCAATTCATCGCTTTTGCTCTGCTCTTCATTAATGACATTCTATACAACAATGTTTTGATCTTTGATCGCGAAGATGAATTCTTTACACTCGTGATGCTCATGATTATAACGCAGAAAACTGTATTCTTCTGCTTGATAATTGTCATTCATTAAGCAGAGAAATATATGATGAAAGAGAGATGTGAACAATGAGAAGATAAAGTATGATTGTATTAAGTAATTCTTTTCTTCTCTTGATTTAACTTGTATCACGTAGACGTTGAATAAATTTTTAATATAAACATGCAATTGCAATTGCTCAATGCATGATTCTGATCAATAGTAGAGAATGCATTCTGATCATTCTCATGAACTTTCGATTTCTCACATAGATAGATGTATGACTTGACATCAAGTAAAGAAGATGAGTTCAAGTTCTTTCAGTATATCAGTGTGATTGATGAATCACTACTTTCTCAAACACTGTAATCTTGATTCTTAAATTCATCATCTGAAATCACTATTTTATCTGATATCTTTTCATCAATTATTTAACGACATTGTCGATGTAATAAAGACGTTTCAATATCAACGCAGTCAACGAGTCATGAATTCTTCAATCACTTGTAATCACAACTCTCAGACTCTTCATCTGAATTGTTTATTTCACTAGTAGTATTTCTTCATCTCTTACTGACATTGACATGTCATTAGTCTTCTTCGTAGATCAATCTTCACATAGATAAATGTATGACTTAACGTCAAGTAAAGAAGATGAGTTCAAGCTTTCTCAGTATATCAGCATGATTGATGAGTCACTACTTCTTCAAGCACTGTAATCATGACTCTCAAACTCATCATCTGAAATGATTATTTTATCTGATATCTTTTCATCAATTACTCGATGATACTGTTGATGTGATGAAGATGTTTCAATATTGACGCAGTCAACGAGTTGCAAATTCTTCAATCACTTGTAATCACAACTTGCAGACTCTTCATCTGAATTATTTATTTCACTAGCAGTATCTTCTTATTTCTTACTGACATTGACATGTCATTAAACTTCTTCGTAGATCGATTGAAACTGTTAGAAGAAATGTTGTCACATGAGTGAAAACTTTGCATGATGACTTTTCTATCATGCAACGTTTTAACATCGTTTAAAATGCATCGAATTGAGATTTCTTGACTCTTCTGACTTCTATTTAAACACAGAATAGAATCAAAAGATTCGTAGTCAACATCATGTACAGATGAATCTCATCATCAATTTAATGAGATTTAACATGAGAAGAAAAAGTATCAGAAAATAAAGCAATATGACATTCTGAACAAAGTAATAAAGAAAACTTAGAATAATAAAAAAGAAAAGAGAAAGAAATACATTCAGCTGCATTCTGTATATATAATGTTGAATTATTACTCAATAAATTAATATATAATGCTTTATTATTGCATGTATTATTATATTCACTTACTGTGATGCAGATCTTGCGCGTCAACTTCGATTAATTGTTGCATCGTTGACAAGTTCATTATGTACAGACATGTTGAATCATGTACATAAGATGTAATGCTGTAAATTCAATCTCAAATTCTCAATTAATATATGTGACTTTGATAATCAGATACAAGCAGTATGAATGCTACAGCAACGTTGTTGAATGCATTGTATATAACTTGTTAATGATGTTCTGACGTTGAACAAGACATGAAGTTGAAAGAAAAATGAAGCAAATTTACTAAAGTAGCATTGAATTAAAAGCTTGCATTAAATATTAAAACTGAACATGTATATTTGATTTTTAACATTTTGATTTACAACAAATGAAGTAATTTTAAAGAGTTTAATATTTTCTGAATTATAATTGCTTTAATTATAACTTTGTTCTATAAAATTATTCTTTTAAAACATTGTTTATTGAATTGTAGTGATTTTACATTAATTATGCAACAAGCGTTGCTATGTTGAATGCTGAACTTTAACATTCACAATACTTTCAATTTTAACTGCTATGTCAGATTTTAATATTATTCAATTATTTTTAAAGATTTGAATTCAACTAATTTAGAGCTATAAGTATGTCATAGAAAGTTTTGTCAAAAAGTGAATGCATGAAGTTCAGTATTGATCGGGAAATTGCTGCTATGCGAGAAATTCGATCGCTCAGCGCATTGAAATATTCTCAACCTCAACTGCTAGATCAAATCTTGATATTTTTTGATTGATTTCGAAGCATTGAATTCGTCTGATTCAGAGCTACAAGTATGTCTTTCAAAGTATTTGAGATAATCAGCGCGCATATGTTGATTCGAACGGGAAAAGAACTACTACTAGAGGGGCGACGATCATTCAGCGCAGTAAATCTTCTAAATCTCAATTACTAAATCAAACCTCGATATTTTTCAATTATTTTTGAAGCATTGAACTCGACTCAATCAGAGCTACAATTATGCCTTTCAAAGTATGTAAGATAGTCAGCGCGTCGAAATCAATTCAAGCGAAGAAAGATGATGACAGCTGAGCGATTAAGTCAATCAAATTCTTCATATTCTTGAACGCAATTGCTGCATCAAATCTGCGTATTTTTCGAAGATTTTTAAAGCGTTGAAGTCATCTCGATCGACTCTACGATTCGTGTCATAGAAAGTATTGAGCTCGAGATCATTTAGTAAAGATTCGATCTATATGATGAATTGATCGAAAACATATGACGAATCATCATGTTAAGATGAATCGTCATCAAAAGAATTGAGAGCATCATATACTCATATGACGGTCAGAAATAAGAGATAAAACTGATCACTGCTGTTAAAGCTGAACATAGATGAAAACAGATAAACTTCAAGATTTCAATCTTCTCAATCTCATTAACTAGATCAAATCTCAATATAAATCAATTATTTCAGAAGCATTGAACTCAATTAATTCAAAGTTGCAATCATGTTTCTCAAAGTATGTAAAACAATCAGCGCGCAGAAATTAATTCAAGTGAGAAAAGAATTACTACTAAATGAATGATGACTCAGTGCATTGAATATTGTCAGAGACTGAGCTAAACTAGAAATACTATCAATATAAAAGACTGATATTATTATTACTTTGATAAAATTTAGGTACAAGATAATACATCAGATAATGTACAAGATGATGGACAAAAAGTGAAAGAAAAGAACGAAAATTCAACTTTTATATACATGAATTGAGCAGAATCAAGATTAAACAGTAGTTCTATTGACTTAAGATTGCAAAAGTTCATGCATACGACTGAAATGATTAAAACAGAATTGTTGAAACTAAATTAAGATGATAATGACTAAATTGATGACTTGATTCATTGAACTGCAAAACAGATTCAATGAATCAAGATTATTTAAGACATTGATGATTTATGTTTTAAATTAAGTTGATGATCTGACATCATGACAGTAACTTCTCTTTTCAAGACTGAGCTTCTGCAAGACAATGAAAAGAAACAAGATGAAATGAGAAAGAATCAAAGACAAAGACTGAAATGAGATGAAAATTGATGAAAACGCATTTTAATGTAATGAAGCACAGATGAAACTAAAATAAATCTGAGTCACATCTGAATCAGATCTGAGCAAGATGTCTGAGTCAGATCTTGACAAGATCTGAAAGATAAAACAAGATGAGACGCATTTTAACATGATGATGCACAGATGAAACTAGAATAAATCTGAGTCACATCTGAATCAAATTTAAACAAGATGTCTGAGTCAGATTTAAACAAAATCTGAGTCAGATTGAAATTAAATTGAAATGATGAAGATTAAACTTAAAGTCCTTGATATTGACATTGAGACATCACACATAACAGTACATGTGATTCTTTGACGACAGAGTTGACGAGGTGATATTCATTGAGTACTTGCTCACAATTATTCAGAAGATGAAAAGACTTTCAAGTAGAAAAGTGATTTTCTCAATTGACGTAATACTTAAGCAAGAATGAATTATAGCATCTATCACGCTTGAAGTTTAGTATGCTGTTTACATATCAGAATCTTTTGTCATTTTCAATGATAACAAGTTCTTGAGATTTCTGACGTTGATTTGAAAGAAGATCACTTGCGATATGATTCAGAAGAATGTCATGAAAGATTGAATGAATCTTCATGAATGCTGAAAGATTTAACTCAATGATCAGAAAATTATTCTTGAAGACATGCTTGATCTTGAAGAAATCAACGTTATGATCATTTAACTTAATAGCAAGACGAATGATGCTGAAATTGCAAACATTCAATCAGACTTCATCTTCGACGAAGTATTTAAAACAAGAACGACGAAAGAAATTGACATTGAATTCATAAATGATCTGAGCTATAAACATCTCATCACGTAGATGCTCAGTTAATTTCTTCATTTTCTTAATGAACTCTTCAACATTGATTAACTTGTTTCAAGCTTAAAACGTAAAATTCTTGAGCAGAAATTCAGAAAATTCAAAGTCTAAACATGAGTTCTGACTTGAATTGATCAAGAAGAGTGATGTTAAAGTGATTAATGACGATGCATTATTGACGATGAATTCAACTTCAGAAAGTCATTTAGCTCAGTCATTCTGCATGTAGTTGATGAAGATTCAAAGATAATGCTTCATGACAGCATTGATTCTCTCGATTTGATCATTGATTTCAGAATGATACATTGTTGATAACTTAAAGTTTATCTTCAGCATTTTACACATATGCTTTCAAACATTAAAAATGAATTGTGTATCTCGATCAGACATGAAGAACTCAAGTAAATCATGATGTTTTTAAACATTAGCATAGAAGCAGTTGATAACTTCTTCAACTTTCATAAAAGTGATGAAAACTAAATGTCTCATTTTGATAAAATGATTGATGAAGACTAGAACATATTTATATGTGATACTCATGAAGATACTGAGTGATAAAGAATCTACATAGTTCATGAAAATATCACATCAATGATGTTCAAAAACTGAAAGAGAACATAATCATTCTTGAGTTCGTTGTTTAAAGAGCTTGAAACATGTGTATACATGACAGTTTCATACGAAGCGTTGAACATACTTATAAATGTTTGATCATCAATAAACTCAACTGATCAGTTCATAGCTTTTTGCTCTTTCTGAATGATCATCAATGACACTATCATGAATGAGCTGAATGATACGAAGACGTAGTTTATTTGAGTTGAGCACATACTTTCTTTCTTGAAAGTACAGATGATTCTCATGTTCTTCACACTCAATTAAAGAAATCTTGTTGTGATGTCATGCTTCATTGCAAAGCACTTCAATTATCTGAGCTGCGAATTTATCATTGATTTCGACTTGCTTTCACAATGTCTGAATGAAAATGTTAGCAGAATCTTCATCAAGATTCAGAGTATCTTGATTTAGCTGAAGCTTGATGTTTTCAACGTTGAATTCTTTGATTTCTAGATTCATGAAGATTAAAATTTGCAAGAATGCTGAAATAACTGAAAACAGATGTAACTGAACTGAATCTAGAATGATGATTTGTGACTGAAGCTTCATGACTTTAATGTTGAAAACATTGAAGACGAGATTCTTAACAATATTGAGATTTAAAACATGAATTTTCAGAATTGTCTGATGTTGATATTGATGTCGAGAATCGAATGTATTTCTCTCTTTAGAGAGATTTTCTGAGCGACGTGTCAGAGCATTCAACTTATCGTCGATCTTGTTGAAATGATAAGCGATGTGATAGTTGAATCTAGACAGAAACTCACTTCAATGAGCTTGATGATGATTCAACTGCTTAATTGACATGAAATACTCAAGATTTTTATGATTCGTGATCATTTCAACAGAATAGATAAAGTCTTCGAACTCTGATCATCATTTCTTGAAAGTGCAAACAATGATCATGAGTTCTTTATTGTAGATTTCGTAGTTATACTCGACTGAATTATGTTTCTTTGAAAAGTAAGTAACTGAATGAAGAATTTTATTCTCATCATACTGAAAGAAAATGTCTTTGAACACATAGTTCAAAGCATTGATTTCTATCACAATCTTGTGATCTGAATTATAATGACAAAGAATAATTTTGAAAGTGAAGATTTTCTTAAAAATGTTGAATGCAATCTGACATTTCTGAAATCAGACAAAGAATACATTTTTTCTGATGAGATGAATGAGCAAAGTAGCTATTCTACTATAGTCATAGATGAATCTTTTATAGAAGTTCGTGAAATTTAGAAAACTTTGAATGTCTTTAACGTTGATCAAGATGAGTCAGTTGACAATGATGTTTATCTTAAAAGAATTCATCTTGATCTCTTCAATGATGATTATCAATTCTAGATACGAGACTTGAGTGATGTGAAACTTGCATTTGATTATATTCATCTGAAGATCTGCTTCTTGCAGCTTTCACAGAATGAGCTTGACATGAATTTCATGCTCAAGTTCATTATCAAAATAAATCAAGATGTCATTCAGATAAGCTGTACAGAACTTATTTAAATGTTTATGAAGAATATTGTTGATGTACTTCTGAAACAAGACAGACTCATTATATAAATCAAAGAGCATGATTAAATACTTGAATAATTCAAATCGAGTATGAAAGATGATGAAAGCTTCATCTTCTTCTTTGATTCGAAGTCGATTGAATGCAGAGATGATATTCAGCTTGATAAAAATTTTAGCTCAACTTAAATGATTCAGCGTTTCTGAGATCAGAAGCAGAGAATATTGATTCTTGATTATGATAATGTTCAGATCTCAATAGTTCACGCAGAAGCAAAGTTCTTCTTCAAGTTTCTTGATGAAGAGAACAGAAATGATTGTCTGAGAATGACTGACTTGAATGAAATCTTTGCTCGGATTTTCATTCAGATAACGACGAAGTTCTAGAATTTCGTCACGACTCATGTTATATAAAGCAAAGACTGAGAATTGAGCATCTTCTTTAAGATGTATGACATGATCATGAATTCAATGCAAAGACAAGATATCAATGTTCTTCTTGAAGAAAACATTTAAAAACTTAAAATATTTGAATGATAAAATTATGACTGAATCGACGTTCTTACTTTATCAATAAACTTCAAGATCTTCTTGTGTCATAAATGCAGTTAAATGAAATTTATTTTTCATTTGATGAAGATTCAGATGATGATTCTTATCATACATACTGTCTTGAAAGTGAGATGAAAACTGAGCAAGAGTTAAACTGTTCTTTGAACAAACAGTCAAAGTTGCATGATGCAGTTTTGACTCATCAGAATTTAAACTAGAAGATGAGATTGATTCAAGATTCAAGAAGACATTGATTTTCTTTAAAATGATGTTAAACACTTCAATGTCTTTGACACAAGCAGCATGATCAAAGCTTTAAGCTTTCAACTCAACTATGTCAAGTTGTATAAAAGATCAATCAAATTGATCTGCTTGAAGAACAACAGAAGTTCTAAATGAAAAAGAATTTCAACATTTAATTTTTGATGAATATTCTTTTTAAATGACTTGAAGAATATAACTAGAAGTTTCTTATTTCAGATGAAAAACAAGACTGAACGGGATTTGTTTCTTGTGAATGAACTGAGTATTAATTGACTTTTCATGAGCGAACGAAAAGTTATATTGCTTCTTGTGAGCAGATAAAAACTGAGTTGCTTCTTACAAGTGAATTGAAAATTGAATTGCTTCTTGTGAGCGAACTGAAAACTGAGTTGCTTCTTTCAAGTGAATGAAAGACTAGATTGCTTCTTGCAAGTGAACTGAAAACTGAGTTGCTTTTTTCAAGCAAATAAGAAATTAAATTGCTTCTTGCAAGCGAACTGAAAACTGAATTACTTCTTTCAAGTAAATGAAAGATTAAATTGCTTCTTGCAAGCAAATTGAATGCTGAATTACTTCTTGTGAACAATCTGTAAACTGAATTGCTTCTTGTGAATGATTCGTGAACTGAGTTGCTTCTTGTAAGTGAATTGAGAATGAGGCTGAAGAAAAGCTACTTTGCTAACTTTGAGCAAGAAATTTTCTTTTTGTTGATTAAAATCATAAATCTTGATGAAGATTTGACAACAATGATTAAAACAGAAGAAGAAAAACAAGATGAGAATATTGTGTTCAAAATTGATATCAATGACGTGATGATGAAGTCATGACAGACTCATGATGATGAAATACTGACTTAATTCAATGACATAGAAGAATAATCTTTCAATGTGTTCATTGAGAATCATTGTGATTTCAATGACATGAATAATATCATTAATTAAAGTGACTTGATCATCAAATTCTTGAAGTCTGCGAGAATGAGTTAATTGATGCAAGAAAAGATGATGTTGTTGTGCAAAGAATTTATTCATAAAGACATAAACAAAGACTTCATTATCAATCAGAGCGAGAACGAGAACTTTAGATTGAGCTTGATGTAGAATACAGAATACTATCATGTGACTATTTTTGAATGTCAAATTGAATTCAAAGAGTTTCAAAACAGATTTAACAGAAAACTTTCTATATGATTGAAGTGAAAGTGAAAAGATTGAAACTAGTAAACAAGATGATATGTATACAGATTTCTGAACATGATTTAGCTCAAAGATTAAACTTTTCTTGTGAACAGTGAGACTTCTTCATTTATATTGATGACATCACTGTCATAGACATTCATGATACACAGAGTGAAGAACTTTTTATTTGAGCATTCTTTAACAGTTTTGCTTGAATGTTGCAACTTGCAGTAGTAGCACAGCTTTCACTTGTTGCAGATTTTCTTGATTTCAGAAATGATCAGAATCTTATCTTGAACAATGATAATGATGAAGTTTAAATTCATTGACTCATCAAGAAATGAAAGAGAAAGAGATGAAGATACTGTTGAAATGACAGTCACAGAAAGGATGATCTTTGAACTCAAAGAATTACTAGTTAATGCAGAGACATTCTTGACTTTGATGAATAAAATGATGATGAAGATGAAGTGAGATTGATGATGCTTAAACTGCTGAAGCTCTTTATTGATGTCAGAAAATGCTTAAATTCATTGATGAAAGATGAATGATTGAGTTTCATTGAGATTTTGTCAGAAAAAAATGATGACTTGAATGAAATAATTGACATTGCGCTTCAGACAGTCAATCAATAAGAAATCTTTCATCAAAAAACATTCTTTCTTTTGATAAAAGAGATTGTAGTAGTCAACAAAGCTATTCATGTCTTGGTTCAGAATTTCACGAAGATATAAATGAGCATCTTTCGTCTTGAAAGAATTGTTGCAGCAATGATGCAATTTGTGTTGTCAATCTGCGAAGATGAAAATGATACAGAGATCATTGACTCAATATTGATTCATTAGATTGTGAATCTTCTTATTTATAATGAATTGTGACTCAACATAGATGATCTTGACTCGATGAGAGAAATAATGATCATCATTCATCTTCATGCGCTGTATCAGACTCTGCTTTCATGCATTCAATCAATCTTTGTTCTTCTCATATTTAAATATGTCAAGAAGCTTCTTGAATTTAGAAGCGATGATGACAGCGACAGAGTTCGCAGAAAGATGAATGATGAGAAAAGATTGATTGTTCAAGATTTATGCAATTATCTGAGCTATCATTATAAGAAACTGAGAATTCAATTCTATATAAATTGAAGAACTGAAAATAATGAATGAAGATGAAGTGATAACATCATGTTGTCAAACTTGATTTTGAAGCTCTTGCATTGCATGAAAGATCTTGACTGAATTTTCAATCATACTTTGAGTGAACTGTTCAACAGCACACTCATCGTCGATCAAGAAATTGTGAAATGACTTCATTTGAATGAAAGAATAACTAGATGAGATTTCAACATATGAAAACGTTGCAGAAAATGTAGATCTTTCATAATGTCAGAAACTGAGCTAAACTAAAGATACTATCAATATAAAAGACTGATATTATTATTACTTTGATAAAATTTAGATACAAAACAATACATCAGATAATGTATAAGATGAAAGACAAAGAGTGAAAGAAAAGAATGAAAACTCAACTTCTATATACATGAATTAAGCAGAATCAAGACTAGACAGTAGTTTTATTGACTTAAGATTGTAGAAGTCTGCACACACGACTGAAACAGAATTGCTGAAACTAAATTAAGATGATGATAACTAAATTGATGACTTGATTCATTGAACTGCAAAACAGATTCAATGAATCGAGATTATCTAAGACATCGACAATTTATGTTTTAAATTGAGTTGATGATCTGACATCATGACAATTAAGTAATCAATGCGCATATGTTGATTCAAGCGAGAAAAGTGTTACTACTAGATGAGTGATCATCTTGCGCATTGAGCGATCAATCAGTGCATTGAATCTCTTCAATCTCATTTACTAGATTAAATCTTGACATTATTCAATTATTTTTGAAGCATTGAACTTGATTAATTCAAAGCTACAATTATGTCTTTCAAAGTATGTGCAATAGTCAGCGTGCATAAATCAATTCAAGTGAGGAAAATTGATGATTTTGATGTTCAAACTGATTTGTGCTAGCAAAAGTCTTTAAAATCTCAATGTTCAACATTTTTCTAAAAATGCAGATTGATGTTGTTGAGTTCAATATTGCAATCGAAAATACAATTGACTAGAACGAATAAGATGTGAAATTTTGAAGAAAATCGATTTAGAAAGTTAAATGATACTCAATCTCTGAAAACAATGATATTGAGTTCTCTGCTTTCAGATTCTCGCTTAATTCTCTCACTCAATTTAATGATATTCAGCTCTGAGTATCATTACTTATATGAGATAGACTTTCTCTTCAAAATACTAAAAGTTTGCATCATACTCTGCTCTTCATAGAACTTCTTCGCTTGATTTTTCAGTTTGTTCTACTCGTAATTTTTAGTCGAGTTAAGAAAATTATTTTTATGTTAAAATGTTCAGACTTTATTTTATTATTATTTCAGAGTTACAATTATGTCTTTCAAAGTATGTTGAGTAGTCAATGCGCATATGTTGATTCGGGCGAGGGAAGAGTTACTACTAGGTGAGCGATCACTCAGCGCAGTGAACCTTCCCAACCTCATTTACTAGGTCAAACCTTGATATTTTTCCATTATTTTGAAAGCGTTGAATTCGCCTGATTCAGAGCTACAATTATGCCTTCCAAAGTATGTGAGGTAGTCAGCGCGCCGAAATCAATCCGGGCGGGGGAAGGTGATGGCCGCTGGGCGATCGAGCCGGCCACACTCCCACATCCCCGAGCGCATTTGCTGAATTAAATCTTCATATTTTTCGAAGATTTTTGAAGCGTTGCACTCGCCCCGGCCGGCTCCACAATCGCCGTCACCGCAGGTTCGCGGTCAGAGGGCGCCTTTGCGGCGTTTGAAGGGGGTGGCCCATCGGCCCGAAGGGGGGTGGCCCCGCTAGCCGCCCGCGGCCTAGCGGCGGGAAGCTTTCTCTGGGTCACGAGTATTCCGTAGGGTGCGAAATGTATTAAACATGTTTATTGCCTAATCAAATTAGGTTAGTCAAAAACGTGTTTTAAACATGTTTATTGAAGCATGTTTTAAACACAGGGGTATATATAAATAGCATCAATTATTTGAATGCTTCATTGCCATCTTACCGTCCACGATGCTATTCAGAAACTCTTTCAGCACCTCATCGTTTGAAGGATTTAGCCTAGCCATAGCAACTTTCTCCTGCAGCAGTCTATCTTTCATATTCAAAAGCTTCTCCTCATCGATTTCAATGCTCTGTGTAGAGTCTGCTGACGAGTAGTCTCGAACGCCAATTGACGGTGACACTTCACTGCAGAGACGATTCGGTTTGGTAGAATTATGCTCTGAAAGGCATCAATACCAGCCTGATTGCGAGGTTTGCCACCGCGTTGAATAGGCATGACTGGTGGTAGGAAGATAGATCTACTTCATACGAGTATAGATCAATGGGCAGCGAGGTCAAACCCCCTGAGCTAAACCAGCTGAGTTTAGCTTGCTTATATAATATAAAACAAATAAACATACATGAAGAAACCGCTAGTGACTTTTAAACACATTTATTGTAGAAGAAACGGTTTTATTCGCTCCCTAGTCACGAGGAGGGATGGTTCAGAGATGCGTGTCGGGGAATAAGAGGTAGAAAGAAGCATTTGAATTTTCGAAGAAACTGTCTTTGGTAATATGATGAGAACATTCGAATAATATTTTCAGATCATTACATTACTGAATCTATGACTGCTAATTGCTTTCACAAATTATATGACGTTCCTCTTTAACCCTTTCCAAAGCCTGTCTATGCCCGTTCTCTACAATCTCATATCACGCGATGCGTCTTCATCATCGTCAAGATGCTCTCGTGGTGGAATCGGCATCAGGCCAGCATAGTCCGGGTCATCAATCCAATTCGGATCGAACTGCGTCATTGTAACCCGCCAGTTGCCCGGAAATTTCTTCCGATCCTCGTAGTTGAATTCAGTAAGCTTTAAATGTCTCGATGTTCCTTCTTGATCTTTTTGGAAAAGGTATTTAATCACACGTTCCATGGCGGGATTCATAGACGGATAATATGTTGAATAGGATGATGCGTCGACATACTCAGTTGAGATATCTATCTTCGTGAGGTTCGTGAGTTCACTTCCGAACAAGGCCTCCGCCCAGTGGGAAGCGGTTTCTGAGGTTGACACTCCATCCCATTGACGTTGCTCGGTTGTACGATAGTCGAACCATATGAATATGGATTGGACGTGGGCCTTGTTCATGCTTCCAATAGCCTCAAGGCAATCGTGTATGTCCTCAGGGGCATCGAAATGAATTGTATTTCTCGAATAGAGAATCTCGTTCGCTTCAACGCTGAGCTGCCTGTTCAACAGACATATCGCAGGTGTAGGCGGCCTGTAAAATTCCATATGCTGAGGGATAAGATTGGCGTAGAAGGTGCACATGAGTGCGTAGAGATAGATCTGATCTCGAACCTCTCGCGGAAGTCGAAGGAAAGGAAATGCTGGTTCATCAACAATGTGGCCGGCAGGCTTAAGCTCCAGTCTATTGAGATCAAGCTTGGTCTCAAGGTATTCTAATCGACGTTGCAAACGAGACATCTCTTTCCGAAGCTGCAGCACTTCGAATGAGAGATTCATATTACCAGAACTTTGTCGAAGGAAATCTTTGAATAGGATTTATTGATGAAAAAATATCTTATTCGACCCTTGTTAGATTCTCTGGTGGGAACAGCTCGACTAAGCGAAAAGGTGATCTGTTGAAAATAGCGGAGTTGGTAACCTCCGCCTCATAGGGCTGGTAGGGCTGGGGCCCGCTAGTAGAGTTTTACCTGCTCGCTCCTAGATAGACTCCTATCCAGCTTCAACCCCATATACTATATGCCCCATATGTCCTCGTATTCCAAGAGACTCCTAACAGCTTCAGCCCCATATGACCTCGTATTCCAACATGATCATAGATGGGTCTGAGGCAACAAATAACCTCTACTCGCCGCACACTTCCATTTACCGCGCCCTATGACGGCCATATGAAACTATGAATTCCCCTTTGTAATCAAAGCTCGGCCGTGACGTTCATCTTAACATTGTAGGGCCTATCTGACTGTTTAGTCTTGTGATATACTTACGTCAACTGAAGGAAGCATGAGAAGAGAAGAAAAGAAGGAAGTGAGGAAGGGCGGAGAAGAGAAGAGAGGAGTTAAACTGGGCTAAGTGGGCTAAGTGAGGCGTGGGTGGATGGGTGCTAAGGTGGGGAGAGAAAAGGGGGTGTACAATGTGATATAGGATATGGAGACATGAAGAGGTTACAGGCTGATTCCAGCTGATGAAAGGGAGTGGATATCCATTGTACATTGACTGACTAGAGGGCGCATGAGGTGATAAACACTCATCGAAGGGTTTACCACTAGGGCTTTGGCACTGGACATACGCACGCTGAAGCTGTCAACTACGTAGATCACAGCTAGAATCAGCGAAGGCTATCATTCTTGCACATTCGGTCGTCCTATCACAGGCACAAGAACAGACCATCAGTCCTCCTTCTTCCCAAAAAAGCCCTTCACATTCCCCATGAAGCCGCCTATCGCTTCTTTGGCATTGTCCGTCAACCCGCCTATCGCTTCTTTGGCATTGTCCGTCAACCCGCCTATCGCTCCTTTTGCATTCTTCGTCAACCCGCCTATCGCTTCTTTAGCATTGTCCGTCAACCCGCCTATCGCTTCTTTGGCATTGTCCGTCAACCCACAAATCGTTCCTTTCAACGAAGCCAACCCCACTCCAACTACAACCATACCACCGAAAGCACCAATCACCCATATAAAACCCATGGCCGCCCCACCCATCGCCACGCTTTGCAAGAAAGCAAAGACAGACCCAGATGCAACTAATCCTATTGAAGCTTGCCATGCCGCGGCTATGCTTGAAGCAACAGGACCGATGGCACTGAATCCTACAGCTCCGAGTATTGCCGGAGCAGCCAAGGCGAGCGTAAAGAGCGAGATGCCGCTTAATATACTAGCTGATTTGTAGGGGTGGGCGCGGATCCAGTTGGTGATTTCATTTAGGAGCTTTCGGAGTGCCGGTCCGTAGCGATTGACGACTTGATATTAGTTGCCGCTTCCGTTAGTCATGGAGGAAAGGGGACTTACTGAGTATTCGTAGCGAAGTTGCGAATCGGATGCAACGGTAAGTGAGTGCGCCAAGCGCTGCGTGAAATCCGACTATAGTGTTTGTCATGGTGGCTTGACTAAGTAGATTTAGGGATTCCGCCCTATTGAAGTTGTTCAAAGCGTTGACAGGCGTTGGTCTGTGTGTAGATAAGTCCTTTGGTTGCTGATGTGCTTCAAGAGCTCTTGTTATTTCTGCTAGAGAATGATAGTGAGCTGAGTAGATTTCGGGGTCTGAGTTGCCTGAATCGTTCATTATCTCGATGGTACCGTCCAGGTTGAGAACTAAGCTTAGAAAACTGTCGTTCTGTTCCGCATTGTTGAAGAGAAGTTCTTCGACAATAGCCTCACTCCACTTCTCTTGCAGCTCGTTCGGCATTTCTTGAATGGAGCAAATACTATTAATTTGAGGTTCCCCATTATTCTGAAGGGAATCTCTGATCAGCAAGCAGTATGCAACATTGTTTGAAGGCATTCTTGATATGGACCGTGTGGGTTACAGATCGAATCTGTTGGAAATACGTCGGCATTTCGGGAAGCTTCGCTTTTGGAGCCAGGGGCCGTGTAGGGCCGATGTGCGCATGTCGTGGCCAGGGCCGCAAAAGATACGCCCGTAGCCGATCGAACCTTCGTGGGGTCACTTTGGATCCTTCAGCCATGGAGGCTCAAATAGCTACATTAGCAACATTTTCAACTTCAAGCATCATTGCTCAATAAACTATTGAATTAATGAATTAAATGTTGAATAAATCATTAAATAAATCAATTAATTAATTATCTAAGTAGTTATCTAACCATCTATCTAAACGAATTGTTGACTATGTAGGGTGCTTAGTAGGAAGTCATGAGGGAAGTCATGAAGGGAGCCATGAAGGGTGTTTGGTAAGAAATCATGAAGGGTGTTTGGTAAAGAACCATGAAGGCAACCATGGAGGGAATCATGAAGGGAGCCATGAAGTGTGTTCGGTAGGAAGCCATGAAGGGAACCATGAAGAGTGTTCGGTAGGGAGCCATGAAGGGAACCATGAAGGGTGTTCGGTAGAAAGTCATGAAGAGTGTTTGACCAAGCTATTTACAAATACCTAATATCTTTTCGGGTCAGGTGGGGTTTTCGGGTCGGGTTGTCGAGTTCAGCATTACAACCCGACTCGAATTCTCGGGTCCAACTTTTCAACCCGACCCGATCCGAATCCAAAAATGTTCCAACTCGACTTGACGCAGTCAGTCTACTCTTGATGCAACATCAAAGATTGTGAATTACAATGCGTCTTTGCAAGAGAAAGAAAGAAATAGACAACGTCTTACACTTTAGAAATTAGAATCAAGACTAAAGAGATACGACGTTTGTCAAAATTTGAGAGCGACACTTCAGAAACATGAATATGAGCTCTATCAAAGTAGCGAGCTTTGACTGAGAAGTCTGAACCTCTTCAATGTACAAGCTTGCCACAGTGATCTTTGAATTCTATTGTAATTTTTGACAAATCACATGCATCGTTGTGAATTACTTTTCATACTCTCTGCTGTCTTTTTGATATTTCTGATATCAGTGCTAATCTGATTATCAATCAAAACAGTACAATCTTTTCAATCTTTTCGAAGCTGAGTCTTGATTTCGATCTGAACGTAGAGATTATCAAGAGACTTCATGCAGATGACATCTTTGAGTATCTGAGTCATCTGAAGTTCAATAGAGATCAGCTGTAGAATATTTCAATCATCTTCAAGAAGTCTCAACTGATGCTTGACAGCTGTCAGTTATTTTCAAGAAATTCTTCAAAACAATGATTAGTTGTTTGATCTGATCATGAAATAACACACAAGTTGATGTTCATCTTTTGATTGCTAATATCTCTTTAGTAAGTATATTCATTTCATTCATTCATAATTCGCTGAGATCTCAACTGATCTTTTACTAATGATCGTACTAGTAGAATGGTACTGTAGATTCGTGTGCATCTCATCTACCTGCCGAAGAGAATCTATATGTAGTCGAGGCTCCCCTCGGCTCTTTCATCGTCACCTGACCTCGACCTCTGCCCTTGATTAACTAACCTGCTTGGGGATGCGCATGCAATCTCACGACAGTGTCGAGATAGTCATTTTAGGCCGAGAGCTTCTTCAATCTTCATCGTTGAGCGCAGCGACAGCGAGAATAAGCATCGTCAGTTGTTGAAGGCGTGTCTATGTAAAGGTCGTCGACGAGGTAGGAAGTAGGTTTTGATGGAAAGTAGCGTTGGTGAAGAAAGATGATTTCGAAGATCATTTGAGAGAATCATTTGGTAGATCCAGGCCTTTCAGCTAATCTGCATCGAACGTTAGTTATTGCCTAATATGAAAGCTTATTCAGCTTCATCGATGGCCTTATGATTGATGGAAATTGGTACTGGGCGGTCCTTGTAAATGTGGCTGGGCTAATGCAATGTTCGACCCGCAGTGCAAACACCCTGTACAGACTTCTTGTTCGGAAAACCCTGTATCTGGATATCGAACCTTCTACGCTAGGTGCAGAATCTGAAATCGTTTGCATATTTACATATCAGGTAACCAAAGAGTGATACGAGCTATCCTTGCAAATAAACATTCTGCTTAAAAGACGTCAGCGATTCCACGCAGATTACGCTTCGCACTCCATCTCGCCTCGTCTTGAATTATCGATGCAGGAATTGCACTCTCACATGCTATAATCGCTTTCAACTTCCGCACCGCAGGTCGAAGGCTTGTCAACATCGGTGTGGCAAGTCAAAATGCCCCCTGAAACACATCTATGGAAGCGCTCCAGACCAGGCACCAATCCGAGCTTCAAACCAGCCAATAAGCCAAGCACCCAGTCGAGCGTAATACAGCCCATTTCACAGCCAAATCCCCATATCACTGGTACGCTCAGAACCAGTACCCAAATCAAGCTCCAAAATCGACGATCCGAGCTGCAAACCACATCCTACTAGTCAAGTTCCTACATCTACATCCCGCGCCTACTTAGCTCAATTACCTCGCCATCACCGGCTCTATGGCCATTAAGAAGCCTGGAGCAATGGCCGTCCCCGCAGCCGGTCTCAAAGCCGCTGTCGCCAAAGACGAACACCAAGATATACCAGACGTGACAGACGACCACACCCTCCTCAATGGGGTTTTTGCTCCCACCTCGAACTGAACGTCCTCTACGCCGTCTTCTCCGCCGAGCAAATTGGCCTACAGACCCCCGTCGACGGCTCGGTTATCATGTCCTACTACATGGCCTGCCTGCCCTCCCGCGGCACCGTCACCCTCGCCTCCACCGACCCCCTTGCAGCCCCCATCATCGACCCAAATTACAGCAACACGCAAGCCGATCGTTACGTCATGCGTGAAGTCTGGCGCGTCCTCTCGCGCCTCATGCTCGAAACCCTCCAAGGTAAAGAACTCGTAGCCGATGAAGATTCGCAAGAGGGGTACTCTTGCCTGCCTCCACGGCGTCCGATGAGAAGATCGATAAGCGGTGTCGGCATCGATGACATGAGTTGCAGTCATCCGGCCTCGAGCTGCAGCATGGGTAAGGTGGTGGATGCACGGTGCCAAGCTATGGGGATCAGGGCGTTGCGGGTCGTGGACGTGAGCATGATTCCGGTGCCGCTGGCGGCGCATTATCAGGCGCCTGTCTTTGCGCTGGCGGAGCAAGCGGTGGAGATTATTTTGGAGGGTAGGGAGAGTAGTGGGGGTGGGAGGTGGGATGGAATGAAGCTGACGATAGGAGGGAGGCTGGCTTGTGAAGACTAGCCCGAGAGACGACATTTTGATTTTTGCAGAAAAGTCTTTGCTAGTCTAATCCCTGGGCGTCGCGCTCAAGGGAACAGACATTAAGTCGCTACCTGTCACTACTACCTTCAAGCTGTTCTTCTTGACTTTGCTATGTTATAATTGCTTGGCTAGTATGTCCTTACCCCCTCTCTCTTTGTCCCGAAACCCAACCCTACACCATAGTCCCTGCTATCCAAATCCCTAGCATTTCTACTACTTTCATGTCGTCTTCGAAGATGACGCTTTTTTTCCCGCTACCTACTCTATAGAATTCATTTGTAAGTATCATATATTTGAAATTGATGATGAGATGAATGGGATTGAGACTGAAATGAGATTTGAAAATATGTACCCGCGGATTTGGTGGGTTTTTTTCCCCAGGAATGTTATGGATGATTTAGCTGGTTTCAACAATATCTGTATGGGGAGGGGAATTTTGGTAGGCGCTAGTGATCATTAGATAGATATCTGCGACACCTTCTGGCGACTGAAACATTCTTCAACTTCGACCAGAGGAATTTGCTACCAAAACGAATAACTTGTGTAACGTGCATGTCGCACGTGTCATTGGCGTACGTGGGTGTTGATTGAGTGGTCGCTTCGATAGAAGATGGTCTGCTGTATGTATTCACAAAGTTATGGTGCCGGCAATCGCTGGCAGTGGGGCTCTCTAATATTGTGGAAAGAGGCATGTTTAAGCCCAGTTGATTAAGAGTACAACTATCTAGCACTTTCCACTCTACTCAACTCACAGGGCAAGAGCGTTCTCTTCGAACCAGGGCTTGTATTCTTCGTTAATCCATCTTGCCAGTCTTTTCAACGCTGCAACAATCTGATATACGCCCAACGCAGAATTCGTTTTACCCAAAGTTATCTCCTTTAGAAGAACGATCCTTCGATCTTCCGTCGCCTCAGCCACCATCATCTTCCACTCGTGACCTTGCACAGTGATGAGTGGTAGTGCCGGTAAGGGAGATGCACCACCTGTCATTTGGCGGAGCCTGGCGAAATGGGCCGAGACCCACAATCCGAGTTGCATATCCGCGCCGTCCTCATCGACGTTGGCGCGTTTTGTCTCGATGCTTACAGCAATGGGCGAGTATCTGACCTCGTACATTGCCGTGTGGTTGATGCTTGTCTTTCCTTCGTTTTGGAGAGTTGCGATTATTGCGTCGTGAAGCTCTTTGTTCACATATTGACTGGAATCCATGAGAAGTACGAAGTCGACCATCTTCGATTGCGTGACGGAACCAGAGACAGTGGGCAGGAGCCCAGAGTCATGGATTTTGGCGGAGGTGACATTACGGTACCAAACACCCGTTGACTGCCAATGGCCGCGTAATGCAAGTCTAAGCAGAGTTGAGTGCACCTCGCAATTCCAAGCCGCTTCATTGTAGCCCTTGGTGTGACACTCTGATGCCGCACCCAATATCTCCACGACCCGCTCCCAGAAGCTTTCATGACCTAGACCCAATTCCGACGATTCCCTATGCTCTTCCTCAGCCGCAAAGTTGATGTCGCGTAATACAGAATTTTCGGAGTGAGCCATGACTTTACTTTTGACGGCTTGAGGAATCACATGCTCCCTAGCCTCAATCAACTGCATGTCTCGACACAATTGCTTCACACTGCTTGGAACAGCATATGTCTCCAAGTCCTGTATTTCCATTGGAGTGTTCGAGAGTTGAAGATCGCCTATGCGTTTCACCGGACTTCCGGAGCGAATGCCACCGCGAGATGATGCGGTTGTATCTGAGCGAGAAGGTGAAGAGGCGATTGAGCGCCGAGGTGAAGGTGGCTGTGCGAGAATATGGGCAGCGGAAGAAGAAGTAAGCTTCGGTATTGTACCTCGGTATTCTGGTCTTGGCGTTGACTCTTCATCAGGATGAGTTGATGAACCGGCGCGTTGAGAGGTAGGAGTGGAGGGAGGAAGAGCAGGCTTTCCAGAGCGCCCCTGGCGTCGAGGAGGATTTGAGAATGTTGATGGTAGGTTCGAGTCGACAGCCTTTCTAGGAGAAGTTCGGCGAGATGGTGCCATGCTATTACCGGAGGTATCAACCAGCCTTTGCCGTTTGGGCGAGCCTCGCAGCTTCTCACACTTTTCCCGACTCTTGCGCTTGGCTGGTAGTTGAGGTGACAGGTCCTTGTCGTAGCTGTGGTTCTTGGGATCGGGCAGATTGCGAAGCCAGATGCTGACACTGCTTGCGCTTGTGATACCCTCGGGTTCATCGTTATTAATTGCAAATCTGTCGGACATACTAAGCTGCACGAAAGTGAGTGCTGAGATGTAAAAGGATAGAATGGATGGTAAAAGGCAAGATGGCGAAACAAAAGTAAACAAACAGAGGTGATGGCTAGTCAGCAGCCGGTACAAATAGATAAGATAAGATTAGCTTCCCGATCTTAATTTTCAATGATCTTATCAGATCAGACCGCTTACAACCCTGCCAGCTATTATGACAATCACTATCTACATATGAATTGTCTTAATTCGCGAAACATTGCCAGCGCTATTTAGCGCTGCGAAACCTAGCATGATCTGATTGCTCTGACAGCTAGGTCGGAGAGTGCTCCAGAGCGAGCTTCCCGACCCTATTGTCGTTGCCATTTGCCATTGCCAGTTTCATTTAATACACCACTCACCAGACTGGGGCGACATGGGTGATGAGCTCTACTGTTAAGCGGGGCCTCTGCTAAACGAGCCCTTTATTTGACAACTGACATCTTTCCATTTCTCACAACCACCACCATAACAGACCTACAACCTGTCGCTCAAGTCCTCGTCGTCATTATTTATCTTGTTGATCGCGCTCGAGCCTTTCAAGATTCATTAGCAGCGGCCCAAATAGGCTGTGGGCTGCGGACTGACTTGAACATATTACTTCCCCCCTCTTTCAAACCTGCATTGGAGGCTGTGCGCTTAGAGGAATATTGAACACCAATAGCGCTCGTGGCGCCTATGGCCGTCCGGGCCCGATCTCATCTATCTCCATCTTCATTATGCCCATCTCCATTATATCTATCTCCATTATACCCATCTCTATCGCGCCCCTTACCTGTGTCCGCCTTTTCTTTTTCTTCACCGGAGGACCGGAGGGACCAGATCCGATATTCATGAGAACTCCGTCACTTGATTCTGTATCAATGCCTATGAAGTTCGCAAAGTGGCGAGGGCTTGGAGCCAAGACATTTAAACTCAGCTGGGTAGACGCGGATGCTTTGTGTGCAGGTGAGAACGTGCCCGATTCGAGATGGCCCCAATGCAATTTTTTGAGGCCTTCTCAATTGTTAGCTTTGGCGCTAGAAATGCGAAATTAATCGAATGGTATTGATCGGTAATTTTCAAAGCAACTCGCTAGGAATTACATGGCATTGCAGGGGCGCAGCATGTGGGAGCCTCACTGGCCTCAGCAACATCATTGTGTTTGCTGAGAACCAAATGAACCATATACCCACCATAGCCATCATGATGCGCGGCCGCGAGATCCCAGAAGGCTTCTTTCGATCTAAGAATTTTTTTTGGGCAGGGGGCGTGGTGGTTGCTTCACCTGCGGCCCAAGCAGGGCACTTATATGGGGCGAATTGCTGTGAAGTCTTTGGCAAGCTGATGCACGCTGCACTTCTTTACCTTGGTAAGGATGGGTGGGAGGATGCGGTACATGTCTTTCGAGATGCCTAACGCCTTGCAGAGAATGTCTTGGTGCCTGATGACCCCATCAAGGAGAGAATCACCAATTGCCTCTCGACGTGAGTCCATTTACCTAGCTGTCGTCCTTGTAGAATATGATGGACTAGGTTCAACGCGCCTATAGGCTTCGCCTCGCACATCCATGGCTTGAGGTACGGCTTGAAATCAAAGTTCGATACCGTTGATTGGGTTTAAAATCGAAGGCCTTGTTTCTACATTATCATCAAGCGGTTTTCCCTTAGACTCCCAGTCATCTTGACTAAGGACTCCAAGTCTCCTCGTTTACAATCACACCAAGCCACAAGCAATGTGCCAGGTTCTCTGTTTCAGCTTCGCCCTTGACTTTTCTATCCTTTCCGCTGTCTGACTTGTTCCGTAGATGACGTATCACGACGTTTCACGACTATGGCATCAATGTTATTGAATGGTCCGTCCCTAGCCGTCTCTCTTTGCCAGCGTTCCAGCATCGGGGAGCTACCCGCAAATGGCTGCATTTCTTTCGGCTTCTGGGCCTTCCCTCCTTTAGAGGCACTGCCGTACTCTCGTGCGCCATACACAAGTTCTTCGTGCTGTCTAATAGACTGTTGAGAGGACTTCTTGGAAGCAGTCTGGAAGTCTGGGGCCTACAAAATCATGAGTTAAAAGCTTATGATAGGGGAAAAGAAAATGGCGTGGGAAAATACGAACATCATACTGCTTGCGCTCCTTGAAAGAGCCTTCATTTGCCGAAGTTTCGTTGTTTGGGTTGGCCATCTTGAGCTGAATGGCGGTCATCCGTAACTAGGATCGTAGTTAGCATCTTTCAGTACAAGAGACGAGTTGCGGTATACTTTGAATATTTCCAAGTCGTCAAAGGAAGCTCTAATCTTGTATGAAAAAGATGAAGAGATCAAGTCCCTGGCTCGGAGGCTATCTTTATACCCTTCCAAAGACGCTTGACCGTCCCATCCCATGGAGACCCGATGCAACCCTTTTTTTTCGGTGCCCATGCTATGGGACTTTTGAGCATGCAGACTACAAAGGTCCTGACCTATCATCCTCGCTTTTCAAGAGCCAAGCATAAGCCACGTCACCCATTATGGCAACATCTACCGGCTGCATGGGCTCTGTACGGTTTTTTGAAATATTGGGGGACCTTTTGAGACCATTTGCAGTGACATCAGCAGCCTCGGATCGGATCGTGAGGGCGGGTTGTCACAGGCTTAGGACCTTTGGGGACTTTTGAGTACATTTGCAGTGATATCAGCAGCCTCGGATCAGATCGTGACGGCGGGTTATCACAGGCTTAGGACCTTTGGGGACTTTGGGGAACTTTTGTCATAAGGCGCTACGTTGCTCCTTTCAGAGAGGTATCATGGCGGTCAACACTTGCTAGAGGAGGTTTGGTCAGCTTATAGGATTGGAAGAAAATTTTGCTAGCAATATGGTAGAAGAGAACAATTCGACAACGCTTTGCAAGCGATTGCTTATGCAAAACAATGGTTTTTATCTATCTTTGTGTGTACTGTGCTTAACTAAAAATTAGAAACTAATCTTCTTCTGGCTTTCTTTTCTACTCAGCTAGGTCTTGATTTCGACAATTGATTATGTTCCATTTTTGAGCGCAAGAGCACGATAGACGAGACGCAGTCAAGAGCGTGGGTAATTTAAGAAGGACTTCTAAAGTCTCCTGAGCTCCGGCCTTCACAGCCCAGTAAGATTCCACTATAGTTAAGGATGGGATTCAATATAAAAGAAAAAGGGTAAAAAATCGCGTAGCCAACCGCCTGAGGTGGCTACCGCTAAAGCCGGGTCGTTAGTGTAGTGCTCACTGGCCTGTGTCTTCAAGGGCCTTGACATCTTTATTCCTCCTTTGTTCTGACAACCTGTTGAAGTCAGTCTCAAACTGCTCCAATGAGTCCAGACCCTGTAGGAGGTCTGCGGCCTTCATATCACGTTGTTCATTATGCGCGAGAGACTGGCCCACGCGAACGATGTTTCTAATCTCTCTACCGTTTACTTTCTTCTCTGTGAGGTAATCCAGAAATACTGTCGTTAGCCACTCAGGTGTCTGGCCGCGGTTAGCTCTCAGAATAGAGCTAGTCCATAATTCGCCTCGAGCATCTGCCGATAAGGGAGGGTAGGCAATGGAGAGATGGATGCGAGACTTGAAGGCATGATCAATCGTCTCGACGCGATTTGTTGTAAGAAAGAGGATGCCCTCGTAGTACTCTAGGACACGAAGTAGTACTATAGTTCGTCATTTATTAGTCCGAGACCATCAGAGGAGGAAGTTCACTGAAACTTACTTGAGACAAGTTTGTTTCTCTCCAAATTTTGCAACGTTCGTTCTTGCATGAAAACATCAGCCTCATCCAATAATGTGATGCCGGTCCACCTAGTTGCTAATAGAAATACGTCGGCTAGTCGCCTCTCTACATCGAACCCTGGTCCGTCGAGTTCGCCGGAACTAACTTTCAGTAAAGGTCGACGCGTACTGTCCGCTATGCCCTCTAGCAGTCATTCAGTACCTTAGTCGCGCCATTCAATATTTCAATATCTGAAGGGCAATACGAACCTGCGGTGTATGTTTTGCCAACTCCCGGAGGCCCGTGGAGCAAGAAGATGAGCCCTTTGCCTTTTCCTTGGATAAGATCGTCAAACCCATCATCCTGCTGGTGGTCTTGCCGCTCCAAAAGGGAAGAGATCAGCTTCTTTTGGTTTTCTGGGAGGACCAGGCTTTGGAATGCCTTATCATTGTAGGCAACTTCTGTAATATCGACGACTGAGAATAGGCCCCACATCTTCAATTCCAGCGAGTAGCCTGGCAAGTGAGTATTACATGTCATAATCTCTTCATCTGACAATTTCGAACTGGCTTCCATGCCTGAACGATAAACTGTCGTCCCAAAAATAAAGCTCTTTGATGAATCCGCCACACTGCGGCTATATTGCTCAATATCAAGCATTATTCTGTGCCTGACCTGTATCGATTAGACATTAGTTGAGGAAAATCTGGGCCGAATACCAATCGCTAATACATACATTGAGGTATGAATATTTGCCGGCCGTCGGCGACGTCGGGTGACATACATGGGCGGCACCATCATAGAAGCGATGATGAATGCCACAATGTGATAGGAATTTCCTGCCTCGCTCTACAAGATCATGTTGTATTCTCTCCTTTTCAGGATGGAAGTGGAGAGGAACAGCCGCCAGCTCGCAAAGCGGCTTGCACCCGTCATATCGTTCGATTTCAATACTGTGCTGGGTCAAACCAATATCACTCCCGCCGTGATTGATGAATTCAGTAGAGAGGCTCCATGACATTATCTGCTCGGAATCTTCCTCCTCAATATCCCAGATGCTTCGAAGCCGTGACAGTCTCTCAAAGCCCAAATGCTTCTCGTACACTAAACAGCCTGGCTTGAAGACCATCCACAAGTGACGATGCTCCAGTTCAGAAGACGCGGATACGTTGGACATAGATGCCTTGATCATCTTGATTTCCTGATGCAAAATCTTTTTCATATATTCGAGACATAGTTGTATGTGAGACTTTAGCTGATCGTTTTCTGAAGCTTCGGCATGCTGCTGAAGTTCATCTTGATAGTGGAAAATACAACGTGGGGGCTCCTGAATGGTTACGAACTTCGCAGCCAAATCAACACCAGGGTAAGTGCCGATGACTTTTCGCAGAGCCATTACGATGTGCCGCGATTGGATCTCTAGTTCTGTGTAGAGTAATGTCCCCCGGCGATTGAAATGACGATTCATTACAAGACAAGCTCTGTGACTCTTCCGCTTGGGGGGCATAAAGCTCGATTTGGTACCGGCTCTGAGAAAAATCTCTTCCCCACGAGTGTCGAATCGCCTCTGGTAGACGTGCAACTCACAGTCCTCTCCATCGCTGTGGACTTCCTCCTCCTGGATAACAGAAGCAAGTTGCTCTTCCCTGGTTTGCTGAAATTCTTCCTTATTAACCAATTCCTTCACATCAATAGATCCTTCCTCGTCCACAGATTCTTCCCCGTCAACAGATTCTTCCTTACTAACAAGATTGCTCTCATCAACAGGGTGTTGTGCTGTTTCCTTGAATTTCCTAAATGGGAGTTTAGATAAACCGAACCTTTGCGATTTCATATTTAACGCGGAAGAGTCACTGTACGGTACGTCGATAAGTTTAGGCCAAAGCTAATATGTCAAAAATAGGTCTCTAAATCATCAAGGACGGCGACCTATCTAATAGTGAAATACACGCAGAGCACGGAATAAAAGTTGGTACAGGGTATTTGACCCACCGTCAATTGTGGACAGCGCATTGGGATGGCGCGGGGTATCCCATGAGGTCACTGGGGCAGACATAGCAATATTGCAGCCTAGAAAGCGACCGTCCAGCATGCAAGTCGAGTCAGGCTGCATGTCCACTGGTCCGCCTACAAGGGAAGCGGTGAACCAAGTGAGCGTATCATTTTCCATGGATAAGCATGCTGTGGCGCCTTGGGGACATTTTGTGATGTTCATGCTGCTCCGGGGCTTGCGCTGTACGTTATACGGAGGTAGCCAGGGCCCTGTCTGAGCTCCTCGGGGTTTGGTAAAGGTACCTAGAAGGATGTGTCTGTAAGGAGAAGGTGGAGTGGCTGAACTAATGCGCGAAGCAATGGCAGCGTTCGGAATGCATCCATCAACGCCAATGCATCTACACTGGAACTATGAGTAAATCTAGCGGGCCAACATTTGTCCGCCTGAAAGTTTAAATTGGTTGCGTCAAGGCTGAGGTGTCTTCGGTCAGGAACTTTTGGGATTTTTCGCCTTGGAACTTTTTAGAACTTTTGTGATCTTGCAGTATCTCGGTTGACAATAGCGAATATATATAGCCACCACCCAGGCCAAAGATCACTCTTCTTAAATGCTATCACTCTACGTGATTAGTGCCAGAATCATAGCAACTACCTATCCTTCTAAGCTGGACAGCTGGACGACACAAGCTCTTGCCCATTATCTCTGTCAACATTTAAGGGAATCATGGATCCGCATCAGTCATTCCCCTTTGACTGGGGCAATCACGGACCTGCCTACAATCACCAAGTCCATGGTCTGCTTGGGGGGCCCCCGCAACCAGCCTCCAGCTCATCCACCTTCGAAGCGCCATTCCAGAACCGCTTCCAAGCTGGCATGGTGAATGACCTTCAGCCTAACAACGATATCTCCATGGAAGGCTATGAAGCGGAGGAGCCACCAGCTCCATCGGCCGCCATAGCACAACCAAATACTCGATCCTTTCACCGAGTCAGAGGTGAAAACATTGACTGGAATGCTTACAAAGACGTGATCAGGAGCCTGTACATAGACCAAAACAAATCCTTGTCTGAAACCATGCAAGCCATGGATAACCTCCATTCCTTTAAAGCCTCGTAAGAATTATCATCCCCTTGGTCCACTTAATAGGCTTGTTTTACTGACCTTCCAAAGCCAAAAACTCTACAAAATCAAATTTAAAGAATGGAAATGGCAAAAGAATCTTCCTACAGAGACAGCTCTTCTAATGACACAGAAAGCGAACCGACGGAAACGTGAGGAAGGCAAGGAAACCGTCTTTGACTTTGGAGGAAAGCTCTGGGGCAGAGACCGGATCGCTAGCACGCTTGCCAGGGCAGAAGAATCCAGGGTCAGCGTGAATGTGGCAGGTGAGTTCCACACCATCGGGCTGCTGCTGCAAGGATCTGTTAATTCGTGAGGTGGCTGAATTTAACAGACGCTGAAACGCCCGAGGGTCTAAGCTATAAGACACCCAAAGCGCTTGTAGATACCCCTTCGGCCAACGGTGTTGGAGAACGCTGTGACGCGGAGAGGATTGAAATCTCAGAAGATGAGCCTGAAGATGTTTTCGATGACCCTACATATTCCAGGCCCCTTGACGGAAGCAAGCTTACGCTCACTTGGCATGGACACTCAAGAGCTGATCTTCACGACATGTGGCGCACGGCTATCAGCGATCGAAATGCAGGCAGAGCAAATGAAGCCGAAGACATGTTGCGTCAAGTGTTTCTCGGCATGGGTCACGTCTTAGGGAAAACCAATGAGGACACAGTCAAGGCCGCCTACAATCTTGCTGACTTGTACGCTGATTCCGGCCGAATGGATGAAGCCATTGCTATGATTGAGAAAGTGATCGAATATCATCGCACCACATACGGCTACGAGGGCCTGAGAACCCAACAAAATGTCTTACATGCAGTTGAGCTTCTGAATGGCTGGAACAGGCAAGCTGACGCACTAGGTCTTCTTTCTCTGTCCAAGGAGCTGTTGCAATCTTGTTCCGGCGCCCCCAATGCGCGGGAAGCTGACAATTACGCCAGCAAGAAGAGGAAAGATGTTCAAATTTCCACGCACAATGGCTCCCAATCAGAAATTTCAGAGGCCATGCGTTCTGTCTTCGATGGTGTGAGCCCCGCCAGAGTAGACTACGGGCTTGGAGTCGTGCGCACACACGTCGCGGCAAAAGATCGAGCCGCGGAAGGCCTTCTCCGGGCTATAATATCTCAGTGCGAAGACAACTCCGAGCTTAACGTCCAGCATCTAAAGGCGCAGGCCGAACTTCTCAGACTTTATGACAGACTGGGTGAGGTGCACGAACATGAAGCTGTGTTCGAAGATGCTTTGAAGTCTTTTGATAGAGCCTGGGAGGCTTACAGCTGGGAAGAAGACTCAATTGAGAGCTTCGACTTCATGGAAGCGGCACTACAACTTATTGCTAATTCATTGAAGTGTGGCTACCAGCTCCAGGCAAAGCGTGGGTTCCGTGTGGCGTCTGAAAAGGCTTCGGCTGTCTTTGGATCCGCCGACGAGCGGACGGTATGGGTTCTTATTACAATTGGGCTCGTTTATCAAACCCACATGACATGGGATGATGCAGAAGAGTGGTTTGAGGAAGCTTTCGCGGCTGCTCTTGCAAACGAGGCGTGGGGTCCGAAGGATGGGATCGTAAAATCACTCCAGAATGCCATGGATCATCACCATTTTTCATATGTTTCGGACGAAGGAAGGCCTTTTCAAACTATTTTCGGTGTCTCTGGCATCACGATTAGGCCAGGGAGACTGCATTTGGAGTGAAGCGCCACCAGCGGAAGTCCATGCAGCCGTGCCTTAGCACTCTCTTTAGGGTGGAGTTATTGGTAGTGCAGACGATCTTTAAGCAAAATTAGTTTCCCACACGGAATTAATTGTAAGCCTTGTTTGAGAACTTCCCTTAAAATTTTTATGATTAGGTCCTTATGAAATTCCAAAAGAGTTGAACATATTCTTGACAATTCAAAGCTTATCACCAAAAATTTTGCGAGTCTTTTGAAGCCTGGCTCTTTTTTAGTGAGAAGTAGAAGCCCTGCGGCAAACTGTAGGCGCTCAAGCTCGGGAGTGAAAATTTCCGTATCAAACCTCTAATGGTAGTAAAGGGCGCTATGGAGGCTATTGACAGGTTTCTGTCTCATGCCCCTAACTAGGCCACGCTCATAGCAGAATTGCCCGTGTAAATACTTATGATCGGTGAAGCATGTCTATTCGAGTGCACTGGAAATAACACACATTTGTGATCTCTTCGCCAACATCCTTGGCCACCACTTTGTGGCATGTATCATAGTATACTTGACGCAACCATTTCCATACGCTTTCAAAAGTGCTCAATCTCCGGGCGCGGAGGTGAGTTTTCTGGTACCATATGAGGAAACCCTTGAACCACATGATCGAACAGGACTTGAGCAGCTTCAAGCGATCCTTGCGTACAGATTCGGAGTAACTATCACGGGAGGAAGAATAGTTCAGCTGTTGTTATAATGAAGTGCGGCTAGGACAGCGTGAAACTCATACCGTTTCCATCGTCGTAGATTCGTCTCTTAGAGAGCAATCGTGGCATCTGCAAGCTCCCATTGTGCCTTTTCTAGGCCCAGCTTGTTCAGCTCTTGCTTCGGCTCTAGTAGATCTGCATCAGAAATGTCCGAATCGATATCGAAGTCCTCCACTTCATCATCGCTTTCCACAGCTGATAAACCGCCCTTTTCATGATGTGGGTCCTGCAATGTAAAAGCGCCCATTGCGACTAAGGAAGCTCGTTACTAGGGACAGAGCGTTATGAGGAGGGAGAACGCGAAGTGAGAGGAGGGGCACGGTCCGAGGGGGGATTCGAGGGTAGAGTAGGAAGTGGGAAAGGCCAGGAGGCCTTCAATAAGGCTGGTGCCATCGTGATAGCTGTACCGCCTCGAGGGTGGGTAAGCATGGAACTTTTGACTGTATTACAAGAGGGTTACGATACGAAGATGTACTCACACTGATGGGGAGGTGAATCTGAGAATGGTGCCAACGGCCGAGTAATGATGGGAGGATTGATTGATTGATTGATTGATTATTTCGTACACGGTTCCAGGTGCCTAAGGCTCCTATGCCGGAGTACTACTTTCGCCGATCTAGACAGGGTAATCAAAGCCCTCATGTCAGGACATTGTTCTGGTACCAACTACGATAGTCGGTATCGGCCCAGTCGACCAGAAGGCTTAAGCCCTTGATGACCTGGAAAATTCCTGGAAGCGTATCCGTTCCACCCAGTCTCAGTCTTCCATACATGATCTAGATATTCCGTTAGCGTCTCCTCTCAGATTGTGCTTGGGGAGGATGAAGGAGGCGAGAGCGGTGACGAAGAAGCAGAATGAGGAGATTGGCATTTGAATGTCGTTGGTTGAAGATTTGAAGGGTAAAGTAAAGGCCACTGAGACTGGAAATATATCCACTGCACGTGAAGAGGCAGGAACATTGAAGGAGTCAACTCACATTCTTGTCTTCCTGTTCCTCGAAAACCAAAAGATGCACATCGTGCCCATGCATTTGTACCACCGGCACAGTCGGAATTTGTGTCTTGGCCCGATTGTTGGCTGTCAACAACTGTCTAGTCTTCATCAAACCTGCTCCAGTCCATACAGCCGACTGCACATCGGCTGTTTCTCCACCACTGAAGGGAATTTTGGTCTCGATATTAATGGCAATAGGACATATGCAGAGCTGGGAAATGTTTGTTTGATTGACAGTTTGACATTCCATAGGCAGCTTGGCGAGGCTTCTGTAAATTTGAGTCTCCATCTGGGTATTGGGTTGAAGGTAAACGCAAAAATCGACCATTTTGGCTTGCACTTTGATGTCAGTTGAGTGAGGGGTCAACAAGGACACTGGTGAAATCTGGGCGCTCGTTCTGAAAGCATGTTAGTTGGGAAAAGCTTGAAGGTTTGAAGGCATACATGTTCAGACTGCCCACAGTACCTTTGTATGGTTCAACGATCAGATCTAAAAGCTTTGAATGTACGCGCGTATTCCACTCTGACTCCAAAGCGCCGTTCTTCTCACATGTATCGGCGTTCTCGTATATGTTCAGCACTTGATCACCGAGTTTGATGTCACTTGCCTGTGTATCTGGATTGGTGGGAACCGACAAGGAGTACACATGGTCTGCTGGCCAGTCGGCTTGATGGAGATGTTTTTGAACGAAAGCCTGCAAGGTAAAGCACGTCAGTTACGTACTATCACGACACTCGTTCCTGGAATGAATACCTTAAGCAATCTGGATATAACCCCGACTCCTTGGCTAGCCTCTACCAGCGCCGAATATTTCTCAGATATCCCTTTGCCAGTTTCCCTCATGCTCTGCCCGTTCAGGCTCTTGAAGAAAGTTTGTCTCTGCGAGAACCGAAGGTCCATCATTGTTTTGACCGGGCTTCTGGACCTAATGCTTTGCTCACTGGCCGAGCTTCGAGAGGCTGAGGGGCTTCGAGAAGGGATCGAAGGCGCATTGGGTGATTCGGGGTTGGAGGATGAGGGCCGGGGTAGAAGTGTTTCGTTGTTCAAATGGAGCGACGTATGTGACGAGGCCTTGGAAGTCTCGCCGTCACCTTCGTCGTTCTGGATGTGGGTGAGGCCTGTAGCAGTGGACTGCTTGAGCTTCTGAGGGGTGGACAATGGCGCGTTGCCATTCTTTAGTCTCCTTGACCGTCTGGTTGCCTTCGGGTCATCCACATTGGGTGCCATGGTATTACCACTAGATTCAGCAAGTGTTTTCCGACGCGTCGATGCTTTGTTAGCACTCGGCTTCTCATGCGACTCCTTGTTGCGCGGGCGCTTTCTCGGATTGTTCCTCGCCCCAGCTTGAGGATGCTGCCAATTCGAGGGCGAGCTTGGCGTGACGGTCTGGATCCAGTGCAGGATGCTCTGATGGTCTTGTGTAGAAGTATGACAGTCAGATAGTATTTTGAAAGACATGTTCTCCGCTTCGATTGGTAGATGATTGTATCTTGCAACTTTGCTCACTTAACAGTACGTGACTACGTGAGTACCCCCTAGTGGCCCGCACCCCCTAGAATATTCTATCCCAAATGGGTAATGGTACCCAGCCCTGGGTACCATTGTTTTTGGAGAGGAAATTAAGCGAGAACTTGGGAACAGGGGGCTCGGTACCATTGTTTTCGGAGGCTGGGTACCATTTAACTTCCTGAGCCGATTTTCTTCAAAATTTCAGGTCTTATTCGTTTCAGTCAGCCGTATCCACGAACATAATATCGAACTCAACGGCATCAAACTACATTTTTAGAAAAATGTTGAACATTGAGATTTTAGAGAATTTTGCTAGCGCGAATCAGTTTGAACATCAAAACCATCAATTTCTCCCGCCCGGATTGATTTATGCGCGCTGACTACCTCACATACTTTGGGAGACATGATTGTAGCTCTGAGTCAGCCGAGTTCAA